>Ga0209066_10001533_pt1 | contig 30231 bp, 28 predicted proteins | sample All_14_2_FD_187198 | JGI IMG/M metagenome (GOLD analysis project Ga0209066, IMG submission 187198) | Freshwater microbial communities in response to fracking from Pennsylvania, USA - Allegheny Zone_MetaG_DW_15 (SPAdes) (version 2) ... | reverse complement strand
AAGAATTTGCAGCTCATGCCCGACTACGGTCGGCTACGCCTCCCTGCGTCGGGCATGAGGTCAACAACAACCCAAACCAACCGGCAGTACTAACTTTGTGAACGCTACAGTTGAGGGGGCAGCACCACACCAAGTAGATTCATCTAACAAAAAAGAAAATAGGAATATATATGAGCGACAACGACAGAATCGTATATCGTACCGAAGACGGTAAATGGGCAAACAAAAAAGTGAGCGGAGACCGTGTGTCCAGTAATCATGACACCCAAAAGGAAGCAGAAGACACTGCAAGGCATCAGATTAAAAGCGATGGAGGTGGGGAACTGATTACAAAAGGCCTTGATGGCAAAATCCGCAGCAAGGACACTATCGCCCCAGGAAACGAATCCTCCAAGAAAGACACAGAACATTAGTCCGAGATTTTAACTTCTTCAGTTGCTGGATTTGGCGTAGCCAAATCCAGCAACTGAAATGTGTATACTCTTAACAAGACCTCGATCCTAAAAGTAAGACAATGTATTACATTGTCTCTAGCTTACGCCGAAATTAATACATCTATGCAACAATACAGAATATAACCCATTTAGTGAAATCCCCCAGCCTAGACTTACTTGAATGCAATATCAAAGAATGGCAGAAATCTTTAAGCATTTCGAAAATGCCAAAAGATTCTTTGCACCATTTTTATTGTGCCTCATTGGCGAGTAAAATTCACGGCCTGCTTAAAGCTTCATCGATTTTATTTCAATCTAACTTTGTGATGGAGGCGAAGATTTTAACACGATCCGTTCTCGAATGCCTATTTCGTCTCGCTGCACTTTCAGAAGATACTGGAAATCTGGCGGCAGAAATTTTGATGTCCAATGACGCAGAAAACTTAAGGAGAATAAAATTAATTCAAGATAGAGAGGGACGGCAAGAACATGCCGTAAGATCCTGCGAAGGCCGAATAAAAGATTGGGCGTCAAAAGGCATTAAACTCCGCGAGTTGAGCAACTACACACTAGCCGAGCTAGCTGGCCTTACCGCTTTGTATCGAACACATTATTTATTTTATTCTTGGAACGCTCACGGCGACGGGGTGGAACTAGAACAATTTATTGCAAAAGATAAAGACGGGAAAGTTGCCGGAATAATACTTGAACCCATTCAGAATAATATCGAAAATGAAGCAGCCCGCCTGTGTCTATTAAGTAGCGTCGCGTTGAAGTGCTTTTGTAAGATTTTTAAAATTTCTGATGAGCAGGCCATTAAGCTACAGACTACTGCTGATCATCTTTTAGACGGAAAATGATTTTCGCATCCGCTATTTTTCAGAGATTTCAGTGGTTGGGGCACATCATATCAGCTTTCCGCTTTGCAAATCAAAATACTGAGGAGTTTCTACTAGAATTTTGTCTCCCTTTTTAGTTTGCACCCAGCAGCAAGCGCATCCCGCGTTTCCTACAATTACACTAATAAGAAAGTCTATTTCCAAAACACTCGTTTTCAATAATCCAGATATCATGCTTCTATCGTCAGGAGAAGGAACTGGAATTTCAATTGGATGCGTGTGCCATTCTCCTAGATAATTAACTTTTCCACTCGTTTCTTTGTAAATCATATTTATGAAAAGTTGGGCTGATGGACGATCTCTCAAAACCCAATATCTTCCCGCCTTATTTTTTGATGAAGATGGCATGGCTGCAGTAACATGCCAAACCCCATCAGGTGAATAATATCCACCAAGAACCGCCGCTTTTTCGTTCTCATTTCCTTGTTGGCGCTGCTTGTAAAGTATGTCCCGAACGGCCGGGTCAAAAACTATCAAACCAGGATTCTTAAATTTAACTTGGGTCATATAATCGACCCCAAATATTTATACTTTTCAATTCCACCCTTAAAACCTCCGGAGCTTTATTTGAATCCAATATCCAGCTGACAATACATTTTGCTACCATGGAAGCAAAGAGCGCCATATCGTTTCCGGAATACGGCGAATATATAGTCTGACATCCAGCTTCCTGTTCAAGGTTGTTTTCTACATTCTTGTTTACTCGATGTGCGTACTGCCCTTTATCTTCTGGTATGGAATGAAGATTTAACAAAAGACTCTCTGTCCCTTGAGGTTGAAATATCAAATGGCCAGCAACTAAGTCAGTTTCTGCCCAAACATAGCAGGAAGTCTTCAAGACTCCGCGTGCAACCAACCGGCTTGCTGTGAGATCAGAATTTGTGCTCCCTGTGGCAAATATCGTTAAATCCGGAGAGAACTTTTCAAGCGCTTCTAGAGTTTTTGTTAATCGAAAGTCTGTGTCAGAAACCGTTATTTCAATGTCTTCAAATCTATGTTTCAGCCATGCCCGGACAGCCAAAGCTTTGTTCATGTCTGTATAAAATATATTGCACGCATGCCTACCCAGGTTTTCGACCTGGAGAAGCTCAGAATCACACAGGAAGTATTTGCAAATTCCGGATCGTGCAAGCGACTCGGCTAAAAATGAACCCAGTGAGCCACACCCAACAATAGCGATACGTAACCCTGATAAATTAGGAACTTTCGTGCCCTGCGATCTTTTAATAAGACGCTCAAAGCCTATATCTTGAACTCGGCAAAATCCCATATTGCCGTCATTCATACTTCGATAAAGTAGACTGCTGATTTCATCAGCTGTTTTACGTTTAATGGGCAGTTTTTGTTTTGAATATGCTCCCAAGATACGGTCGCCTTTTGGCAGGCGACACCTGAAGAAAATGTATAATGTGGTTCGTTTTATATTTCGGCTCATTGGAGCCAACCTGGTTCCAAGTCTGCCAATTGCATCTTTCGCATCTGCAGAAGCTACTAAATAGCTATGCGGAGACTTTAAAAGCGCCAAAATATCAGCAGACGGGACATCAACAACAACACCCACTGCACCATCTTGATGTGCCGAACCACGGTCGTCCAATGGAACGACTTTATGTATACGGCTTTTATAATTAGGCTGTTCTATCCAAAGGAATCTTTTGTCTAAAATGTTTGGAACATAAAATATTTCGCGTAAATCACCATTTTGAATGGGCCAATATGCTTTAAGCTCGGATTCGACGTGTTCCTGTATTTCTAACTCCGTCCATTCTTTATCTAGAATGCCTTGTGCTCCCAGCAGACATTCCCGCAAAACCCCAACCGGATTATCAGGATTAATTGTTATATCGGAGCGTAGTGAGCAAACGAATAAATTTTGATCCACATGGGGAATAAGGCCGATTGTAAATTCCGACGTTAAGTAAATTTTGGGGAGTTCGTCTGGGTATAGCTCTCCAAATCGAACGACTATTTCTTTGGTCAATCTCCAATTGACGGGCAGCAACCACTTTTCACCCGAGTCTTTTTTTAGTACGGTCGGAAGCTTCGATAAATCTTCCGAAATAGGAGATGCGCCGCTTTGCTGAAGAAAGCGACGCACCTCATCTATGGGGTAAAGTTCTTCCAGCGTCACGCAGCTTTACCGGTTGTCCCAATGACAGCAGGAGCTGTCCATGGGCCGGTGCCGCCTGATTTAGCTGGGGCAACCAACTTATCTCCTTTGCGGATTAAAGTTACCCCTTCGCCAACTGCCGGATCGTAGGATGCGGAATCCAGAAGCGCAGTTTCAGAATACAGGTAAAGTTTATCACCCTCCTTGTTATTCAAAACGAAGGAATGGCTTTCAGCATAGGTGTGGTGGTGAACTCCGTTTTTATCCTCCGCGTGCATTTCGGCGACATCCTTTGATTTTCCAGTGTGGATTCGCACCATTTCCCCCGGTTTCAGCTCAATGGCGGCTCCGGTCCAATAGATTACAGGTTGGGGTTTAGCCCTTCCCTGGGCATCAAATTCCGTGTGAGCCAGTCGGCATTTCCCCAAGTTGACTGGTTTCGTATCCGTGTTTTCGATATCCACCGTTTCCCCCAGGAGCTGTGCAGCTAGAGGTTTGTGGCGATTCGTGTCTTTGCCAGCAGGATTGGGCTTCGCCCGTTGAATTATCAGTTTCATTTATAGTTTCCTTAGCCGTTAGGCTGTCTATATCTGTTCACATTTTTTACTTGTCAGCCATAACGAACAGATGTACTAATACTTCAAGCAGGCCGTCTTGAGGGTCCATCTACACAGATCTCCCTATTGTTACTGGGAATTAGAAGTGTACTTTGGGCCAAAAATGTTGAATTTTTTTGGCCAGATATAGGATGTTCGGGACCAGATACTTATGAACGGGGAAAAACTGGCATGCACAATCCAAGATGATGACGACCTACGTTTAGCCATACTTGGAACAGACGATGAGCAGAAAGATGCCAGTCATGCTTTGTTCATGCGCTACAATGAAGATGTCATGCGTACATTGAGTTCACAGCACCCCGGGCTCGATCCACATGAAAAGGCTGACGTGGTGGTTGATGCTATCTGCGAAATGATAAAAATTATTAATCTTACGCCCGCTAAAGCCGATGGACCACTTCGGGCTTTTTTGATTTCTATTGCCTTGAATTTAGGCAAGTCCGCCTGGAGAAAAAAAGCCAAAATTCGGAAACGCGAGACGGATGAGCTAATTGAGGAAGTGGCGGAAGCTTTGGAGGACACTGAAATCGGGAATGCGTGACAGCAAAATGCTGATGCCGATTTTCGGAGACGTGCGACAGAGCTTATTTTGCGTCATGCCCAGGCTTTCCCAAGTAAACAAAAGTTAATGGCGCTGATTTTTGCTGAACTATGGCACCGTGAAGTAACCGAACAGGATTATATTCAGGCCCTGACAAATTTAACTGGCATACCTCAAACGAGACATATGGTGAAAAGAGCTATGGATGAGGTAAGAGAAAAACTAAGAGAACCCTTTACACGGTTCCTACGAGAAGAGGGTATTTATGCTCGCCGATAGATTTAATCGAGAAATCAATGCTACAGACGCACTTATTGCAGCTGCGCTGTGTATGGAAAACTTCGAACACTTAACTGAACAGGACGTGGAGAATATTTTAGCTTCTGCGCCCCAATTATCAGAGGAAGACTTAAAGGCACTAAAATCCCTTGGAGATAATTTTTTCTTTGATAAATCCGACACCCTTATAACAGCCTCAATTGTTCATCATAGGTGTGAAGAGCCCGTAGGAATGTATCGGGCTGGTTCCGATCAAGAGCTTACTCCTGAATTGCGAGAAGAAATCGAGCGCAAACGTCAAGAAATACGTAATCGTTTACAAAATAATCGTAAAAATGTTTGACCTCAAAATTGAGGATTTGGCTGAAAGTGTTCGCAAAGGAGCGAACCTAAATCGAATGCCGGTTGATGTTATTGGTCTCGCAGAATTTGAAGGCATTATCCTCCAGCCTGTTACAAATTTTAAGGGATTTAATGGGAAAATTGAGTTTTGGAAGGATGATGGTCTTTTTGTAATCTTTCATCCAGATCCTACTATATATGAGTACAAAAATCGCTTGCGGTTCAGCATCGCGCATGAGTTGGGGCATTATCATATAGAAGAGCACAGATCCACCTTGGTAGCTGGGCAAACCCACAACTCAAAACCAGGATTCAGCTCCCAAGATCCAAGAGAAAGAGAAGCAGATGAATTTGCTGCAGCTCTGTTAATTCCTCGATTTGCCATGGAACCCACTATAGACAAACGTGGGTATTTAGACCTACGGGAGATTGATCAGATTGCCAAAAAATGCGAAGTATCCTTAATTGCAACTGCCATCAGATACGTGCGGATGGCATCAGAGGCATGCGCTTATGTGCTTTCTAAGGATGGGGAGCGAAAATCCTATTACTTGTCTGACGAAGCTACAATCATTCGACTAGGAAAAATCAAACGAGGAGATATTCCACTAAAAGCCCAGGCACGCTTACTTTCTCAAATCAAAGAAGAGACGGATATTAAAGAATTTGAACACAACATTGCTGATTGGTTTGAAAGTCCATTCAAATCTGGAAAACTTTACGAGCAATCAAAAGGCATAGGTCAAGGATATGTAGTAAGTATGCTCAGCCTTGTTACATAAATAATTTATGTTAGCTACCAAGTGTCTCATCTTGGGGCAAAAGAACGTGATTCAATATGAATTAATTTATCTAGCCTTCATCAGACTATGGTCAATTCCGTATGCCAAGTCGCTATACTTGAAAAATTGTTTAAGGATTTTCTGCCTTCAATTATTTAATCTCTTCTCTTGCGACATATGCAAGAAGGGTTACTACAATTGCCTGTATCATCTGGGACTCAAATTGGTCAAAGTTATTTCTATTCCTGTGCGCAGCGTCATTTCCAACCGTTTTCAGAGAAGCAAGAGCTTCGTCTAGCCAATTGAAAGTGCTTTCACCAAGCTTCTTCTTCCAACGCGCATCTAATGAGGGAACTTCTATTTCATTGCCGTCGCTTCGCTTAATTGTTTTTTTCCCGGTCATTATTTTCTCTAGAGCTTGTCGGCAATTCATAACGGCGGCATTGTAAAATCCTTGTTTGTGGTATTCCTGTGCTTCTTTTAGAGCGTCAAATGCTTTTTGAAAAGCTGCAACAGATTCTAGAGGTATTGCTGGAATTTCAATCAAATGTATTTTATTGAATTCTAAAGCTGGCAGGACTCTGTCAACCCATGCAGAACGTTCAATTTCAATATAAAGATTAGCGGCACTCCTCTGAAGGCAACTAATACCCCATACTGGAAGCTTAGATCCATATTCTTCAATAGTCCCTATTTCTACAAGTTCCTCGTATATAAGCTCAACGTCCAGCCTAAGACGAACATTTGCAGACTTCCGCATCCGCTCAATAGACGCGATACTTTCTCGGCTTATAGGTATCTCAATGTTAATATGCTCCTTGTAAGGAGGAACATCCTTAGAAAGAATTTTGTACAGCTTTACAGGAAGGCTCTCTGATATGTAGACGCCATCGAAAGGAGATAGCCTACATTGGAGTGTCTTATATGAATAACCTCGCTTAGCTTGTTGCGGCCCGCGAAAAAGTACCTCGTGTTGCACAATGATTACAGGTCGCTCGAAACGACCATTACCAGTTACAATTGGACTGCCGATAAATTCTAAAATTGGGTGTCCTGAACCATCTGTAATCGCCTGTCCCATATACATTATCTCCTATGCTTTTAGTTTGGATGGGGTTTATTTTCTTCCGATATATTTACCAATCGTATCTATATATTCCACAAGAGATGCTCATTTGAGGGAATTCTTTTCCTTGCCACTAGGAACAACATTTCCGCGCAAAAAAGCGGACAACCAAACAAAATACCAGAGCAACTTCCGTCTCGGAATCATATTTGCATCTCAAAATGGGGAGTTCCCCGGTTCTTGGTACGGAAATGAAAAATCATACCTATACCCTCTTGCTGAAACTAGTCTGAGACAGTCCTCATCCAGAAATCAATGCTACCGCAACACGGCTTAGCCTGGCCCTAGAGGTCAATGATCCAAAACAGACCAGAATTTGTGCTACCCAGCTCCAAGGTGAACTTCATAGTATTGTAATCGATGATCGAACACATTTGTCTTAATAGCGGAAGCTCTAAGTCTGTAACAGAACAAGATATTGACTCTATTTTATTAAAAAGCACCATTGGGACACTTAGAAAAGAACGATTGCCTCTAGCAGATGGCTACTATCTCAGTGCAGGCTATATCAAGATTGATAGAAATGAATACATCTACGGCTTATATACACCACACACAAATCTTTTCGAAAGGTGGATCGGCTTTTCATTCACTTTTGAGTCTAAACCTGTTCTGTCTGGAGCGATCATTTATAATCCAGAGCATTATTTTCAAGCGCGGGAACGATTGTATGGGGGACTACTACACGGAATGCCGCATCAAATTCCAATTATTAAAGAATATCCTTATCCAGAAGTATATCCGTGTTTACTTACAATCAAATTCAATGAATCAAATTTAGAACAAGCACCATTTAGTGATGATACATTCCTTTTTTCACCTATCTTTGCTTTCGCTGTTGTACGATTGTTCCAAGAGTTTTGACCGAATAAAGCCATTGCCAACAACCTAGCGCCTATGCTTCACCCAGCTTATTTACGTACGCGCCTCCGCTAAGTTAGTTTTGGTTGATCTTTGTGATTGGTTGGAACAATTAACCAGCCATTTTCAGTGACTATTCCATCGGATAAAACATCACAGATTCCATCAGAAATCGTCCAAGCAAGGTTGGCGCAGTAACTAATTTGCTGCAACACCCACTCTATACCTTCTTTTATGGCAGCCGCTCTTTCTGCAAGGAATTCTGATTGATTCAAATCCCTGGCTAGTAGATCCAAATGAGCCAAGCGAACAATCTGTGGATCTGAATGTTGAGAGCGTGCCTTGTGGACGTGAGAACCTCGAACATTGATAAATGGAGCTAGCTCTTTATCAATAATGGCTTGGGATTGCGCACAGATTTCTTTAATCGGCTCTGCAAAATCTGTGTCCTTATTGTATTTGCGTTCTGTCGCAATTAGGAAATCTTTAATGCGACATGAGAAAATATACACCTCATTTAAATACGTTTCTGACCAAAACGTGATAACTTTTGGAATCGTTTCTCGTTTATCGTCCGCGAGAGTTTCCTTTGCCAATGCGTGTAACACGTCGAAATGTTCGCATGAAAGGATCACCTCCCTAAAATCATTGAAGTAGTCACGTAAAAAAGTGGTCTGCTTGGACTCAACAGGCTTGGTTTGTTCATGAGTCCAAGCCTTTTCAATTTGTTCGGAAACTCGAAGCAGAATATCTGCGTTCCTATCTTTAGGGTTAGTTTGAATCAATTTTTCTGCATGTTTTGCAAAGGCATTTTGAAACTTAACAATGTTCGGCGGGTAATCTCTTTTCATTTTCGTGAACCTCATGCTGAATTGCCTCGCACTAGAAGTGGTTTCATAAGTTCATAGAAGAGTTTGCGGATTTTGGCTGTACAATTTCGCTCCATTCCTTGAAAAACTAGGGATGCAATAAGCATTCCTGACTGACGAACAATGGGCCAAATTTAGCTCCTGTTGCCGAAGTATCGAAGCTCCCATCCATAAACACTTCCGACAATTCCAATGTTCCCCGAGTATCGAGTCGCTTCAGAAACGTTCGCCAGATCTTCGGCTACAGCCCTTGGCGTTCCCACTGCTGCAACCGCCGCCAGCAGGTGGCTGGGCCTGGATAACGCTCCAGCAAGTCCTTCCACCGTGCTCCGTTCGCAAAACCCACAGGATGCCCTCCAGCGTCTGCCGGTCGTCCTGCCAGGGTCTGTCTCGCACTGGCTTGCGTTTGGGCAGATGGGGTTCAATGAGAGCCCAAGTCTCATCGGATAAAAACTGGTCGCGCATGACCAGTATATCCCTCAACACGATAAACTTGTACAGAACGATTAATGAAACCGCTTCTAGTCAGATGCGGGGCTGTTCTCGTATATACGTCGCCACTTTTGATTTGGCAATTCATGTAGCTGTCTATAAAGACAGCCAATAGTAGCTGCAAATATTTGGTCTGCATCTGATTCTGGAACAAGCGATAGAACGATCCTGTCTCCCTCAATCGCCAAAAAAGCATGCTCTGCGCACCACATTTTTTGGTTAATGTTAGACCTTATTTTCTCCACGGCTTCACTTAGACTCATCGACTTCCCGGCGAGAGTAAACTCTTTCGCGTTATTGACATCCGATTCTCGGTTGTGATAGCCTTCAGATACACCTTCAGGGTTGGCGTTGTAGTACATTGCATTGTCCTCAGGGTTGACTAGAGGGTGTAAGTTTGGGGTCGTCTTGTCGAAAGCAAGGCGACCCTTTTTTAATCCCTCTTTGTTTATTTTCGTTTCATATCGGTGAATAGAGCTCTTCCATTCCTTAAAAATTTGAATTCGGGCAATCCCTTTCTTTTTTGCCCCGGCATGACCCTTTTGGTCATGTTTATTTAATCTAACTTGGCAACAGCGCCACAAAACCAGCCTCGTAACGAAAAATAGTGTTACACCTTGAAAAAGATTCTGACATTCCATTCAGAATTGTCAAAGCATTTCGCAGAGAGGCTGGTAAGGATAAATTTAAAAAGATCCTTTTCTGGAATCAGAAAAGGGGATTAGCGAAGCCGCATTTTGCATGCTCATTCCAAAAACTTTTTTAGTGCGGAAAAATGAACGTAAGCTTTTGTTTTTAACCTTACTTACGCTTTTTATTTTAGCTGCCTGACGTATTTTAGATTACATAACGACCGCACAGATCGTCATTTGCTTTGGCTAATGAGAAAAATATGCCCACCGATTAGCTTTGCCTAAATACGTCTCAATTTCGCCCTAAAGGTGAGTGTGAGTTTTAAAATACTCAAGCCTATGAGTTCTGACGCCGGTGGGTTTAATAAAATAAAAAAAAGTGCTGTTTTGAGGCCAATTCGAAAAAAAATTTAGTCTTTACGATGTGTGAAATCAACAAAGCACACGTATGCCCGATTGCTGGAGCGGGCCGAAGAAAACCCAGCAACCAATCATCTGTCGGCGTTATTGCATCTAGCTCTCAGGTCCAATGACAAAAAACTCTCCCAAGTTTGGGCCGTTCAGATCAAAGACTCACTTCGTAGGGTTCCGGGTGGGAAAAGCCGTTCCCCAGATACCCGCATCCCTAATTCGCTCTGACACCACAGGGAAGGGTAGATTCAAATATATTTGTTAACAATTTCCCGCAAGAAAATCGCATCCTAAGTACCTTAAAATGTGCAACTTCGGTCTTTCTTTGAGGTGGCAGATTTTTTTATCAAAAAAATCAGAAACGCCGTCGGAATGCTGTTCTTGGTATAGTGAATAAAAACCGTTACATCCGTTTACAACAAATCGCCGAGGCATACCCCGAAACAAACCATCTAGCAGCTCATCTCTTCTTTGCTCTCCAAGAGAATGATCATAAAATGGTCGATTTTTGGGCAACTCAAATCAAAAGTGCATTTCGTACTATGGCATACAGGCTTGCGTCCTCTCGCCCTTTTAAGGCGCATACCTAGGGATTTGGGGTGGGAGGGTCTTTCCAGCATGCGCCTAAAGCCAGCAAAGGACCGCCGTGAGGCGGTCTAGGCAAGCTTTGCTTTCCATTTCCCACACAGGGCTTGTGACCCTTGCCCTGTGTGTCCTCAGTCATCCTGTCCGCCTTGCCACCTTGGCGGACTACAGGCTGTGCCTGTCTGATGACCTGAGGACTATGGTATTATGGCCGTCAGGCCGTCCAAGCCCCCCTGGCTTGGACTCATGGCTAAAGGACATGGTGATGTCCTTTAGAGCCGGTTTCCCCTTTCGCGTGAACCCGTCTATCGCGAGCCGCTACTCCCTTCCGCTGCGCGGATTGGGAGTCGCGTGCGAGCGCAACCCCGGTTTGCCTGGAACGTCTTGTGTCTAAGACGTGGAAGGCCGTGAGCCGCTGTGTCGGAAACCGGGGTTGTCGGGGGTAGCAGACGGCCCGGAAACCGTTTTAACGAGCTCAATAGCAACGTTTTCCATAGCTGTTCCCCTTCCCCTCCTGGGGAAGGGGGTGGGGATACCCTAAAAGACAGAATTTTCCTCGAAAATGGTTCGGAGTTCCTCCAATAATGAGCACACCCTCTCCATCTTCATCTTTCTCTTAGTCTGACTCTCGCCCTGGATTATTCCCCATGAAAATCGCCCTCGCCGCCGACCACGGAGGTTTCGAACTCAAACAGAAACTCAAGGACTCCCTCGTCGCCCAAGGCCACGAAGTCCTGGATTTCGGCCCCGACCACTACGACAAAGCCGATGATTATCCCGATTTCGGCAAACCCGCCGCCAGGGCGGTTTCGGACGGCAAGGCCGACCGGGCCATCCTGATGTGCAACAACGGCATCGGCATGTCCATCCTGGCCAACAAAAATCCCGGGGTCCGCGCCGCCGTCGTTTACAATGAAAATTCCGCCCGCGACACCCGCGAGCACCACGATTCCAATGTCCTCTGCCTCGGCGGCCAGGAATTCCCCCCGGAGCGTCTTCTGGGCTTCATCGACATCTGGCTGAAAACCCCCTTCGCCGGCGGCCGCCACGAGCGCCGCATGGAGAAGATCATGCAGTTGGAAAAGTGATTCTGTAGCCACGAACGTGAGTTCGTGGAATGCCGTAACACCACGAACTCACGTTCGTGGCCACCTGCGGCTCACTTCCTCCCCAGGATCCGGTCCGGATTCAGGGCCTTCAATTCCGGCGTGGTGAAGATCCCGTTCTTCCGGATCAATTTCCCGTCGAACCACACCTCCCCGCCGCCATAATCCTTCCGCTGGATGCAGACCATGTCCCAGTGCACCTGGGAACGGTTGCCGTTGTCCGCTTCCTCGTAGGCCTGCCCGGGCGTGAAATGGAAGGAACCCGCGATCTTTTCGTCGAAGAGGATGTCCCGCATGGGATGCAGGATGTGGGGGTTGAAACCGAGGGAGAATTCCCCGATGTACCTCGCCCCCGCATCGGCATCCAGGATCTCGTTCAGGCGCTTGGTGTTGTTCCCCGTGGCTTCCACCACCTTCCCCTTGCTGAATTTCAGGCAGATATGGTCGAAGGAAACACCCTGGTAGAGCGAGGGTGTATTGAACGTCACCTGGCCCTCGACACTGTCCTTCACCGGGCAGCTGTAAACTTCCCCATCCGGAATGTTGCGCTCACCCCCGCAAATGACGGCACCAATCTTCTTGATCGAGAAACGCAGGTCCGTTCCCGGCCCCTTCAGGTGGACTTTGTCCGTCCGCGCCATCAGCCGCTGCAAGGCTTTCATTCCCGGCAACATTTTCCGGTAATCCAGGGTGCAAACACGGAAGTAAAAGTCCTCGAACTGCTCCGTGCTCATCAGGGCCTGCTGGGCCATGGCGGGGGTCGGCCAGCGGAGCACCACCCATTTGGTCTTCTTGATCCGCCAGTCCATCACCGGCCGCATCACCCGGCCCACCATCTTCATCTTCGTGGAGGGCACATCGGATGATTCGAAAATATTGTGCGATCCGCGCAGGGCGATGTAGGCCTGCATGCCCTTCATGCGGCCCAGTTCGATCCGGCTGGAATACCTGGCCTGCTCTTCCGTCGCCCCCTGCATAAGTGCCCGGCCCACCCGCGCGTGGTGTTGCTGGACATAGGGAATGGCCCCTTTTTTGTAGGCTGCCCGCACCAGCGCCACCACCATCTCGTCGGGAATGTCAAAGGCGTCAATGAGGACGCGTTCCCCTTTTTTCAAGTCGGTGGAATACCCGGTCAATACCCCGGCCAGTTGCTCATAACGGATGTCGGACAGCATGGAACGTAAAGTAACGCACCCCCCGCGCCGCGCAAGACCCAACCCATCCCACCATGCGCCCATCCCCAACATCGACAGCCACCGGGAATGCGCTATGCTGCCCTTAGCTATGAAACAGCCGGCATTGGTTCTTCTGTTTGGATTCATCGGACTCACCTCCGCCTTCGCGGCGGAGAAAAAATCAACACCTCCTGCCCCAGCGGCCGCCCCCAAACCGCCCGTGGCCGTCGAAACCACCATTTCCGGCACCGCCACCATCGAGCTTCGCAGCGAGGTCATGCAATACCTCTCCGGGCTCGAACTCATCCTTATCCCCGAATCCGCCGCCGCGGAACTCCGCAAGGTCCGCGAGGACCGCTGGCGCGAACGTGCCTCCCGATTCAGTTTCAACGACGGCTACAACAACCTCGACCTCCAGGCAATCGGGGTGGCCGCGGTTAAAAAGGAAATCGCCCGCACCACCGTCAAAGCCGATGGCAAATACCAGTTCAGCGGCCTGAAACCCGGCAGTTACCGCATCTATGGCCAGTACAAGAGCAAATACGCCGCCGGTTACTGGCTTGTTCCCGTGGTCATCAAAAAATCCGGCGACTCGCCCACCGTCGACATCAACAACGGCAACCTCGCCGAAATCTACAACTACCAGCGCCAGTAGACTGCACGCGAAACACGCGAAATGACACCAAAGTGGATCCTTGCTGGGGGATGCCTTCCCTTCCCCGGGACGAGGAGCGCGTCCCCTGCAATAGAAGGGATTTCCCGTATTTTCTTTTTCGCGTTTTTTTGCGTGTTTCGCGGGCCAATTTCATGAACTTCGATCTCTGGCTCCAGGAACAACTCCGACAGGATTCCGAGGAGGATTTGACCCGTGAACTCCGCCTTCTCCCGGAAAGCACAATCCTTTTTTCCACCAATGATTACCTGGGACTTGCTTCCCACCCAAAAATCCGCGAGGCCGCCGCCGACGCCCTGGCCGGCGGGCCGCTCGGGGCAGGTGCCGCCCGCCTCCTCTCCGGGCACCATCCCTGGCACGCGCGGCTGGAAGAAAAACTCGCCGGCCTGAAACACACCAGCCGGTCCCTTACGTTCCCCTCGGGCTACGCCGCCGCCTGCGGCACCATCCCCGCACTGGTTGGAGCCGGCGACACCGTCATCCTCGATAAAAAAGCCCATGCCTGCCTCCTCGACGGCGCCCGCCTCTCCGGCGCCACGATCCGTGTGTTCGAACACAACCAACCGGATCATCTCGAGGAAATCTGTCGCTGGACCCGCGAAAAAGAACCCAATTCCCGGATCCTCATCGTGGTGGAATCCGTTTACTCCATGGACGGCGACACCGCCCCGCTTCCGGCCCTATGCGACATCAAGGAACGTTATGGCGCCTGGCTGATGGTCGATGAAGCCCACGCCACCGGGGTCTTCGGATCGGAAGGCCGGGGATTGTCCAACGAACCCAAAGTTCAGGGCCGCATCGAAGTCCAGATGGGCACGCTCGGGAAGGCCCTGGGCACGGCGGGTGGATTCATTGCCGGGTCCGATGCCCTGATTGAAACGCTGGTACACCGTGCACGCTCTTTCCTGTTCACCACCGCCACACCGCCTGTCCTGGCCGCCGCCGCCTGCGCAGCCATCGACATCATCCTTTCCAAGGAAGGCCATGACCTCCGCCTCCGCCTGGCCCGGCATCTGGAACAGCTGCACCACGCCCTGCCGTCGTTGAAAGTCGCCAGCCCTATCGTCCCTGTCCACGCCGGTGAAGAATCCACCGCCACCCTTTGGTCGGAGACCCTGCTGGCCAAAGGCCATTATGTTCCGGCGGTCCGCTTCCCCACCGTCGCCCGGGGTGAAGCCCGCCTCCGGATCTCCCTCACCGCCACCCACCGAGAAGAAGACATCCTCGCCCTGGCGGCAAACCTGTTTCCGATGATGACCCACCCGGAACGCCGATGAATCCCGGTAACACCACCCAATTCGATAAAGCCCACCTCTGGCATCCGTTCACTCCGAACGATGCCTGGCTGGATCCCGCTTTCCAACCGGTTGTCATTGCCTCCGGCGAAGGCACTGTTCTCACCGATACCGAGGGCCGCCGCTACCTCGACGGAAATTCCTCCATCTGGACAAACCTCCACGGCCATGTCCGCCCGGAAATCAACCGCGCCATCACGGAACAACTGGGAACGGTTGCCCACACTTCATTCCTCGGCCTGACCAATGTCCCCGCCCCCCAACTCGCCGCACGCCTGGCCGGGCTCGCAGACCCTTCGCTTTCCCGGGTCTTTTTTTCCGACGACGGATCGACCGCGATGGAGGCCGCGCTCAAAATCGCCTACCAGTATTTCCAGCAAAACGGACAGCCCGGACGGAAGACCTTCATTTCCCTCGGTTCGGGCTATCACGGCGACACCGTGGGGGCCATGAGCCTGGGGCACAGCCCGTTGTTCCACCACCACTACGGGGACATCCTTTTTGAAACACGCCAGGTGATGCCGCCGGCCTGTTACCGGTGCCCGTTCAACCGCGCCCAACCGGAAAAGGCCGATGCCCGCACCACCCGCAAATGCCAATGGGAATGCGTTGGCGAAGCCGGGAAGGCCTTTTCTGCCGCAGGGGACACGGCCGCAGGCTGGGTGCTGGAACCCCGTGTGCAGGGCGCCGCGGGATTCTTCATGCATCCGGAGGGTTACCTCCAAAAAACCACCGCGCTCGCCCGGGACCACGGGGCACTCGTCATCCTCGATGAGGTCATGACCGGATTCGGAAGAACCGGCCCGCTGTTCGCATTCCAGAAGGAAAACACCCCGCCCGATTTGCTGGCCGTGGCCAAGGGATTGTCCGGCGGATACCTTCCCCTCGCCGCCACCCTTGCCACGGAACCCCTGTTCCGCGGCTTTGGCGGGAACAAATCGCGCACCTTTTTCCATGGGCACAGCTACACCGGCAATGCCCTCGGTTGTTCCGCGGCCCTCGCCAGCCTCGATCTTTTGGAATCAACCCACAACGAAAACCACCGCAACCGGATGGCCGCCACCCTGGAACGTCTATCCGGGGAATTCTGGACCCTGCCCCAGGTCGGCGATGTCCGCCAGGAGGGAACCATCCTGGCTGTAGAACTTGTGGAAGACTTTGCAACCCGGAAACCCTTCGACCCCGCGAAGCGGTTGGGCATGGCCGTGTGCGAACGGGCCCGGCATCACGGGCTCCTCACGCGCCCGGTCGGCGATGTCCTCCTCCTCATGCCCCCGTATTGCGCCACGGACGAGGAACTCGAATCCATGACCGCCGCCCTTTTCAAAAGCATCCAAGACATTGTTTAACCACGGATTTCATGGCTCAGCTCCCTATGCTTGATGTTTTACTCCATATCCGTGTCATCCGTTAAATCCGTGGTTAAACAGGCCTTTGCCTTTCAAAACTTCAGCCATTCAGGCAATCCGTCCGGATCTTCCCCCGCATACACCTTGAATACCGGCAGGCCGGTCAGGTCTTCCAGGATCGCCGGATTGGTCTGGGCGGCCATGTCACCGGGATCAGCTCCGAAATAATTCACCACCAGCCCCGCCACGCGCAATCCCGTGGCGCGGATGCTTTCCACGGTCAGCAGGGTGTGGTTCAAGGTTCCCAGCCCCGCACGACAGACCACCACCACGGGCAGGCCGAGCTCCAGGGCCCATTCGCGGACGGCAATCTCCCTCGTGATGGGAACCAACCAGCCGCCCACGGCCTCAATCAGGAAGGGACCGGGGTGTTTCACCGACAATCGTTCCAAAGTTTCCCGCACGGGGGTGAAATCAAACGGACGATCCTCAATGATGCTGGCGGCGTAGGGGGATAGAGGGGGCTTGCAGGTCACCGGGTTGATTTCGTTGAGCGTGAGGGTTTCCCCATTCGCCGCGGCCAGGATTTCCGCATCGGTGCGTTCCCCGCAGAGGATGGGCTTCAAGCCGAGGGCCGGAATGCCCTGCGCACGGAGCGCCCGCGTCAGGGCTGCGGTAAACCACGTCTTCCCCACGCCCGTGTCCGTGCCGGTGATGAAACATCCGTTCATGGGGAAAACTTAAGCATGATTCCTTCCGATAATACGATTCTATATTGCCCGGCTGATTTCCACCTGATTACACGTTAAATTGACTTTGCCTCGCACGGATACCAAACTCCTCGAATGGATAAAGCCCTTGCCTTCCCGCGGGCCGTGTTGGTGGCCTGCTTCTGGTTGCCTCTCCTCGCTTCGGCCGATTACAGTCCCACGACCTCTCCGGCAAACATCGCCCCGACTCCCCTGACCATGCCTTCCAAGGTGGAGGTCGAGGGACAACCCCGCATGACCAAGGGACATCCCTGCACCCTGTGGGACCAACAGGACATTGATGCCCTCAAGGAACAGCTCAAGACCCACACCGAACTCCAGGGAAAATTCGAGGCCCTCAAGGCCGCCATGGACCAAAGGATCACGCAACCCCTCGGTGTGCCCGAGGCGGGAGGTCCGCCACCCGCCAAGGAGGTCTACCGCGCCCACAAGGACAACGCCAACACTGTCTCGAATCTGGGAACGGTGTATGTCCTGACCGGCGATGAGAAATACGGCGAGTATTGCAAGAAGATGCTGGTGGCCTACGCGAAGGTTTACCCGCAGTTGCCGCACCCCGAAGGCTGGACTGAAAAAAAATACCGCAGTGCCCAGGATGGCCGCCTGACCGGTCAATTCCTGGAGGATGGATTCTGGCTGGTCAACATGGCCCGCGGTGCCGACCTCGTTTACAATGTTTCCACCTGGACAGCGGAGGAACGCAAGCTGGTCCGCGACGATTTGTTCGAGGCCGTTTCCTCCCAGTTCTACCACCCGATCATCAAGGACCGGGACTACATCAGCGAGACACACAACCGTTCGGCGATGTGCACTTCCGGGGTGCTGATGGCCGGTTATGCCACCGATAACGAGAAGCTGGTGAACATCGCCCTGTACGGTCCGGAAGGAACCGCGGACAAACCAACAGGCGGGGTCCTCGGGACACACTTCACTTCGAAGTGCTTATTGCCCGACGGTCTTTGGATCGAAGGGGCCCCGGGTTATCAATTGGGCATCGCCTCCTGCGGGCTGATGAATGACGCGGAAACCCTGTGGCACCACGGCATCGACCTTTACCGCCATGAGAACGGCATCCTCAAACGACTGATGGATTCCGCCATCGGCCTGGCCTACCCCACCCCCCGCATGGATGTCCCCCTGCTGCATGATTCGGGCGCCCTCGCTTTGCTCGACGAACGAGCCTGGTTCAGCAACGAGGCCGCCCTGCCCTACATGTATGGTTATGTCCGTTACCGGGACCCCGCCTACATCCCGATCATCAAGAATGCCTCCAAACAACTCACCACAAGTATTCATTCCGGACCGACTTCCCTCTTTCTCGACCTGCCGGAGGACGACAAGGTCCCTCCGCGAAGGATTGAAAGTGCCAACTACCACGCGGTTGGTTACGGCGTGCTCCGTGTCCCCGCGGCCAAGGGCCACAACCAACTCCTGATGGAATTCGGCCCCAGCGGCAGCCACGGACATCCCTCCAAATTGGGGATCGATGTCTTTGCTCTCGAAGACGCCCTCATGCCCTTTCCCGGGGTCATCTATCCCTACAACGATCCGATGGATCCCAAGTGGTATTGGACGACGCTGGGCAACTGCGCCCTGACCGTCGACGAACAATCCCAAATCACCTGGGGCAATCTGTGGAAACAGCCGAGGGGAACCCCCAACCCGGAGGCCAAACAACTAGTTTTCGGTCCCGCCGCCACCGTCGGCATCCAGCGTGCATGGGCCGACAATTTGTATCCCGAAAAGATCCCCCAGGACCGTTCCCTCTTTTTGACTGCGAATTACATGGCCGATCTTTATGCAGCCACGAGCACGAAAACCCGGAAATACGATCTCGCGTGGCACTTCCGCGGAAAAATGTCCACCGACCTGAAACTGGCACCGCACACGTTCTCCGAACCGGTGGAAAACGGTTACAACGCCCTCTCAAACACCCAGTCCACCAGCACCGACCAGGCCTGGTCCGCCACGATCACCACGGAAAAAGGCGGCACCGCCCGCTTCGTTGCCCCGGCCGGGACACCGACGGAGATCATCGCCGGCGACGGGCATTTCATCATTGGCAAAAAAGATGAAGAGCCCCCCACACTCATTCAGAGACGTACAGGCCAAAGCACCGTCCTTTTCGGGTCCGCCACCGAATTCTCCGGCGGAACCGGCGCCTACATCAAGAAAGTCACCCAGGAAGGCGGCATCGATGCGGGATACGGCCTGCTGAAAATCGAAACCGTGAAGGGAACCGACCTGTGCTTCACCGCATACAAGCAGGACAACTTCAACCTCCCGGGCATCACCACCGATGCGCAACAGGCCCTCGTGGTGAACGACGGGGCCAATGTCCAGGCGCTCTACCTCGGTGGGGGCAAAGCCCTGAAGGCGGGCAATGCGGAAATCACCCGCAGCGATGCCGGCCTGGCCTGTGTCGAAAAATTGGAGAATGGTTCCTATCTGGTTTCAAATCCATCCCCGACGGAAGCCAGCATCATGGTCAGGCTCCCGGGAATCGACAAACTGGAGGCCTACGATGTCAACCGGGACGGGAACCGGATGGGCAAAGCAAAAGCCAGCCGCAGCACCGGGGCGGTAACCCTCCAACTCCAACCCGGCACCAAAGTCGAGTTTACGTCGAAGTGAGGAGTCGGCCCCGGCGGTGACTACGGGGCGCCAACGGCCAGCCTGAGGTTCGGATCCACATCCAGATCCCAGGGCGAAGTCTGCCCGGCACGCAGGCGCAACAACCCGGCGGCCGCGATCATGGCCGCGTTATCGGTGCTGAGGATCCGGTCGGCGCTCAAAAATCGCACGCCATCCGCCGCAGCCATCCGTTCCATGGCCTGTCCCAGCGCCCGGTTGCAGCTCACCCCGCCGCTCAGGGCCAGGGTGTGGCAGCCGGTCAGGCGGAGCGCCTTCCGGGCCTTGCCCGCCAGCACGTCAATCACCGCCTGCTGGAACGAGGCACACAGATCGGCCAAGGGGAACTCCGGGTGCTTCCCCTTGAAAATGCGCACGGCCGTCTTGAGTCCGCTGAAGCTGAAATTCAAATCCCCTGAATCCAGCATGCTGCGGGGAAAATCCACCGCGGCCGGATTCCCGTCCCGCGCGTGTTTCTCGATCTCCGGTCCGCCGGGATAATCCAGGCCGAGAAGCTTGGCCACCTTGTCAAAGGCCTCCCCGGCGGCATCATCCAGGGTTGTTCCAATTACTTGATAGTTTCCGGGCCCGCGCACCTCCACGAGGAGGGTGTGTCCGCCGCTGACAATGAGGGCGAGGTGGGGAAATTCCGGCGGCTGCCCCCCTGCGAGAAAGGGCGAAACCAGGTGTCCTTCCATGTGGTTGACCCCGATCCAGGGTTTGCCGGAGGCCAGGGCCAGGCCTTTGGCATAGGAAAGCCCGATGAGAAGGGAAGAAGCCAGCCCCGGTCCGCGTGTAACCGCGATGCCCGAAAGTCCGGGGAGGGTCATTCCGGATTCCTGGAGCAGCCGTTCGACCAGCGGATCCAACCGGGCGAGATGCTGGCGTGTGGCCAACTCGGGCACCACCCCGCCATAGGGCCGGTGGGCTTCGATCTGGGAGGCAATCAGATGGGCATGGATCTCCAAACGGCCGCCGATGTCCGAGACCAAAGCGACGGACGTCTCATCACAGGATGTTTCAATGCCAAGAATCATGGAAAATTTTCACCACGGATATTGTATGGGGAAGGCCTCCATTCCATCCATTTGGCGGATTTGGATGTATGCGCACATTCCCACTTAAAACTTAATACCTTGAACTTAAAACTTGGTCTTACCTGACCCAGGCAATCTGCTTGGATTGCTTGCGCTCGCCGTAAACCTGCATCGCCTGGAGGGCGTTGACCGCGCGGCCCAACTGGGTGTCGGGGATATCCTGCACCTCGATCTGCTGTTCCGGTGAAAGCAGGTGCCAGTTCTGGCGGCGGAGGATGTTCTGTTCCTCCTTGAGGCTGACGGGCACGAGGATGTGCGGGGTGATGCCGACCCCATGGATGGGGGCGTGGCTTGGGGTATAATATTTCGCGGTCGTCATCCGCACGGCAATGGGAGGTTTGGTGCTGGAATCCACCGGTTGGACGGTCTGGACCGAGCCCTTGCCGTAGCTGACTTCACCCACGAGGACGGCCCGGCCGAGATCCTTCAAGGCACCGGAGACGATTTCGGCCGCACTGGCACTGTGGCGGTTGATCAGTAGTACGAGGGGAAGATCGGGGAAATGGGTCTTTCCCTGGGCCTCGAAGAAATTCCGCCCGGAAATCCCGCCGCGTCCCTCGGTGGATACAATCACCGTGCCCGCAGGGACAAAACGGCCCGCGATCTGGACCGAAACCGCCAGCAGGCCCCCGGGATTGTTGCGCAAATCAAGGATGATGCCGTTGGCCCCCTCGTTCTGGAGTTGCTGGAGGGCGGCGTCGAATTCGGCGACTGATTTTTCCCCGAATTGGACCAGGCGGAGATAGCCGATGCGGCTGTTGCCGCGGTTGTATTCCTCGAGGATGCGCACGCCGCGGACTGTGGGAACACTGATGACCTCGCGCTCCACCCGGACATCCAAAGTCGCATTGGTCGAGGGCCGGTAAATCAGGATCTGGACGGATTCGCCGGGTTTGCCGCGCATGGCTTGGACGGATTCCTTGAATCCCATCCCCTTGGTGCTGACCCCGTTGATTTTGACAATCCAATCCCCGGGAAGCAACCCGGCTTTGGCCGCGGGACCGCCTTCGACCGGCATGTTCACCACCAGGGTGTGGTTGGTCAGCCGGCCGACGGAAATTCCCAGCCCGCTGAATTCCCCCTCGGTTTCGCTGCGCATCGCCGCATAGCCTTCCGGGTCGAGAAATTCGCTGAAAGGATCAAGCGAAGTCAGCATCCCTTCCAGCGCGGCATAGGTCAGCTTCTCGTAATCGACACTTGCCTCGTCCACATATTCGTCGCGGATGAGTTCCATGACCTTGGAAAAAATCAGCGCGCTCCGGTAGCGGCCCTCATCCTCGGTGGGTTCCGCAGGTGTTGCAGGTCGGGCGGTCTTGGGAGGGCGCACGCCCTCCACGGTCGCAGGCTTGGCGGGTTGGGCTTGGACAGAAAGCAATCCCAGGCACAGGCAGCCCAGCAAGATCATCCCCCCCTTCACCTGTAGGGCCGCCGTAACAACCTCCGCGGCGCTCCGCAGATACGCCCTACAATGGGAATGCCATCTCATCCGTTGATCAAACGCGACTGGAACCAGGGGATGGTTTTGGCCAGGCCCTCGCTCAACGCGACTTTGGGTTCCCAACCCAGCAGCGTCCGGGCCCGGGTGATGTCAGGACGTCTTTGCTTGGGGTCATCCACCGGGAGCGGCTTGCTCACAATGGTGCTCTTGCTGCCGGTGATCTTGATGATTTCCTCGGCAAACTGCCGCACGGTCATTTCATTGGGGTTGCCGATGTTGACCGGCTCATGGAAATCGCTTTGGGAAAGGCGGTATATTCCGTCAATCAAATCGGATACGTAGCAGAAGCTCCGGGTCTGGGAACCATCACCGAACACGGTCAGCGGTTCGCCACGGAGGGCCTGGCCGACAAAGGCCGGGACAACACGCCCGTCGCGCAGTCGCATGCGCGGTCCGTAGGTGTTGAAGATACGGACGATATGGGCGTTGACCCCGTGGTGACGGTGGTAGGCCATGGTCATGGCTTCCGCAAAACGCTTGGCCTCGTCGTAAACCCCGCGCGGGCCGATCGGGTTGACGTTGCCCCAGTAGTCCTCTTTCTGGGGATGAACCAGCGGGTCGCCATAGCACTCGGAAGTGGAGGCAATCAGGTAGCCGGCACCCTTGGCGTGGGCCAGGCCCAGGGTTTTGTGGGTGCCGAGGGAACCAACCTTGAGGGTCTGGATCGGCAGCTCAAGGTAGTCAATCGGGCTGGCCGGGGAAGCAAAGTGGAAGACGAAGTCGACCTTTCCAGGGATGTAGAGAAACTCGGTGACATCCTGCTTGATGAACTTGAATTTGCTGTTGCCCGCGAGGTGTTCAATGTTCGCGGTATTGCCGGTCAGAAGGTTGTCGATGCCGATGACTTCATGGCCCTCGGCCAAAAGACGGTCGGTGAGATGGGAACCCAGAAAACCGGAAGCACCGGTGACGACGGATACAGGCATAAGTAGGGATTAGCTGCTCCCGGCCCGATGGCAAGCACGGGCAATTACTGCTGTTGTTGCTGTTTCTGGATCTGGATCTCCTCCTCGAGCGAAGTCGAGGTGTAGGAAATGTAGCTGGTGTAAATCGCGCTGCCGATATCGTTGAACTTCTGCTGCAGCTCATCGAGGTATTCATGGAGCCCCGCCTTGAGGACATCGTCGATCGTGCTGTAGTTCAACTCCGACAGGAGCCGCCCGGAAAGCTTCTCGGCCTCCCGGGAAAAAGTTCCCGGGGCGCTCCCGGATATGCTGCGCAGGGAGGCATCCAGGGTGTTGACACAGTAGCGGATGGAACGCGGGAAGGTGTCCCCGAAAATCAGCAGATCGGCCACTTTCCAGGGCAGGACATCGGTGCTGTAGGCCTGCTGGTAGGCCTCGTAGGCGCTGCAGGAACGCAGGACCGCGGCCCACTGCACGGAATCCACGCTGCCCCCGACATCCTCGGCCTTGGGCAGGAGGATGTGGTATTTGACATCGAGCAGCCGGGTGGTCTTGTCGGCCCGCTCCAGGAAAAGGCCCGCCGTGACAAACTGGCGGCGCTCGTCCCGGGGCATGGTGGCGTTGACCAGCCCCTGAACCAGGTAGGAACTCTGTTTGATCTCGCGGTAAAACTCCGAGGGGGCCTGTTTCCAGATTTTTTTGGCATCCCGGGCCCGGATGAAGAGGTAAAGACGGTTGATCTCCTCCCACATTTCCTGGGATATCTGGTCCCGTACACTTCGGGCATTTTCCCGCGCGGCGGTCACCGACATCAGGATGGAATTGGGGTTCTTCGGATTGAAGGTCAGGAAATCGGTCACGGTGCCGCTGTCGGCCTTCTTGTAGAGCTTGGCGAACAATTCCTCGTCCCCCAGGCTGATGACCAGCGGCTCCCAGTGCTGCTTCAGCGCCTTGTCGTCAAGCTTTTGATAGTCAAGCAGCAGCTGGAGGTTCACATCCACGATCCGGGCGATGTTCTCCGCCCGCTCGATCTGTCGGGCCATCCAATAAAGGGAATCGGCAACACGGCTGAGCATATTATTCGTCCCCAAACAGCACCCAGGTGTCCTTGCTGCCCCCGCCCTGGGAGGAATTGACCACCAGCGAGCCCTTGCGCAGGGCCACGCGCGTCAGTCCACCGGGCATGATGCGGACTTTGTCGCCGTAAAGGATGTAGGGCCGGAGGTCGATGTGCCGGCCCTCGAAGGTGCCGTCGCAGTAAGTGGGATGGCGCGAGAGGGAAATGGTCGGCTGCGCGACAAAATTGCGCGGCTCCTTGATGATCTTGTCGCGGAATTCCTTCAGTTCCGCCTTGGTGGCCTTGGGCCCGATGATCATGCCATACCCACCGGCCTCGTTGGCCGATTTGACCACCAGCTCCGGCAGGTGTTCGAGGACATACTTCATGTCCTTTTTCTCGTTCGGGAGGAAGGTGTCGACATTCGGCAGGATCGGATCCTCGCCGAGGTAGAATTTGATCATCCGGGGAACAAAATAATACATCACCTTGTCGTCGGCCACACCGGTTCCGATGGAATTGGCCAGGCTGACATTGCCCGCCCGGTAGGCGCTGACCAACCCCGGAACACCGAGGGCGGAATCCTTTCGGAAAACCATCGGGTCGAGGAAGTCATCGTCGATCCGGCGGTAGATGACGTCGACCTGCTCGAGCCCCTTGGTGGTGCGCATGTAGACCTTGGCGTCCCGCACCAGGAGATCGCGGCCCTCCACGATTTCCACCCCCATCTGGCGGGCGAGGAAGCAGTGTTCGAAATACGCGCTGTTGTAGATGCCGGGGGTGAGGACCACGACGGTCGGATCGTCCTGGCCCCGGGGCGCGATGTGGCGGAGGGTGTGGAGAAGGTCCGTGGCATAGGTATCAACCGGCCGCACGCCCATGCGGTCGAAGAAATGCGGGAACGCCCGCTTCATCGCCTGGCGGTTTTCCAAGACATAGGACACCCCGGAAGGGCAGCGTCCGTTGTCCTCCAATACGAGATAATTGCCGTTGTTGTCCCGGATCAGGTCGGTGCCGCAAATATGGATGTAGATATCGCGCGGCACATTGCAGCCCATGAATTCGGGCCGGTAGTGCTTGGCGGACAGCACGTATTCCGCGGGGATGATCCCCTCCTTGATGATGCGCTGCTCGTGGTAGATGTCCTTGAGGAACAAATTCAGGGCGGTGATGCGCTGGGTCAGTCCTTTTTCAAGGAACTCCCATTCCTTGTTCGGAATGATGCGGGGAATGAGGTCGAAGGGGAAAATCCGCTCCGTGCCCTCCTCTTCGCCGTAAACGGTGAACGTGATGCCCATGCGCAGGAACGAAAGGTCGACCTCCTGCTGTTTGCGCTCGAACTCCTTGCGGTTCAGTTCCTTGAAACGCTCGAGCAGACCCCGGTAGTGGGGCCGGGGCTGGCCGCTTTTGACGAACATCTCATCAAAAAAACCCTCGGTCGCGTATTTGGAGAAAAGCATGGCTTGGGTTGCCGCTGGCCGGCAGTCCAAGGAAACAAGCAGGAGGCGTTCCTGACAAGGGGAAAAGGTCGCACTTTCTCCGAATCAGGCTTTGGGGGCGTCCCCCGCGGGCTTGTCCGCGGCTTTCGTCCCGCATCCGCCCTCGCCGCTCGGCCGGAGGAAGGCCTCATGGACCTGCGAGGTTCCCTTGTAGGCGTATGGATCCCGGCCGGCGACCATGAGGATGTCCCGCGCGTCGGCAGTGCCGATGGGCACCTTTTTGTCGGTATGGAACCAGGGCAGGAGCGATTGGGCGCTCATGTAGTGGTTCACCAGGACGCGCCGGTAGCCCGATTGGGCCCGGTTGGGAAACGAACGGTGGAGCAGGTAGCCGTTGAAAAAGACGATGCTCCCCGCCTTCACCTCGACAGGCACCTCGTCGGCGGGGGTGTAGGGAAAGCCGATGGATTCCCACGCGCAATCAAAGCGGCGGTCCCCATGGTCGTGCTGGGGCCAGAGGACGCCAGCCTTGTGGGATCCGGGGATGACCCAAAGACACCCATTCTCGACCGTGGCGTCATCCATCGCGATCCAGCCGCCGCAAAGGGAGCGGTCGCGGGTGGGAATATAAAGCTCGTCCTGGTGCCAGGCCTGGCCCGGCTTGCCGGACGCCTTGATGAAGAGCATCGATTGCATGCACTTCACATCCGGTCCGATCACCCGGGTCAACACATCCACCATCGAGGGGTGGGCGAGATACTTCGCCATGACCTTGGAAACACGGTCGGGAAAATGGATGCAAAGATAGCGCCGGAGCACCTCCTCATCGCTTTCCCCGGCGGCCGCGGTTGGGGCACCCTGTATTTTTCCCGCCTCGCCCCGGCAAATATGCAGGGCCTCGGCATTCATTTCCGCCACCTCATCCGGGCTCAGGGCATTCTCCAAAACCAGGAAACCCTGCTCCTGGTAAAACCGGGCCGCGTCGGGACCCAGCGGGGCGCGGAACCATCCCTCCGGGCGACCCTGGGCGGGCCAGGAAGAATAGGGACGGGCGGTTTCGCGGCTGTCTTTGGGGGCGGGCAAGGTGGCTGTTGTCATGGTTCGTTTTTTATAGCATCATCTGCTTCACTTTTGAATGGCTGAAACAGACAAATACATATCCAAGATTCATCCCTATCACCGGGGCACCTGGTGCGGCTTCGGGGATGTCCATTATCGCCCGGGGGGAACCTGCGGTCCCCGGCGACAGCATAGCTACCAATTGGTGATGCTCCTCAAGGGCCGTTCCCGCATTCGTTGGAACGGGGCCTGGTATCCATTGCCCGAGCGACACGCCATTCTCCTGACGCCGGGCCATGAGGAATTGTTCGAGTTTTCACGAACCACAAAAACCCACCACACCTGGATCAATTGGAATGCCGAACGACTGCCCTCGGCCTTGATCCGCCGCGTCCCGGCGGTTCCCGCCGCATTCCCGCTCCCCCTTTCCGTGGAAGCCATGATGGAAGCCGCATTGCGGAGGCCTGCTCCTACGCCGGCCGCCCTCGACCATCTGGGGCAGGCCATCCTTGAGGAATGCCTCTCCGTCCTCGGCCCCGCCACCACGGCACAACCCCTTCCCCCTCCGCTCGAAAAAGCCCTGGCCTGCATGGAGCAACGCGCCGAGGAAGCCCTCACCCTGACCGACATCGCCCGGAGCTGCGGCATCACCCCCCCCCATTTGGTGAAGTTGTTCCGAACCCACCTGAAAACCACCCCGATGAAACATCTCTGGCAACTCCGCACAGCGCGCGGCAGGGACTCCCTGCTGGCCACGGGATTGTCCGTCTCGGAAATTGCCCACCGCTGCGGATTCCAGAATCCCTTCCATTTTTCCCGGCTGATCAAAGACCGCTACGGAAAATCCCCGCGCGAATTGAGAAAAAAAGCCTGGGGCGGAACCGGAATCTGAAGCCGGGAATTTGCCAGCCCGCTGGCCCGAAAATCAATCCAGCCCCTGGATCCACGATCCCAGGGTGGCGCCATCCCTCACGCACGATTCCGGGTGGTCGCCCTCGACAAATTCCAACAACACCGCGCAACCCGGCTTGGACTTCTTGAGCCATTGGAGACAGGGACGCCACAGATCGCCGCCCGGTTCGAGCGGCAGCCGCTGGCCCGCGGCCGACCAATTGAAAACATGGACATGCTCCAGCCAGGGCTCCAGCACACGGAGTTCCTCCAGGCGCCCTGCGACCGGTGTGCCGTTCACCGGCTGCCAGAGGGAACGCAGGTTGGGATGATCGACCGACTCCAGCAAACGACGCGTGGAGTCCAGCGTGTCGGTGAGCGTGTTCCCGTGAAATTCCAAGGCCACACGGACTCCGGCTTCGGCAGCCAAGGCAGCCACCCGCCGGCATTCGCGCACGACCCATTCCCGGTGGGCCTCATCGGAGGCGGCCGATCCACGGGTCCCGGCCCAAATCCGGATCACGGGAGCCCCCAGCGCACGGGCCGAGGCCAGCACTTTGGCAAACGGCAGCCCTTCCTGTTCACTGTGACCCGCACGAAAATACGATCCGTAAGCCGAAACTTGGAGACCGGCCGAGCGGGTCATCTCACCGATGGATGCAGCCAGGGCTTCATCGCCATGGGGTACATGGACATCCCCGCCCCATTCAATACCCGTCAAACCCGAGCGCCGGGCCAGCTCGATCACTTCCGCCGGGGAAAGCTTGCGGAAGGTGACGGACACCAGGCCGGGAAGGAGGGGCAATACGGTCGGCATGGAAAAAATCTCACTGGGATTCGCGGACCATCTTTTCCAATTTCACGGAATCAGCGGCGAACAGGCGGATGCCTTCGGACAGTTTTTCCGTCGCCATCGCATCTTCGTTCAACATCCAGCGGAACGATTTCTCATCGAGGGAAATTTTCTGTGCATCGCTGGATTTCGCGGCGTCCACGGAAAGCTTCCGCGCCATCGGCTCACTGCTGTCCTTCAGTTCCTGGAGCAGGTTCGGGCTGATGGTCAGCAGGTCGCAGCCGGCCAGCTCGCGGATTTCACCGATATTGCGGAAGCTGGCGCCCATGACCTCGGTGGAATAACCAAATTTTTTATAGTAGTTGTAGATCTTGCCGACCGAGAGGACGCCGGGGTCTTCCGTGGGGGCGAAGTCCCTGCCGGCTGCTTTCTTGTGCCAGTCGAGGATCCGTCCGACAAAGGGCGAGATCAGCTTGATGCCGCCCTCGGCGCAGGCGATGGCCTGGGGCAGGGCGAAAAGCAGGGTCAGGTTGCAATTGATGCCTTCTTTTTGCAGGACCTCGGCGGCCTTGATGCCCTCCCAGGTGGAAGCGATCTTGATCAGGATGCGCTTACGGTCGATGCCCGCTTTTTCATAAAGCCCGATCAACTGCCGGGCCTTGGCAATGTTGGCGGCGGTGTCGAATGAAAGACGGGCGTCCACTTCCGTCGAAACCCGGCCGGGAACTATCTTCAAAATCTCCAAACCGAAAAGAATCAGGAGGTTGTCGATGATGGCCTCAACCGATGCCCCGGGATTGTCCTTCACGGCCTTGAGCAGGAGGGCCTTGTATTCGTCCTTCTGGACGGCCTTGAGGATGAGGGAGGGATTGGTGGTGGCGTCCTGGGGGGCGTAGGCCTTCATCGAGGCAAAGTCGCCCGTATCGGCCACGACGGTGGTGAAGGCTTTCAGTTGGTCAAGTTGGTTGCTCATGGGGGATCTTTTGATTGGGGGGTGAAAGTAAAAAAATAGTCCCCGCCGACGGGTGCGGCAAACCCTTTTTTGGATGAACGGCCGGACTACCGGTCCCCATCACCCAGGATCCGGTCGGACAACTCGTTCGTGTCGTCTCCCGAACGCGGGAAATGCTCCCCGAGAAGGCAGCCGGTCCGTGCCACCACTTCAACCAGTCCCTCGGTGAAACGGCCTCCCGCGAAAGCCTCCGACAACACCTTCTGCAACTCATCCCAAAACGCCTGCCCGCACCGGGCATGCACCCCCTCGTCGCCGATGATGGCAAAATTCCGGGAAGCCGGCGCGATGAAGATCAGCACGGCATTGCGTTCACGGGTTTGGTCCATGCGGTTCTTGAGGAAAGCCTGCTGGGCCGCGGCCACCGGTTCTTCCACCGGACGATTCGTCACGAGCACCCGGATTTCTCCTGAGGTCAACTTTTCCGCCGCGGCAATGGCCTGCTGCAACCGGGCTTCGTCGAGTTGTTGGATAAATTCTTTGGGTTTCATCACCAGC
>Ga0209066_10001532_pt1 | contig 30237 bp, 27 predicted proteins | sample All_14_2_FD_187198 | JGI IMG/M metagenome (GOLD analysis project Ga0209066, IMG submission 187198) | Freshwater microbial communities in response to fracking from Pennsylvania, USA - Allegheny Zone_MetaG_DW_15 (SPAdes) (version 2) ... | reverse complement strand
CTTGGCAACCGGATCTTCTCCTTTCATCCCCCCGATCAAAGGACTGGAGGAGGTGAAGAACTGCTTCACCTTCCTCGCCCTTGATGAAGCCAAGCGCCTGCAGGCTCATTTGAGAAAAGAGAGCCGTGTCCTCATTCTGGGTGCAGGACTCATCGGCCTCAAATGTGCCGAGGCAATCATTGACAAGGTGCATTCGGTCAGTGTGGTGGATCTCGCACCGAGGGTTCTGATGAGTGTGCTCGATGATGCTGCCTCCGAGCAGGTTCGAAAACACCTCCAAGAGCAGGGTCTTCGCTTCTTTTTGGGCGACAGCATCCGTGAATGCACCGCCAACGAAGCCTTGCTGCAAAGCGGCAGCGTCATTGGTTTCGACTTGTTGGTCATCGCCGTGGGAGTCAAGCCGAACATCCAACTGGCCAAAGAAGCAGGCCTCGATGTCAATCGCGGCATTCTCGTAGACGAGGGGGGAAGAACCAGCGATGCAGATGTCTTTGCTGCAGGCGACTGCACCGAAGGGCCTGAGATGATAAGCGGCCAAAAGGCGGTGCTTGCCCTGCTTCCCAATGCATACCTCCAAGGAGAGACTGCCGGAACCAATATGGCCGGAGGCGAAGCTTCCTTTGACAGGGCCGTCGCCATGAATGCCCTTTCACTTATGGGTCTGCACCTTATCACCGTAGGACGGTACGAGGGAACGTCCCACTTGATTGCCTGCCAGGAAGGATACAAGCGCTTGTTCGTAAAGGACAATCATCTGGTCGGGTGCATCTTGATAGGGGAAGCATGCAAGAGAGCCGGTATCTACACGGCGATGATCCGCAATAGAGTCGAACTTGATTCACTCGATTTCACCCTTATTTGCGAGGAGCCTCTCTTGATGGCTTTCGCAAAGAATGTACGGCAACAGCACTTGGGAGGGCCAGTATGACAACCATACCTGCAGGCTTCATGGAGTACGAAGCCTTGAACAAGGCCATCAGAGACACGGATGATGACCAGATAACAATCGAAAGGGCGACCGGGCAGCGGTATATCGGCTCGGCCCTCGCTGACAAGCAGCTGTTCATCAATGGAACGGCCGGCAACGCCCTGGGATGCTTTCTGGATGGGGGGACGATCACCGTTCATGGGAATGGCCAGGATGCCACCGGCGATACCATGAATGATGGTAAAATCATCATCCATGGCAGTTGCGGTGATGGAACGGGCTATGCAATGCGCGGAGGTGCCATCTACATCCGCGACAGCTCGGGCTATCGTTCGGGCATCCATATGAAAGCGTACCAGGAGAAACAACCGCTTCTGATCATCGGCGACAGGGCGGGAAGCTTCCTGGGAGAGTATCAGGCAGGGGGAACGATTATTGTACTGGGACGTAACCAGGAGGGAAAACCTCCGGTAGGATATTTCTGCGGAACGGGTATGCACGGTGGAATAATGTATCTTCGCTGTGATACACTTCCGGTGAGCCTGCCCAAGCAGGTTTCCGCCCGAGATGCCTTGGACGGCGACAAGGAAGTGCTGAGCGAACTTCTGGATGAGTATTGCGCGATTTTTTCCTTTGACAAGCAGCAGCTGCTTGCGTCCCACTTTTTTATACTGCAGGCGAACTCTGCGACACCTTATAGGATGTTATACACCCATGTTTGAGAGAGGGAGGTTACAAATGACCAATACCCATAGCGAAGTGATGACCTTCATCAAGGAACAGGATGTACGCTTCGTGCGCCTTGTGTTCTGTGACATCTTTGGTCAGATCAAAAATATTTCCATTTCCGCCGATGAATTGGACCGGGCTTTTACCAGTGGCATCTCCTTCGATGCATCGGCTGTAAAGGGATTTTTGCAGGTGGATGAGAGTGACCTGCTGCTCTTTCCCGACGCCTCCACCCTCTCCATTCTCCCTTGGAGACCGGCCCAGGGCCGGGTTGTACGCTTCTTCTGCTCCATCAAGCGCCCCGATGGAACTCCTTTCGAGGGGGATGGAAGGTCCCTGCTTGCAGAGACGGTGCAGAAAGCCGCCCTCCAGGGCTACCAGTTTGGAGTCGGGCCTGAGTGCGAGTTCTATCTGTTCAAGCTGGACGACGAGGGGCATCCTTCGTTCCAACCGATGGACAGGGGCTCCTACCTGGATGTGGCACCTCTGGACAAGGGGGAGAACGTCAGGCGTGAAATCTGTTTGACCCTCGAGCAGATGGGCTTTTATACCGAACGAAGCCACCATGAATCAGGTCCGGGCCAGCATGAGATCGACTTCAAGTACGGCTCGCCCTTGGAGGCGGCGGACAACTTCATCACCTTCAAGTCGGTGGTAAAAACCATCGCCGACCGAAGCGGATTGTTTGCCTCGTTCATGCCCAAACCGCTTGCCCAAGAGAGCGGCAGCGGACTGCATATCAATCTCTCCATCACTCAGGAAGGAAAGCAAAGCAGGGTCCTTGAGCAGCAGATGACCGCCGGCATCCTGAACCGCATCAATGAGATTTCCCTGTTCCTCAATCCTCTGGTCAACTCATATGAGAGGCTGGGCTGCTTTGAGGCTCCACGCTATATCGGCTGGGGTAGGGCGAACCGCTCGCTGCTGATCAGGCTTCCCCAATCAAGTCCTGAATATAGGAGAATCGAGGTCCGCTCGGCTGACCCTGCCTGCAATCCCTATCTGGCCATCACGTTGCTGCTCAATGCGGCATTGGAAGGAATTCAGAACCATATGGTTCCTTCTGAGGAGTATGTGGGTTCCGCTTATCAGAAACAGAGTGGAAAAACACTGCCGGAGACGCTGTTCGATGCCATCGAACTGGCAAAGAACAGCGAGTTTGTCTCTTCGATCGTTCCCAAGCGACTGCTCGAGTATTTCTTGGAGGCCAAGCTCGCCGACTGGCGTGCTTACGAGGATGCCGGCGACAAAAACCTTGCCAGCCGCTTCCCCTTCTTCTTGACTACCTAGGGGGTTCAGTGATGCGCGTACTGGTGGTTTCGTCGACCGAAAAGGGATGTGAATCCCTGTGTAATCTCATCGTAGAACATGAGAGAAGGGTCGACATCACCAAATGCCAGAGTGCATCCCAGGCGAGGCGCATCATTCTTGACTCTGAATTGGACTTGGTCATAGTCAATGCACCCCTGCTCGATGAGTCGGGTGAAGAGCTTGCCGTCATGGTTACACAGCAGAGTCTCGCCACCTCGATTCTGGTGGTGAAAGCCGAGTATTTTGAACAGGAACAATCGCTGTACTGCGACCAAGGAATTCTGGTGGTTTCCAAACCGGTCATCCGCCAGATGTTTTTCCAAGCCCTAAGCCTGGGCATGTCAATGCGAAAACGAATCTCTGCGATGCATAACGAGAACGAGAAGCTTCATCGCAAGATTGAAGAGATCAAGCTCATCGACCGCGCCAAATGGGCTTTGATCGAGAACTTGGGCATGGATGAGAATCAGGCGCACCGCCACATTGAGAAGCAGGCGATGGATCTGCGCAAGAGCAGATATGATGTCGCTTCCCTGATTTTGAAAACGTATCAGATGTAAGAGAGTATGAGGAGAGAGCATATGGCCAAACATGTTTTTGTGACTGGCGGGGTCGTTTCGGGCCTTGGCAAGGGAATAACGGCAGCATCCTTAGGAAGGCTGCTCAAGGCAAGGGGACTGAAAATCGCGGCGCAGAAACTCGATCCCTATATGAATGTCGACCCGGGAACGATGAGTCCCTACCAGCACGGGGAGGTGTTCGTCACCGAGGATGGGTCGGAGACCGACCTCGATTTGGGACACTACGAACGGTTCATCGATGAGGATTTGAACAAGTTCTCCAACCTGACCAGCGGCAGGGTGTACTGGAATGTCTTGACCAAGGAGCGCAGCGGTGCATACCTGGGCTCTACGGTGCAGATCATTCCGCACGTAACCGGTGAGATCAAGGACGCCATCTACTCGTTGGCCAAGAAGACAGAGGCCGATGTGGTGATCACCGAGATCGGAGGAACCACCGGTGACATCGAAAGCCAACCGTTCTTGGAGGCGATCAGGCAGATCGGCCACGAAGTCGGACGTACGAACTGCCTCTTCATCCACGTTACCTTGGTTCCCTTCCTTAAGAGCAGCGCCGAGCACAAGAGCAAGCCCACCCAGCATTCGGTCAAGGAACTTATGGCTTCCGGTATTTTCCCCGATATCATCGTCACCCGCTCCGATGAGCCGTTGGAGCAGAGCATCAAGGACAAAATCGCCCTCTTTTGCAATGTGAAGCGTGACTGTGTCATCGAAAACAAGACAGTTCCGGTTCTCTATGAAGCTCCTCTCATGCTCCATGACGAGCAGTTGGACACCATTGTCTGCAGGGAACTCAACCTCACCACCAAAGAGCCCGACCTGATTGAATGGGAAGCTATGCTTACTACCATCAAAGCAGCAAAAAACCACGTGAGAATTGCTTTGGTCGGCAAATACATCCAACTGCATGACGCCTACCTTTCAGTTATGGAAGCACTCAAGCACGCCTCGTGGGCCTTGGGCTCCCAGGTACATATCGACTGGATCGACAGTGAGCTGGTCAACGAAAACTCGGCACATGACCTCCTTGCAAAGGCCGATGGCATCCTGGTTCCCGGAGGATTCGGAGACCGCGGCATCGAGGGCAAAATTCTTGCCGCCCGCTATGCCAGGGAGCATAAGATTCCCTATTTGGGTATTTGTCTAGGTATGCAGATTGCGGTCATTGAATATGCACGCAGCGTCCTCGGTTTTACAGATGCTCACTCCAGTGAGTTCAATCCTGAATCTGTCCATCCGGTCATCGCCCTGATGCCCGACCAACGGGGAAACATCCCCAAAGGAGGAACGATGAGGCTGGGAACATATCCCTGCGTGATTTCCGATGATACCAACCTAAGCAAAGCCTACCACAGCGAGCGGATCATCGCTGAGCGTCACCGTCACCGCTATGAGTTCAACAACGACTTCCGCCAAAGCCTGACCGACAAGGGCCTGGTCATCAGCGGTACAAGCCCTGATGGTACACTGGTGGAAGCGGTGGAACTGAGAGACCATCCGTTCTTTGTCGGTGTACAATACCATCCGGAATTCAAGAGCCGGCCGAACAGGCCGCATCCACTTTTCAGCCTCTTCATTGCTTCTTCACTAGGCCTTACGAGTTGACAGTTTTGCCGCTCTGCTGTAGGTTTGTGTATGCAAATCCAGGGGCCATAGCTCATCTGGTAGAGCGACTGGTTCGCAATCAGTAGGTGGAGGGTTCGAGTCCCTTTGGCTCCAGAGAACACCCGTTTTCCAATCAGGAAGACGGGTGTCCTTGTATGGTGCTACTTTCTACTCATTAAGCTCACGAAGTCCTCTATGACTTGCAATGCATCCGCATCGTCCCACGTATGGGAAAGCGCTGCAATACGCGTACCGGAGGCATCCCCCACGCTTCTGGTAATCCGGATGCACCAATCGTTGGTGGAACCCCAAACCGCAGGCTTGAGCGCATCGAAGACATCGGCCGCGGTCGGCTCAACCATCTCATCGATGTCATCCATTGCTGTCTGGATGGTTAAGTGAATCTCAACATACAGCAAGCGGAGAAACACAATACAATTACATGATTTTGATCATAGGCCGTTACTCTATTTCAGCAAATGTTTTAGTTCTTGTTTTATGAAGTTTTTGCTGCAAACATCATCAGGCATAATAAAACCCTCCGCCCTGGAGGGTTCCTTGGCTACTCAGGGTTGTTTCCTTCGGTTATTCCCCTTCTTCGCCACCACAACCTCATCGTACCACTGAAGGGAGGACCCGTCAATTTTTTCTTTCTGTCGGGTATGCTTTGTTCTTGACAATAGTGTGTGTCATACATTATTGTCGAATTATGAAAGAAGACCCGATTCTCACCAATCTGATCACCGAACTGAAGCGAGGAACGCTGACATTGTGTGTACTGAGTCAGCTCACAGAGCCCCAGTATGGGTATTCGTTGTTGCAGGTGCTCTGTGACAAGCAGATTGCCATCGAGGCAAATACGCTTTACCCGTTGCTTCGCCGGCTGGAAAGCCAAGGCCTTCTGCAAAGCAGCTGGGACACCAGCGAAGCCAGACCGAGGAAATTCTACGCATTGAGCGACAAGGGAAGGTCCTTGCTCAGCGACCTCGCCGCCGCGTGGAGGGAGCAGACTTCACAAATCACCGCACTACTTGAGGAGGAATCACATGCATGATCTCATTGTACGATATGTAGAGGAAACAGTACGGCATCTTCCTGTCAAAGAGAGGGAAGACGTAGCGTTGGAACTTGAAGCGAATATTCAGGATATGCTTGCAGGCGATGACTCAACAGGGAAAATCGAAGAAACACTGCTCGCTCTCGGCTCTCCTGCAACCCTTGCAAGGCAGTATCGGGGCAAGGAACGCTATCTCATCGGCCCTGAAACATTCGATCTGTACCTTATGGTCCTTAAGATTGTGAGCCTGGTGGTCGGACTGGTCACCATGGTCATCACCTTTGTCTCGCTGTTCTTCGCCTCCGAGCCAACCTCCATCGGAGTAATGATATCCAAGGTGCTGGCATCGGTATTCTCTGGCCTTTCAGGAGCATTCCTCTGGGTCACGATCACCTTTGCCATCATGTCCTACTACCAGGTCAATACTGAATTGGAGGAGTGGAACCTCAAAGCCCTGCACTCCCTTGAACAAGCGCCTACTCGTCGCATCAAGAAGAGTGACAGCATCGGTGACATGGTAGGTCTCTCCATTTTCTTCGTGCTCTTGATCGTGTTGTACAGCCGATCGGATCTTATCGCCATCTATCGCAAGGGAGCAGGCCCCATTCCCCTTTTCGTCTCTTCCGCTCTCAAGCCCTATATCATCGGTTGGATGATTACCACAATCCTGACATTCTGCGTTGCGGTAATCAAGTTCGCCAAAAAAGTCTGGAGCACGCAGCTGTTCGTCATCAGTGCAGTGGCAGACCTCTTGGGACTATGCTACTTCATCTTCCTGAGTACCAGATGGCATATCTACAACCCCGACTTCCTGGCCTTCTTTTCCGGCAACATCAATCAATGGCAGATCATCGTCAAGGCTGCATGCGTCGTGCTGTTGATCCTCACCCTGATCAGCCTCGGCGATGATGCCTATACCGTCTTCAGGCGAACGAGACCGAACGAATCTGGGAAAGCACCTGTTCGGTGATCTGACGAGACTCCTGGATGAATGGATTGTCATCCAAGCTGCCAAGGACGGCATCACGCTCGGCAAGGTTTCGATAGGTGCTCTCGCGGAAGCGATTGTTGAAATCCTTCTCCTTGGTCTTGAACACCTGATTCTCTATATGCAGCCGAATCCTTACAACTTCCTCCACCAAGTCCTCCCACTGCCCGCTGTTGACCTGCTTCGTGCCCAGGGCTTGGTAGAGCGTAGCCAGCGCATGAATTGCCCGATCCTCTTCATAGCTTGCAAACCAAGTCTCGTAGATTTGGTGAACCTCATCCCAACTGGTGACGACCTTGGCTTTCAAGTCGGCTTTCAATGTCTCCACCCGGCTTGCAGGAACAAGCTGGCCGCCTACATTCAACCAATCCTCACGCCTGATCGTCTCCTTCTCTTGGAAGGAAGCGATGCTTTGCCCTGTGGCGAGACAGTACGCCGAAAGAGTCTTCACCCCGTAGTACAGCAACATCTCCTGATAGGCTTGATACGCTTCCACCACCTTTAGGATTTCCACCGGTTCATTGCTGTTCTCAAGACCCCAGGCATAGACATGAAGCGAGCTTACTTCAGAGGCTTTGTTCAGTATCAACTCCTTTCCCATACGAATCAGGTTCTTCTGTTCCTCGTTGGAGGCATGGGCCCTGTTGAAATTCTGGGCCACCCAAAGGCAGAGCAGATCGCACGCATGAAAGATCTCATTGACCGTATCGGGTGCCAGATACTCGGTTTCGATGTGCTGGCGGATGACCTTGCGCTTGTCCCGCTTGCGGTACTTGTAACTGTTTCTCTCCAAGGCATAGAGGTTGTACATCCACCAGTAGGCCGGCATCACGACGCGGCGGCTCTCCTTGGTGTCGGCACTGAGCAGGCTGAATGGAAGCGCAATATTCAGCTCATGAGGATAGTTTCCCTTGGTTATCAGGACATAACTTGCAAATTTGCAGTCGTACTTGAGGGTACTGGAAAGAGCCGGCCAGAAGCCCCTGCCGGCAACCATCTCCCCGTCGTTTCCCCTGCTGTTGTGGTTCGAGCCGATGTTTGCCCCGGCGGCCATGTTCGACTGCCCCATAATCAGGCTGGCAATGAGGAAGGAGTTGTTGTGGTGTTGTTCATGGCCGGAGAACACCAAATTGCTCAAGAGCTCGCAACAACTGACCGTCGAGTTGTCCCCAAGGAAGGAGTGGATCAAGCGTGCTCCATACTTGAGGTTGCAGTTATCCCCCATGATGAAGCGGATCGCCTTGCAACCGTAGAATATGCGGGACCCTGAACCGATGATTCCGTTCACCAACTCTACGCCCTCTCCGATTTGTACCGGTTCGGCAAGTGTGGAGCGCAGCATCAAATTCTTCAGTTTATTCGCACCTTTTATATAGGAACCGGGGCCGATCCAGACATCCTTGATGGTATCGCAGGACTTGACGACCGACTGCTCCCCCACATACCCGTAATATCCGCGGCGATTGTCCATCGTTTTCTCGGTAAGCTCTTCGAATGTGCGCATCAGTGCCTGGTCGTCACGGTAGGTACCCCACAAAAAAGCATCGGAAGGAAGAATACCATCGAAGGGGCGGATGGCCCTGCCTCCCGCCTCATTCATGATATCGATGGTGATGCGCACATCCTCATCCTCGCCTTCCTTGAGAATGCCGCTGCCGAACTTGGCATGGTTGGTGGTCTGCATCTCCCCGATGCGATAGAGAATGACATGATGGTCGATGATGTAGTGGCTGAGGTAGGCACAATCGAGAATGGCGCAATGGTCGCCGATATCGCAACTGACAATACGGCTGTTGGCAATACCGACCGGCACACTGAAATCATGAAAGCTGACAATACTCTTATCCATTTTCCCGATACGGATCAGGCCGTAGAACTCGCTGTTGCGAATCAACGAAGGGTCGAAGGGATCGGTAACCAGGACATCGTTCCAGCATGGTGAGGAGTTGAGGTTCTCAATCAGACTCTCGATCTCTGTTTTCGTCAGATTCCGATAGGAGGAGCTGAGACGCTTGTTTTGTCGGTCTCTGATGTAGTACTCGTCCTTTCCTGCAGGAAGAAAGGGAGCCGTAATGAAATCGTAGCCGAACCGTGTTTGGTCGAGGGTGATTACTTTGTCATTCATTGCATAAGTATAGCAACACCTATGCTCCTGCACAAGAAATCAAGGCCGGCCGACGTTGAAAAAAGTCGGTCCGGCATGACAGGATTTTTCGTGTATGCAAGACTTATTCATACATAACATATTTGATTTCTCCTTGCAAACCATGAAAATACGCTTCCACCGGCTGGAAGGTGCAGCACCAAAGGATGCATACTGTATGCAAAAATCACTGCTGGTTCCCTGCAAGCGACTTGCGCGCTGAAGCTGGATATACTACGATGTGTCCACTATGGCTGACTATGACTTGTCTCCGAGGATGAAACGGCTGGTCGCCCTGATAAACAAGGTCGCAATTAGCGATCCTGAAGGGCTGACTCCCAAACGCATCGAGGAGCTGAACGATATATCGATTCCCAACAATATCCTGATCCGCAAACTTCTTGGCAAGAGTGCGAGAAACATTGCGACCAAAACCTTCATCATCCCCGTCACCGATGGGATGGTCACAGGATATTTCTTTGAACGACAAGGCTCGAGGGGCATCAGCGACCTGACCCCCCTGATCATCTTCTACCACGGCGGGGGCTGGGTCTGGGGTAACATGGACCTGTACAACTTCCTCTGTGCCCATTTGGCCGACATAACCGGGGCGGCAGTGCTCTCGGTCGATTACCGCCTGGCCCCCAAATACAAGTTCCCCACCGCAGTGGAGGACTGTTATGACACGCTGCTGTGGGCTGCATCGGGATGCAGATACTGGAAAACCGATCCCGACCGCATCTATCTGGTGGGCGACAGCGCCGGAGGGAACCTTGCCGCAGTGGTAAGCCGATTGGCGCGCGACCGCAAAGGTCCGGCCATCGCAGGCCAAGTCCTTCTCTATCCGGTCACCGACGGGCGCATGCGCACCCAGAGCTACGAAAAGTACAAGGACTCGCCGACGCTGACCGACAAGCAGATGGCCTTCTTCATCAACAACTACCAGCGCGAGCCGAAGGACATTCTCAACCCCAGCTTCTCTCCTCTTCTGGGCAAGGACCACAGCAGGCTTCCCCAGACACTGATCATCGGGGCCGAGTTCGACCCCTTGCACGATGACGGCATGCTCTATGCCGATGCCCTCGCTTCGGCGGACACCCCGGTCAAATACCTGGAGGTCAAGAAAACCGTTCACGGTTTCATAAACTATCCCAAGGCGACAGGGACAGAGGAAACAGAGTGCGCGATCATCCAGTTCATCGGAGGAAGGCCGGTCGAACAGGTAGCCCTGATCAGCCGTAAAGAATGGGCACGCTCACAGAACCGTGAATTGAAGAAAATCAAGAAGCAGAGTAAACATTATATGGATGTACAGATAGGTTAGATTAACGCCTTAGGAAACCGAACAGCTTTGAACGAGAGAGCTCTTTCTCACCTTCGCCTAAAAGGTGAGGTTTTGCCATCTCCCTAAAGCAGGCGAGAATGAGTGGAAGAAGGGCTTGGGCAAGCGAAGCATGGCTCTCCTTGTCCATATGAAGCTGGTCGATGGGACTGCTTGAAGCCACCGTTGCTGCATCGAAGAAATGTACATGCTGCTGTTCGGCCATTACCCTGATGGGATCGGCAAGACGCTTGCTGAGTGCGGCAGAGCTCTTGTCGAATGAGGCAAAGATGGAAGATTCAATGTCGTCTCCGATATGAATCGGGGAGATGACCAGAACCTGGGGAATGGGGTATCCAGGACCATAGGGATGGTTTCTTACCATGGCAACCAGCTTTTCCAGACCCTTGGCAATGATGCGTTCATTGGCGTTGTTGAGGCTCTTGCAGTCATTGGTACCCAGACTGAGTATGACCAGGTCCAAAGGACGATGACTTTGCAGGGAGACAGGCAGGTACTCAAGCCCACTGCGTTTGGGTTCCAGGGGGTCGTCAAAGACAGTAGTCCGGCCGCCAAGGCCCTCCTCGATGATGCGGTACGAAGGGCCAAGCATGGCAGACAGAAGACCCGTCCAGCGCTGATCTATGTCCCACCTTCCCCCGTCGGGGTTGGTGCCGAAGGTATTGGAATCACCATAACAGAGAATAGTATTCATGTTCAGAGTGTAGCAAGAGACGGCTTTTAGCAGAAGTAGGTTGGGTACAATTCCCTGATCGCCTGCTCATCGATCTTGTAACGGGAAAGGTGTTTCTCCATCAGCTGCTGTGCCAATTCGGCATCCCGGTCGTTCAATGCCTGAACAATCGCCTGGTGGTCGCCCACTATCTTGATGTCCTTTACCGCACTCAGGCTCATACTGCGCACCCGGTCGAAATGGATGGTAAGGCCCTCCATCATCCACCCGTAGCACTGTACTTTGTCGGCAAGTAAAAACAGCAATGCATGAAACTGATTGTCCAGCTCAAGTAATTTTTCAGGCTTGGCATGTTCCACATAGAAGTTCTGCAGCCGAAGATTCTCCTCAAGGGAGGCCAGGTCGGCTCTCGTCTCGTTCATACAGATAAGCTTGACGACTTCACGCTCAAGAACCAAGCGAAGGAAGCGCGATTCCTCCACCATCCCGTAGTCGATGAGATTGATGCGGCTTCCCTTCTGCGGCATGATCTGAACGATTCCCACCCGGCTCAATTCGATCAGGGCTTCCCGCACAGGAGTGCGTGAGATACCCAACTGGGCTGCTATCTCGTTCTCGCTGACCATACTCCCCGGAGCAAGATCCAAAGAGATGATGTTCTCCTTGAGTACACGCAAGGCATATTCTGCAGCTGTTTCCTTTGGTTGTTTTGTTTCAATAATCATGAGTCCACCTACGATGAGGGTGCCCATACGGACACCCTCAACACAATGGGAATCATTACTGGATGGCAAGCATCTTGTCGATGAAATTATTCCAGCCTTCACCCTTCGCACGATACTCGGCGAGCATCGGGCTGCAGGCTTCAACCCACTTTGCACGGTCGGCGGGGACATGGATGGCAACACCCTCGGCTCTCATCTTCTCCAAGGAAGCCTTCTGGTCCTCGTCATCGATGACGGCCTGATAAGCGGCTGCTTCATCGGCTGCCTCGCGCACCACTGCCTGCAGGTCGGATGGCAGGGAGTTGAACCACTTCTCGTTGAAGAAGTAGTACGTGCAGGCGATGATGTGGTCGGTGATGGTCAGGTTCTTGGCAACATCCTGGAACTTCATCGAGTTGATCATGCTCGGGGAGGCTTCCATACCATCGACGACACCGGTCTGCAGAGCGGTATAGATCTCGTTCCAGTCCATCGTGGTTCCGGCAGCACCAAGGTGCTTGAACATGCTGATGTAGACGGCATTGGGGCCGCGCATCTTCATGTTTGCCAGATCCTCAAGCTTGGTTACAGGCTTTTTGGTCAGCATATGCCGTGAACCCTGGCTCTGTCCGGCAAGAGCGATGAAACCATAGGGCTGCACCAGCTTGCTTACTTCACCTTCCAGACCCTTGAGCACTCTGCGATAGTGATCATTATCCTTGAAGATGTACGGGAACTCGAACATCATCAGCTGAGGAACCCAAGTGCCGGGACCGGTACCGGGTGCTGCTACGACCATCTCCAACGACCCGGTGCGGGCCATCTCGACCTGCTCGGCCTGGTTGCCAAGCTCGGAACCATAGTTTGCGGTAGCGACGATGCGTCCACCACTCTTCTCGTTGACCAATTCAACAAATTTCGTCAATCCACGACCGATTGTACCGGTACCCGCAAGGTTGGTGGAAGCTCTGAGCTTGTACGTCTGTGCAGCCCCCTCCTTCGTACCTTGTGCGACCAACGTCGTGCCGACTAGGAGCACCAGTGCGAGCACCAAAATCATGCTTTTCTTCATATCGAATCCTCCTACGTATTCTCTACCCGAAAACTTCGGGTCACGTGACGTGTTCATGCGTTGAAATCGCGACCCAAGCTAATCTTGGAAGTCGAAAAATTCTCAACGCTCCTGCCCTTGGTATGGAACCGGGGCATGCTCTGGACCAACCCTTCCTTGGTATAGAAGGGATCTGAAGGTTCAAGGGGAAGGTCGACCGGCCGCTGTTGTACTGCAGACTTGTAGACTGCATGAATCAACTCTATGGTCTGCCTTCCGGTATTTCCATCGAGGGCCAGTGCTTCCTTGCCCTCGATGGCGAGAAGGAAGTTCAACAGCTGTGCCGGATGGCCTTCCAATGCAAGATTTCCCAGCTCCTCATACCGCCTGTGGATCTGTTGCTCAAGCTCCTTGTTCGGTTCGGGAAACCCGTTGGGCAGGCTGTTGTAGGCGGAAACGCTGAACGGAATGGTTACACTTGCATTCTCTCCGTTGATGACAATGGCCTGCTTCTCCCCGTGTGAAACCAGCGAGGAGGTGAAGTTGATTACCTTGTCCTCATAGGTGAAGACGGCGAAACCAATATCCTCGCACTCGCTGTTTGTATGGTTTACATTACCGATGAACGCCTGCACCCGCTTTGGCATGCCGAAAAGCATCTGCATCAGGTCCAAATAGTGGACCGAATGGCTGGTGAACACACCACCTGCTTCCTGTTCCCACGTTCCACGCCACCATAGGTCGTAATACACGCCGCCGCGCCACCACAGCGAATCAAAGGAGGCATGGACCACCTTGCCCAGAAGCCCTTCATCCATAATGCGCTTGACGTTGGCGAGCTGGGTCTTCCAACGGTTCTGGCTGACCACACATAAGAGCCTGTTGTTTTCTTTGGCTGCTGCAATCATATGGTCGCACTCTTCCAAGCTGCCTGCCATCGGCTTCTCCACAATGACATGCTTTTTACCCGCAAGAGCCTGGATCGCCACCGATGCGTGCAGATTAGGCGGCAGGCAGATGCTGATCGCATCCAAAGCTCCTTCGGTGAGCATGGTCTGGATATCGGCATAGGCCTTGGCGTTGAGATTCTTTTCGGTAATCAAGGACTGGGCCTTCTCGACATAGGTATCGCAGACAGCCGCGACCTCGCACATAGACCCGAACTGAAGAAAACCATCGATATGAACTGCGGCGATTGCTCCCGCTCCTACTATTCCAATACGAATCATACAACCTCCTGGGAAATCCTGGTCGCCATGTTCTGGGCGGTGATGGCCAGCTCCATGACATGCAGTGTGTACTCTTGGGAAATAGCGAGCTCGGTACCGTCAAGGCAGTCACGGATGAAGCGACCGAAGAACGGGAAGCCCACCGTATTGTTCGCATCGAAGCTGAACTCACCCTTCCCATTGGCCATGTATACGGTGTTGGGTGTATCCGCCCGAGCCAGGTCCACATACTTTCTCAGCTCGATATGTCCTTCGGTACCCAATATGATGGTTCTTCCATCGCCCCAGGCGCGCAGCCCGTCGGGGGTGAACCAATCAACACGGAAGTATCCGGTGCTTCCATTGTCGCAAAGCAGGGATGCATCACCGAAGTCCTCGAACCCGGGATAGTCGGAATTGTTGTAGTTTGCAACCTTGCTGGCCAGAACCCGGGCATGCTTTGCATTACCGTAGTGGAGAATCTGGTCGATCTGATGACTTCCGATATCAGTGAGGATGCCACCGAAGCGCTGCTTATCAAAAAACCATGCAGGACGGCCGCTCTTATTCAACCTATGGGGGCCCAAAACGATGGTTTGCACCACCTTTCCGATGGATCCTTCTGCAATGAGGTTGTCGGCATAGCTTGCAGCCTCAACATGCAACCGCTCGCTGAAATAGATGCCAAAGCGCTTGCCACTGAGCTCTACAGCCGAACGGACTGCTTCCAATTGACTGAGGTCGGTCATGGCCGGCTTGTCCGAGAAGGCATGCTTGCCCGCCATCAAGGCCTTGGTGATGATGCCGCTCCGATCGGACGGGATGGCGGCTGTCGCCACCAAATCGACAGCGGGATTGTCATAGATTGCTGCGTCGCTGCTTACCACCTTCGCCGTAGGGAAGGCCTTGACAAAGGCTGCAAGCCGATTCTGGTCAGGATCCCATACATGAGTGACCATCGCACCTGCTTCCACCAGACCGTTGCACATGCCATAAATGTGACCATGGTCGAGCCCGATCACCCCGATGGTGAACTCTCCGGGATTGCAAACCAGGCGGGATTTTCCTACTGGAGCATACATCTGCCCATCTTTGCGCTGCATGATTACCTCCTTAGGTCAACGAGGTCGGCAAGAAAGTTACCAACAGAGGGACAAAGAAACTGATGACAATGACGACCATCACTGAAGCGATAAAGGGCAGCAACGGCTTCACTGCTTTTTCAATCGGCAGGTTCGCCACACCGCAGGAGACAAAGAGGAACGACCCGACCGGCGGGGTGATCGCCCCGACCTGCATAAGGATGACCATGACCACCCCGTAGTGGATGGCATCGAAGCCGAACGAGTTGCCGATTGCAAGCACGGTAGGGGCAAGCATGGCGATCAGGACGGTGGGATCGAGGAACATGCCGAGGATGAAGATGACCACCATCAAGAACAGGGTTCCTGAAATAGGGTTTCCGATTGTAGTGACTACAAAACTCATGACCTCGTTCTGGAAGCGCATGCGCACCAACACGTTGGAAAGAGCTGCGGCCGCGGCAATGGTAATCATGACAATGGCGGTGGTGTGGCCGCTGGAAATGAGAATCTCGGGCATATCCTTGATTTTCAGTTTCTTAGAAATCCAGAATCCGTAGATCAAGCCGTAGCCGATGGCGATGACGCCCGCCTCTGTTGCCGTCACGATACCGGTTACAATACCCACAATGATGATGATGGGCATCATCAAGGCCCCGAGGGAGCGGGTGAACGAAACAAAAAGTTTCTTCAATGAGAACGCATGGGTTGGAATCTGATACTTACGTTTGGAGTACATGAATCGGTTCACACCCATCTGCAGCAAGGCAATCATGACTCCTGGGACGATGCCACCCAAAAAGAGGCGGCTTACCGGAATCTCAGTATAGTAGGAGTAGAGGATCATGGCGATGCTGGGGGGAATGATGGGACTGAGCATGGACGATCCTGCGGTAACAGCCACCGCATAGTCCTTGTCATAGCCCTGCTTCTCCATCGCAGGAATCAGCATCCCGCCGATGGCCGAGGCATCGGCGATGCCCGAGCCCTGAATGCCGCCGAAGAACATGGAAGCAAGAATGTTCACATGGCCCAGCCCACCCTTGAACTGACCGACCAAGGAGTCGGAAAGGTCGATGATCTTGTCGGTGATATCGGCCTTGGCCATGATGTTTCCTGCGATAATGAAGAAGGGAATGGCCATCAGGGAGAACGAATTCACCCCGCCAAACATTTTAATAACCAACAGATTAAGCGGAAGGTCCATTCCTACCATGAATACGACAGAGGTGAGAAGCAATGCCAGGTAGACAGGAAGACCGGTGAAAATTAAAACGAGCAATACTGCGAAAACCCAAAATACTTGCCACATACTACTTCTGCTCCCCTTTCTTGGTGATCAAAACATGCTGTTTATACGATTTGCCCCAGACCATGCGATATCCATACTCGAAGAGGCACAACAGAGAGCCGACGGGGATCGCAGCATAGAACCAGGCCATGGAGATATGGATGTTCTGAAGCAAACTTGTTACGTTGGTGCTGGTGTAGCGAACGCCCTGATAAGCGATGATGATGAAGACCCCTATCGCCGATACATCCAGAGCCCGTTCGACAAGACTGCGGATCCTGGTCGAGCGAATCTTGTTCAGAAAGAGATCCACGGCAAAATGGCTGTTCTCCCTGATTCCAAGGGACACTCCCAGGAAAATCACCCAGATGGAGCAGAGGCGGACAATTTCATCACCCCAGGCAAAAGGCCTGAACGAGATGAAGGTGAAGTATCGCAAAGCCACCTGCAATAGACATAAAACTACCGTAAACGCTGTGATCGAGATCATGAGTGTAGCCCGGATTTTGTTCACCCATGTATAGATAAGACTCGCCATGTTGTTCCTCACTTGCCTGTTACGTTCTCTGAATCTTATGAAAATAAATACATAGTACACTGATATAGTATCACTTGTATTCTAGTATGTCAAATAAGTATTTTTTTATTCATTTTTGGTAAGTGTTTAACATATATTGTTTTACAAAATACAATTGGAACAATCAAAGTTTCATAAAATCTCCACTGAGAAGGTAAGACCTGCAGTGAAAAGTAATTGGATAGTCCTTGAATAGCAAGAAGGCCAGTGATCGGGAACTATCACTGGCCCAAGGGAGATGTGTTGCAGACATCGTAGAAACACCGGGTGCAATATTGATTGCAACAATTCAGAGGAGAACACCCAACATCGATGTAGAATAGCTAGCAGAAACTCTGGTGGGTTTGAAGTGAAGACTTCCCAATCGTGGTACTTCTGTCTTCCTCTTCATCATATCCCTTCCTGGCTACAGCATACGCTGTAATATCCGATATTGTCAATAGAACTACTTTTATACCATTATCTTATATAAATTTATCGATTTCACATAGCACGATATTATTACTTTTCTTTAAGAAAGAATTACCTCTGTCAGAACAATTTATGAAAATTTTGGAAATTTTACAGGTTTTTACAAACCTAATAAATATAAGCTATCAGCTATGTCACATCCGTTCATTCACTCTTTTTTTATCTACATATTGACGAAACAGATGTCCGGCATTATAGTTGTGTTTGGCAATTATTGCCACAATTAAACATTTGGAGATTTGTATGATCGACCTATGCGCCATCCGAAAGTTACAGACTTCCCTGCGCAACTTTGAAGACCAACTTAAAGAGCAGACCGGACTTTCATTCAATGATGCACTGCTCTTGTGTGCAGTAAACAAAGGAATCTTCGAACCCAGCGCCCTGGCCAAGGAACTGGAACTCTCCCCATCCCGCCTCACCCGTATTCTGGACAGCCTGGAAACCAGGAATCTCATCAAACGGACGCTGAGCAGCATGGACCGAAGGAGCCTTACCGTTTCGCTGACTGAAACGGGAAGGGAGATGGTCAAAACCTACAGCTGTTCCGAACTTCATATACCCGAAGAACTTTTATTCACACAAGCCACCACCTAGGAGGACTTATGGCAAAATATCTCATTGTTGGAGGAGTCGCAGGAGGAGCAGGTACTGCCGCCAGACTCAGAAGAAGGGACGAAAACGCCCAAATCATCATGTTTGAACGCGGACGGTACATCAGCTACGCAAACTGCGGACTACCCTACTATGCAGGCAATGTCATCACCGAGCGTTCACGTCTGTTTGTCATGACGCCCGAACGCTTCATGGAGTCCTTGAATGTTGAGGCGAGGGTGCAAAGTGAAGTGATCTCGATCAACCGAGAGGCAAAGACCATCCGCGTCAGGGACCTGAGGAACAACAGCGAATATGACGAACGGTATGACACCCTCATCCTCTCCCCGGGAGCCAGTCCGGTACGTCCCCCAATCCCCGGAATCGAGCACAAGGCCATCTATTCGCTGCGCTCCGTCTCCGACATCGACAGCATCAAGGAGAAAATCGACAGCCCTGCAACAAAGCGTGCAGTAGTGGTAGGCGGCGGCTTCATCGGACTGGAGATGGCCGAGAACCTGAAGGAACGAGGACTCGAGGTGAGCGTAGTGGAGGCCCTCGAGCAGGTGATGAACATCATCGACTACGACCTGGCGGCCGAAGTGCAGCAACACCTGAGGGCGAAGGGAGTGAATCTCTATCTCAAGGATGGGGTTTCAGCCTTCGAGGACCATGACAGCATCGTCAGCGTCCGTCTCTCCTCGGGTACTCTCATCGATGCAGACATTGTCATCCTCTCCATCGGCGTTCGTCCCGACACAGCTTTTCTGAAAGATTCGGGCATCGAGTTGGCCAAGAATGGCGCGATCAAGGTGGATGCGTATTTCACCACCAACGACAAGGACATCAAGGCGGTAGGTGATGCCATTGAGTTCGCCAGCCCTTTGACCAAGCTTGCTTGCACCGTGCCCTTGGCGGGTCCTGCGAACAAGCAGGCACGGCTGTGCGCCGATGCCATCATCGACGGCAACAAGCGCCCGTATGAGGGCACGATCGCCACAAGCATCGCCAAAATCTTCGACATGACGGTAGCCTCCACCGGCCTTACCGAAAAGGGCCTCAAGGCAGCCGGCCTTCCCTATCGGATGGCGGTCACCCATGCAGGCAACCATGCCGGATACTACCCCAACAGCCGCCAACTCACCCTCAAGATTCTCTATCATCCGGAAAGCGGCAGGCTTTGGGGCGGCCAAGCTGTCGGCTACGACGGCGTTGACAAGCGGATCGACGTCATCAGCGCCTTCATCGGAAAGGAAGGCACCGTGTACGACCTGGCCGAGTTCGAGCAGGCCTACGCTCCACCCTTCTCCAGTGCCAAGGACCCGGTGAACATGGTCGGTTTCATCGCTGTGAACACCTTGGAAGGCTTCAGCGATACAATCAGCTGGGAGGAGGCTGAACAGCAACGCAAGAATGGGGCCTTCATGCTCGATGTCCGTTCGGAGGAGGAGTATGAACTGGGTGCAATTGAAGGATCTGTCAACATTCCGAATACGGTTTTGAGACAGAAGCTTCTCATGGTTCCAACCGACCGGTTGGTGATCGTCTATTGCGCCATCGGCCTCAGGGGCTACCTCGCCGAAAGGGTGCTCAAGCAGAACGGTTATACAAACGTACGCAACCTCACCGGCGGCTACAAGACCTATGAGAGCGCGGTTCGTGAACGGTACCTGTTGGAAAACAAGGATAAGATTTCAGTCAAGAGAGAGGGTGGAACCATCAACCACCTGCATGAGGACGGGTCGTTCCGCAAGAGAACCGAGAACAAGATTTTCACCGTCGATGCCTGCGGACTGCAATGCCCGGGTCCGATCATCCGTCTCAAGCGGGAGATTGACAACCTTGAGGAAGGGGACAGGATTGTCATCAAGGCCTCCGACCCCGGCTTCGGCGTCGATGTCCAGGCGTGGTGCAAACTCACCGGCAACGAGCTGATAACCGTCAAGACCACCGACGGCATCATCGAGGCAGTGGTTGGCAAGGGAAACGCCAGTGTCTGCAGCATGCCCGACTCAGTGGGAGAGAAGCCTGCGATCTGCGACTCCGACAACGGTGCCACCATGATCGTCTTCTCCAACGACCTGGACAAGGCACTTGCTTCATTCGTCCTGGCCAACGGAGCCGCTGCATCCGGAAAACCGGTGACGATGTTCTTCACTTTCTGGGGATTGTCGGTGCTTCGCAAAAAGGATGCACCCAAAGTGAAGAAGGACTTCATGGGAACAATGTTTGGAGCCATGCTGCCCAAGGGTATGGACAAGCTCGCCCTCTCGTCCATGAACATGGGAGGGATGGGGGCGGCGATGATGAAGGGCCGCATGAAGAAGAAGCATGTCGACCAAGTACAGCAGATGTATGAGGAAGCACGCAGGAGCGGAGTTCGCATGGTGGCCTGCCAGATGTCCATGGACATCATGGGCATCAAGGCCGAAGAGCTGCTTGACGGCGTTGAGATCGGAGGCGTTGCAACCTATATGGGAGCCGCCAGCGAGAGCAAGATCAATCTGTTCATCTAGGTCCGGTTCTAATAGTGGGGTGGCCTCTGGTTTTCAACCATGCCATCCCGATCTTCCTCGGCCAAGTCGGTCACCCGTTTCTCCAACTTTTCCAGACGGGCTGTCAAGAGTGCGATCTCCTTGGCCTGGTCAGTTACGATTTGGTCGAGAGTCACTATCGTCTCTTCTGCATAAGCTAGTTTCATCTCAAGTTTCGTAAGCCGTTCATCCATTGTAGTCGCTCCTTGTCTGTACCTGTATCCTAGCACGGGTGAGCACGCTCGACAACTCGCCCGATTGTTGCGAATGCTTTCCCGATTTGTGCATTTTCTACTTGCCAGATGGCCTTTGCGTGGTATACTGACATGTATTTTGTTGCAGAATGGTGCAGATAAGAGGAATTGTATGAAAGGTGAACGCGTTGCGCAACTGGAACTGTTGCTGCACTCCCATCCGGAAGGACTCAGGAGGGCGGAAATAGCACGTCGATTGGGAGTCCATCGCTCTACCATCAGCAGATATGTGGATGAACTGAAACAATACATTGACATCTACGAGGAAAACAGCCTCATCAAGATCAAGAACCGCGATGAGGATGAAAGCATCGCCCTCAGCGTCTATGAGAGCCTGGCCTTCAACCTCTCTGCCGAAATGCTTGCAAACAGCACCGAGTTTCAGAACCCCCACCTCGCTTCAGGCTTGAGAAAAATCGCCATGAACATGCGCTCCTATGCACCGAAGATCAGCGAGAATGTCATCGGCCTCGCCGAGCAGATCGACAAGCAGCTGCAGGAGAAGAAGGAGAGCAGCAAGTTCAATGCAATCCTGGAAGTGCTCATCGACAGCTGGGTGTCAGGACGCATCGTACGCATCGTACAGAGCCTCAAAGGGTTCGACCCGATCGAGACCGAACTGGCCCCCTACTTCATCGGATTTCGGGAGGAAGACACCGGCGGCAGACACCCTATCAGTGTTACCGGTCGCCTGCGGCACACCACCGAAATTGTCACCATCGACATCAGCACCATCACCAGTGCCACCATTCTCAACGAGACCTATACGATTCCCGACAACCTCAAACCCTTCAAGTTCCCCGAGAGTGAGGAGCGCTATGAGAGCATCGACATGATTCCCTTGAGTCTGCGGCTCAAGGAACGATCGGCGATGAATGTCTTTCGGTCGGTAGTGCATGGAACCCCGGTCTTTGAGAAGCAGAGCGATGGAACACTCATCTGCAACATGGATGTCGAGAACTCCATCGAGTTGTACCTGCGCATCATCCAATGCGGTGATTCAGTTGAAATTCTGGGTCCTGAGAGCTTCAGAAAAAAGTTTTGCAGAATGCTGAACAAGATCCTGGCTTTGTACCAATAATATTTTTCTTGCCGCTCGGCATGAATATCGCTATGCTTCAGATGTAGGAGGAAACGACAATGAAAGAGTATGAATGCGATCTTTGCGGGTATGTATATGACCCGACAGTAGGTGATCCCGACAACGGAATCAAACCCGGAACAGCCTTTGAAGACCTTCCAGAAGATTGGGTATGCCCTCTCTGCGGAGCTCCTAAGTCTGACTTCTCACCGCGCGACTGACAAAGGTCGCGGTTCACAAGACGGGGATGGCACGGCCTCCCCGTTTTTTAGGCCCAAGGAGCACCCATGCAATTCAGGACAATGAGGCGAAACAGGCAGCTGCTTTCCCATGAGGAGAGTGAAGCGGTTCTGAAACGAGGAAGCCACGGGATTCTGGCCTGCCTCGGTGACGGGGACTATCCCTATGCAGTCCCGCTGAACTATGTATACTACGATGGAAAAATTTTTCTCCACTCAGCCAAGGAAGGCCATAAGGTGGATGCAATTCTCCATCACCCCAAAGTAAGCTTCACCGTTGTGGATGAGGATACCATCATTGGAAAAGAGTATACCTCTTACTTCCGAAGTGTGATTGTCTTTGGAAAAGCCTCCATTGCAGAAGGCCGGGCTTGGAAGGATGCCTTCCTTGCCATGGCAGACAAATACTGTGCCTCCCAGCCGATTGCAGAGCGCATCGAAAAGGTGGAAACCTGCAGCCAAGCTCTGATCATTGTCATTGAAATCGAGCATTGTACAGGAAAAGAGGCCGTAGAGTATGTGCGGGCAAAATCGGACACTGCTTTGTCCTGCTAATGGAGAATCTTTCTATACAAAGAATAAAAAGCGTCCAAGTGATTGATGCTTTTCCACACGATTGCAAAACTTTATAGTACATTGACCTCATAACGGAGGAATTACCCAGCTATGTTGCAAGCAATTGAAGAAAGAAGAGCCTATCGCGCCCTCGATACCAAACCCATCGCTCAAGAGGTATTGGTGCGTCTCGCCCAAGCCGCCCACACCGCACCTTCGGCCATGAACAACCAACCTTGGCGGTATATCACCGTAACCGACGAAACGATGCTTTCCAACGTCAAGGAGACCCTGTCTCCCGGAAATTACTGGGCGAAGAAGGCCCCCGCGATTGTGGCGGTGGTGACCAACAACGCCTGGGGAATGACCCTTGGGGACCGTCACTTCGCCCCGTTTGAACTGGGAATGGCAACCATGGCTTATCAAATCCAGGCTGTTTCGGAAGGATTGCATGTACACCCCATCGCAGGCTTCAATGCCGACGATGCGAAAAAGGTGCTGGGAATCAGCAAGGACGATACGCTGATGATCATGCTGGTACTCGGCTATCCTGGTTCCGACTCCGAGCTGAACGAGAAGCACAAACAGAGTGAGAGAGGAACCCGAATCCGCATGGAGCTGGAGAAAGTGCATGCATTCAACGAATGGGACGAGAGCCTGAGACCACAGGCAAAGTAGGTATCAAAGGCTGTTACTGCAGATGGACGATCTCCTGCTCTATCGCATCTTTCAGCCGCTCCTCCTCTGTGACAATCATCTCACTCTCCTTGAGAAAGCTGCTTCCTATCATGGAAGCAGCCAATAAGGCGGCAAGGGATGAGAGAAGCATGGGCGAGTACTCGTCCGTAGAGACCAGACTGATCAGCATGATTACGGCACATGAGGCCTGACTGAAGAGCAGAAGAAAGCCTTGGATGACCTCCTCACTGATGCCGATGCCAAGTTCAGCAGCATACTGACTGCCGATGGGTATGGAGGCGAGCAGGGACAGCCCTACGATCGAGGCTCCGATCATGGCGATGGCTTCACTGCCGAGCAGGACTGCACCGACTTGCTGGCAGAAAACCAATAAGAGGATGCCGGGAATCGAGCAGACGTTGCAGAATACAAAAAAAAGCTTTCGCCTGCGATAGCGGTCGGAGAGGGCTGGCAGCACAATGGCTCCCACCATGCCACCGGCAAACATTGCGATGCCAAGGAAACCGGTGGAATCGTTGAAGCCCAACAATTCGCTTATTTCATCGATCTTAATGAAGAGTGTCATCAAGACCCCCCAACCAATGGAGAAGATGATCATCAGGCCCTGAAGCGACGGATTCTGATGCATAATCCTGAACGAAGTCCTGAAGCTCTGGTTTCTGGGCACCTGCAGCGTGGAGGAAGGCGTGGGTGGATTCTCACGCATCAGAAATGCCGGGATAAGGGCCAGGATGGAGCTTGCAAGGGCATACACGCCCATCATCCGCTCGAACCCCTGCCCCCAGGCAGGATCATTGGCACGAGTTACCACCAACAAAGGAGAGAGAATCATGACAGCGGCCAGCGAAAGATATTGGCTTGCCGAGGTGATGCCGACTGCCATCCCGCGTTCTCGGATGGGAAACCATCTCGATACGATTTCAGTGATGCTTGTCAGCACCAAAGCCTGGCCAAGAGCCAGTATGAACTGGCCGAACAGGACGGCGGGGAGGCTGGCGATGTAGAGCCATTTGGTGAGCGAGCCGAAGACAATAAGCCCGCTCGCAATCCAGACAGCCCAACGCAGCCCCAAGCGGTGCAAGAGATAGGAAGATGGGATACTTGCAACCACAAACACCAGGAGAAAGGTCAAGGAGAGCAAATCCACCGGAGATGCATAACGCAACGACAACTGACCTTGATAATAACTATTGGCCACCCTGCCGACGGGGGCAAGGTTCAACCACTGTATCTCCACTGAGAAAATCAGCAGCACGAGACACAGGAGAATCAAGTATCGATATCGGTAGGCTTTCACGCTCTTCATAGGATTAGGATATCCGATACTCTGCAATTTGTATATCTTCTCTGGAAGAAGGGCATACTTTGTCCTATACTCAACGCATGCAAGAAACTTTACAGCTATTGAACAACCGTCGATCGGTACGCGCCTTTGAAGACCGTGCAATTGAACCGGAAGTGCTCACCCTTCTCAAAGAAACCACCCTGCGTGCTCCTACAGCAGGCAATATGGCCCTCTATTCCATCGTCGAGGTCCAGGATCCCTCCAAGAAAGAGCAGCTCGCCCGTATCTGCGACGAACAGAGCATGATCGAGAAAGCTCCTTTGGTGTGGGTGTTCCTCGCCGATATGCAGAAGTGGGTCAACTACTTTCATGAGAGCGGTGCAGTAGAGCGTGCCGATGAGGCGGGCCTTGCCGCCTATAGAAAACCGGGTCTGGGAGATCTGCATCTTTGCATGCAGGATGCCATCATTGCTGCGCAGAATGCCGTGGTTGGTGCAGAAGCCCTGGGTATCGGATCGTGTTACATCGGCGATGTCATCGAGAATTTTGAACAACTCAGGAGTCTTCTCGACCTCAGGCAGTACACAATTCCAGCCTGCATGCTCATCTTCGGCTATCCCAAGGGCAAAGGTCCGGTCAAGCTGACTCCTCGATGTCCCCAGGATGCCGTCTTCATGACGGACCGTTATGAGGAGCCTCATATCGAGCAGCTGGAAAGAGCGTACGAACTCCATGAAGAAGACCGACGCAGGAGCCGGTCGCTTCCCTACGAGAACACGGGAACCCTTGCCGATTACTACTACCTCAGAAAACATACCTCGGCCTTCATGGAAGAGATGAACCGTTCCACCTCTGTGATGTTCGATTGGTGGTGCAACGGGTAATTTTCTTGCGTCGCCGGGCCTTTGCCACTACCATATATCCTATGGCGTATACGATTCTTTTGGTTGACGATGAGACAGCAGTACGAGAGGGGATTCGCAGCCGCACCCCATGGGAACGCTACAATTTCTGTGTGGTGGGCGAGGCCGGAAACGGCATCGAGGCTTTGGAGTTGATCGAGGAGCTGCATCCCGATGTCGTAATCACCGATATCAGGATGCCCTACCTCGATGGAATCGAACTCATCCAGAAGATCCGCATCTCCCATCCGACGACGACATTGGTCATCCTCAGTGGGTATGACGAATTCACCTATGCACAACAGGCGATGCGTTACGATGTCAGTGAATATGTACTCAAACCTGTTTCGGTCGAGGACTTGTGCAATCTGCTCAAGCGTCTTGGCAAACATTTGGATGAGGAGATCAAGCGCATCCAGGACCAGGACAGACTCAATCAGGCGTATCAACAGGCCCTCCCGCTTATCAGGGAGAAGTTTCTGGTTTCATTGTTGACTACAGTACACCCATCCTCCGATGCCGCCTTGTTGTCCAAGGCAGCCGAGTATGGATTCAATCTGAGTAAGGATGAATTCATGGTAGCCGTCATCGAAACCGACCATGTGATGGACGACCCGTTGCAGTCGATGGCCATGTTTGAGATTGTTGAAAAAGTAGTGAAAAAGGACGATGGAGTATTGCTCTTCCAATTCGAGAACCAGATTGTCATTATTTTCAGCTCCCAAAGCCACGGCCAGGACCATTACGATTCAGTGTTCCGTAAACAAACCTACCGTAAAGCCGAGCAGTTGCAGGCATACCTGCAGAAGTACTCCTTCCAGGCTGTCCTTGGAGTGGGAAACCTCGTACACTCCCCTTCGGCTATCAAGCAGTCGTATCATCAGGCGCTGACAGCCCTCAACTACAGCTCCTGTTACCCCGAGCAATCGCTGTTGTTCATCAGTGACTTGGAGAAGCTGCCGGTCGAGGAGCATCAACAGCAACTGGAAGAGCTGAAGGCCAACGTACTGGTTGCTGTTAAATTGGGCAGCGAGGAACAGGTGACCGAAGCGGTGAACCAACTGCTCGGAGAGCAGCTTGCCTCCCTGAGCCTGGAGCAGATGCAGGCACTGCTGTTGGAACTTGCCTTCCTGCTTCAAGACCTCACACACTCATACGGGCATACCCTCTTTTCAGTGGTTGAGGGTGAAGGCAGAAACCTCTTCTCCGAGCTTGCAACCCTCTCAACACTGGGAAAAGCCAGGCGCTACTTCATCCGCCTTTGCCATTTGGTACGGCAATTGATCGCCGGACAAAGGGCTCAGTCTCATATCCAGTTCATCGGCCAGGCCAAGGCCTTGATCGCAAAGCACTTCACTGAACCCGGATTCGGGCTGGAAGAGATTTGTGAAATGATCGGGGTGAGCACCTCCTATTTCAGCTCCACCTTCAAGAAGGAGGTCGGCATCAGCTTTGTACAGTATTTGACTGGCTTGAGAATGGACAGGGCGAAAGAGCTGCTCGTCAAGACCGAGGGAAAGACCTATGAGATAGCACAAGCGGTAGGCTTTGCCGAGCCCAACTACTTCAGCTTCTGCTTCAAACGGCATGTAGGTCTCTCTCCCTCCCAATTTCGGCAGGGAAACCGATGAGCAAGCCCAATCATCCTCACTCCATTAAAACCATACTCACCTTCGCCATCGCCTTTGTTTCCATCTCCTTCACGCTGCTCATCTCCGCCATCCTGTACAGCCAGTTCTCCTCAACCATCCGCGAGAATGCCACCGTCTCCACCAGGGAAATCGTCAGACAGGTAAATGCCAACCTCAACTATTACACCAACGACATTCTTACCATCGCCGGCTACGCCCGAGATCTTTCCAAGCAGACGAATGAGCTCTCCCGGACCGAGATCGAAAGGAGGCTCTCCTCAATCGTCGACAGCCGCCAGGACATCGTCTGCCTGCTGCTGTTCGACTTGGAGGGCAATGTACTGCTTTCCACCACCGATGCCCCCCGAAGAGATGCGACTGAGATTGCCAAACAGACGTGGTTCACCAGGGCTTTGGGTGGAGAGGGCAACTTTTATTTCACCGGTCCTCATGTCCAGCAACTCTTTACCTCCAGCTATCCTTGGGTCATCACCTACAGCCAGCAGATCAGCTACACCAATGAGGAAGGAGAGCTCAGCCAAGGTCTTCTGTTGATCGACATGAACTTCAGGACGGTCAGTGAACTGAGCCAGAGCGCCAAGCTTGGAGCAACAGGATACGTGTATTTCATCGACAACAACGGCAAAATCGTGTACCACCCGTACCAGCAACTGATCAACTCCAACTTATTCAACGAAGACCTCGATTCCGCCCAAGAGTATATTTTCGGCACCTTTACGAACACTTTCGAGGGAAGGCAGCGCCTGGTCATCATCGATACGGTGAACAATGCCCGTTGGCGAATTGTCGGGGTGGCATTCATGGACGAGCTGATGGCGGGCTTGGACCAGTATACTACCGTCATGCTCATCGTCCTGGGTTTCTGCATTGTCATCACCATTATTCTGGCACGTACGGTGTCGGCCTATATCAGCCGGCCCATCAGGGAACTCGACAGGTTGATGAACAGTGTGGAACGCGGGGACTTCTCCGCTCCGCCGACGGTGGGAGGAAACCAGGAGGTTGCGGCCCTGTCGCAGACCTTCGCGGTGATGGTCAAACGCATCCGACAGCTGATGGACGACATTGTGACAAGCTAGGAGATGAAGCGAAAGTTCGAGCTGGATGCACTGCAGGCGAAGATCAATCCCCACTTCCTCTACAACACCCTCGATTCGGTGGTCTGGATGGCCGAACAGAACGATACCGAAGGGGTGATCACCATGATCACCGCTCTGGCAAAGCTCTTCCGCATTTCCATCAGCAAGGGACGGGACATCATCACCCTTGCCGAGGAGCTTGAGCATGTCCGCAACTACTTGATCATCCAGCAGATCCGCTATCAGGACAAGTTTGAGTTCTCCATCACCATGGAAGAGGGGATGGAGAACCTACCGACCATCAAGCTCATCATTCAGCCGATCGTAGAGAACGCCATCTACCATGGAATCAAGTACCTGCAGGAGATGGGCCATATCGATATCAAGGTGTTCAAGAGAAAACCCGGGGCCGTGGTCATCGAGGTGCGTGACAACGGGGTAGGAATGGATGAGCAAAAACTGGCCACCATTCTCAGTTTCGACGGTCATCACCCCAAGGGCACAGGAATCGGAGTGAGAAATGTCCATCAGCGGATTCAGCTCTATTACGGTTCTGACTTTGGCCTGGAACTTTCCAGTGAATTGGATGTGGGGACGTTGGTCCGACTGGTAATCCCGGAACAGAGTCCGATCCAACCGATCAAGGTGGTGCAATCATGAGACGATGCATCCTGATGCTTATCATCCTTTCTCTTCTGGTTGGCTGCTCGAATAAGAAGAGTGAAGCCAATACCTCCTATCGCATTGCCGTCATTACCATGATGCAGGGAGGTGAATTCTGGGGGGCCCTGAAGAACGGTGCCCGTAGCGCCCGCAGCTCCACCGGAGCGGTCCTTGAGTTCCTTGCACCGGTAAATGAATCCGACTACGAGGGACAAATCAGTGCCGTTCAGAGGGCTATAGACCAACAATTCGATGCGATAGTGCTCTCGCCAAGCCATTATACCCGGCTTGAGGATGTGGTTGCAAAGGCACGGAGCTCGGGCATCAAGGTGGTACTCGCCGATACCGCGCTGCGCAACCAGAGCGGGGATTTCCTGATCACCGCCGATTACCGACAGATCGGCAAGGCGATGGCCGAACATGCATTCACCCATTTTCCCGAGGGTGAGCCGATCAATGCCCTGGTCATCGGGTCCATGCCGAATACCACCAGCATGACAAATCTGGTGGAGTCCTTGGTGCAAGCATTCTCCGAACGGGCAAACGCAAGAATCATCAGTGCAACGTACAGCTTTACCGATGAAGCAATCGCTCGTGACATTACGCGCAATGCTTTACTAAGCGATCCTTCAATCAATCTTGTCTTTGCCTTGGAGGAGTATACCGCCCATGGGGTGGCCAATGCACTGACAGACTCATCGAATATTCATTTCATTGCATTTGGAACAACGCAGTTTGAAATCCAGCTTCTGGAGAAGGGTGTAATCGATGCCTTGGTGGTGGTGAACTCCTTCAACCTCGGCTATCGGTCGGTGATGGCAGCCATCGACTTGCTAAATGGCAACAAGCCTGCCCGAAAGCTGGTCGACTTCGACCTGGTGACCAAGGAGTCGATGTTCAGCGAGGAGCATCAGAGGTTGTTGTTCCAGACATTCCAATAAGAGGAGGCAGGATCAAGC
>Ga0209066_10001531_pt1 | contig 30243 bp, 30 predicted proteins | sample All_14_2_FD_187198 | JGI IMG/M metagenome (GOLD analysis project Ga0209066, IMG submission 187198) | Freshwater microbial communities in response to fracking from Pennsylvania, USA - Allegheny Zone_MetaG_DW_15 (SPAdes) (version 2) ... | reverse complement strand
GCTTGCTTTTGAGCAGCGGGGCCCAGCCCAGTTGCACGGACGTGGGGTAGCAACCCGGGTTGCCGATGACGCGCGCCTGCTTGATGGCTTCGCGGTTGAGTTCGGGCAGGCCGTAGACGGCTTCGGCCAGGATGTCGGGGCAGCTGTGCGGCATGCCGTACCACTGCTCGAACACCGCCGTGTCCTGCAGGCGGAAATCGGCTGCCAGGTCGATGACCTTGACGCCGGCGGCCAGCAGTTCGCGCGCCTGGGCCATGGCCACGCCATGCGGGGTGGCGAAGAAGACCACGTCGCACTCGGTCAGCTTGGCGTCATCGGGCGTCACGAAAGCCAGATCGACATGCCCGCGCAGGCTAGGGTACATGTCGGCCACCGGCAGCCCGGCCTCTTTGCGCGAGGTGATGGCCTGCAGTTGCACCTGGGGGTGCTGCGACAGCAAACGCAGCAACTCGACCCCGGTGTAGCCCGTGCCACCCACGATACCGACTTTGATCATCTTTCAACCTTTCAGCCTCAGCGGCGCCAGTGGCCCCGCCACCGTCTTGCCTGCGGGAAAACCACCATTTTAGGAAACATTCATGACCGCAAGGGTGTCCACGTGGGCCCCATGTGGATTTCCCATGAAAAAACCCGCCGAAGGCAGGGCCTTGAGCGGGTTTTGATCGGGAGTCCGACCCGGCATGAAGCCGGGCGGCACACCCAGAAGGATCAGCGCTTGCTGAACTGCTTCCGGCGACGCGCGCCGTGCAGACCGACCTTCTTACGTTCGACTTCACGAGCGTCGCGGGTCACGAAACCAGCGCGGCTCAGTTCAGGCTTCAACGTTGCGTCGTAGTCGATCAGAGCGCGGGTCACGCCATGGCGCACAGCGCCGGCTTGACCGGATTCGCCACCACCGTGCACGTTGACCTTGATGTCGAAAGCTTCGACATTGTTGGTCAGCGCCAGCGGCTGCTTGACGACCATGATCGAGGTTTGACGGCCGAAATATTGTTCGACAGGCTTACCGTTGACGATGATCTGGCCAGTGCCCTTCTTGATGAAGACGCGGGCGACGGACGACTTGCGACGGCCGGTGCCGTAGTTCCAGTTACCAATCATGTGGCCGCTCCTTAGATTTCCAGGGCCTTGGGCTGCTGGGCTGCGTGAGGATGCTCACCGCCTGCATAGACCTTCAGCTTCTTGATCATGGCGTAGCCCAGGGGACCCTTGGGCAGCATGCCCTTGACGGCCTTCTCGATGGCGCGGCCAGGGTGCTTGGCTTGCATGTCCTTGAACTTCGTGGCGTAGATGCCGCCAGGGAAGCCCGAGTGACGATAGTAAATCTTGTCGTTGGCCTTGGTGCCAGTGACGCGGATCTTGTCGGCGTTGACGATGACGATGAAATCGCCGGTGTCCACGTGAGGCGTGTAAATGGCCTTGTGCTTGCCGCGCAGACGGAGAGCGACTTCGCTGGCCACTCGTCCGAGCACCTTGTCGGTGGCGTCGATCACAAACCACTCGTGCTTCACTTCGGCCGGCTTGGCGCTGAAGGTCTTCATGAGATTTCCTTGGTAAAAAACTGGCTGACTGTCGCCATTGGAACCACTTCTTAGGATGTGGTGGCCTCTCAAGCAACGGGCGGCGGACCTGCGGTGCACTCAAAGCGTGTCCCAGCGTATTGGCCTGCGTCCCCGATTGCGCTCACCAAAATTGCACGCAACCCTCCCGGCAACCATGTCGGGAATCGCGCAGTATAGCCCGCTTTGACACCGCCGTGCAAACTTTGCCCGCAAAAGTACCCGACCGAACGCTCGCAACAGCCCAGACGCCACTAGACTTGACCTGCATTGAGACGTGGGAGGCGCCGCAAGCCTGTCGCATAAGTATTAACCCTAGGTTATGATGCGTTGCAACACGGGACGACGAGACATGCGTTTCACAGGTTCACAAAGGGGTCAGCGATGACTGCCATCAAGCCAAGCTCCGATCTGGACAGATTCGGACTGGGGCCGGACTTGGGCGCGCCGAATCCGAAGTCCAGCCTGCAGGGCGAGCACTGGGTGCCAATCCGCGATCTGCACGCCCGACACCGCCCCCGCATTCTGGACCACCTGCTCCATCTGGACGAGCGGGATCGCTATCTGCGTTTCGGCTTCCCCGCCACGCAGCACCAGATGACCCAGTACGTGGCGTCGATCGATTTCAAGCGCGACGAGGTGTTCGGCATCTTTGACCGCAAGTTGCGCCTGGTGGCCGTGGCTCACCTGGCCGCGCTGCCGGGGCATGGCCCGCATGAGGCGCATCCGGACACCCGCGCGATGGAGTTTGGCGTGTCGGTGCTGCCGTCCGGACGCGGCAAGGGACTGGGCATGCGCCTGTTTCAGCACGCCATCATCCATGCGCGCAACCAGCACGCCACCCACATGATGATCCACGCGCTGAGCGAGAACGCCCCGATGCTGCGCATTGCGGCCAAGTCCGGCGCCGTGATCGAGCAAGACGGCCCCGATTCACAAGCCTGGCTGAAACTGCCCCCCGACACGGTCGGCAGCCACCTCGACAGCTCGCTGCAATCGCTGGCCGCCGAAGTCATCTACCGCGTGAAGTACCGCATGATGCACATCAGCGACTGGCTGCGCATGCTGATGGCGTCGTCCTGACCTGCCGAAAACCCCTCGGCGGAGGGGTTTCGCCCGACAGCTGCGCGGCGTACCATCCCAGCGTTGAACGGGGAACAGCATGGCGTCGAATGCGTGGTTATGGCTGGTGTGTGCAACAGCCTTGGTAGGCGGCCTGCTGCTGGGCTGGGGTGGGCATGCCTACGCCACGCGCGCACGGCATCAGAACTGGCCCAAACGCTGGAATTTGCAGGCGCGGCCACTGCTGAACGCCCACGAACGCGCCCTGTTCCGAGAACTGCACGCCACCCTGCCCCAGCATGTGGTGCTGGCCAAGGTCAATCTGCTGCGCTTTTGCCAGTCCGCCGACGCACGCGACGCCCGTACCTGGTACGACCGTTTGCAGTCGCTCAATGTGTCCTTGCTGGTGTGCACGCCCAACGGGGTGGTGATTTCGGCCATCGACCTGGAGTCGCCGTCCACTTCGTCTCGCTCCACGGGGCGTTCACAGAAACTCAAGGAAGCCACCCTGGAGGCGTGTCGCGTGCGCTATCTGCGCTGCCGTCCCGGTCAGTGGCCGCAAGGCGCCTTGATGGCCGCCTGGGCGCTGGGACAGGATGTGGCCGCGCCGCAGCATGAGCGCCATGGCGATGAGTTCAACGATGCGGGCGACCAGTTGGCGCGCAAGTTGAAAGAGCGACGCGCCGAACGCGCAGCCCTGTGGGCCGAGTCGAGCTTTGCGCAGGACTCGTTTTTCGCGTTCGACAGCCGCTTTGACGGGGTCACGGGCTCGGCGCCCGCGCCCCTGGACGAGCTCAGACCGTCGCGTTCAGCAGCAACGAGTTGACACGGCGCACATAGGCGGCCGGGTCTTCGAGTTGCCCGCCCTCGGCCAGCAGGGCCTGGTCGAACAGGATGTGCGCCAGGTCGTCGAAGTGGGCGCTGGCTTCCAGCTTCTTGACCAAGGCGTGGTCCGGGTTCACTTCCAGAATGGGCTTCACCTCGGGCGCCGCCTGACCGGCCTGCTTGAGCAGACGCGCCAGGTGGGCGCTCATGTCGCCCGACTCGGTGACGAGGCAGGCGGGTGAGTCCACCAGGCGGGTGGTGACGCGCACTTCCTTCGTGCGATCCCCCAGCGCGGCTTGCAGGCGCTCCAGCACCGGCTTGAAGGCGGCGGCTGCTTCTTCGGCCTTCTTCTTTTCTTCTTCGTCCTGCAGGCTACCCAGGTCGACGGCGCCCTTGGTAACGTTCTGCAGCGGCTTGCCCTCGAAGTCGTAGAGGTGCGAGAGCAGCCATTCGTCGACGCGGTCGGTCAGCAGCAGCACCTCGATGCCCTTCTTCTTGAAGAGTTCGAGCTGCGGGCTGCTCTTGGCGGCCACCTGGCTGTCGGCGGCGATGACGTAGATGGCCTCCTGGCCTTCCTTCATGCGCGACACGTAATCGGCCAGCGACACGCTTTGCGCGCCAGACTCGTCGTGCGTGGAGGCAAAGCGGAACAGCTTGGCCAGACGCTCCTTGTTGGCAAAGTCTTCGCCAATGCCTTCCTTGAGCACGGCGCCGAACTCAGCCCAGAAGGCCGCGTACTGGTCGCGCTTGGCCTGGTCTTCGTGGTTGGCCAGCTCTTCGAGCATGGACAGCACGCGCTTGGTGCAGCCTTCGCGGATGGCCTTGACGTCGCGGCTTTCCTGCAGGATCTCGCGGCTGACGTTGAGTGGCAGGTCGGCCGAGTCGATCACGCCCTTGACGAAGCGCAGGTAGTTGGGCAGCAGCGCTTCGGCGTCGTCCATGATGAAGACGCGCTTGACGTAGAGCTTGAGGCCGCCGCGTTTGTCGCGGTTCCACAGGTCGAACGGGGCCTTGGCGGGCACGTACAGCAGTTGGGTGTATTCGCTGCGGCCTTCGACGCGGTTGTGGGTGTAGGCCAGCGCGTCCTCGCTGTCGTGGCTGATCTGTTTGTAGAACGCCTGATACTGCTCGGGGGTGATGTCGCTCTTGCTACGCGACCACAGGGCGGCCGCCTGGTTGACGGTTTCCCACTCGTCCTGAACGACGTACTCACCCTTGTCCTTGTCCCACTCTTCCTTTTGCATCAGGATGGGCAGGGAGATGTGGTCGGAGTACTTGCCAATGATGCTGCGCAGCTTCCAGGCGGTGAGGAACTCGTCTTCGCCTTCGCGCAGGTGCAGGGTGATGTCGGTGCCGCGGGTGGGTTTGGTGATGGCGTCGACTTCGAAATCGCCAGTGCCTTCGCTGCTCCAGCGCACGCCCTCTTCGGCCTTCAGGCCAGCGCGGCGCGATTCGACGGTGATGCGGTCGGCGACGATGTAGCCGCTGTAAAAGCCCACGCCGAACTGGCCAATGAGCTGGGCGTCTTTCTTCTGGTCGCCGGAGAGACGGCCCATGAAGTCCTTGGTGCCGCTCTTGGCGATGGTGCCGAGGTGGTCGATCGCCTCTTGCGCGCTCATGCCGATGCCGTTGTCGCGGATGGTGATGGTGCGGTTGGCCTTGTCGACCAGCACGCGCACGTCGAGGTTGGGCGCGTCTTCATACAGGGCGCTGTGATCGAGGGCCTCGAAGCGCAGCTTGTCGCACGCGTCGGACGCGTTGGAGATCAGCTCGCGCAGGAAGATTTCCTTGTTGGAGTACAGCGCGTGCGTGACCAGGTGCAGCAACTGCTTGACTTCGGCCTGGAAGGAATGGGTTTGCTTGGTCATGGCTTGTTCTGATGCAGACAAAAAGGATTGCAAGGATGGCAGTACCGGATGGGCCCAGAGATGGCGGCGGGCCCTCGTTTTTCAAGAGCGCCCGATGGGGCGAAGATTTTTTGCGACAAGCCTTGCGCGCAGCCAAAAAGTCGGCATATACTTTAGGTCTTGATGGCGCTTTAGCTCAGCCGGTTAGAGCGACGGAATCATAATCCGCAGGTCCGGGGTTCGAATCCCTGAAGCGCCACCAGAATTCTCTAAGCGTGACAACGACTTAGACTAAAAGCCACCCTCGCGGTGGCTTTTTGCTTTGTGGTCTTACATTGCGATGTAAGGGCGGATGTAAGACGATTTGCTGCACTCAAGCCCTGGCCACCGGCGCGTCATTCCAACGAGTGGTGTAGCAAGGCGTCCGTCTAACCTGTCGCATGCCCCAGGTGACCTGACCCGCAGCTCCAGTACCGATGGCCACGACGAGATCGCGCAGCTGCTCAATCACATGGAGTTGATGCGCGCCAACCTGATCCGCGTGATCTCGGAGGTGCTGGAGTCGGCCGACAGCATCCAGGTGGCGTCTTCGCAGGTGGCAGCAGGCAACGCGGACCTGAGTCAGCGCACCGAGCAGACAGCAGGCAATCTGCAACAAACCGCCAGCTCGACCGAAGAGCTGGGTGTGACCGTGCGCCAGAACGCCGACAACGCCCGCCAGGCCAATCAGTTGGCCCAGGGTGCGTCAGAAGTGGCCACCCGAGGCGGCGTCGTGGTGGCCGAGGTGGTGGACACCATGAAGGGCATCAACGACAGCTCGCGGCGCATCGCCGACATCATCGGCGTGATCGATGGCATTGCGTTCCAGACGAACATCCTCGCCCTGAATGCGGCCGTGGAAGCGGCGCGGGCGGGTGAACAGGGTCGGGGTTTTGCCGTGGTGGCCGGCGAGGTGCGCTCGCTGGCGCAACGCTCGGCCGAAGCGGCCCGTGAGATCCGCAGCCTGATCGCGGCCAGTGTGGAACGCGTCGAGGCCGGTTCGCGTCAGGTGGACCAGGCGGGCAGCACGATGCACGAGGTGGTGCAGGCGATCAGCCGGGTGCGCGACATCGTGAGCGAGATCAGCCAGGCCAGCGTGGAGCAAAGCGAGGGCGTATCCCTGGTCGGGCAGGCGGTCAGTCAGATGGATGCCGCCACGCAGCAGAACGCCGCACTGGTTGAAGAGAGTGCCGCCGCCGCCGAGAGCCTGAGCAATCAGGCTCGCAATCTGGTGAACACCGTGTCGGCGTTCAGGTTGAGCGCCTCGGATCTGCGAGAGGTCCCGCAGATCCGGTGAGCGCGAGGGGCGATCTGGTCGTGGTGACGATCAGATCACGCCCTGGGCCAGCATGGCGTCGGCGACCTTGACGAAGCCGCCCACGTTGGCACCGTTGACGTAGCTGACCGTGCCGTCGGCACGGCGGCCGTGGCGCACGCACACTTCGTGGATGCTGCGCATGATGCCCAGCAAACGGGCGTCGACTTCTTCACGGGTCCACGACAGGCGGATGGCGTTCTGGCTCATTTCCAGACCGGAAGTGGCCACACCGCCGGCGTTCGAGGCTTTGCCCGGTGCATACAGGATGCCGTTGCCTTCGAAGACGTGCACGGCTTCCAGCGTGGAAGGCATGTTGGCGCCTTCGGCGACGCAGATGACACCGTTCTTGACCAGGGTTTCGGCGTCCTTGCCGTCCAGCTCGTTCTGGGTGGCGCAAGGCAGGGCCACATCCACGGGGATGGACCAGGGGCGCACGCCTTCCAGGAACACAGTGCCCGGCACGCGCTTGGCGTAGTCGCCGACGCGACCGTACAGGTGGTTCTTCACTTCCATCAGCTCGGCGAGCTTGGCGGGGGTGAAGCCGGCTTCGTCCAGGACGGTGCCACTGGAGTCGGAGACGGTGACGACCTTGGCGCCCAGCGCCATGGCCTTCTCGACCGCGTACTGGGCCACGTTGCCGGAGCCAGAGACGCTCACGCGCATGCCTTCGAAGTTGCGGCCCTTGAGCTTGAGCATTTCTTCGGCGAAGTAGACCGTGCCGTAGCCGGTGGCTTCCGGACGGATCAGCGAACCACCGAAGCTCAGGCCCTTGCCGGTGAAAACGCAGTCGGCTCGGTTGCTGAGCTTTTTGTACATGCCGGCCATGTAGCCGACTTCGCGGCCACCGACGCCGATGTCACCGGCCGGCACGTCGGTGTCGGCACCCACGTGACGGAACAGCTCACTGACGAAGGCCTGGCAGAAGCGCATGATTTCGCCCTGGCTCTTGCCCTTGGGGTCGAAGTCGGAGCCGCCCTTGCCACCGCCCATGGGCAGCGTGGTCAAGGCGTTCTTGAAGGTCTGCTCGAAAGCCAGGAACTTCAGAATCGACAGGTTGACCGAGGGGTGGAAGCGGATGCCGCCCTTGTACGGGCCAATGGACAGGCTGTGCTGGATGCGATAGCCGCGATTGACCTGCACCTGCCCACGGTCATCGACCCAGGACACGCGGAACATGATGATGCGTTCGGGCTCGACCAGTCGCTCCAGCAGGCTCTGCTCGGCGTACTTGGGGTTCTGCTCGATGAAGGGCCACAGGCTGTCCATCACCTCGGTGACGGCTTGGAGGAATTCGGGTTGGCCGGGGTTGCGGGCGGCAACCTGGCTCAGAAAGCTGTCCAGCGACTGAATTTTCATGATGTGCGCACCGATCAGGTGCCGATGTGGAAGGCGGGTCGAACATTTTTACATATTCAACCCCACCATGGTGCAAATGAGGGCAACGGGCGAGCGCGGCCGTCAAGAAATCACACCATATTGGGGCACACAGATCATGACCTTGATCATGACAATACGAATGATTCCTGTTATCTTCAACGACATGTCCAGTGGGTCTTCTGGCCCTCTCGCCGTCCAACCTCAAGGAAGCTGTCACATGGCTCATCTGACCTCTCGCGTTGCTGCCCTCACCCTGATTGCACTGGCCTGCCAGGGCGCTGCCCACGCCGCCGATGCGGTGCTCAACATCTACTCGGCCCGTCATTACCAGACGGACGAGGCGCTGTACAAGGACTTCACCCAACAGACCGGCATCCAGGTCAACCGCCTCGATGGCAAGGAAGACGAGCTGCTCGAGCGCATCAAGAACGAAGGCGCCAACTCGCCGGCCGACATCCTGATCACGGTGGACGCGGCCCGCCTGGAGATCGCCGACAGCCTGGGTCTGTTCCAGCCGGTGTCCTCCAAGGTGCTGAACGCCCGCATCCCCGACCACCTGCGCACACCCACCTGGGTCGCGTTCTCGACGCGCGCCCGCGTCATCGTCTACAACAAGCGTGCGGTGAAGGCCGAGTGGGTGCAGACCTACGCCGATCTGGCCAACCCACGCCTGAAAGACCAGGTGTGCGTGCGCTCGGGCTCGCACCCCTACAACCTGTCGCTGGGTGCGGCCATGATCGCGCACGAGGGCGAGGCGCAAACCGAGAACTGGGCGCGCGGCCTGGTCGCCAACTTTGCGCGCGCCCCCAAGGGCGGCGACACCGATCAGCTCAAGGCCGTGGCCGCAGGTGAATGCGGTGTGACGATCTCCAACAGCTACTACCTGGCTCGCCTGATGCGTTCGGCCAAGCCGGAGGACCGCAAGGTGATCGAGTCGCTGGGCGTGGTGTGGCCGAACCAGAAGACCTGGGGCACGCACATCAACATCTCGGGCGCCGGTGTGATCAAGACCGCCCCGAACCGTGCCGCCGCCGTCAAGTTCATGGAGTACCTGAGCAGCGACAAGGCCCAGGCCTACTTCGCCGATGGGAACAACGAATGGCCGGCCGTGAGCTCGGTGAAGATCGACAACCCGGCTTTGAAGGCCTTGGGGACGTTCAAGCCTGACACGATGCCCGTGGGCGATCTGGCGCGCAATGCGGCCAAGGCCCAAAAGGCGTTCGATCGCGCAGGCTGGCGTTGAAGCGTCAGTTCGAGGTCGACGAGCCCTGACGGGCTTTGGCGATCTCGCGACTGAGCACGATCAGGGGCAGCAGCCCCACCACCACGATGGCCAGGGCTGAGGTGGACGCCTCGGCCAGACGTTCGTCGGAGGCGAGCGTGTAGGCCTGCGTGGCCAGGGTGTCGAAGTTGAAGGGGCGCATCACCAAGGTGGCGGGCAGCTCCTTCATCACATCAATGAACACCAGCAAGGTGGCGGTCAGCAGGCTGCCACGCAAAAGCGGAAAGTGCACGCGGCGCAAGGTCGCGGCCGGGCTCAGACCCAGGCTGCGCGCCGCGTTGTCCATGCTGGGCGTGATCTTGAGCAGACCCGCGTCCACCGACTGCACGGCCGGCGTCAGGAAACGCACCACACAGGCGTAGACCAGGCCGGCAATGCCGCCCGTGAGCACCAGCCCGGACTGCCAGTCAAAGTGGGCAATCAACCAGTTGGTGAGCGCGTTGTCGATACGGGACACCGGGATGAGCACGCCGACGGCGATGACGGTGCCCGGCAAGGCGTAGCCCAGCCCACCCAGGCGGTGCACGCTGCGGACCAGCCAGGAGCGGGCACGCAGGCGGGCCGCGTAGCCCAGCAACAAAGCCAGGCTCACGGCGATCAGGGCGGTAAGACCGGACACGGTGACGCTGTTGGTGGCCAACTCGATAAAGCGCGCGCCGAACTGCGCGTCACCTTCGGTGATCGCCATCTCCAGCAGGATGCCGGCCGGCAACAGGAAGCCGGTCACCAGCGGGATCAGGCAGGCGATGACCGCCAGTGCCGCCCGGGCACCCCGCAGTCGCCGGGCCTGAAAGCGCGCCCGGCGCAGGGTGGTGTCATTGAAACGGGCACGGCCACGTGACAGGCGCTCGAAGGCCAGCACCAGGATGACGAAACCCAGCAAAGCCGTGGCCAGTTGCGCGGCCGCCACCCGGTCGCCGAGCGAGAACCAGGCGCGGTAGATGCCGGTGGTGAAGGTCTGCACGCCAAAATAGGACACCGCGCCGAAATCGGCCAGCGTCTCCATCAGCGCCAGCGAGACGCCCGCAGCAATGGCCGGACGCGCCAGCGGCAGGGACACGCGCCAGAAACTGGCCCATGGGCCCAGGCCCAGCGAACGGCCGACTTCGAGCATGCCCCCGGCCCGCTCCAGAAAGGCGGTGCGCGCCAGCATGTACACATAGGGATAGAGCACCAGCGAGAACAGGATCACCGCGCCGCCCAGCGAGCGCACATCGGGGAACCAGTAGTCGGCACGCGTCCAGTCGAAGGTGTCGCGCAGCGCGGTCTGCACTGGCCCGACGAATTGCAGCAGGTCGGTGTAGGTGTAGGCCATCACATAACCGGGCACAGCCAGCGGCAAGACCAGGGCCCACTCGAGCATGCCGCGCAGCGGAAAGTTGTAGCGCGTGACCAGCCAGGCCGCCCCGACGCCCATGCTGGCGGTGCCCAGCCCCACCCCCAGGCACAGCCACAGGGTGGACCAGAGGTAGTCGGGCAGCACCGTAGAGGAGAGGTGCGCCCAGGTGTCGCTGGTGCCCGTGCTGAGCACATGGCTGATGACAGCGAGCACCGGCAAGGCCACCAGGGCCCCGACGAGCAATGCCCAGGCGGTGAGCCACCCGGCCCGCCAGCGCTCAGAGAAAGGGCGGACCGAGGACACGGACGAGGGAGAATGAGAGGGGACAGCCAGCTTCATGGTGAATTGAGAATTATCATCGTTTCATCGCCTGTTTCCGAATCTGTTTGCCTCATGCCCGTCTCGGCCCCCACTGTTCTGCCCCCGGTCACCGACCCCAGCACCGCCTGGTTGGTCGTCGATGACATCGCCCTGCGCTATGGCAAACGCACCATCCTGGAACACCTGAGCTTCGCCCTGCCCCAGGGTGGCATCGCCTGCCTGCTGGGTCCGTCGGGCTGCGGCAAGACCACGGCGCTGCGCGCGATCGCCGGCTTCGAGCCGATCAGCGACGGCGCCATCCGGCTGGCCGGGCAGGTGCTCAGTGCGCCGGGCCAGATCACCCCACCCGAGAAGCGCCGCATCGGCATGGTGTTTCAGGACTACGCGCTGTTCCCGCACCTGACCGTGGCGCAGAACGTCGGGTTCGGCCTGCGGGGCCGTGCCGGGGCCGACCAGCGCGTCGCCGAGATGCTCGACACCGTGGGTCTGGCCCATGCCGCGCAGCGCTTCCCGCACGAGCTGTCCGGCGGCCAGCAGCAGCGCGTCGCCCTGGCACGCGCGCTGGCGCCGCAGCCCAGCATCCTCCTGCTCGACGAGCCCTTCTCCAACCTGGACGTGGCGCTGCGCGAGCGCCTGGCGGGCGAGGTGCGCGACATCCTCAAGGCCACGAACACCACGGCCGTGCTCGTCACCCACGACCAGCACGAGGCCTTTGCGATGGCCGATGTCATCGGCGTGATGGCCGATGGCCACCTGCAGCAATGGGACACGGCCTACGGCCTGTATCACCAGCCCGCCAACCGCCGGGTCGCCAACTTTGTGGGACAGGGGGCGTTCGTGCCGGCGGTGGTGGTCGATGAGCACCACCTGCGTCTGGACGTGGGACAGAGCACTGGCGACCAGACCGTGTTCGCCACCGACGACGTGATGACCCACGCCCCCGGGACCCGCGTGGACGTGCTGATGCGCCCGGACGACGTCGTGCATGACGACGCCAGCCCGGTGAAAGCGCGGGTGCTGCACAAGGCGTTCAAGGGGGCGGAGTTTTTGTACACCCTGGCCCTGAGCGATGGCACCGAGGTGCTTTCGGCCATCCCGTCCCACCACGACCACGCCATCGGTGAAGCGATTGGCATTCGCCTGGACCTGAGCCACGTGGTGGCCTTTGCCCACGTCGCCGAGTGACGCCATGCGCAACCTGCCCGCCCTCATCCTGGCCGCCGGTCGCGGCGAACGCATGCGCCCGCTCACCGACGCCACGCCCAAACCGCTGCTGTGCGTGCAAGGCAAGCCACTGATCGAATGGCACCTGGAGGCGCTGGCACGCGACGGCGTGCGAGAGGTGGTGATCAACACGGCCCACCTGGAAGACCAGTTCCCCGCCGTGCTGGGCGATGGCGCACGCTGGGGGCTGCGCATCACCTACTCGATGGAGGGCCGGGACCACGGCGGCGCGCTGGAGACCGCTGGCGGCATGGCCCAGGCCCTGCCCTTGCTGGGTGACGCCTTCTGGGTGCTGGCCGGCGATGTGTTCGTGCCGGGCTTCCGTTTTGAGGCGAGCGCCGCCCAGGCCTTCGTCGCAGGCGAGGACTGGGGCCAGATGTGGCTGGTGCCCAACCCGGCCCACGTGCCGCAGGGCGACTTTGCCCTCACGTCCGAGGGGCGCGTACAGCGCAAGGATCAGGCGGCCGCGGGCACACCGGCCTACACTTACTCCACCATCGGGCTGTACCGGCCAGCCATGGTGGCGGGCATCCAGCCCGGCGAGAAGGCCGCGCTGCGGCCCTGCCTGGAGCGCGCGATCGATGCCCATCGGCTGGGCGGCCGCCTGTACACCGGCCCCTGGGTCGACGTGGGCACCCCCCAGCGCCTAGCCGAGCTGAACGCCTCGCCCTGATCCCCTCTGACGGCGGGGCGGGAAAAGCCCCCACACAGGCAAGGCTGCACCGGGTAAAATTCCCGCTTGATCAACAGCCCCTGGATCTACACCATGCCCCGCTGTCTCTCGATGGTTCTGGCCGCTGCGGCCTTGGCTGTCCCGGCCCTGGCCTGCGCCCAGGTCACGCGCACCCTGCCCGTGAACTCCCTGCGCGGCGAAGTGGCCTTCGGCCAGCCGCCTGAAGTCATGCTCAATGGCCAGCCCATGCGCCTGGCACCTGGGGCCCGCATCCGCGACCCCCAGGGCATGGTGCAACTCTCAGGCGCCCTGGCCGGGCAAAAGCTCAAGGTCAACTACACGGTCGACCCGTACGGGCTGTTGTTCAACGTGTGGATCCTGCGTCCTGAAGAGCTGGCCCAGCGCTGGCCGACCACGCCCAAGGAAGCTGCCACCTGGACCTACGACCCGATCAATTTCACCTGGATCAAGCCCTGATCCCCACCTGCCCCATGAGCACCGCGCCCGAGACCAAGAAGGTCTACATCAAGACCTATGGCTGCCAGATGAACGAATATGACTCGGACAAGATGTCCGACGTCATGAACGCTGCACAAGGCTATACCCCCACCAACGACCCTGAAGAAGCCGATCTGATCCTTTTCAACACCTGCTCGATCCGCGAGAAGGCGCAAGAGAAGGTGTTCTCCGACCTGGGCCGCGTCAAGCACCTCAAGGACAAGGGCGTGATGATCGGCGTGGGCGGCTGCGTGGCCAGCCAGGAAGGCGCGGCCATCATCGCGCGCGCACCCTATGTGGACGTGGTCTTCGGCCCGCAGACCCTGCATCGCCTGCCGGCCATGCTGGCGCAGCGTGCCGCCTCCCAGCGCCCGCAGGTCGACATCAGCTTCCCCGAGATCGAGAAGTTCGACCACCTGCCGCCCCCACGCAAGGAGGGTGCCTCGGCCTTCGTCTCCATCATGGAAGGCTGCTCCAAGTACTGCAGCTACTGCGTCGTGCCCTACACCCGTGGCGAAGAGGTCTCGCGTCCGTTTGACGATGTGCTGACCGAGGTGGCCGACCTGGTCGACCAGGGCGTCAAGGAGATCACGCTGCTGGGCCAGAACGTCAACGGCTACCGCGGCAAGATGGGCGACACGACCGAGATCGCCGACTTTGCGATGCTGCTGGAGTACGTGGCCGAGATGCCCGGCCTGGAGCGCATCCGCTTCACCACCAGCCACCCCAACGAGTTCAGCCAGCGCCTGATCGACGTCTATGGCAAGACCGACAAGCTGGTCAACCACGTGCACCTGCCCGTGCAGCACGGCTCCGACCGCATCCTGTCGGCCATGAAGCGCGGCTACACCGCACTGGAGTACAAGAGCACCATCCGCAAGCTGCGCGCCGTGCGCCCCACCATCCGCCTGTCGACCGACTTCATCGTCGGCTTCCCCGGCGAGACCGACGAGGACTTCGACAAGCTGATGAAGCTGGCCACCGACCTGGAGTTCGACGCGTCCTTCAGCTTCATCTACAGCGCCCGCCCGGGCACCCCGTCGGCCGCCTTGCAGGACGACACCCCGCACGAGGTCAAGCTTCAGCGTTTGCAAACCCTGCAGGCTTATCTGGAGTCCAATGTGCTGCGCTACAGCGAGGCCCTGGTGGGCCAGACGCAGCGCATCCTGGTCGAAGGCCCGAGCCGCAAGGACCCCAGCGAGCTGATGGGCCGCACCGAGTGCAACCGCATCGTCAACTTCGCCGCCGGCCCCACCCAGGCCCTGCGCGAGCGACTGGTGGGGCAGCTGATCGATGTGAAGATCACCAAGGCCTTCCCGCATTCGCTGCGGGCGGACATCCTGCTCGACCAGGCCGCCTGATCCAAACCGCATGACGGCGTCAACGCAGCCCCGATACCTGAGCGTAGGATCCGAGCATGTCTGACACCGTCGCCGCCGACCCGATTGCCTGCTGGGACACCCTCCTGGCCCAGGCGGCGCATGTGCTGCACCACCCCAGCGAGGCGGGCTTCGCGCCGCGTCTGGAAGCGCTGGCCGACGCCATCTTCGCCGCCTTGGCGCGGGACCCGGACGCTGGCGTCTTTGCCTTGCTCCATGGCGAAGATGCCGCCGGCTATGCCGTCACCCATGCGCTGCGCACGGCCCTGGTGTCTGCCCTCGTGGCCGAGCGCTGCGGCTGGAGCCCGAGCGCCCGACGCACCCTGGTGCGCGCCGGCCTGACGATGAACATCGCCATGCTGGACCTGCAAAACACGCTGGCCACGCAGCCCACGCCACCCACGTCGCGCCAGCGGGCCGAGATCGCCTCGCATGCCCAGCGCGGACGGGCGATGCTGGAGGCGGCCGGCATCACCGATGCCGATTGGCTGGACACCATCACCCATCATCATGTGACCCCGGGCGGTCACGCCCTGCCGCGCCAGCACCGTGACCTGTGTCCGCTGGCCTGCATGATCCACTACACCGATGTCTACCTGGCCAAACTGAGCCCACGGGCCACCCGTGCGGCCATCGCCGTCAACGTCGCCGCACGGGAGTTTCACGTCAGTGCCGGAGGCGCCGACAACCCGTTTGTGACGGCCATCCTGCAGGAGATGGGGATCTTTCCGCCGGGTACCTTCGTGAAGCTGCGCAACGGCGAGACGGCTATCGTGCTGCGCCGCGGGCCCAACCCGGACAGCCCGGTCGTGCACAGCGTGATGGACCGCGATGGCCGCCTCCTCCCCAGGCCCCTGGCCAGGGACACCGCCCTGCCCGAGTTCAAGGTGGTCGCCGCCCTGCCACGTGGTCAGGTGCCGCTGCATCTCGACAGGCAGATGCTGTTTGGTCATCCCGGCGCCTGACCACCGGTCGCGGCAGCCCCCCCTCATTCGTGTGACATCGTCCACGATTGGCGACACGCCTGGGGGTTAATACCCCGAGACACGTTCGGCCAGATGTCCGAATCTGTAAGCTCCTGCAGTATTGAGTGCCGATCATGAAGCTCCTGAGACTGTGCACCCAACACATTCGCCTCAACCACCCTCTGCCCTGGAACGTGCACAACGAGCCCGGGCAGTTGTTGTTGAGCAAGGGCTTTGTGCTCACCAGTCAGGACCAGATCGACGCCCTGCTGGCGCGCGGCATGTACGTGGATCAGGACGAGTATGCGGCCGCTCAAAAGTCCAGTTATGCACCCGAGAAACGCAAAGACCCGTTCTCGTTGTGGGGTGACATCCTGAAGCGCGCAGGCGCTCTGCTGCGCCAGTTCCACGACAACCCGCAGTTCGCCAAAGACATCACCGACCTGTCAGGCCAAATCCACGCGGCCATGCAAGCCGACCAGGAAGTGGGCACCTTCGAGATGATGCATGGCGGCGCGACGGGCTACTCCGTTTCTCACTCTCTGCAGACCGCCTTCGTGGCCAGCCTGGCCGCTGAGCGGCTGGGCTGGAGCGACAGCGAAAAGCTCGCGCTCATCCGGGCTGCATTGACGATGAACATCGCCATGCTGGACCTGCAGAACACCCTGGCGACACAGACAACTCCCTTGACACCCGCTCAACGTGCGGACATCGACAGCCACCCCCAGCGAGGACGCGCCATGCTGGAAGCGGCCCAGGTCACCTGTCAGGACTGGTTGCGCACCGTCGAGCAGCACCACGTGACCGTGGACGGCAGAGATATCCCCAAAGACCGAACCGACATCAGTCCACTGGCCTGCATGGTGCATTACACAGACGTCTATCTGGCCCGCATCAGTCCGCGCGCCACCCGTGCGGCGCAAGCCGTGAATGTGGCCGCCCGTGACCTGTTCATGAAAGCCGGAGGTGCGGACAACCCTTATGCTGCGGCCATCATCAAGGAGGTGGGCATTTATCCACCAGGCAGCTTCGTGAAGCTGGCCAATGGCGACACGGCCGTGGTCGTGCGCAAAGGCGAAACGGCGGTCACCCCACAGGTGCACAGTCTGATCAGTGCCGATGGTTGGGCCTTTCCAGACTCGAAGCTGCGCGACACGGCCAAGCCCGAGTTCAAGGTCACCGCTTCGGTTCCGCGCGGCAATGTGATGCTTACCTTGAACCGCGCCAAGCTGTTCGGCTACGCCACCGCCTGAACGCCAGCCGCGCGGCATTTCCAGACGGATGCCAGCGTCAGGGCGACGATTTCGCGATCAGCCGTTACCATGGTGCGTGCAACACCCTCTCGACCGGTGGTTGAGATGCATGTGTACCCCTGGACCCGCTCGAGATCAGTCGAAACGAAGCAGACATGTCGGAGAAACCCAAGGACCCCTTCCTGCTGTGGAGCAGCATCCTCAAGCGAACGGGCATGCTGCTGCGCCAGCACAAGGACAACCCCCGATTCGCGCAAGATCTGAGCGAGCTCGCGGGTGTGATCCATTGGGCCATGCAGCAGGATCAGGAAATTGGCACCTTCGAGATGATGCATGGCGAAACCATGGGCTACGCCATTGCGCACTCATTGCAAACCGCCTTTGTGGCCGGCTTGGCGGCCGGGCGCCTCGGCTGGAGCGAATCAGACCGACTGACGCTGATCCGGGCCGCGTTGACCATGAACATCGCCATGCTGGACTTGCAAAATGTGCTGTCACTGCAGACCACGCCACTCACCGCCAAGCAGCGTATCGAGATCGACAGCCATCCACAGCGGGGGCGAGAGATTCTGGAGGCTGCCAACGTGACATGCCAGGATTGGTTGCGCACGGTGGAGCAGCATCACGTGACCCTCGATGGCAGAGACGTTCCGCAAGACCGCACCGACCTGAGTCAATTGGCCTGCATGGTGCACTACGCCGATGTGTACATGGCACGCATCAGCCCGCGCTCCTCGCGTGTGGCCCAGCCCGTCAACATCGCCGCGCGCGAGTTGTTCGTAAAGGCCGGCGGTGCCGACAATCCCTACGCGGCCGCCATCATCAAGGAGATGGGCCTCTACCCCCCTGGCAGCTTCGTCAAGCTAACCAATGGGGACACGGCCGTGGTCGTGCGCAAGGGCGACACCGCTGCCACACCTCAGGTGCACAGCTTGATCAGCGCCGACGGTTGGGTGTTTCCTGACTCGAAGATGCGCGATACGGCGAAAGCCGAGTTCCGTGTCACGGCCTCGGTACCGCGTGGCGACGTGATGTTGAGTCTGAACCGCGCCAAGCTGTTCGGCTACACCACCGCCTGAGCCAAAGCTCGGCACAACTGATCCACCTGTTCCAGCGTGTGGGCGGCCGACAGCGAAATGCGCAGGCGCGCCGTCCCCTCGGGTACGGTGGGCGGACGGATGGCCGGCACCCACACGCCTTGTGCATCCAGCTTCGCCATCACCGCCAGGGCGTCCTCATTGCTGCCAATGATCAAGGGCTGGATCGCGGTGTCGGAGGGCATCAGCTGCCAGGGCAGCCCGGCCTTGGCAATGCCTTCGCGCAAGCGCACCTGCAGCGTCCGAAGGTGATAACGACGACCGCCCTCTTCCTGCATGACGCGCACGCTGGCGCGCAAGGCTTCGGCAATCATCGCCGGGGTGGCCGTGGCGAACATGTAGGTGCGCGCTTTTTGCAGCACCCACTCGACCATGCTGGGTTCGCCGGCCACGAACGCGCCGGCCACCCCGGCCGCCTTGCCCAAGGTGGCCATGTAGATCAGGCGGTCCATGCGGCCCTGCCAGGCGGGCGCCACGCCCTCGCGTCCGGCCATGCCGTGGTACGACAAGGTGCCTTCGCCATGCTCGCCCAGCACGCCAAAGCCGTGCGCGTCGTCGATCATCAGCCAGGCATCAAAGCGCTCGCACAAGGCCATCAAGGCCGGCACGTTGGCCACGTTGCCGTCCATGCTGAACACGGCATCGGTCACCACCAGCTTGCGGCGGGCGGTACTGGCCTGCAGCGCCTGCGCCAGCGCCGCCAGATCGGCGTGCGGGACCACATGCAACTCGGCGCGGGACAGGCGGATGCCATCGATCAGGCAGGCATGGTTGAGCGCGTCGGAGAACACCGCATCGCCCTTGCCCACCAGCGCCGGGATGATGCCGACGTTGGCGGCATAGCCCGCGTAGAAGTACAAGGCCCGCGGCAAACCCACCAAGGCGGCCAGTTCGGTTTCCAGAGCCTCGTGGGCGGGGCTGTGACCGCAGACCAACGGGGAAGCGGTCGCGCCCACGCCGTAGCGGGCGGCCGCCTGCTGCGCGGCCTCAATGACCGCCGGGTGCTGGGACAGCCCAAGGTAGTCGTTGCTGCCGAAAGACAGGCGGGGCCGCCCGTCGATCAGGTAATGGGTGCCGCGCAGGTCCTCTTCGCCGGCCGACAGGTCCGCGGGCGCTTTCAGGGGGATCACCTGGCGGCGTTGGCGGGCCAGGTGGGCGGCGCGCAGTTGCACCAGTTCTTGGTCAAACAATCCAGTCATTCGCCAAGGTTAACGCCAACTGTGCGCGCTCTGGACCTCAACGGTTCCAGGCAGCGAACAGCCCGGCGCGGGCCGCCTGGGTGATCGCGGCCACGCCGGGGTGGGTGATGCGTCGCTCCACCGTGATCACATAGAACTCCTCGATCAGGTCGGTGGCCTCGCCCAGCAGGCGCGCGCCGTACTGCGTGCGCACCTCCTGGTCCAGCACCATGGGCGCCACGAAGACCCCGTGCCCCTGCTGGCCCAGCTCGGTCACCAGCGCGCCATCGTCAAACTCGCCCACCACACGGGGACGCAGCTTGTGCTTGCCCAGCCACTGCGTCAGGCGCACACCCATGGCCGAATCGGCACCCGGCGCCAGCAGAGGCAAGCCGTCCAGGCAGGCCGGGAACGGCCCACTGGCGCGTTCGGCCAGGGCCGCGCTGGCGTAAAAGCCCACGTTCGAGCCCCCCAGGCGGTGATTGAAGGCGGTCACGCTCAGGGCCGGCGGCAGGGGAATGTCGGACAGGACCAGATCGAGGCGGTGCACGGCCAGTTCGGCCAGCAGGCTGTCGAGCTTGCCTTCACGGCTGATGACCTTGAAGGGTTGGGCCTGGGTCATGGCCGGCTCCAGCAGGCGGGTCACCACCAGCTTGGGCACCGCGTCGGCATTGCCCACGCGCAGCTCGACCGGGCGCAAGGCCCCCTGGGGCTGGCGCACCACCTGCTCCAGCTCGGCGCCCAGGTTGAAGATGTCCTGTGCGTAGCTGAAAGCGAGCTGGCCGGTTTCGGTCATCTCCAGCTTGCGGCCTTTCTTGCGAAACAGCGGCCGCCCGATCTGCTCTTCCAGCAGCTGGATCTGGCCGCTGATGGTCTGCGGCGTGACGTGCAGATGCTCGCCCGCCTTCACGACGCCACCGAGGCGTGCCACGGTCCAGAAATAGAGCAGGTGCTTGTAGTTCATATCGGTTTCATCGACATGTTGACATCAAAAAACCGAATTTACGCGAAACATCGGCCTGCGTACAGTGCGGGGTGTCGTGGTCCGTTTCCGGTGCCACTGGTTTTCTGCAAGGAGTTCCGCCATGTCCAACGACATCCGATCCGAACTGCGCTCGTTCCCGTCCGCAGGCGACGTCACCACGGTGACGCCTGTCAGCGCCCAACGCGTGCTGCGCAACACCTATGCCCTGCTGGGCCTGACCCTGGCGTTCAGCGCCCTGGTCGCTGGCGTGGCAATGAGCCTGAATCTGCCGCACCCCGGCATTCTGGTGACCCTGGTGGGCTTTTACGGCCTGTTCTTCCTGGTCAACAAGACCGCCAACAGTGGCAAGGGCGTGCTGGCCGTGTTCGCCTTGACCGGCTTTATGGGCTACACCCTGGGCCCCACCTTGAACGCCGTCATGAGCATGCCAGGCGGCAGCGCCACGATCACCAATGCCCTGGCGGCCACGGCGGCGGCGTTCCTGGGCTTGTCAGCCATTGCCCTGACGACCAAACGCGACTTCAGCTTCATGGGCAAGTTCCTCATGATCGGCATGCTGGTGGCGGTGGCCTTGGGCCTGGGCGCGATCTTCTTTGAAGTGCCGGCCCTGAGCCTGGCCGTGTCCGGCATGGTGGTCCTGCTGTCTTGCGGCCTGATCCTGTTCGAGACCAGCCGCATCGTCAACGGTGGCGAAACCAACTACGTCATGGCCACGGTGGGCCTGTTCGTCACGATCTACAACCTGTTCAGCAGCCTGCTGATGCTGTTCGGCCTGGGTGGCAACAGCGACGACTGAACGTGAAAGTGTGGTGCCTGCCGACCGGCCCCGCCGTGTGATCCACGGCGCTCAGGCTGGTTGAGCATTTGATCACCCGACGCTGGCCATGGCCTCGTCGGGTGTTTTTTTGCGCGCCCGGGATCAGGGCAGGCGCAGGCTGCGCGCCAACTCGGCGGGCGTGGCGTTCGGATCCCAGGTCCAGTGTGCCAACAGGGGTGCCTGCAAACGCGCCTTCAGCGTGGCCAGGTTGGCGGCGCGCTCGGGCATGTCGGGGTCAACCTCGTTGGCCACCCAGCCGGCCAGCTTCAGGCCGCGCGCGAGGATGGCTTCCTGCGTGAGCAGGGCATGGTTGATGCAGCCCAGACGCAGCCCCACCGTGAGGATGATGGGCAGGTTGAGCCGCTGTGCCAGGTCGGCGCTGGTCACCCAGTCGCCGCCCAGATCGGGGTCGGGCTCGCACAGCGGCACGATGAAGCCGCCCGCGCCTTCGACCACCACGGCATCGGCGTGCTGGCGCAGCGCATGGAAACAGGCCTCGATGTGATCCAGGTCGATCACCGCGCCGGCCCGACGGGCGGCGATGTGCGGAGACACCGCGTCGGGCAAGGCATAGGGGTTGTCAAAGCCTGCGGGCACCTGGAGGCTGGACGCAGCCCGCATGGCGGCAACATCCTCGTTGAGCCAATGCCCGGGCACCTCGCCACGCTCCTCCACCCAGTCGCAGCCTGCGGCCACGGGCTTCATCCCCACGACCCGAGCCAGGCCGGCCTGCCGCAGCGCGTGGATCAGCGCACCACTGGTGCGGGTCTTGCCAATGCCAGTGTCGGTGCCGGTGACGAAGTAAGCGGTGTGCATGCGCGGTGCTTTCAGGGTTCAGGCCATGCGCAAGGTGTCGGCACCCGGCGTCGTGTTCGGCACGGCGACCGGCAAGGCGTCGATCTCGGCCAGCACCTGGTCGAGCACGCGCACCAGGCCGTCGGCCAGCACGCGCTGGTCGGACTCGGTCAACACATAGGGCGGCATGACATAGAGCGTGCTCCCGATGGGGCGCAGCAGCAGCCCAGCGTCGAGCGCGGCGCGGTGGTAGCGGGCGGCAAAGGTGGGCTCGTCGGTGTCGATGTCCCAGGCCCAGATCATGCCCTGGTGACGCGTGGCCTTGACGCGGGGGTGGGCATGTAGCGGGGCTGTCAGATCGGTGAGGCGCGCGGCGGCCAGGCGGTTGCGGCTCAGCACATCGTGGCCGTCGGCATCGCGGGCGGCGAAAGTGTCGAGCACAGCCAGCGCAGCCCGACAGGCCAGCGGGTTGCCGGTGTACGAGTGCGAGTGCAGGAAGCCGTGCACGGTGCGGTCGTCATAGAAAGCGGCGTACACCGCGTCAGTGGTCAACACCGCCGACAGCGGCAGCACGCCACCGGTCAGGCCCTTGCTCAGGCAGATGAAATCGGGCTTGACCCCGCTGCCATCGGCCCGGCGCGCCTGCTGGTGCGCGAACAGCGTGCCGGTGCGGCCAAAGCCCACGGCGATCTCGTCGGCGATCCAGTGCACGGCGTAGCGATCGCACAACTCGCGCACCGCCACGAGGTAGTCGGGCGCGTACATGGCCATGCCGGCGGCACCCTGCACCAGGGGCTCCAGGATCAGGGCGGCGGTGCGCGTGTGGTGCTCGGCCAGGTAGGCGGCCAACGCGTCAATCGCTGCCTGGGTGTGCGCCTCGGCGCTCATGCCTGGGGCAGCATGACGCGGGTCGGGCGACGGCAAGGTGGCACTCAGGCGCAGCAGCGGCGCGTAGGCCTCGCGGAACAGCGGGATGTCGGTGACGGACAAGGCCCCGGCGGTTTCACCGTGGTAGCCGCCCTGCAGGCCGATGAACTGGTTTTTCTCGGGCTGCCCCCGGTTGCGCCAGCTGTGGGCGCTCATCTTCAGCGCGATCTCGGTGGCGCTGGCCCCGTCGCTGGCGTAAAACGCGTGACCCAGGCCGGTCAGGTCGGCCAGCCGCTCCGACAGTTCCACCACCGGTGGGTGCGTCAGGCCGGCCAGCATGATGTGGTCGAGCTTGCCGAGCTGGTCGGTGATGGCTTCGCGGATCGGGCCGAAGTTGTGGCCGAACAGGTTGACCCACCAGGAGCTGACCGCATCCAGAATGCGATGGCCCTGGTCGTCGATCAGCCACGGCCCGTCGGCGGCGACGATGGCGCGCGGCGGGAAGCGCTCGTGCACCTTCATCTGCGTGCACGGGTGCCAGACGGCCTGGCGGCTGCGTTCGGCCCAGTCAGGCTGGGTGGGAGACAAGGGCGTCGGTGCAGTCATGGATCGGGCCTTCAGGCAATCGGTTCAGTCAGGGACGATGCAGGCCGGCGCCGCGCTTGAACCGGATCAAGGCGGATCCCGCCGGATCAAACCGGCTCGGGGCGGTACAGGCAACGGTCGCCCGCCGCACGCGACACGGCCACACCCGCCAGCTGCGGGATGCGCGGCTGGATGCGCTCGAAGATGAACACACAGAGGTTCTCCAGGGTCGCGGCGCCCAGGCCGGGCACCTCGTCGAGGAAGTGGTGGTCGAGCTGGCTGCGCACTTCGGCAATCACCTCGCGCAAGATGGCCAAGTCCACGACCATGCCCGACTCCGGCTGACGCGGGCCGCGCACGATGACCTCGGCGGTGTAGGTGTGGCCATGGATGCGGCGGCTGCCGGCGGCCTCTTCGGGCGACACCTGGCGCTTGAGCGTGTGCGCCGCATCGAAAGCAAAGGTCTGACTCAACTCGAACATCAACAATCCTTCAGGGGGCAGCGCTTCAGCGGATGCCCAATGACTTGTGGGTCTGGACGCTGAGCGACCAGCGCGGGTGGTCCAGACACCATTGCACGGCCCATGCCATTGCCTGGCGGCGTGCCTCGGGCTGCGCGCTGTCCATGGCCTGCACACGCAGCTGCTGGAAGTCCAGCTGCTCGAAAGCCAGCAGGTCGGCCTCGGTGAAGCCGGCTTGCGGCACCACCACCTTGAGCTCGTGGCCACGCGTCTGCACCAGCTTGGAACCCGCCTTGGGGCTCACGCAGACCCAGTCCAGCCCCTCCGGCGCGGCGATCGTGCCGTTGGTCTCCACCGCGATCTCGAAGCCCTGCGCATGCAGCGCGTCGATCAGGGCCGCGTCCAGCTGCAACAAAGGCTCGCCACCCGTGACCACGACGAAGCGCTGGCCTTGTTGACCGGCCGGCGTGTCGGGCCAGAACGAGGCGATGCGCGCGGCCAGCGCCTGCGCCGTATCGAACTTGCCGCCACCCAGGCCATCGGTGCCGACGAACTCGGTGTCGCAGAACTGGCAGACGGCGCTGGCGCGGTCGGCCTCACGGCCCGTCCACAGATTGCAGCCGGCCATGCGGCAGAACACCGCCGGACGACCGGCATGCGTGCCCTCGCCCTGCAGGGTATAGAAAATTTCCTTGACGCTGTAAGTCATGTCACCGCAATCCTGTCCACCACACCACCAACGCCGACGCCAGCACCAGGCCGGCATACGTGGCCACCGCACCGTCCTGACCGGTCAGAACCAAACCCACGATCAACACCCCGGCATTGGCCAGGGCCGACCACTTCACCTGCCCGCTCCAGGCCTTGCCTTTGAGCTCGGCGCGCCACACCAGCCGCGCCAGCGTGGGCACCAGCAGCGCCATCGTCAGCGCGGGCAAAAAGAAGTTCACCAGATGATTCAGCGCGTTGAAGAAACCCATGTCTGGCCTTGAGAGACGGACGCAGTCGAGGCGCCGAACTTGCGCTGCATCAAAAAAACACGCTGTTTGGGGGTCGACACCCCAGCGCACACCCAGGGCTTCCGCATCAACGGAACCCCATGTCAGGTTGTGGATTTTATAATCCCTGCCATATGACCGTCTTGACCCTGGGACTCAACCACACAACCGCCGCTGTTGACCTGCGTGGACGGTTTGCGTTTGCGGTCGACCAGGTCGCCCCGGCGCTCAAGGCCTTGCACCAGCAACTGACGGGCTCGCCGCAGTCTGAAGCGGCGCTGCTGTCCACCTGCAACCGCACCGAACTGTATGTGGCGGCGGCGGGAGCTGGCAAGCCGGTCCAGCAACTCCGTCATGCGGCCATCGACTGGCTGTCCCGCACCGGCGGCGTCTCGACCGACGAACTGCTGCGCCACACCTACGTGCTCGAAGGCGGCCAGGCCGCGCGCCACGCCTTCCGCGTCGCCAGCGGGCTGGACTCCATGGTGCTGGGCGAGCCCCAGATCCTGGGCCAGATGAAGCAGGCCGTGCGCGAGGCCGACACCGCCGGCACCCTGGGCACCACCCTGCACCAGCTGTTCCAGCGCAGCTTTGCCGTGGCCAAAGAGGTGCGCACCTCCACCGAAATCGGCGCACACTCCATCAGCATGGCCGCCGCCGCCGTGCGCCTGGCCTCACAGCTGTTTGAAGACCTGGGCAAGACACGCGTGCTGTTTGTGGGCGCCGGCGAGATGATCGAGCTCACCGCCACGCACTTTGCCGCCCGCCACCCGCGCGCCATGGCCGTGGCCAACCGCACCTTGGAGCGCGGCGAAAAGCTCGCCAGCCACCTGGGCGCCCAGGCCATCCGCCTGGCCGACCTGCCCCAGCGCCTGCACGAGTTCGACATCGTGGTGTCCTGCACCGCCAGCTCCCTGCCCATCATCGGTCTGGGCGCGGTGGAGCGGGCGCTCAAAGCCCGCAAGCGCCGCCCCATCTTCATGGTGGACCTGGCCGTGCCGCGCGACATCGAACCCGAAGTCGCCCGCCTGGACGACGTCTACCTCTACACCGTCGATGACCTGTCGACCATGGTGCAGACCGCCGGCGAAAAACGCCAGGCCGCCGTGGCCCAGGCCGAGGCCATCATCGACACCGGCGTGCAAGGCTTCGTGCACTGGCTGGACCAGCGCAGCACCGTCCCCCTGATCCAGGCCCTGTACGGTCAGGCCGACCAGTGGCGCAGTGCCGAACTGGCCCGTGCTCGCAAGCTGCTGGCCAAGGGCGAAGACGTGGAGGCCGTGCTCGACGCCCTCACCCACCGCCTGACGCAAAAAATGCTGCATGGCGCCATGGCCGAACTGCACAGTGCCGACGCCCACAGCCGGCCCCAGGTCGCGTCCGCCCTGTCGCGCCTGTTCCTGCGCGGTGACACCGTGCTGCCCACCGACCTGCTGCCCCCGCACGCTCGGCGCCTGAGCGACGAGGACCTCGCGTGAGCGCCGCCCTGGCGCCCTCCCTTGCCTCTTCGCTCGAACGCCTGGCCCAGCGCCTGCAAGAGCTGGACATGGCCTTGTCCGACCCGGTCGTTGCGGCCGACAACAAGCGCTTTCGCGAGCTCTCGCGGGAACACGCCGAAGTCAGCAGCGTGTGCGACCTGGCCCGCCGCCACACGCAGCGCCAGCACGACCTCGACACCGCCCGCGAGCTGTTGGCCGACGCCAGTGACGACGCCGAGATGCGCGCCATGGCCCAGGACGAGATCGCCCAGGCCGAGGCCGAACTCGACCACCTCGTGGCCCAGTTGCAGACCGCCCTGCTGCCCAAGGACCCCGACGACGCCCGCAACGCCTTCATCGAAATCCGCGCCGGCACCGGTGGCGATGAGTCCGCCCTGTTCGCCGGCGACCTGGCCCGCATGTACACCCGCTTCGCCGAACGCCAAGGCTGGCGCAGCGAGATCATGTCGGCCAGCGAGTCCGACCTGGGCGGCTACAAGGAAGTGGTGCTGCGCTTTGAAGGCGACGGCGTCTACGGTCAGATGAAGTTCGAGTCCGGCGGCCACCGCGTGCAGCGCGTGCCCGCCACCGAGACGCAGGGGCGCATCCACACCAGCGCCTGCACCGTCGCCGTGATGCCCGAGCCCGATGAGGCCACCGCCATCACGCTCAACCCGGCCGACCTGCGCATCGACACCTTCCGCGCCAGTGGCGCCGGCGGTCAGCACATCAACAAGACCGACTCGGCCGTGCGCGTGGTCCACCTGCCCACCGGCCTGGTGGCCGAATGCCAGGACGGCCGCAGCCAGCACAGCAACAAGGCCAAGGCCCTGCAGGTGCTGCAAGCGCGTCTGCAGGAGAAAGAGCGCAGCGAACGCGCCGCCAAGGAAGCCGCCCTGCGCAAGGGCCTGATCGGCAGCGGCGACCGCTCCGACCGCATCCGCACCTACAACTTCCCGCAAGGCCGTCTGACCGATCACCGCATCAACCTGACGCTCTACAAGCTGCTGGCCGTGATGGAAGGCGACCTCGGCGACGTGATCGCTGCGCTGCTGAGCGCCCAGGCCGCCGACCAGTTGGCCGAGCTGGAGGCCGCCACCGGTGTCTGACGCCAACGCCGACCCCACCGCCCTCACCGCCCTCACCGTCGCGCAGGCGCTGGCCCAGGCCCGCACCTGTGGTGTCGACCGGCTGGATGCGCACCTGCTGCTCGGCCACGTGCTGGGCCGCTCGCGCACCTGGTTGCTGTCCCACGACACCGACCTGCTTGCACCTGAAGCCCAGGCGCGCTACCTGGCCCTGCTGGCGCGGCGCGCCGAGGGCGAACCGGCAGCCTACCTCTTGGGCGACAAGGAATTTTTCGGCCTGAACCTGCGCGTCACCCCCGACACCCTCATCCCCCGCCCGGACACCGAAACCCTGGTGCACTGGGCGCTGGAGCACCTGCCCGCCGACCAGCCCCGGCGCGTGCTCGACCTGGGCACCGGCAGCGGTGCCATCGCGCTGGCCCTGGCCCACGAACGCCCGCTGGCCGAGGTCACCGCGGTGGACGCCAGCCCCGGCGCACTGCAGGTGGCGCTGGACAACGCCTCGGCCTTGGGCCTGCGCCTGCGCGGCCTGCTGGGCTCGTGGTTCACCCCGGTGGCGGGCGAGCGCTTTGACCTCATCGTCAGCAACCCGCCCTACATCGCCGAGGGCGACCCGCACATGGCGGCCCTGCGCTTCGAGCCTGAAACCGCCCTGACGGCCGGCCCCGATGGCCTGGATGACCTGCGCCAGATCATCGACCAGGCCCCGCACCATTTGGCGCCGGGCGGATGGCTGCTTCTCGAACATGGTTTTGACCAAGCCAACGCGGTGATGCAACTCTTACAAAACCGCGGATTTCTCGAAGTGAGCACACGCTTCGATCTGGGGCCGCAAGCGCGCTGCACCGGCGGACGCCTCCCCACCTGACACCGCGCGTGCGGGGTCTCACATCTGCGGGTGAACCAGAGGCACATCTGGGCGCGCAAGTCGTAGCATGGCCTTCCCTTCTCGGAGGCAAGCCATGCACCCCACTCACGCTCCGTCACCCCTCTGGCACTCGGTGCGACGCAATTGGCGTCGGTGCGGCGCTGCGTCCGTGAGTCTGATCGGCGCGCTCGCGTGCTCGCCTGCGGCACAGGCGCAACTCGTGCCGCCCACCGCGCACGCCTGGCGTCAAATGGCCCAAGCCCCCTACACCCACGTGCACCTGCCCTGGCGCACCCCCACCCACAGCTCGGGCCTTCAGGCCAACGGACGCCAGTTGTGGCCCCAGTGGGAAGGGCGCATCGGTGTGGTCATCGACCGCCCCGTCAACCCGCTCAAAGACAATTTCGTGCTCGCCCAACCCAGCCCGGCGGGCCTGCAACTGCGCAGCCTGCACATCCTGTCGGACTATCACGTGGCCGGCGGGTTCCGGGCCACCGCCGGGGTGCTGCGCGGCCGCGCCGAAGAGGCCTGGTGGACAGGCAGCACCAACCAGGGCGGGCTCACCCTCAGCCTGCAGCGCCTTGACAGCCTGCGCCTGCCCAACGACCACACCGATGCCGACCGCACCATGGCCTATGTCGGCGCGGGCTACAGCATGTCGCTCGGTGACACCACCAAGGAGCGAGCCTTCTCGCATTTCAATGCCGACATTGGCGTGACCGCTGCAGGCCAGCGCGAGGCGCAACGCCCCGGCGTCTCGGCCACCGATGGCCTGGGCGGCAATCCCTTGGCTGGCAAACTGCAATGGCGCCCCCTCATCAAGGTGTCGGTGGACTACGCCTTCTGAACTACACCTTCTGAACACGGGTGAATCAACCCCACCGTGCTCCAGACGGCCTGTCCTGATATAAGCTCGGCTGTTTCTTTTCAACAAGATGGTGTGGTTATGAGCGACGTTCAACAACGCATTGACGATCTGGTCAAAGGCAACCGCGTGGTGCTGTTCATGAAGGGCAACGCCCAGTTTCCGCAATGCGGCTTTTCTGGCCGTGCCGTGCAGATCCTCAAGGCCTGCGGCGTGACCGAGCTGAAAACCGTCAACGTCCTGGAAGACGAAGGCATCCGCCAGGGCATCAAGGAATACGCCAACTGGCCGACCATCCCCCAGCTCTACGTCAACGGTGAATTCGTCGGCGGCTCGGACATCATGATGGAGATGTACCAGGCTGGCGAGCTGCAGCAGGTTCTGGGCGGCCAGCAAGCAGGCTGATGGGCGTGACGCGCCCTTCGCGCCTGATCGTGGGCATCACGGGGGCCAGTGGCGCCGTGTATGGCGTGCGCCTGCTGGAGCGTGCCCGGGCGCTGGGTGTCCAGACCCATCTGGTCGCCACCCCGGCGGGCATCCTCAATGTGCACCACGAACTGGGCCTGGACCGCTCGGCCCTGGAGGCCCTGGCCACCCAGGCGCATGCCCCCGGTGATGTGGGCGCCTGCATCGCCAGCGGCAGCTTCACCACCGACGCGATGGTGATCGCCCCGTGCACCATGAAGACCCTGGCCGCCGTGGCCCACGGCATGGGCGACAACCTGCTGACCCGCGCCGCCGACGTGACGTTGAAAGAGCGCCGTCGCTTGGTGCTGATGGTGCGCGAAACGCCCTTCAACCTGGCCCACCTGCGCAACATGACGGCCGTGACCGAGATGGGCGGCATCGTCTTCCCGCCGCTGCCGGCTTTTTATCACCGGCCGCAGAGCATCGACGAGCTGGTCAGCGAGACGGTCGAACGCGTGCTGGCTCTGCTGCAGATTGAGCAGGCGCACCCGCGGGAATGGCAGGGTTTGTGATCCTGCCCACAGGTCCGAGCTTGTTGCTCAGGGCTGCGTGTAACTGACCTTCTGCACGTTGGCCGAACCTTCGGCCAGGCGCGTGGCGGCGGCGTCCTGGTTGCGCCAGACCCGCGCGGCGGCCGTGACCATGTTCGGATACTCGGCGCGCCCGCGGCTGCCGTTGTAGCGCCCCAGCGCCATGAAGAGGTTGCCCTTTTCACGGTCGAGGTAGTGGCGC
>Ga0209066_10001530_pt1 | contig 30254 bp, 33 predicted proteins | sample All_14_2_FD_187198 | JGI IMG/M metagenome (GOLD analysis project Ga0209066, IMG submission 187198) | Freshwater microbial communities in response to fracking from Pennsylvania, USA - Allegheny Zone_MetaG_DW_15 (SPAdes) (version 2) ... | reverse complement strand
CGACGACGCCGCCGTCGGTGGTGTCGCGGAGGCCGCGAGGCTCGCGACGATCGTGCGCCTCTTCCTGCTCGGCGAGCCCGTCGATGCGGCGGCGCTCGACGCGGCGCTGCCGAGGACGGGCGCGGCCGGTGCCGCCGCGCTCGGCGTCGTCGCCGCCGACGGCGCGCCCGCGATCGACCTGCGGCCCTACGCCGTCGTCGACGAGCTCGGCGTCGGGCAGTGGTGGGTCGCCTCCGACCTCGGCGAGCTCGCCGTCGGCGGCCCCCTGCCGGTGGATCACGTGCTCGGCGTCGGCGGCGCCTCGACGACGCTCGCCGGCATCCTCATCGGCGAGCCCGTCGACCGCGTGCTCGACCTCGGCACCGGCTGCGGGATCATCGCGCTCCACGCCGCCCGCACCGCTCGGCACGTCGTGGCCACCGACGTCTCGGCGCGGGCGATCGCCTTCGCCCGGTTCACCGCGGCGCTCTCCGGCGTCGATCGGATCGAGTTCCGGCTCGGTGACCTCTTCGAGCCCGTCGCGGGGGAGCGCTTCGACCGGGTCGTCTCGAACCCGCCGTTCGTCATCACGCCCCGGGTGGATGGGGTGCCCTCCTACGAGTATCGCGACGGCGGTCGCGTCGGCGACGCGATCGTCGAGGCGGTCGTCCGCGGCGCGGCCGAGGTGCTCGTGCCCGGCGGCATCGCGCAGCTCCTCGGCAACTGGGAGGATCGCTCGGGCGCCGGCAGCGGCGGCAGCGGTGGCGACAGCGGCGGCAGCGGTCGTGACGGTCTCGACCGCGTCGGCGACTGGATCGCCGACGCGGGGCTCGACGGATGGGTCATTGAGCGCGAGCGCCAGGACCCCGCCGAGTATGCGGAGCTCTGGATCCGCGACGGCGGCACGGTCGCCGGCCGCGCATCCGACGCGCTCGAGTCGGCGTGGCTGGCCGACTTCGCCGAACGCGGGGTGACCGGCGTCGGCTTCGGCTATGTCGCGCTGCGCCGGCCACCGGCGGGGACGGCGGCGCGTCCGCCGCGGCTCGAGCGGATCACGGGGCCGATCGGCGGCGCCGTCGGCTCGGCGATCCGGGCCGGGCTCCTCGCCGCCGAGGCGCTCGAGGCGCTCGACGACGAGGCATTCGCCGCGCGCTGCCTCGTCGTCGCGCCCGACGTGACCGAGGAGCGGCACCTCTGGCCCGGTGCCGAGGACCCGAGCGTGATCCTGCTGCGCCAGGGCACCGGCTTCGCCAGGACGATCCAGGTCGGCACGGCCGTCGCCGCCGTCGTCGGGGCCTGCGACGGCGACCTCCCGCTCGGCGCGATCTGCGACGCCGTCGCCGAGGTGCTCGACGTCGATGCCGTCGCGCTGCGCGCCGAGGTGCTGCCGCAGGCGCGCGAGCTCGTCGTCTGCGGGCTACTCGCGATCGCCCCGACGGACTGAGCGAGCGCGGGGCCGAGCGAGCGCGGGGCCGAGCGAGCGCCGGGCCGAGCTGACGCCGCGCGGCCCCGGCGCGTCATCGGGGGCCTCGCCGCTCGCTAGACTCGCCCCTCATGGCGAAGGACGGGGCGGGGCCCGCACGGGGGCACGACGGGCACGACGGGCACGACGGGCACGACGGGCACGGCGGCGAGGGCGGCGACGGCGCGGCCGAGCTGGCGGCCGAGGCCGGTGCCGGAGCGGGCAATGCCGAGCGCGGCGCGCACGCCGCTCGGCCGTCGCGTCGGGCCTTCCTCACCTCGACGATCGCGGCCGGCATCGGCGGCCTCGGCGTCGGCGCCGCCGTCGGCGCCGGGGTGACGGCCTCGATCGACGCGGCCAGGGAGCCCGGCTTCGACCCGCTCGATCCGCGCGACGAGCCCGGCTTCGACCACGTCGTCACCGTGATGTTCGAGAACCGGTCGTTCGACAACATCCTCGGGATGCTCTACACCGCCGACGAGATCGCCGCGGGCGTGACCTTCGACGGGCTCGCTGACAAGTCCTTCACGAACACCACCGCCGACGGGAAGACCGCGACGACCCACGTCTACGAGGGCGGCACCGACGAGGTCATGCGGCACCCGCAGCCGGACCCTGGCGAGCACTACCCGCACGTGAACACCCAGCTCTTCGCCGTGATCGACCCGCCCTCGAATGCCGAACTCTGGAAGCACGAGATCGCGGCGCCGTACAACGCCCCGTCGGCGGGGCAGCAGGCGGACATGTCGGGCTTCCTCGAGGACTACGTCGTCAACTTCCGCGAGCTCAAGGACGGCGCGGAGCCCACCGAGGACGAGTACAAGGTCATCATGGGCGGCTACGCGCCCGAGATGCTGCCGGTGTTCTCGACGATCGCGCGCGGATTCGCCGTCTTCGACCGCTGGTTCGGCGGCGTGCCGTCGCAGACCTTCCCGAACCGCTCGTTCTTCCACGCCTCGACGTCGCACGGCTTCGTGACGAACAAGGACCACGGCGGGTACGACAAGTGGATGGATGCGCCGGCGACGCCGACGATCTTCAACCGGCTCGAGGACGCCGGGCTCAGCTGGCGCGTCTACTACGACGCCCAGCAGATGGTCTCGTTCACCGGCATGCTCCACGCCGCCGTGCTCGAGCCCTACTGGAAGAGCAACTTCCGCTCGATGGAGCAGTTCCACGAGGACGCCGCGACCGGCCGACTGCCGGCGTACGCCTTCATCGAGCCGCGGATGATCTTCAACCACAACGACATGCACCCGCCGTTCGGCACGCTCCGCGAGGGCGAGTTCGACGGCGAGAAGGTCTACAACTCGGCGCTCTCGGACGTGCGCGCCGGCGAGGCGCTCATGCATTCGATCTACACGTCGATCCGTGGGGCGCGCTCGACGTCGGGCTCGAACGCGCTGAACACCGCCCTCCTCATCACGTTCGACGAGCACGGCGGCACGTTCGACCACGTCGTCCCGCCGGCGGCGGTGCCGCCGACCCGCGAGGTCGAGGCGGGGGAGATGGGCTTCACCTTCGAGCGCCTCGGGCCCCGCGTGCCGGCCATTCTCGTCTCGGCATACACGCAGGAGCAGTCCGTCATCCACGACGAGCTCCATCACGGTTCGCTCATCGCCAGCCTGAACCGCCTCCACGGGCTCGCCCCGTTGACGCGCCGCGACGCCGAGGCGAACACGGTCTTCGGTGCCGTGAACCTCGAGACCCCGCGACAGCCGTACACCTGGCCGACCACGCATCCGCAGTTCGTTCCGCCGAACCCCGAGGCCGTGCCGGCGCCGCAGCACGAGCACAAGCACCGGCCGCTCTCGAACCCGGCGCGGGGACTGCTCGGGCTCATGCTCGCGAAGTACGCGCCGGGCACGCCCATCCCCGAGACATTCGGGGACGCCTATGACGTCCTCGTGACCCACGGCCAGGGGCTCTTCGGCACCAGGGACTGAGCGCGCCGGACTCGCTCGGTGTTCGTGCGCCCAGCGTCCAGCGGGCTCACATCGGCCGCTGAGGATCGGGTGCGACCATGGGCGCATGTCACGATCGCACCCGGTGCTCGCCCTCGTGACCGCGCTCTATCTGCTCCTGCTCGTCGCCGTCACGTTCCTCGGCGGCGCGGATCAGGCCCCGCCGCCGTCGTGGTGGTCGCTGCTTGCGTTCGCGCTCCTCGGCGCCCTCCTCTGCGCGCTCTCCTCGCCCCGCCGATGGTGGGTCGCCCTCGGCTTCGGGATGCTCGGTGCCGCGTGGGTCGAGGCCGCCCAGACCGTGTGGATGCCGCCGGGCTACGCGAGCGTCGACGACCTCGCCCTCGGCGTGGTGGGCACCGCCCTCGGCGTCGGCGCGGTCGTCGCCGGTCGTGCGATGCTCGCGAAGGCGCACCGACGCGAGCCCGGCGCCGCGCGCCCGACCGCGACCCCCGTCCGCCACGGCTCCTGAGCCGACCAACAGACCGAGACTCCGACCCCCGATCCGCGCGACCGAGAGGCGAACTCCATGGGATTCCTCGACCGACTCTTCGGCACCGAGCCGGACCGTGACGTGCCGCCCGTGCCGGGCAGGGGCTCGGCGGCCGCGGCGCGCTCCGACGACGAGATCGCGCTCGAGCGCTACCGCTACCTGCTGCGCACGGCACCGCCCGAGACGATCGAGGCGGTCCACCGCGAGGCATACGCGGCCCTCACCGAGCCGCAGCGGCGGCTGCTGCTCACCGAGCTCGCGGCGGCCGCGCCGGCGGGCGAGGCCCCGCGCTCGAGCGACCCGGCCGACCTCGCGCAGGCCGCGACGCGCGCCGAGTTGCGGCAGCCCGGCACGCTCGAGCGCGCCTACCAGGGCCCCGGGTTCCTCTCCATGGTCGGCTCGTCGATGCTCGGCACGATCGCCGGCTACGTCGTCGCCTCCGCGCTCGTGAGCGCCTTCCTGCCGTCGTCGGACGCCGGCACGGAGGCGGGCGCCGACGACTCGGGGGACGCCGGCGCGGACAGTGCCGACGCGGGCAGCGCCGACGCGGGCGCCGACACCGGGTTCGGCGGCGACATCGGTGGCGGCTTCGGCGACTTCGGTGGCTTCGGCGGCGACGTCGGCGGGTTCGACTTCTGATCCGGGCCCGTCGGGCTAGCCTCGTCGGGTGCACGACGACTTCGACGACCGGTACGGCCGCGACGTCCTCGAGGGCTTCGCGCGGCGTCGAGGTCCCGCGGCGCCCGAGCGGGTGCCCGTCGAGCGCGAGCTCGTGCTCGAGCATCCGGACAGCGACTTCGTCGGCGCGGTCGTCGGCGTCGGCGGCGGGGTGGTCGAGCTCGAGGACCGCCGCGGGCTGATCCGCGTCTTCCCCTTCGACACCGAGTTCCTGCTCGACGGCCGGCGCGTCGTGCTCGGGCCACCGGTCGCGGCGGCGGCGCCACGGGCGAGGACCGCATCCGGCTCCTTCGCGGCCCCGACGGCACGCGCGAGGGTCGCCCGCGGCAGCCGGATCCTCGTCGAGGGGCGCCACGACGCCGAGCTCGTCGAGGCGGTGTGGGGCGACGATCTGCGAGTCGAGGGCGTCGTCGTCGAGCTGCTCGACGGCATCGACCACCTGCTCGAGGCGATCGCCGACTTCGCGCCGGAGCCCGGCCGCCGGCTCGGGGTGCTCGTCGACCACCTCGTGCCGGGATCGAAGGAGTCACGGATCGCGGCGCGCGTCGCCGAGGGCCCGGACGCCGCCAACGTCCTCGTCGTCGGCCACCCGTACGTCGACGTCTGGCAGGCCGTGCGGCCGCAGCGGCTCGGGCTCGCCGAATGGCCGCAGATCCCGCGCGAGGTCGAGTGGAAGCGCGGGATCCTCGCGGCGCTCGGCCGGCCGGCGCAGACGCAGGCCGACGTCGCGGCGGGGTGGCGGGCGATCCTCGGCGCGGTGCGCGGGTTCGCGGACCTCGAGCCCGCCTTCCTCGGCCGGGTCGAGGAGCTCATCGACTTCGTCACGGCGCCGTCGTCATGACGGCCGCCACGCCATGACGGCCCCATCGCCCTCGCGCCCGCGCCCGGACACCGTCCCGTCGATCGCGGCGGGTATGGTGTCCCCGTGACTTCGCCGACCGTGTCGATCGTCATCCCTGCCTACAACGAGCAGGAGGTGATCGAGGCCTGCATCCTCGCCGCGACGCGGCAGACCGTGCCGGCGCACGAGATCATCGTCGTCGACAACCGCTCGACCGACGCGACGGCCGCGATCGTGCGGCGCCTCATCGACCGATACCCGCGCGCCGGGATCCGCCTCATGTCGCAGGACGCCGAGCAGGGGCTCGTGCCGACGCGCAACGCGGGGCTCGACGCGGCGACGGGGGAGGTGCTCGGCCGGATCGACGCCGACACGATCCTCGAGCCCGACTGGGTCGAGCAGGTCGGCGCGGTGTTCGTCGACCCGACCGTCCAGGCGGCGACCGGCCCGGTGATCTACTACGACATGCCGATGCAGCGGCTCGGCCACCGTGCCGACGACGCGATCCGGCGCGGGCTCGGACGCATCGCCCGCGACCACCGGCTCCTCTTCGGCAGCAACATGGCGCTGCGGGCATCGGCCTGGCGCGCGATCCGCGACCTCGCCTGCCGCGACCACGAGGACGAGCTCCACGAGGACATCGACCTCTCGATCCACCTCCACGAGCAGGGGCTCGAGATCGTCTACTCCTCGGACATCGTCGCCGGGATGTCGGCGAGGCGGATCGACGACGCGCCGAAGGACTACGTGAGCTACGTCATGCGGTTCGAGCGCACGTACCAGCGCCACGGCGTGCGATCGGTCGCGCTGCGCACGCCGATGGTCATCTTCCTCGCCGCCTACCCGGCGCTGAAGATGCTGCGGCGCAGCCACCTGCGCCGGCTCGCGGTCGCCGCCGAGGCCTGAGACCGGGCGGATCGCCCCGCGGCGCGCGGGGGACGGTGCCGGCTCAGCGCCCGTCGAGCTGCGGCAGGATCTCGTCGGCGATGTACGCGAGCTGGTCGAGGTCGTGCAGGTCGAGCAGCTGCAGGTAGCACCGGGTGGCGCCGAGCTCGCCCATCCGCCCGAGCACGTCGACCGCCTCGGCGGCCGAGCCGGTGAGCCCGGCCTCGCGCAGCGACTCGACGCTGCGGCCCGCGGCCTCCGCGCGGGCGGCGAGCGTCGCGGCGTCGCCGGCGACGACGGTGGTGAGCGCGATCGACGGGGTGATCGACGACGGATCCCTGCCGATGCGCTCGCAGGCCTCGCGGACGCGGGCGATCCGCTCGGCCACGACGCGGTCCTCGGCGCGGAACTGGTTGAACTCGTCGGCGAAGCGCGCGGCGATGGCCGGCGTGCGCGACGGGCCGGAGCCGCCGACGATGATCGGCACCCGCGCCTGCGCGGGCTTCGGGAGGGCCGGCGCGCCCCGGAGCGCGAAGTGCTCTCCGGCGAAGTCGAAGGTCTCGCCCACCGGCGTCGACCACAGGCCGGTGACGATCTCGAGCTGCTCCTCGAACGGGCCGAAGCGGCGCTCGGGGAACGGCAGGCCGTATGCGGTGTGCTCGGCCTCGAACCACCCTGTGCCGAGGCCGAGCTCGACGCGGCCGCCGGAGATCTCGTCGACCTGGGCGACTTGGATGGCGAGCATCGACGGGTGCCGGAAGGTCGCCGAGCTCACGAGCGTGCCGATCCGCACGCGCGAGGTGGCCGCCGCGACGGCGCCGAGCGTGATCCACGAGTCGGTCGGCCCGGGCAGACCGCCACGACGGTCGTCCATCGTGAGCACGTGGTCCGAGCGGAAGAACCCGTCGAAGCCGAGCTCCTCGGCGGCGACGGCGAGCCTGACCTGGTCGGCGGTCGTCGCGCCGTTCTGCGGTTCGATGAAGACGCGGACATCCATGCGGCAAGCCTAGGTCGCCGCCGGGTCGACTCGCCGGCGCCGTTCGGGCGTACACTGGCCGGACAACCACGGGAGTCCGGTGTGCCGGGCTGAGAGGACGCTGATCAAGCGTCGACCGTCGAACCTGATCCGGATCATGCCGGCGCAGGGAGAGGAGTTCGGAATGTCCCATTCGTCCGCGCGTCCGTCACGATCGTGGCGAGTCGTCGACATCGTGGTCACCGCCGTCATCGGCGTCGCGGCCGGCGTCGTCTTCTTCGGCTGGAACCTCGTGTACCAGCCGCTGACCGCCCCGCTCGAGGCCGCGCTGCCAGGGCTGCAGGCGCTCACCTACGGCGTGTGGCTCTTCGCCGGGGTCCTCGCCGGCCTCATCGTGCGCAAGCCGGGCGCCGCCGTCGCCGCCGAGGTCGTCGCCGCGACCGTCTCGGCGCTGCTCGGTGCGCACTGGGGCTTCCTCACGATCGAGGCCGGGCTCGTCCAGGGCATCGGCGCCGAGCTCGTGTTCGCCCTGTTCCTCTACCGCCGATGGGGCTTGCCGGTGGCAGCGCTCGCCGGCGCGGGCGCCGGGCTCGCGATGGGCGTGAACGACCTGATCCTCTGGTACGCCGGTGCCGGCCCCGCCTTCGCGACGATCTATGTCGTCTCGGCGGTCGTCTCCGGCGCGCTCATCGCCGGGATCGGCTCCTGGTTCATCGCGCGGGGCCTCGCGGCGACCGGCGTGCTCTCGCGCTTCGCCTCGGGGCGCGGGGCGAGGGCCCGGGTCTGAGCGTCTCGGCGCCGGTCGGCGTCGTCGCGCGCGGCTGGGGCTGGCGGCACGCATCGCGCCGGGATCCCGCGGTCGCCGGGCTCGACCTCGTGATCGAGCCGGGCGAGCGCGTCATGCTCCTCGGCGCGTCCGGGGCCGGCAAGTCGACGCTGCTCGCGGCGATCGCCGGCGTGCTCGGCGGGGCCGACGAGGGCGACGAGACGGGCGCCCTGCGCGTCGGCGACGCGCCGCCGGTCGCGGCGAGGGGGCGAGCGGGGCTCGTGCTCCAGGATCCCGACAGCCAGACGATCCTCGCGCGCGTCGGCGACGACGTGGCCTTCGGCTGCGAGAGCCTCGGCGTGCCGCCGTCGGCGATCTGGCCGAGGGTGCGCGAGAGCCTCGACGCGGTCGGGCTGCGCGTCGGCCTCGACCATCCCACCGCCGCGCTCTCCGGCGGGCAGCGCCAGCGGCTCGCGCTCGCGGGCGTGCTCGCGATGCGCCCGGGCATCCTGCTGCTCGATGAGCCGACGGCGAACCTCGACCCGGCCGGGGTCGTCGAGGTCCGCGACGCGGTCGCGGCGGTGCTCGAGGCGACCGGCGCGACGCTCGTCGTCGTCGAGCACCGCGTCTCGACGTGGCTCGACCTCGTCGACCGCGTCGTCGTGCTCGAGGCCGGCGGCGGGGTCATCGCCGACGGCGCGCCGGCGGCGGTCTTCGCGCAGCAGGGCAGGGCGCTCGCGGCGGCGGGGGTGTGGGTGCCAGGCCTCGAGCCGACCGCGCCGCCGCGGGCCCGCGTCGCGGGTGCGACGCTCGTGCGCGCGACCGGCCTCGCGGTCGCGCGCCGCCGCGGCAGCGTCGTCAGGGCGGGCATCGACCTCGACCTGCGGGCCGGCGTGCTCACCGCCGTGACCGGGCGCAACGGCGCGGGCAAGTCGACGCTCGCGCAGACGATCGGCGGGCTCCTGCCGCCGGCTGCCGGCGTGCTCGACGCGGCCCCGATCGCGCGCGGGCTCTCGCCGTCGCCGATCCGCTGGCGCTCGCGCGAGCTCGTCTCGCGCATCGGGACCGTCTTCCAGGAGCCTGGGCACCAGTTCGTCGCCGGCACGGTCCTCGCCGAGCTCGACGCCGGTCCTGCCGCCGCCGGTGTCCCCGTCGCGGTGAGGCGCGCGCGCATCGACGAGCTCGCGGCCCGGCTGCGGCTCGACCGGCTGCTCGCGGCGAACCCCCACACGCTCTCCGGCGGCGAGCAGCGCCGGCTCTCGGTCGCGACGGTGCTCGCGACGGCGCCGGAGGTGCTCGTGCTCGACGAGCCGACCTTCGGTCAGGACGCGAGGACCTGGCGCGAGCTCGTCGCCGTCATCGCGGGACTCCGCGACGAGGGCCGCTCGATCCTCGCCGTGAGCCACGACGTCGGCTTCGTCGCCGCGCTCGCCGACGAGGAGGTGCGCCTGGCATGACCGACGATGCAGGACGCACCCGCGACGGTGCCTGGACGGGCGCCGGTCTGGCGGCGGGCGACGGCCGGGGCGCCGACCTGCTCGCGGCCGTGCCGGTGCCGCCGAGGGTCGCCGCGATCAACCCGGTGGCGAAGCTCGCGGTCGCCACGGTGATCGGGGTCGCCCTCGTGCTCTCGATCGACGTCGTCTCGGCCGCCGTGGCGCTCCTGCTCGAGCTGGCCCTCCTGCCGTGGCTCGGCCTCGGGCCGAGGGTCGTCATGCGACGGCTCGCCCCGATCCTCGTCGCGGCCCCGCTCGGCGCCATCACGATCCTGCTCTACGGCCAGCCATCGGGGGCGACCCACCTGCAGTTCCTGCTCGTGCACGTCACCGACGGCTCGATCGAGCTCGCCGTCGCCACGCTGCTGCGCGTCCTCGCGATCGCCACCCCCGCCGTGCTCCTCTTCGCGACCGTCGACCCGACGGAGCTCGCCGACGCGCTCGCTCAGGTGCTGCGCCTGCCGGCGCGCTGGGTGCTCGGCGCCCTCGGCGCGCTCCGGCTCGTCGGCGTCCTCGTCGAGGACTGGCGCGTGCTCGGACTCGCCAGACGGGCGCGCGGGCTCGGCGATCGCGGCAGGATCACGACGCTCGTCGCGCAGGCCTTCGGGCTGCTCGTGCTCGCGATCCGTCGAGGCACCGCGCTCGCGACCGCGATGGAGGCGCGCGGGCTCGGCGCGCCGGGTCCGCGCACCTGGGCGCGACCGTCCCGGCTGCACCCGCGCGACGGGGTCGTCGTGCTCGTCGGCGTCGCGATCGCGGCGGCCGCGGTCTCGGCGGCGATCGCCACGGGGGCGTGGAACGTCATCGGCGGTGCCGGTGGTGCGTGAGCGACGTGCCGTCGACGGGGATCGGGGGCCGCGCGTCGTCGACGACGCGTCGGCGGTCGCCGCGATCCTCGAGCTCGTGGATCGTGCCCGCGCGGCGCGGCCCGTCGTGCTCGTCGACGGGCGCTCCGGCGCAGGCAAGAGCACCGTCGCCGATCGCCTGATCGAGGCGTGGCCCGGCGCGCAGCTCGTCCGGCTCGACGATCTCACGCCGGGCTGGGACGGTCTCGACGCGGCGGCCGCACAGGTGGTCGACCTGCTGCGCTCCGACCCGCCGACGTGGCGCGCCTGGGACTGGGCGCGCGAGGCGCCGGGGCCGTGGCACCGCCTCGACCGGGATCGCCCGCTCGTCGTGGAGGGCGCCGGCGCGCTCAGCCGCGCCGCGCGCGCGCTCGCGACCGTCGGCGTCTGGATCGACCTGCCCGATGATGCCGAGCGTCGTCGCCGTGCGCTCGAGCGCGACGGCGAGACCTATCGGCCGCACTGGGATCGGTGGGCCGAGCAGGAGGTCCGCTTCGCGGCGCGCGAGCGACCGCGCGACGCGGCGGACGTCATCGTGCGCCGCGGCTGAGCACGGCGGGCCGCGACCGGATCCGGCGACTCAGCCCTTCGGGGTCCAGGTGAGCGTCATGTGCCCGCCTCGCCCGTGCGTGGTCATCGACTCCGGGGTGCAGGTCACCTCGAGCCCGACGACGTCGTCGACGATCGTCTTCGGGATCGCAAAGGGCGGGGGATCGACGGGCTGGGCGCCCTTGACCGCGGTCGTCTCGACGTCGAGCTCGCGCATGTCCCAGTCGCGCGGGACGGCGACGACGTCGCTGAAGTAGGCGCGGCCGGTCGTCGTGCCCGAGATCGTCTGGGTGACGACGAACGGCGCCTCGGGGACGTCGGACGGCGCGGTCGCGCGGACCGAGTAGTCGGAGGCGATCGACACGTGGCCGTCGTCATCCCAGGTGAAGTCCTCCGTGCCCTCGACGACGACCTCGGAGACGGCGATCCCGGCCTCGGCGAACGCGGCGACGACCTGGGTCTGCAGCGCCGCCATGTCGAGCGACCAGGTCGTGCCCTGCGCGCACGCCTCGATCGCGCTCGGGGTGCGCACCGGGGCCGTCGGCGCGATGATGGCGCAGCCGCCGAGCGCGGCCGTCGCGGCCAGGGCGAGCGCGGCTGCCGCCGCACGCGTGCTCCGATTCACGGGACCTCCAGTCGATACGCCCCCGCGATCCTACCTGGCGGTGCCTGGGTGCGGCCCGCCACCGCGCCGCGGCGGCGGGCCGCACGGCTCAGCCGGCCCTGGTCCAGTGCTGCGTCGCGAAGCTCGGGTCCGTGTGCGTCGCCAGGCGGTCGCCGTCGCAGGTGACGGTCAGCGGCGTCGCGGCGTCGAAGCCGAAGCCCTCCACCGGCACCGCGGCGACGTCGGTCGGCACGCCGTTCACCGTGACCTGGTTGCTCACGGTGTAGCCGTGATCGTCCCAGCCGCTCGGCGTCGCCACGTCGCCGCTGAGCGCGAGCATTCCGGATGTCCCGCCCGTGTGCTGCTGCGTGATGACGAACTCGATGCCGTCGTCCAGCGCGGTGGTCACCGTCACGGTGAGGTCGGTCGTGAAGGTCGCCGAGCCGTCGGCCGACCACACGAGCTCCTGGCCGCCACCCATCGCGACCGTCGTCGCGTTCCCGGAGCTCGACTCGATGTATGCCTCGAGCTGGGCGCCGAGGTCGTCGGTGTCGAGCGCCCACGTGCCGACGACGCAGCCCGCTCCGGCACCGCCGCCATCGACCGGCGCGGCGGTGCCGCCCGAGCCGCCGTCCGCCCCGCCGGCGCCGTCCCCGCCGCCGGCCCCACCGGCGCAGCCGGCGAGCGCGAGCAGGAGGATCGCGGGCGCCGCAATCGCGGTCGTCATCGTGCTGATGCGCATGTCCGTTCCCTTCGGTCCCGTGCCGACGCCGGTGCGTCGCGCCACGTCATCCCTTCGACGCGCGGGGACGCGAGCGGGGTTGACGGCGGGATACCGATGGAGGATCAGGCCCAGCCGAGCCGATGCAGCTGGTCGTCGTCGATGCCGTAGAAGTGCGCGATCTCGTGCACGAGGGTCACGTGGATCTCCTCGCGCAGCTGCTCGAGGTCGTCGCAGATCGCGAGCAGCGGCTCGCGATAGAGCACGATCCGGTCGGGCAGCTCGCCGAACCCGTAGGTCCCGCGCTCGGTGAGGGCGACGCCGTCGTAGAGGCCGAGGAGGTCGAGGGAGCCGTCCTCCGGCCGGTCCTCGACCACGAACACGACGTTGTCGAGGCCGTCGATCATCTCGTCAGGCAGGAGGTCGAGCTCGTCGACCACGAGGGCCTCGAACGCCGCCGCGTCGAGGTGCAGTCGGCCGTCGCTCACCGGTCGCCCTCGGCCACCGTGGCGTCGTCGCGCTCCTCGATGCGGTCGAGGAGTTGCTGCTGGAGCATCCCGAGCCAGTGGTAGACCTCGCGGAGCGCGAGGTCGGCGTCCGTCTCGCCGCGCCCGGCGTCGCCGTCGTGCTCGATGCCGAGCCGGGTGGCGATCGTGAGCCGCAGGTCGTTGAGCCCGGTGAGCCACGCCCGCTCCGCGTCCCGGTCGAGGACGCCCGGGGCGGCGATCGTGCCCGCGATCGCGTCGAGCGCCGCGAGCTTCGCCGACACGAGCCCGGGCTCGATGAGGGCGCGCAGCGCTCGCGCCTCGCCGTCGTCGCGCATGCCGTCCGGCAGCAGCCGTGCGAGGGCCGGGTCGTCCGGTGTCATCGGGAGCTCGATCCCGGCCACCGCTGCCGCGCGACCGCGGAGCATCCCGCCGAGTTGCTCGACGAGGTCGAGGAGGACGGTCGCCTCGACGCCGTCGACCGCGATGACGAGGTCGTCCCCGCGCCTGGTGATGTCGATCACGCGTCGGCCTTCGCCACCGTCGCCCAGAGGCCGTACTCGTGCATCGCCTCGGTGTGGCGCTCCATCTCCTCGCGGGGCCCGGTCGCGACGATCGCGCGGCCCTCGTGATGCACGAGGAGCATGAGCCGCTCGGCCTCCGCCCGCGTGTAGCCGAAGTAGGTGCGGAAGACGTGCGTCACGTAGGACATGAGGTTCACCGGGTCGTTCCAGACGGTCGTCGTCCACGGCTGGTCGAGGCGGTGCTCGGTCGCGAGCTCGGTGCGGTCATCGACCTCGACCATGGGCGACACGACTGCTCCCTCACCCGAGTGGAACGTGGGGCGATCGACGGGACTCGAACCCGCGACATCCGGCACCACAAGCCAGCGCTCTACCAACTGAGCTACGACCGCCATGCCCGCCTCGCGGCGGGACTGGACAAGTGTAGTACAGGGTCGGGCCCGCCGTCGTCAGCGCGCGGCGTCGGTCTCCGCCGCCGCGCCGGGGGTCGCGTCCGGTGCGGCCGCGAGCGGTGCCGCATGCTCGGCGACCACCGCCGCCGAGATCGACTGGAGCTCCTGCGAGCTGCGCCCCGGGGGCGCGAGGAACACCGATCGCCGGTAGTACTCGAGCTCCCGGATCGACTCGAGGATGTCCGCGAGCGCGCGATGGCCGCCGTGCTTCGCCGGCGCGTTGAAGAACGACCGCGGATACCAGCGCTTCGCGAGCTCCTTGATCGAGGAGACGTCGACGCTGCGGTAGTGGAGGTGGCCGTCGACCCTCGGCATGTACTTCGCGAGGAACGCGCGGTCGGTGCCGATCGTGTTCCCGGCCAGGGGCGCGGTGCCGGCCGCCGGGACGAAGCGCGCGATGTATGCGAGCACGGCGTCCTCGGCCGCGGCGAGCTCGACGCCGTCCGCGAGCGCCTCGAGCAGCCCGCTGTCGGCGTGCATCTGGGTGACGAAGTCGTTCATGCCGTCGAGCGCCGCGGCGCTCGGGCGGATGACGATGGCGAAGCCCGGGTCGACGGGGCGCAGCTCGTAGTCGGTGATGACGACCGCGACCTCGACGAGCTCGTCCCTGGCGAGATCCAGCCCCGTCATCTCGCAGTCGATCCAGACGAGGAGGTCAGGTGCTGACGCCATGGGTCGAAAGTCTAGGCCGTCGATCCGATGGTGCGTTCCGTGCCGGCACCGTGCGCTGCGCCTCGGCCCTGGCGAGCGGCTCGGCCTGCTCGAGCGGCTCGGACTCGGATCGGCGCCACCATCCGCGCACCGAGACGGGCTCGGGCAGCTTCGCCGTCATCCCGTCGCCGGAGGAGACGCCGCGGATGCGTCGGCCGACCCAGGGCAGCAGGTGTCGCCTGGCCCAGAGGAGGTCGCCGATCGCGGTCGGCGCCGCGGTGTCGGCGATCCTCGGATCGGTGGGCGCGCCCGCGGTCGGCAGCCCGATCGTCCTCGCGGCCTCGGCGGCGACGAGCCGATGGCCGGCGGCCGAGAGGTGGATGCGGTCCTCGGCCCACATCGCGGGGTCGCGCAGCGCCGACATCCTCCAGAGGTCGAGCACGATCGCCTCGTGCGCGCGCGCGAGCGCCCGGATCCCCGCCGTGAACCGCTCGAAGCGGCCGCGCAGGGGTCGGGCGATCCTCGGCAGGAGCGGGTCGACGCTCGTCGCGACGAGCACCGTCGCGCCCGCCGCCCGCAGTGCCGCCACGCCGGCCTCGAGGCGCGCGACGAGCGCGTCGGGGTCGGCCTTGGGCAGCAGCAGGTCGTTGCCGCCGATCATGACGCTCGCCAGGTGCGGGCGGAGGGCGATCGCCGCGGGGACCTGATCGTCGACGACCGCGTCGATGCGGCGCCCCCGCATCGCGAGGTTCGCGTACCCCACGGCACCGCCGTCCACCGAGGCGGCCCGATCGAGCAGGATGGCGAGTCGGTCGGCCCAGCCGAACCACGGCTCGCCGCCCCCGACGATGGGATCGCACCACCCCTCCGAGATCGAGTCGCCCAGTGCCGCGTATCGCGTCGTGTCGGCCATGGCGCCAGTGTGCCGCGGGTCGGCACCGCGGCGGCAGCGCCGACGCGCCAGCGCACCGAACGTGCATGCAGCGTTCGCCGACGGATCACCTCGTGGTCACCGTGTGCGCCAGATTGGGGGCGGCGCCGGATTGGGGGCCGCGCGAGATGCTGCGGTGCCGGTCGGGGGCGGCGCGGGCCGTGGCACGCCGGCTCCGGCCCGTCGGCGCGACGGACGGTATCCTGGCCGGGCCGGCCCTCGTAGCTCAGCGGATAGAGCAGGAGCCTTCTAATCTCTTGGTCGCAGGTTCGATTCCTGCCGAGGGCGCCGCGCGACCGGATCGGTCGTCTTCCGCCGCCCGCGACCGCGCGCGAGCGGCGCGCCCGCCGGCGCGGTCAGACCGACGGGCCGACGCTGACGACCTGGGTGCCGGCCGGCACCGGCGCGTCGATGTCGACGATCTGCTTGCCGAGCGGGGCGAGCGAGACGGGGATCATCTTGAAGTCGGCGATCGCCATCGGGATGCCGATGATCGTGATCGCCAGCGCCACGCCGGACACGATGTGGCCGATCGCGAGCCACCATCCGGCGAGCAGGAACCAGACGACGTTGCCGAGGAACGACCAGACGCCGCTCGTCGGGCGGGCGACGACGGTCTTGCCGAAGGGCCAGAGCGCGTAGATGCCGATGCGCACGCTCGCGATCCCCCACGGGATGGTCACGATGAGCACGCAGAGGATGATGCCGGCGACCATGTAGCCGAGGAACAGCCAGAAGCCGCTCAGCACGAGCCAGATGATGTTCAGGATGGTGCGCATCGGTGCTCCCCGCGTTCGTCGGTCAGGGGCGACGATATCGCGCCGAGCTGAGCGTCAGCGAGAGGCGGAGGTCGACGTGTCGCCGGCGAGGATGCCGCTGAGGTCGTCGGTGTTGATCCTCGCCGTCGCGGCGGGGCCGGCGGGGGCGGCATCGGCCGGGGCGGCGGATGCGGGGCGCTGCTGCTCGGCCATCCACTGCTTCTGCCTGGCGAGGAGGTCGTGATCGAGCTCGGCGTCGTCGAGGCGCAGCCAGCCGAGCTCCGAGCCGAAGAGCTTCTTCGCGCGGCCCGGCTTGCGGTGCCACTCGATGAGCCCGTTCTCGAGGTCGCGCAGCTCGCCCTCCGCCTGGGCGATGAGCGTGGCCGAGTGGCGCTTGATCGACGCGATCCGCAGGAGGGACCACTCGGCGGCGAGGTCCGCGCCGGGCACCGGCTGCAGGCGCAGCCGCACGACGGATTCGGTGATCTGGTAGTCGACGTGGTCCTTCTCGGCGGCCGAGAGCGAGGTCCACACGGTGGCGCGCCGCGCGACGGCGAGGAGCGCCGCGATCGCGGCGGCCTTCGACTCCTCGGACTGGCGCTTCATGAGGCGCTTGACGGCGCCTCGGGCGATGAGGGCGGCGATGATCCCGGCGGCGAGGATCGCGAGGAAGGGCAGGATGGTGCCCGTGATGATGGCCCAGCCCTCGTCGGACCGGACCCAGCTGACGAGATCGTTCCAGAGGTCCAGGATCATGCGGGCACTCTAAGCCTGAGGTTGAAGGTCAGGCATGCGGGACACGCCGTCGGCGCGACTCCCGTCAGGCGCCCGATTCGGGCGATTCCGGGCGCCGGATCCCGGCGCCGTCAGAAGCGGAAGCACCCCAGCGCGTCATCGAACCGCCAGAACTCGCCGATCGGGATGAACCGCCGCTGCGTCGAGAGCATCCGCCGCACGCGGAAGCGATCGCCGTCCGGCGTCGCGATCCGATCGATGTACCCGAGCAGCTCACCGCCCGTGCGGATGACCCTCCAGAGCGCGTCGCCGACGGGGATCGTCTCGGTGCGCGGTGTGGTCGTGATGAGCGTCATGTCGGCTCCTTCCGTCTGCGATCGAACATAGGTTCGACCACTGACATCCGGGAGCCCGCCCTGGCCCTGGCCGGTCCTGGCGCCTCAGCGCGCGCCGGGACCCGCGACCGGGATGGACCCGGTCGGCGGCAGCGCGAGGTCGGCGTCGACGACCGAGCCGGGCCGCGCGGTCTGCGCCAGGACGATGCCGACGAGCACGATCGCCGCACCGACGATCTGCACCGGGGTGAGCGCCTCGCCGAGCCACAGCCAGGCGACGACGAAGGCGAACACGACCTCGCTGGAGGCGAGGATGCCGGCCGTCGTCGCGCGCAGCCGGACGAGCGCGGCGAACGACAGCACCATCGGCAGGAACGTGCCGCCGGCGACGACGACGAGCAGCGGGATCCACAGCGGCAGCTCGACGGCCTCGAGCGCGCCGCCGAGCGAGACGTCCTCGCCGAAGACCGCCGGGTCGATCTCCCACCATCCGGAGAGGAAGGCCCAGGCACCCGTCGCGAAGGCGCTCGTGAAGAACGCGACCGCGAGCGGCGAGGTCGCGGATGCGAGGCGCTCGCCGGCGAGCAGGTAGAAGGCGAGCGTCACGGCGGCGACGAGACCGAAGAGCACGCCGAGCCCGTCGAGGCTCGAATGCCACACCTCGGCGACGACGGCGAGGCCGCCGAGCACGAGGCCGATGGCGACCCAGATGCGCGCGTGCACGTGCTCCCGATACACGAGAAGCGCGACGAGGGCGACGATGAGCACCGAGAGGTACTCGAAGAGCAGGGCGATGCCGACGGGCAGCCTGGCGATCGACATCGCGTACGACCACTGCAGCACGGCGATCCCGGCGACGCCGAGCAGCGCCATCGCGCCGACCTGACGCCGGGTGAGGCGGAACGCCGAGCGGTCGATCGCGAGCATGACCGCTCCGGCGAGGATCGCGGTGCCGAGGGTGCGGAACTGGGTGACCTGCCCGGCGGTGAGTCCGGCGGACATGACGACCTTCACGAGGCTGCCGTTGGCCCCGAAGATGATCGCCGCGAGCAGGCCGTAGACGACGCCCACGTCAGCGGCGGGGCGGCGTCGGGCGGCTGCTGTCGACCGCGAGCGGGTCGATCGCGGCGAGCTCCGCCTCGGTGAGCGCCGGCGCCTCGAGCGAGGCGAGCGTCTGCTCGAGCTGCGCGACGCTCGAGGCGCCGACGAGCGCCGAGGTGACGCGCGGGTCGCGCAGGACCCAGGCGATCGCGAGCTGGGCGAGCGACTGCCCGCGGCCGGCGGCGATCTCGTGGAGCGCCCTGGCGCGCGCGAGGTACTCCTCGGTGATCGCGGACCCGTTGAGGAAGGGGCTGTCGGCCGCCCGCGAGTCCGCGGGCACGGTGCCAGCGAGGTAGCGGTCGGTGAGCAGGCCCTGCGCGAGCGGGGAGAACACGATGGCCCCGGCGCCGAGCTCCTCGAGCACCGGCAGCAGACCCGCCTCGAGCCGGCGGTCGAACATGTTGTACCGCGGCTGGTGGATCGTGAGCGGGATGCCGTGGGCGGCGAGCGCGGCCGCGGCCGCGCGCGTCTGCTCCGGGTCGTAGTTCGAGATGCCGACGTAGAGCGCCTTGCCCTGCTGCACGGCGCTCGCGAGGGCGCCCATCGTCTCCTCGATCGGCGTCAGCGGGTCGGGCCGGTGCGAGTAGAAGATGTCGACGTAGGGCAGCCCGAGCCGGCGCAGGCTCGCGTCGAGCGAGGAGAGCAGGTACTTGCGCGAGCCCCAGTCCTGGTAGGGGCCCTGGCCCATCGTGTAGCCGGCCTTCGTCGAGACGATCAGCTCGTCGCGCAGCGGCAGCAGATCGGTCGCGAGCATCCGCCCGAAGTTGGCCTCGGCCGCACCGGGCGGCGGGCCGTAGTTGTTCGCGAGGTCGAAGTGCGTGACGCCGAGGTCGACGGCGCGACGCACGATCGCCCGCTGGACGTCGAAGCGCCGGTCGTCGCCGAAGTTGTTCCAGAGCCCGAGGCTGATGCGGGGCAGGAGCAGCCCGCTGCGGCCCACTCGGACGAAATCGGCCCGCTCATAGCGGTCGGCGGCGGGGAGGTATGGCTCGGACACCTCGGCATTCTAGGCGCGCCCGCCGACGCGGCGTCGGGTCCGTTGGCCATGACTTGGCCTCGTCGACACGCGCGTCGCTTGCGCCGTTCTCCACCGTTCCCGACGCCGCCGCGCGCGGCGGCCGGCGATGCGGCGAGGCTCGTCCCACCGGATCCCCGGCGCGGCAATCCCGGCACGAGCGTCGCGTCGGGGGTCCGGTCCACGACGAACCCCGAGGAGCCGACATGAGCGACATCATCAGCGTCACCGGCAGCATCGCCACCGAGCCGCGGCACATCGTGACCGCGGAGGGGCTGCCCGTCACGACGTTCCGCCTCGCGAGCGCCCAGCGCCGCTACGACCGGTCCGCGGGCTCGTGGGTCGACGCCGAGACGAACTGGTACACGGTCGCCGCGTTCCGCGGCCTCGCGGTCAACGCGGCGGCGGCGCTGCACAAGGGCGAGCGCATCCTCGTGCGCGGCCGGATCCGGGTGCGCGACTGGACGAGCGAGGAGCGCTCCGGCACGACCGTCGAGATCGAGGCCGAGTCGATGGGGCACGACCTGCTGTGGGGCACCACGACCTACTCCAGGTCCGCGGGCTCGAGGGTCGCGGCGACCGAGGCCTCGGATGTCGCGGGCGGAGCGCCTGGGCCGGCCGGCGGCGCGGAGGCCGCGACCGGCGGCTGGGCCGAGCCCGGTGAGCCCGAGGACGCCACGGCTGATCCGGCCGCCGGGGCGGGCGCGCTCGTGAGCGCCGGCGCGTCAGGCGAGCCGCCCTTCTGAGCGGTGCGCGGTCCGGCCGGCCGGGGGACACGGTGGGCGCGCACCGCGGCGCAATAGACTCACCGCGACCGTCCGACGCTCCGAACCCGACTGGAGGCCACCGTGTCACGGATCCGCTCGGCCGCCGCGCCGGCGGCCGTCGCGCTCCTCGCCGCCTCCGTGCTCGCCGGATGCGCGCACGCCCCGAGCCCCATGCCGGTGCCGACGTACGCACCGACCGCGACGGCGACGCTCGCTCCGGGCGAGGAGGTGCTGCCCGATGGCACTCCCGTGTTCCGGCCAGGCGGCACGGCGCTCCAGAACCAGCGCGTCTTCGACGACGCGATCGAGCAGTACCGGGCCGCGAACGGCGTCGGCACCGCCGACGCCCTCGTCGCGACGCTCGTCGGCGTGGGCTTCGATCAGGCCGCGATGGAGGTCACGCCCGAGTACACGGCGATCGGACTCGCGGCCGACTCGATCGTCGTCGCCGTCCTGATCCAGGGCGAGTGCCTCGTCGGCCAGGTCTTCGCCGACCACACCGTCGGCGTCATCGCGCCGGTGCTCGGGACGGGGCGGTGCCTCGTCGGCGAGACGCACCCGATCGGCTGAGCGCGGCGCGGGTCGGGGTCGCGGCTCCGTAGGATTGAGGCATGGCCGAGTACATCTATTCCATGAGCCGTGCCCGGAAGGCGGTGGGCGACAAGCTCATCCTCGACGACGTCACGATGTCGTTCTTCCCCGGCGCGAAGATCGGCATGGTCGGCCCCAACGGCGCCGGCAAGTCGACGATCCTGAAGATCATGGCGGGGCTCGACCAGCCGAGCAACGGCGAGGCGAAGCTGACGCCAGGATTCACCGTCGGCATCCTCATGCAGGAGCCCGAGCTCGACGAGACGAAGACGGTGCTCGAGAACGTCCAGGAGGCCGTCCGCCCCATGCTCGACAAGATCGAGCGGATGAACGCCGCCTACGCGGCGATGGGGGAGCCGGACGCGGACATCGACGCGCTCTCGGCCGAGGCCGGCCGCCTCCAGGAGGAGATCGACGCCGCCGGCGGCTGGGACCTCGACTCCCAGCTCGAGCAGGCGATGGACGCGCTGCGCACGCCGCCCGGCGAGGAGTCCGTGTCGAACCTCTCCGGTGGCGAGAAGCGCCGCGTCGCCCTCGCGAAGCTCCTGCTCGAGAAGCCCGACCTGCTCCTGCTCGACGAGCCCACGAACCACCTCGACGCCGAGAGCGTGCTCTGGCTCGAGCAGCACCTGCAGAAGTACCCGGGCGCCGTGATCGCGATCACCCACGACCGGTACTTCCTCGACAACGTCGCCCAGTGGATCGCCGAGGTCGATCGCGGCAAGCTCTACCCGTACGAGGGGAACTACTCCACCTACCTCGAGAAGAAGGCCCAGCGGCTCGAGGTCCAGGGGCGCAAGGACGCGAAGCTCGCCAAGCGCCTCGCCGAGGAGCTCGACTGGGTCCGCAGCAACGCGAAGGGGCGCCAGGCGAAGTCGAAGGCGCGACTCGCGCGCTACGAGGAGATGGCCTCGGAGGCGGAGAAGACGCGCAAGCTCGACTTCGAGGAGATCACGATCCCCGCCGGCCCCCGGCTCGGCTCGATCGTGATCGAGGCCAAGGACCTGAAGAAGGGCTTCGGCGACCGCGTGCTCATCGACGGGCTGACCTTCACGCTCCCGCCGAACGGCATCGTCGGCGTCATCGGCCCGAACGGCGTCGGCAAGTCGACGCTCTTCAAGACGATCGTCGGGCTCGAGTCGCTCGACGGCGGCTCGCTGAAGATTGGCGAGACGGTCCAGATCAGCTACGTCGACCAGTCGCGCGCGGGCATCGACCCGAACAAGTCGCTCTGGGAGGTCGTCTCGGACGGCCTCGACATCATCACCGTCGGCAAGACCGAGATCCCGTCTCGCGCCTACGTGAGCAAGTTCGGCTTCAAGGGGCCCGACCAGCAGAAGAAGGCCGGCGTGCTCTCCGGCGGCGAGCGCAACCGCCTCAACCTTGCGCTCACCCTGAAGCAGGGCGGCAACCTCCTGCTGCTCGACGAGCCGACGAACGACCTCGACGTCGAGACGCTGCAGTCGCTCGAGAACGCGCTGCTCGAGTTCCCCGGCTGCGCCGTGGTGATCACCCACGACCGGTGGTTCCTCGACCGGATCGCCACGCACATCCTCGCGTGGGAGGGCACCGACGAGCACCCGTCGCAGTGGCACTGGTTCGAGGGCAACTTCGAGGCGTACGAGGCGAACAAGATCGACCGCCTCGGCCCGGAGGCGGCGAAGCCGCATCGCACCGCGTACCGCAAGCTCACGCGCGACTGATGACCCGCATTCACCTCCCGATCCACCTTCGGTGGGGCGACTTCGACGCGTACCAGCACGTCAACAACGCCGAGATGCTGCACCTGCTCGAGGAGGCGCGCATCCAGGCGTTCTGGCGGCCCGACGTCGCCGACCCCGAGGCGCCGCCGACGGCCGTGCTCGACGCCCGACCCGGCGCCGAGGTCGCGAGCCTCATCGCGCGGCAGGAGATCGAGTACCTGGCGCCGATCCCGTACCAGCGGCGGCCGCTCGACGTCGAGCTCTGGATCGGCCGGATCGGCGGGGCGAGCCTCGAGATCTGCTACGAGGTCTTCAGCCCGGAGGGCGTCGAGCCGCGCGTGCGCTACACGAGGGCGGCGACCACGATCGTCATGGTCACGCTCGAGACCGGCGTGCCCGTGCGCATCCCCGAGGAGCATCGCGCCGCCTGGGCGCCCTACGTCGAGGCGCCGATCGACTTCGTCCGGCGCTGATCCGGCGCTGACCGGCCGCGCGTTCCGGCTCAGCGCACCCACCCCCACCCGACCACCCCATCGAAAGGACCAGCCGTGGCGCGTCGACGCATCTCCTCAGGATCCGAGTTCGAGGAGCGCATCGGCTACTCGCGCGCCGTCGCCGTCGGCGACACGGTCTACGTGTCCGGGACCACGGGCTACGACTACGCCGCGGGCACGATCTCGCCGGACGTCGTCGAGCAGGCGGCGCAGGCGCTCAGGAACATCGGCGCCGCGCTCGAGCAGGCCGGGTCGAGTCTCGACGAGGTCGTCCGCGTGCACTACTACCTCGCCGACGGTGGCGACTTCGAGGCCTGCTGGCCGGTGCTCCGCGAGGCCTTCGGTCGCGCTCGCCCGGCCGCGACGATGCTCCAGGTGCCGCTCATGGAGCCGGTCATGCGGATCGAGATCGAGGTCACCGCGGTCATCGGCTCCGCCGACTGAGTCCGGAAGCCGCCCTGGCGCCCGGCCGAGCTCAGTCGCGCCGCGGCACCCGGATCATGCCCTCCTGGGCGACGCTCGCGACGAGCACGCCGTCGCGCGTGTAGATCCTGCCGAGGGCGAGGCCCCGCCCGCCGATCGCGTTCGGCGACTCCTGCACGTAGAGCAGCCAGTCGTCGACGCGCGCCGGCCGGTGCCACCACATCGCGTGGTCGAGGCTCGCGATCTTGAGCCCGGGGGCGGCCCACGGGATCCCGTGGCGACGCAGGACCGACTCGAGCAGCGTCTGGTCGCTCGCGTAGGCGATGGCCGCGCGGTGGACGATGTCGTCGTCGTCGATGCGGCCGACGGCCTTGAACCACACCGCCTGGTGCGCGACGCGCTCGCCCTCGACCGAGAGGTAGATCGGCGAGGGCACGTGGCGCATGTCGAATGGGTGCTTCGTCGCCCAGAACTGCGCGATCGTGTTCGGGAGGTGGCCGATGAGCTCGGCGACGGTCGGCAGCGTCTCGGGCATCGGGATGCCCTCGGGCATGGGCGCCTGGTGGTCGAGCCCGGGGTCGGCGTGCTGGAAGGAGGCGATCATCGAGAAGATCGGGTGCCCCTTCTGATACGCCTGGGTGCGGCGCGTCGAGAACGACCGGCCGTCGTGGATGCGGTCGACGGAGAAGGTGATGGGCTCGGTCACGTCGCCCGGGCGCAGGAAGTAGCCGTGCAGCGAGTGGATGGCGCGGTCGGGCTCGACGGTGCGCGCGGAGGCGAGCACCGTCTGCGCGAGCACCTGGCCGCCGTAGACGCGGCCGTGCGGCATCCACTGGCTCGGCGCGGTGAAGATGTCCTCCTCGGTCCTCGCGCCCGTGTCGATGAGCGTGAGCGAGGTGATCATGTCGTGCAGGAGCGTCTCGCGATCGCTTCCCGTCGGCTCCGCGGTTCCTGCCATGCGTGCCAGTGTAGGCGGGCGGGGTGGCCGCGCCGCGGTAGCGTAGGCGGTGCGATGACCACGAAGATCACTCTCGCCGATCCCGCCGCTGCTGCCGACCTCGGAACCTATCTCGCGCGCGCCGCCGCCGTCGTCGACGGGGCGGCGCGGCTCGTCGCGGATGCCGGCGTGCTCGCCGTCTACGCGCCCGTGCTCACCCCGGCCGGCCTGCTCGACGACGCCGCGATGGTGCTCGGGCTGCGCACGCTCGCGCTGGCCGACCGCGACGCGTCCGTCGACGTCGTCGTGCCCATCGCCTCGCTGCGCGCGCGGCTCGACGCCGCGGTGGGCGGCTCGATCGGCGTGCCGACGGCGGTGCACTCGGTGACCTGGGCGGGGATCGTGCCGCCGAGGGGCGGATGGGTCCGGCTCCCGACGCCCGTCGACGCCGGGATGCTCGCCGCGGTCGCCGACGACGGCATCCGCCAGGTCGCCGCCGCGCTGCCGGAGGACCCTGGCGAGGCCGTCGTGCGGCAGGTGCGGCAGGCCGTCTGGAACGAGCCGATCCCCGGCCACGAGCCGCTGCCGCGTGGTGCCGCGTTCGCGGCGATGACGCTCGGCTTCCTCGGCGAGCCGGAGGAGCAGGCCGGCGTCTTCGAGCTCGGTCCGTGGTCGCGGCTGAGCCTGCGGCGCGGCCACGTGCTCGTCAAGCGCCGCGCGTGGAGCCTCGCGCGCTGATCGGTCGACGGTGGCGTCGACGGCGTCGGCACGCCGTGGCGGTCAGTCCTCGAAGGTGTTCACCATCGCGTACGCGGCGCGCTCGAGATAGTCCCACAGCGCCGCCTCGTGCATCGGGGAGAGCTCGAGCTCGTCGATGGCGACGCGCATGTGCGCGAGCCACCGGTCGCGGGCGTCGGGGTTGACGCGGAACGGCTGGTGCCGCATCCGCAGTCGCGGGTGGCCGCGCTCCTGGCTGTAGGTCGTCGGTCCGCCCCAGTACTGCTCGAGGAAGCCGACGAGCCGCTGGATCGCGCCCTCGAGATCCTCATCGGGATACATCGGCCTGAGCACGGGGTCGACGGCGACGCCCTCGTAGAAGCGACGCACGAGGCGCTCGAAGACGGGCCGGCCGCCGACCTGCGCCCAGAACGACTCGACGACGGCGTCGCCGTGCTCGCCCATCCGCAGCACGGGGCGCGCCGGCGTGGCCGCGGCCGGCGCCGCTGCTGCCGACGGCGATCCGTCGCCGTGGCGGGGCTCGACCGTCATCGCGCACCGCCGGCGCTGCCGCCAGTGCCGTCGCCGTCCGCGCCGTCGCCGGCCTCCGCGGTCGGGATGGGCTTGGTCTTCGGCTCCGCGACCGGCTTCGGGTCGAGGGTGGCGGCGGGCGTGGGCTTGCGCACCGGACCCGTGTCGCCCGGCCTGGGCCGCGGGCGCCGCGTCGAGCGCAGCCCCTCCGCGGCGTCGAAGCCGGTGAGCTGGATCGAGTTCAGCGCCGGCAGGCGCACGCCCATCGCGTCGAGGGTCGTCTTGAGCCGTGCGCGCAGCTCGCGCGCCACGTCGTCCTTGGCGCTCGAACGGGTCTTCACGACGAGGCGGACGACCACGGCCTCCGCCGAGATCGACTCGATGCCCCAGAGCTCCGGGCGCTCGAGGATGCGCGAGCGCCACTTCGGCTCCTTCGCGAGGTCGACGGCGGTGCCGAGGATGGCATCCTCGATCTCGTCGACGTCGGAGTCGTAGGGCACGGCGAGGTCGATGATCGCCCGCGACCAGCCGTGCGACATGTTGCCGAGGCGCATGATCTCGCCGTTGCGCACGAACCAGAGCGTGCCGTTGACGTCGCGCACCTGCGTCACGCGGATGCCGACGTCCTCCACGACCCCGGTCGCGAGGCCCAGATCGACCACGTCGCCGATGCCGAGCTGGTCCTCGGCGACGATGAAGATGCCGTTGAGCACGTCCTTGACGATGTTCTGGGCGCCGAAGCCGAGGCCCGCGCCGACGGCGGCGGTGATGAGCGAGAAGGCGCCGGTCGCGTCGGGGACGACGATCGCGAAGAGGAGGATGATCGTGACGATCACGAGCGCGATCGTCACCGCGTTCGACAGCACGCTGCCGAGCGACCTCGTCCGCTGCACCCGACGCATGACGTTGACGGGGGAGGCGGACTGCAGCTCGACGGTCGAGTCGACGTCGTACTTGCCCTTCACCCCGTTCACGATCCGCTCGACGGTCTTGCGGATGACGACCTGGAGGACGAGCCGCACGACGAAGGCGCCGACGAGCACCGCCGCGACGGCGATGATCGTGCCCGCCGCGCTCGCCAGGAAGTCGAGGATCGCGGTCCACACCGCCCCCCAGTCGAAGGCGGTCGTCCCGACCGTGCCGTCCCCGGTCGTCGTCAGCGCGGCGGCGAGCATCGCGGGTCAGACCCCGGTCTGGTCCCTGGCCTGCGCGAGCAGGGCCCGGTCGACCCCCGCGAGGTTCTCGGCGACGAGGCGGCGCAGCGCGGGGATGCCGGGGTTCGCGTCGAGCCACGCCCGCGTCGCCGCGGCGAGCGCCTCGGAGGCCAGCGGCGCCGGGTAGAGCCCGACGACGAAGAACTCGGCGAGCTTGTAGGACCGGCTCGTCCAGATCCGCTCGAGCGCCTCGAAGTACGGCCCGACGATCGCGGCGAGCACGTCGGGGTCGTTGACGTGCTGGAAGCCCATGGTGACGGAGCGCTGGATCTCGTTGCTCAGCGCATCCGACTCGGCGAGCGCGTCGAACGCGGCGCGCTTGGCCTCCTCCGTGGGGATCGCGGCGCGCAGCCGCGCCGCGGCCTGCTGGCCCTTCGCGGTGCCGTCGCGCTCGAGCTCGCTCGCGATCTGCGACTCGCCGGCGGCGCCGGCGATGACGAGGCCCTCGAGGAGCTCCCAGCGCAGGTCGGTGTCGATCGGCAGGCCGTCGAGCACCACCGAGCCGTCGAGCAGCTCGCGCAGCGCGACGACGTGGTCGTGGGTGGAGGCGATCGCGGCGAAGAACTTCACGAACTGGAACTGCTGGTCGCTGCCGGGCGCTGCGGCCTTCGCGAGCTCCCAGAGCGCCGTCCCGACGAGGGCGATCGTCTCGGTGCGGCGGGCCGGGTCGACGTAGATCCTGGCGACCGTGAGCAGCTGCGAGAGGGTCGTGCGGACCGTCGTCGACTCCGTCTCGGCCGCGATGTTGCCGAGCACGAGCGAGATGTAGTCGCTGCCGCTCGTCTCCGCGTCGCGCGTCGCATCCCACGCCGCGCCCCAGACGAGCGCCCGCGCGAGCGGGTCGGCGATCTTCGAGAGGTGCGCGATCGCCGTCTCGAGCGACTCCGCGTCGAGGCGGATCTTCGCGTAGGCGAGGTCGTCGTCGTTCACGAGGATGAGCGCGGGGCGCCGCAGGCCGACGAGCTCGGCGACCTCGGTGCGCTCGCCGGCGACGTCGAGCTCGACCCGGTGGGTGCGCACGAGGCGCTCCTCGCCGAGGTCGCCGTCCTGCAGCTCGTAGAAGCCGATCGCGAGGCGGTGCGCGCGCAGGTGCGGGTGCTCGGCCGGGGCCTCCTGGCGCACGGCGAACGAGGTGATCACGCCGTCGGCGTCGACCTCGAGCTCGGGGCGCAGCGTGTTCACGCCGGCCGTCTCGAGCCACTGCGCGCTCCAGCCGGAGAGGTCGCGCCCGCTCGTGGTCGACAGCTCCGCGAGGAGGTCGGCGAGCTCGGTGTTGCCCCACTCGTGCGCGCGGAAGTAGGCGGCGACGCCGGCGAAGAACGCGTCGACGCCGACCCAGGCGGCGAGCTGCTTGAGCACCGATCCGCCCTTGGCGTAGGTGATCCCGTCGAAGTTGACCTGCACGTCCTCGAGGTCGTCGATGCGCGCCGAGATCGGGTGCGTCGACGGCAGCTGGTCCTGGCGGTACGCCCAGGTCTTCTCCATCGCCTGGAAGGTCGTCCAGGCCTCGGTCCACTCGGTCGCCTCGGCCGTCGCGATCGTCGACGCCCACTCGGCGAACGACTCGTTGAGCCAGAGGTCGTTCCACCACTTCATCGTCACGAGGTCGCCGAACCACATGTGCGCGAGCTCGTGGAGGATCGTCACGACGCGACGCTCCCTGACCGCGTCGGTGACCTTGCTGCGGAAGACGTAGGTCTCGGTGAAGGTCACGCAGCCGGCGTTCTCCATCGCCCCCGCGTTGAACTCGGGCACGAAGAGCTGGTCGTACTTCTCGAAGGGGTAGGCGCGCTCGAACTTCTCCTCGAAGTAGGCGAAGCCCCTGCGGGTGATGTCGAAGATCTCGTCGGCGTCGACGTGCTCGGCGAGCGAGGCCCTCGCGAAGACGCCGAGGGGGATGACCCGGCCGTCGCGGCTCGTGAGCTCGGAGCGCCACACCTGGTATGGCCCGGCGACGATGGCGGTGATGTAGGACGAGATGCGCGGCGTCGGGGCAAAGCGCCACACGGCGGTGCCGTCGGCCTCGCCGGCGACGGGCGCCGGGCTCGGCTGGTTGCTCACGACCTGCCAGGTCGCCGGCGCCGTCACGGTGAAGGCGAACGTCGCCTTCTCGTCCGGCTGCTCGAAGACGGCGAACACGCGCCGGGAGTCGGGCACCTCGAACTGCGAGTAGAGGTAGACCTCGCCGTCGACGGGGTCGACGAAGCGGTGCAGGCCCTCGCCCGAGGTGGAGTAGCGGGCGTCGGCGACGACCTCGAGGACGTTCTCGGCCTGCAGGTCGGCGAGGGCGATCCGCGTGCCGTCGGCGACCGCGGTCGGGTCGAGGGCGACGCCGTTGAGCACGACGGAGTGCACGGCGGCGGTGATCGCGTCGATGAAGGTGCTCGCGCCGGGCGTCGCGGAGAATCGCGCGATCGTGCGGCTGCGGAACGTCTCCGCTCCGCCGGTGAGGTCGAGCTCGATCTCGTAGGACTGCGCGGTGACGAGGCTCGCGCGCTCGACCGCCTCGGCGCGGGTGAGGTTCTCTCCGGGCACGGTGGCTCCCTTCCGTGGTGCCAGGCAAGCCTACTCGCGGGCGGCGGATGCGGATCGGCCGCCCGACCCCCGCCCGCCGCCCGCGAACTAGACTTCCCTGGTGCGCATCCACATCGCGACCGACCACGCCGGCCTCGAGTTCAGCCAGGATCTCCAGGCGCATCTTCGGGCCGCCGGGCACGAGGTGATCGACCACGGGCCGACCTCCTACGACCCGCTCGACGACTACCCGAGCTTCTGCATCAACGCCGCCGTCGCGACGGTCGCCGACCTCGCCGCCGGCGTCGAGGCCCTCGGCGTCGTCTTCGGCGGCTCGGGCAACGGCGAGCAGATCGCCGCGAACAAGGTGCGCGGCGCCCGTGCCGCGCTCGTGTGGAGCGAGTCGACCGCGCTGCTCGCGCGGCAGCACAACGACGCGAACGTCATCGCGATCGGCGCCAGGCAGCACACCGTCGAGGAGGCCACGCGCTACATCGACCTCTTCATCGCCGAGCCGTTCAGCGGCGAGGAGCGCCACGCCCGCCGCATCGCGCAGCTCGCGGAGTATGAGACCACCGGCGCCATCGCCGGGCACGAGGTGCTCGCGTCCAGCGAGCCGGCGGGCGACGGCCCGGCCGCGGACTGAGCCGACCGTGCCAGAGGGCCACTCCGTCCACCGGATCGCCCGGCAGTTCGACCGCCACTTCGTGGGCCTGCCCGTCGCGGTGAGCTCGCCGCAGGGACGGTTCGCCGCGGATGCGCGACTCGTCGACGGGCGCGTCATGACCGAGGCCCGCGCGGTCGGCAAGCAGCTCTTCCTCGGCTTCGACCACGACCTCTGGATGCGCGTGCACCTCGGGATGTACGGCGCGTGGGACTTCGCGGGCGACATCACCGCCGACGCGACCACCGCGTCGGCGAACGGTCGGATGGGGCAGACGAACCAGCGCGGGACGTTCACCGAGGACGGCCCGGCCCCGGCGACGCCGGGACCGCGCACCGCAGGCGGGCTGCCGTCCGTCGTCGGCGCGCACGAGGACTCGCTGCACTCGATCGGCGCGCCGCGGCGCAGCCGCCTGCGGATGGCGGAGTCCGAGACGCTGACCCCGACGGCGCTCGA
>Ga0209066_10001529_pt1 | contig 30305 bp, 30 predicted proteins | sample All_14_2_FD_187198 | JGI IMG/M metagenome (GOLD analysis project Ga0209066, IMG submission 187198) | Freshwater microbial communities in response to fracking from Pennsylvania, USA - Allegheny Zone_MetaG_DW_15 (SPAdes) (version 2) ... | reverse complement strand
GGCTGATCACCCCGTCCCGGTCAGGACCATTGATCAGCGGCGACTGGGCATAGAGGTGCCCGTTGAAGCCAAGAATCCGACCAAGCAACTCCGCCCTGAAGCCGTTCATGACGCTCATCACGGTGATGAGCGCAAACACAGCCAGCATCACCGCGCAGAACGAGATCATCGAGATCAGGGCGACGCCGCCATTCTTGCGCTTGGCAAACAGGTACCGCCGCGCGACGGACCGCTCCCAGCGGCTGAACGGTCCGGCCGCCCTCAGAGCGCTCATTAGCCAGCCTTGCTTTGGGTGAGGCCGGCCAGAACGGATTCCAGCGACGCCGTCGAGCGCTCACCGGTCGCCCGGTTCTTGATCTCGACCACGCCCTCGGCGATGCCCTTGGGACCAATGATCATCTGCCAGGGCAGACCGATCAGATCCATGGTGGCGAACTTGGCGCCGCCGCGGGCATCAGTGTCGTCGTACAGCACGGTGCGGCCGGCTGCGGTCAGCGCGGCGTAGGCCGTGTCGCAGGCCGCATCGCAAGCCGCATCGCCCTGGCGCATGTTGATGATGCCGACATCGAACGGCGCCACCGACTCCGGCCAGATGATGCCGGCGTCGTCATGGCTGGCCTCAATGATCGCGCCCAGCAGTCGCGAGACGCCCACGCCGTACGAGCCCATCTGGACCGGAACGTCCTTGCCATCCGGGCCGGTGACCAGGGCGCGCATCGGATCTGAGTACTTCGTGCCGAACGAGAAGATGTGGCCCACTTCGATGCCGCGCGCCGAGAGGCGGTCGCCCTCGGGCACCTGGGCGAAGGCGGCTTCGTCGTGCATTTCCTCGGTGGCGGCATAGAGCGCCGTGCGCTGATCGACAAGCGGCTGAAGATCGCCGTACCAGTCAACATCGGGGCCAGGCGCGCCCATCTCGACCAGATCCTTGTGGCAGAACACGGCGCTCTCGCCGGTGTCGGCCAGGACGATGAACTCATGGCTCAGCTCGCCGCCGATCGGACCGGTGTCGGCGCGCATCGGCACAGCCTTCAGGCCCATCCGCGAAAACAGGTTCAGATAGGCCACAAACATTCGGTTGTAGGACTGGCGCGCACCCTCGGCATCGAGATCGAAGCTGTAGGCGTCCTTCATCAGGAACTCGCGGCCGCGCATCACGCCAAAACGCGGGCGGCGCTCGTCCCGGAACTTCCACTGCACATGATAGAGGTTCTTGGGCAGGTCCTTGTAGCTCTTGACCGATCCCCGGAAGATCTCGGTGATCATTTCCTCGTTCGTCGGTCCGTACAGCAGTTCGCGCTCGTGGCGATCGGTGATGCGCAGCATCTCGGGGCCATAGGCGTCATAGCGCCCCGACTCGCGCCAGAGGTCGGCCAGTTGCAGGGTCGGCATCAGTAGCTCGATGGCGCCGGCCCGATCCATTTCCTCGCGAACGATCTGCTCGATACGGTTCAGCACCCGCAGGCCCAGGGGCAACCAGGCATAGATGCCAGCGGCTTCCTGCCGGATCATGCCGGCGCGCAGCATCAGCTGGTGCGACACGATCTGGGCGTCAGAGGGCGCTTCTTTCAGCACGGGCAGGAAATAGCGCGACAGGCGCATCAGAAAGACGTCTCCGAGGAAATGCGAGGGCCTGAGATAGCCCCTTGGGCCTCAGCTTGGCAACGCACACGGCGAAAAGATGACCGGAAGAGGCGCTCGGAACGAAAAGAAGGCCGCGCGGTCCTCGCGCGGCCTTGCAAGTTCATCGTCGGGGAAGACGCCACAGAGTGAGATCAGAACCAACTGATCCCGTGACACCACCCTAGGCTCTCGAACGCTTGTTGGGGCATATGCATGCTGCGCACGCGGCGCATTCAGGTATTTCGCCCAAGGTTTAAGCGACTGCGGGGAGAGAGATCGCGCAACGCCCAAGCCTTGGGCGCCGCCGACCTCCCGGGAGGTGGCAGGCTAGTAGGTTGCGGGCAAAGTAGGCAGCCGGATCAGGTTAAAACGAATGATCAGCCAAAGCACGGAGAACACCGCAACCGACACCCAGGTTGTCGTGAAGAACTTGCGCTTCAGGTTGGGGTTTACCGGCGCGCCCGGATCCCCGCCACCCGGCGGCTTGATCCCCATTTCATGATAACTCCGCGACCCCAGCGGCAGGACGACGAACAGAACCGTCCACCAGATTGTCAGAAAGATCGCGATGCCGGTGATCGGGCCCATCAGTGGTGCGCCTCCTTGGGCGTTTCCATGAGTTCGACCAGCAGGCCGCCCATGTCCTTGGGGTGAACAAAGATGATCAGCGTACCATGCGCCCCGATGCGCGGCTCACCCAGAACGGTGGCGCCTTTCGCGACCAGCGCGTCGCGGGCTTCGTAGATGTTCTCGACCTCAAAGCAGATGTGGTGCTGGCCGCCCTTGGGGTTCTTGGCGAGGAAGCCGTGTATCGGGGACTTCTCGCCGTAAGGCTCGATCAGTTCGATCTGGCTGTTGGGCAGATTGACGAAGCAGACCCAGACGCCCTGCTCCGGCATCGCCCATTTCTCGGTCACCGAGGTCGCGCCCAGCAGGTCGCGATACATCTTCAGCGACTCGTCGATCGACGGCGTAGCGACGCCAACATGGTTTAGTTTGCCGATCATGATCCTGCTCCCACGCGCTTGTTGTTTGCCCGCAGGCCTAACACCTGTGTTGCAGCGCGAAAAGAGCCGCCCGCCATGAGCCATTGACGGCGGACGACCCTTCCGCTGGGTCAGACTCGAAGGACGGTGGTCTCGACAACCGGCTTACGTTCCCAGATCCTGAACGCCGCCTTCTTTACAGCGCGCGAGATGGCGTTCTCGATGGCCTCGTCCATTTCCTTGTCGTCGCCGCCCAGCCGCTTGAAGGCGGTCTCGGCCTCTTCGGCCAGATCGTCCATGGCGTCGCCCAGCGGATAGTCGTTGTCGCCGGCAAGCCCGAGGCCACGCACCTGCGGCCCCGAAACGATACGGTTCTTGCCATCCAGAACGATCGACACGGCCAGCATGCCGTTGAACGCTACGTGACGGCGCTCGCGCAGGGCCTGACCGTTCTCCGCCGTGACGACGCCGCCATCGACATAAAGACGGCCAGCGGGCACCTCGTCGATGATCTCGGCGCGCCCGGGGGCCAAACGCACCATATCGCCATTGCGCGGCGTCACCTGCTGCGGCACCTGGAGGTCGCGCGCGAAAGCGGCATGCTCGATCAGGTGGCGACGCTCGCCGTGGGTTGGTATGGCGATTTCCGGCCGCGCCCATTGATACATCTGCTTCAGCTCGTCACGGCAAGGGTGGCCGCTGACGTGGATGCCCGGGGTGTCGCGTTCGGTGTGCAGGCGCACGCCGCGGTCGGCCAGCTTGTTCTGCAGGTTGCGGATCGGAATCTCGTTGCCCGGAATGACCCGCGAGCTGAAGACCACGTGGTCGCCTTGCGAAAGCTTCACATGCGGGTGGGTGCCCTCGGCGATGCGGGACAGGGCCGCCCTCGCCTCGCCCTGGCTGCCGGTGCAGAGGAACAGGACCTCGTTCTCGGGCAGGTACTTGGCCTGGTCGTCGGTGATGAAGGGCTCGATCCCCTGCAAAAGGCCGACCGAGCGCGCGGCGGCGCTCATGCGGTGCATCGAGCGACCGGCCAGGCAGACCTTGCGGCCGGCGGCCTGGGCGGCGCGGATCACGGTGTCCATGCGCGCGACATTGGACGCAAAACAGGCCACGGCGATCTTGCCCGTCAGGCCCGCGATCAGCTTGTTCATGGCCACGCGGACATCGGCTTCCGAGCCCGCGACCCCGTCAACAAACACATTGGTGCTGTCGCAGACCATGGCCAGGACGCCTTCGTCGCCCAACTTGCGGATGGCGTCGATATCGGTGGCTTCGCCCAACTGGGGCTCTGGATCGATCTTCCAGTCGCCCGTATGCAGGATCGTGCCCAGAGGCGTCTTGATCGCCAGGCCGTTCGGCTCGGGGATCGAGTGCGTCAGGGTGATCATTTCCAGATCGAACGGTCCGATCGAGAACTTGCCGCCCAGCGGCACCTCGGTGATCGACACCTCGTCCAGCAGGCGCGCATCGCGCAGCTTTTCGCGCAGCAGGAAAGCGGTGAAAGGCGTGGCGTAGACCGGCGCCTTCAGGCGGGGCCACAGCCAGTGCACCGCGCCCAGGTGATCTTCGTGCGCGTGGGTCAGGACGATGCCGAGAATATCGTCGGCATAGGCCTCGATATATTCGGGATCGGGCAGGATGATCTCGACACCGGGGGTCGTCTGGTCGCCAAAGGTGACGCCCAGATCGACCACGATCCACTTGCGATCATGAGCCGGGCCAAAGCCATACAGGTTGAAGTTCATGCCGATCTCGTTCGACCCGCCTAGCGGCAGGAAAACGAGTTCGTCTTGGGAGGATTTTGTCATCAGGTCTCTAAGATGGTGTTGCGGCGGTGAATTTCGAGGAGACCACGAATGGTCAGGTCGGGATCGAAGTGGTCGATGCTGTCGGTCGCGCCCTCGAACAGGGATGCGACGCCGCCAGTGGCGACCACGGTCATGGGTTCGGCGCGTTCGGCCTTGATACGGGTGATCAGGCCCTCGATCAGGGCGATATAGCCCCAGAAGACACCTGACTGCATGGCGCCCACCGTATCCTTGCCGACGACGCGGGCCGGTCTTTGAATGGCGATACGCGGCAGTTTAGCGGCTGCCTCGTGCAGGGCCTGCATGGAAAGATTGATGCCGGGCGCGATGATGCCGCCTTCGAAGGCGCCGTCAGCAGCCACGATGTCAAAGGTGGTCGCCGTACCGCTGTCGATCACGATCAGTGGGCCGGGATAGACCATGCTGGCCCCCACGGCGTTGACCAGGCGGTCCGCGCCCGCCTCGGACGGCTTTTCGATCCGCACGTCAACGCCCAGCTTGGCGTTCTCGCCGATCACCAGGGGTTCGACATTCAGATAGCGGCGCGACAGGTTGCGCAGGTTGAAGATCGACTGCGGCACCACGCTGGAGATGATGCAGGCGTCGATAGCCCGAAAGCCCAGACCCTGCATCGACAGCAGTTGCGACAGCCAAACGACGTACTCGTCGGCCGTGCGCGTGCTCTCGGTGGCCGAGCGCCATTGGGCGATCCAGCTCTGGCCATCATGGATGGCGAACATGGTGTTGGTATTGCCCTGCTCGATCGCCAGCAGCATCAGTTCGCCTCGCCGAAGAAGACATCGCCGGCCGTGATGCGCCGCAACCGGCCGTCAGGCAACCGCAGCCTTAGAGCGCCGTCGCTATCCAGCCCCTCTGCGACGCCTTCGACGGTCTCGGTTCCAAGGCGCGCCACGCAGGGTTCGCCCAGGCCATGGGCGCGCGCCGTCCAGGCGTCAGCGATGGCGGGGAAGCCCAGGGTCAACCAGACGCGCGACCAGCGCTCGAAGGCTTCAGCCAGCACATCGATCGCCTCGACGGGCGATGGCGGGGGCGCGGCGCGATGGGTGGTCAAAGCGGTGGCGGGACGCTCGGCGTCGATCGGCTTGCGCGCCAGATTGACGCCGACCCCAACGGCGATCCAGAGCCCGCCAGTCGGACGGCTTCCTGACTCGACCAGAATCCCGCTGACCTTGAGTCCGCCCAACAGGGGATCGTTGGGCCATTTCAGGCTGATCAGCGAGGCCGGCGCATAGGCCGCCAGCAGGTCGGCCACGGCCAGAGCGGCGACGAACGAAACCTGGGCGGCCTCGGCCGGCGGTTTGTCGGTGGAAAAAAGCAGGGTGGCGGCCAGGTTGCCCTCGCCCGTCTCCCAGGCCCGCCCCCGTCGACCGCGCCCGGCGGTCTGACGCAAGCCAAGCAGCCAGACGGGCCCGATCTCGCCCGCTTCCGCGCGCCTACGGGCCTCGGCATTGGTGGAGTCGATCTCGTCCAGAACGACGACGGGCGGCCCTTTTGCCTTTGAGGGAACGCCCGTCACGTCATGCGTGGCCAAAGGCCGCTGCTGCGGCCTTTGCCGCCGGATCGAGCCAGACCAATGCGACGAGCACCACCGGGAAAGCGAACAGGGCGGCGGTGAAGCCGACGGCCTGCGCTGCCGGAGCCGGCGCATCCACGGCGCCCTTGGACGCGTCGAACCACATGCTCTTGATCAGGCGCAGATAGTAGAAGGCGCCCACGACGCTGCCGACCAGGCCAAGAACGGCCGCCCACTGCATCATCACATCGCCCGTACCGAGCGCGGCCTTGAAGACATAGAATTTCGACCAGAAACCCGAGAACGGCGGCAGGCCCAGGGCCGACAGCGAGAACGCCGTCATGGCCAGGGCGATGCCCGGACGTTCCTTGATCAGGCCGGCCATGTCCTCGATGGTTTCCATCGGCTTGCCGTCGCGGCTCAGAGCCTGAAGGCAAGCGAAGAAGCCGGTGACGTCGACCATGTAGAGGATCATGAAGACCAGCATGGCGTGCAGGCCCGTCTCGCCGCCGGTAGCGACGCCCAGAAGGGCGTAACCCACATTGGCGATCGAGCTATAGGCCCACAGACGCTTGAGGTTGGTCTGGGCCAGACCCGCAAAGGCGCCGACAAAGACCGAGATCAGGGCGGCGATCACCAGGACCTGACGCCATTGGGCGACCGAGTCCGGGAAGGCGTCGCCCAGCACGCGAGCGAACATCATCATGGCGGCCAGCTTCGGCGCGGCGGCGAAGAAGCCGACGACCGGGGTCGGGGCGCCCTCATAGACGTCCGGGGTCCACATGTGGAACGGCGCAGCCGAGACCTTGAACGCCAGGCCGCAGATCAGGAAAATCAAACCAAAGAGCAGGCCCATGCCATGAGCGTCATGGGCGGCGGCGGCGATGTCGGTGAAGCGGGTCGAGCCGGCGAAACCGTAAATCAACGACGAGCCGTAGAGCAGCAGGCCCGACGACAGGGCGCCCAGCACGAAATACTTCAGGCCGGCTTCGGAAGCCTTGGCGTCGTCACGGCGAAAGGCCGCCAGGACGTAAAGCGCCAGGGATTGCAGCTCGACACCGATATAGAGGCTGATCAGGTCGCCGGCCGAGGCTGTGACGCCCATGCCCAGCGCCGCCAGGATCACCAGCACCGCATATTCGAACTTCTGATCATTGCGCTGGGCCAGCCAGCGGTCGCCCAGAACAATGCCGACGGCGCTGGAGAAGAAGATCGCGACCTTGGCGTAGGTCGCAGCCGCGTCGGCTGAATAGACGCCGTTGAAGGCGTGGCCATGCGGACTCATCACGGCCGCGACGGCCGCTGCAATCAGGGCCGCGACGGCGGCCAGGGTGAAAGCGGCGGTGACGCGCCCCTGAAAGGCGCCCCAGACCAGCAGGGCAAGGGCCGAAACCGCGAGGATGACCTCGGGCAGGATCAGCGAAAGGTTGGCTGAAAGCGTCATCAGTCCCTCACCCGGCCACGGCGGCGCGCCAGGCGCCGACCAGCGCGTCGACGGACGACGCGGTCAGGTCAAATACGAAATTCGGATAGATGCCGAGCACCAGGGTCGAGATGATCAGCGGGGCAAAGATCAAGATCTCGCGCTTGTCGAGATCGGTGATCGTCTTCAACTCCGGATTGACGATCTCACCGAACATGACCCGGCGATACAGCGTCAGGGCGTACATCGCCGACAGGATCACACCGCTGGCGGCGAAGAGCGCCGTCCAGGTCGAGACCTCATAGACGCCGGTCATGGTCAGGATTTCGCCCACAAAGCCCGAGGTGCCCGGCAGGCCGACATTGCCCATGGTGAACAGCAGGAAGGTCGCCGCGTACCACGGCATGCGGTTGGTCAGGCCGCCATAGAAGGCGATCTCGCGGGTGTGCATACGGTCATAGACGACGCCGACGCAGAGGAAGAGCGCGCCGGAGATCACCCCGTGGCTCAGCATCTGGAAGATGGCGCCCTGCTCGCCCGCCGCATTGCCCGAGAAGATGCCCATGGTCACGAAGCCCATGTGGGCCACCGACGAATAGGCGATCAGCTTCTTGATGTCGGTCTGACGGAAGGCGACCAGTGAGGTGTAGACGATGGCGATGGCCGACATCGTAAACACCAGCGGCTGGAACATCTCCGAGGCGTTGGGGAACATCGGCAGGCTGAAGCGCATGAAGCCATAGCCGCCCATCTTCAGCAGGATGCCCGCCAGAATGACCGACCCCGCCGTTGGCGCCTCGACGTGAGCGTCAGGCAGCCAGGTGTGAACCGGCCACATCGGCATCTTGACCGCGAAGCTGGCGAAGAAGGCCAGCCACAGCCAGGTCTGCAGCCACGGGGCGAACTTGAAGGTCATCAGTTCGGGGATCGACGAGGTGCCCGCAATGGTGATCATCGCCAGGATCGCGGCCAGCATCAGAACCGAGCCGAGCAGCGTGTAGAGGAAAAACTTGTAGGCCGCGTAGACGCGACGCTTGCCGCCCCAGATCCCGATGATCAGGAACATCGGCACCAGGCCGCCTTCGAAGAACAGGTAGAAGAGGATCAGGTCCAGCGCGCAGAACACGCCGATGACCAGGGTCTCCAGCACCAGGAAGCAGATCATGTATTCCACGATCCGCTTGTCGATCGAGGTCCAGCTGGCCAGGATACAGATCGGCAGCAGAAAGGCCGTCAGCAGGACGAACAGGATCGAGATCCCGTCCACGCCCATACGGTAGTGAAGGCCTGCAAACCAGGCGAAGTCTTCCACGAACTGGAAGCCGGGGTTCTTGGCGTCAAACTGCGCGACCATGACGATCGACAGCGCGAAGGTCACCAGGGTGGTCGCAAGCGTGATCCACTTGGCCAGGTTGTCGGTGGCCGCGTTATCGCCCTTCATGGCGCGGATCGCCAGGAGAACGGCCACGCCAGCGAGCGGGGCGAAGGTGGTTAGGCTGAGAAGGCCGGTCATGAACTCCGTTCCCCTCAATGGAACTTGAAGAGGGCGAAGCCAAGCAGACCGGCGACGCCGAGCAGCATGACAAACGCATAGTGATAGACGTAGCCGGTCTGGAGCTTGCCGGTCCGGCGGCCGACTTCGTAGCTGGCGGCGCTGACGCCGTCCGGTCCGAAGCCGTCGATGATCTTCTGGTCCCCGCCCTTCCAGAACAGGTCGCCGAGGAACTTGGCGAACCGCACGAAGGTGGCCTGGTACAGCTCGTCGAAGAACCACTTGTTGTAGAAGAATACGTAGAGCGGACCGTTGCGGGCTGCGAGCTTGGCGCCCAGACCTTCCTTCACGATGTAGACGTAGAAGGCGCCCAGCAGGCCCAGCACGGAAGCAACCAGAGGCGCCCATTTCACCCAGGTCGGAACCTCGTGGGCCTCATGCAGCACATGGTTGGTCGGCGCATTATAGATCGCGCCGCGCCAGAACTCGGCCTCGTGGTGACCCACGAAATAGTCGACGAAGACGAAACCGGCCAGGACGGCGCCGATCGACAGCACCGCCAGCGGGAACAGCATGATCAGCGGGCTCTCGTGCGGCTTGTGGTCATGGCCGTGGCCGTGATCGTCGTGACCGTGATCATCCGAAGCGTGGGCGGCATGGTCGCCGTGCGCCTCGGCAGCGTGCGCGTCGTGGCCGTGATCGCCATGACCCCAGCGGGCGTGGCCGTTGAAGGTGAAGAACGCCAGGCGCCAGGAATAGAAGGCGGTCAGGCCGGCCACCAGCAGGCCGATCACGAAGGCGAACATCGCGATCGAGTTTTCACCGCCCGCGGCGAAGGCCGCCTCGATGATGGTGTCCTTCGAGTAGAAGCCGGCGAAACCCAGGTGCAGCGGCGGGAAGCCGAGGCCCGTGATGGCGATGGTGCCGATGGTCATGGCGATGAAGGTCACCGGCAGCAGCTTGGCCAGGGCGCCATACTTCCGCATGTCCTGCTCGTGGTGCATGCCATGGATCACCGAACCGGCGCCCAGGAACAGCAGCGCCTTGAAGAAGGCGTGGGTGAACAGGTGGAACATCGCCGCCTGATAGGCGCCGATACCGGCCGCGAAGAACATGTAGCCCAGCTGCGAACATGTCGAATAGGCGATGACCCGCTTGATGTCGTTCTGGGTCAGGCCGACCGTGGCCGCGAACAGGGCCGTGACAGCGCCGATCACCGTGACGATGTTCTTGGCCACCGGCGCGTACTCGAACATCGGCGACAGCAGGCACAGCATATAGACGCCGGCGGTGACCATGGTCGCCGCGTGGATCAGGGCCGAGACCGGGGTCGGGCCTTCCATGGCGTCGGGCAGCCAGGTGTGCAGGAAGAACTGCGCCGACTTGCCCATCGCGCCGATGAACAGCAGGAAGCAGGCAATATCCATCAGCGGCCAGCTGTGGCCCACGAACTCCCAGGTACGGCCGGCGTTAGCGGCGATCTGCGGGAACAGCTCGGCGAACTGGATCGTGCCGAACGCCCAGTAGGTGGTCATGATGCCGAGGGCAAAACCGAAGTCGCCAACGCGGTTCACCACAAAGGCCTTGATGGCGGCGGCGCTGGCGGTCGGCTTCTTGAACCAGAAGCCGATCAGCAGGTACGAGGCCAGGCCCACGCCTTCCCAGCCGAAGAACAGCTGCATGAAGTCAGCGGCCGTGACCAGCGACAGCATGGCAAAGGTGAACAGCGACAGATACGCGAAGAAGCGCGGCTTGCTGTCGTCCTCGGCCATGTAGCCCCAGGAATAGATGTGCACGAGGGCCGAGACCGTCGTGACCACGATCAGCATCACGGCCGACAGGGCGTCGATGCGGATCGACCAGTTGGAGATGAAATCGCCGATATGGATGAACGGCAGCAGGGTGACCGTGAAGGCCTCCATGTGCCCCCAGGTCCACTGGCTGAACACGTACCAGGACAGGCCGCAGGCCAGCAGCAGACCGCCGGTGGTGATCGACTGCGAGGCCACATCGCCGATGCGTCGGCCAAACAGGCCCGCGATGATCGCCGCGACCAGCGGGGCGAAGAGAATAAGGGTGACTATCGTCTGCATGACGTCGCTTAGCCCTTCATCATGCTGGCGTCGTCAACCGCGATGTCGCCGCGGTTTCGGAAGAAGGTGACGAGAATGGCCAGACCGACGGCCGCTTCAGCCGCAGCGACGGTCAGCACGAACATCGCGAAGATCTGGCCCACCACATCGTGCAGATAGACCGAGAACGAGACCAGATTGATGTTCACCGCCAGCAGGATCAGCTCGATCGACATCAGGATGACGATGATGTTCTTGCGGTTCACGAAGATGCCGAAGACACCGATCGTGAACAGGATCGCGGCGACGACGAGATAGTGCGACAGGCCGATCATTCGGAGATCCCCTCACCCGGCTTGATCTGAACCAGTTCCATGCCGGTCTTCGGCGAACGGGCGACCTGGTCGGCGATGTTCTGGCGACGAACGCCCGGCTTGTGGCGCAGGGTCAACACGATGGCCCCGATCATGGCGACCAGCAGAACAAGACCCGCCAGCTGGAAGAAGAAGGCGTAGTCGGTGTAGAGCACCCGCCCGATCGCCTCGGTGTTGCTGACGCCTTCTGGCGAGGCCATCGGCGAAGCGTTCTTGCCGGCGGCCCCGTTTGTCGCGACCGTGGCGGCGACGAAGATCATCTCCAGCGTCAGCACGCCCGCGACCAGACCGCCGATCGGCAGGTACTGGGCAAAGCCCTTGCGAAGCTCCTCGAAGTCGACGTCCAGCATCATGACCACGAACAGGAACAGCACCGCGACCGCGCCCACATAGACGACGATCAGCAGCATCGCGAGGAACTCCGCGCCCAGCAGGACGAAGAGACCGGCGGCCGAGAAGAAGGCGGTGATCAGGAAGAGCACCGAGTGCACGGGATTTCGCGCCGAGACGACGAGGATACCCGCCGCCAGCGTCACAAAAGCCAGCAAATAGAAAGCGATCGCCAGCAAGGCTGCTCCCCTGAAATCAACATTCACGACGACGGCGCCGACCGGCGCATCGCCCCCTTCGGATTCGCGTCCCGTCCTTAACGGTAAGGCGCGTCCAACTCCAGATTCTTCGCGATCAGGCGTTCCCAACGGTCGCCATTATCGAGAAGACGTTCCTTGTCGTAATAGAGCTCTTCGCGGGTTTCGGTCGCGAACTCGGTGTTCGGCCCTTCCACGATGGCGTCCACCGGGCAGGCCTCCTGGCACAGACCACAGTAGATGCACTTGACCATGTCGATGTCGTAGCGGGTGGTGCGTCGGCTGCCGTCCTCGCGCGGTTCGGCTTCGATGGTGATCGCCTGGGCGGGGCAGATGGCCTCGCACAGCTTGCACGCGATACAGCGCTCTTCGCCCGACGGATAGCGGCGCAGGGCGTGTTCACCCCGGAAGCGCGGCGACTGAGGGTTGCGCTCGTTCGGATAGATCACCGTCTTCTTCGGCGCGATCATGTACTTCATCGCGAGGCCGAAGGCGCCGGCGAAGTCGAGAAGGGCCGCGCCCTTAATCGCCTGAGAAATGCGTTGCATCATGGCCGTCAATCACCCTTCGGAATGACGCAGGTGTAGTTTGAAAGCTGGGCGGGATCTCCCCCGTCCTGCCTGGCTTGCAGAGCTCCGCCTTCGGCCTTGCACTTGTCGCCGGCCCGGCGGAGTTCGTCATAGTTCACGACGCCGCGCCCCAGCGAGTAGGACCGGTCGGACGCCATCGTGGCCGAACAGGCCGCGAGCGAGGCGAAGGTCAAACCCATCAGGGCTATGGCGGCTTTCCGGTCCATCACGCGCCGGGGCCAAACACGCGCCAGGCGGCGACCAGGGCCACGAGCACCAGCGAGGTCGGCAGGAACACCTTCCAGCCCAGGCGCATCAGTTGGTCGTAGCGGTAGCGCGGCACGATGGCCTTGGCCATGGCGATCATGAAGAACCAGAAACAGATCTTGGCGAAGAACACCAAGGCCAGGAAGAAGTTACCCCACCAGCCCCAGCTCACCAGGAAATCGGTCGGGAACCCCGGGTTCCAGCCGCCGAAGAACAGCACGCTGATCATCGCGCACATCAGGACGATGTTGGAATATTCGGCGACCATGAACAGCAGGTACGGGGTCGAGCTGTACTCGACCTGATAGCCGGCGACGAGTTCGGATTCGGCCTCCGGAAGGTCGAACGGAGGGCGGTTCGTCTCGGCCAGGGCCGAGATGTAGAACATGCCCATGGCGATCACCATGACCGGCAGCAGGACCAGGTTCTTGAGGCCGCCGCCAAAGACGTTCCAGTTCCAGAACCAGCCGGACTGGGCTTCCACGATGGTGGTCAGGTTCATCGAACCGGCCAGCAGGATCACCGTGATGATGATCAGGCCGATCGAGACTTCATAGGAAACCATCTGGGCCGCCGAGCGCAGAGCGCCCAGGAACGGGTACTTCGAGTTCGAAGCCCAGCCGCCCATGATGATGCCGTAGACGCCCAGCGAACTCATCGCCAGCAGATACAGGATGCCGACGTTCAGATTGGAGACGACCCAACCCGGCGCAAACGGAATGGCCGCCCAGCCGACAAAGGCGAGAACCAGGCTCAGCAGCGGCGCCAGGATGAACACCACCTTGTCGGCGCCGGCCGGGATGATGATCTCCTTCAGCACGAACTTGAAGAAGTCGGCGAAGGACTGCAGCAGGCCGAATGGACCCACCACATTGGGGCCCTTGCGCATCTGGACGCCGGCCCAGATCTTGCGGTCGGCCAGCAGCAGGAAGGCCAGGCTGAGCAGCACCCAGATCACGACCAGCAGGATCCCGCCGGTGGTCAGCAGGGTCCAGGTCACGGCCGGGTTGGAGAAGAACTCGCTCATGTCGGCCTACTCCGCCGCGATCTTGGCTGCGCCCGAGGTCACGGCCGCGCATTCGGCCATGGTCACGCTGGCGCGCGCGATGGGATTGGTCAGGTGGAAGGCCTTGATGGCGTTCTCGAACGGCGTGTCGGCCAGCTCGCCGGCGCCGCCGAGAGACCCGACGTCGAACGCGGTCGGGATCGTGCCCGGGGCGAAGTCGATCTGGCCAAAGGTCGGGTGGTCGGCGAACAGCTTGGCGCGCAGCTGGTCCAGACTGTCATAGGGCAGCTTGTGGCCGAGGATTTCCGACAGCGCCCGCAGGATCGACCAGTCTTCCTTGGCCTCGCCCTTCGGGAACACCGCCCGTTCGCCCATCTGGACGCGGCCTTCGGTGTTCACATAGAGACCGTTCTTCTCGGTATAGGCCGCGCCCGGCAGGATGACGTCCGCCTTGTGCGCGCCGGCGTCGCCGTGGGTGCCCAGATAGATCTTGAAGGCGTCCGAGGCGGCAGTCTCGCACTCGTCGGCGCCCAGCAGGAACAGCACGTCCAGCGCGCCCGGCTTCAGCATCTGACCGGCGGTCAGACCGCCCTCTCCCGGGACGAAGCCCATGTCGAGGCCAGCCACGCGGGCGGCGGCGGTGTGCAGCACGTTCCAGCCGTTCCAGCCAGCCTTGACGACGTTGAAAGCCTTGGCCACGCCAGCGGCCGCCTTCAGCACGGCGGCGCCGTCGGCGCGGGTGAGAGCGCCCTGGCCGATGATGATGGCGGGGCGCTCGGCGGCCTTCAGCGCCGTGACGAAGTCGGCCTTGCTCTTGGCCAGACCCGACAGGGTCTTAGAACCGGCGCCGAGATAGTCGTACGCGTAGGTCAGGTCGCCCTGCTCGCCGATCACGCCGATACGGACCTTGCCGGCCAGCCACTGCTTGCGCAGGCGAGTGTTGAGCACCGGCGCTTCGACGCGCGGGTTGGTTCCGACCAGCAGGATGACGTCGGCGTTCTCGATGCCGGCGATCGTCGAGTTGAACAGCCAGCTCTCGCGCGGGCCTTCACCCAGCGCCACGCCGTCCTGGCGGGCGTCGAGGTTCTTCACGCCCAGGGCGGTGAAGAGGTCCTTGGTGGCCTTCAGGCTTTCGGCGTCCTGCAGGTCGCCGGCGATGACGCCGATGCGTTCCGGCGAAGCTGCCTTGATCTTCTCGGCCACGGCCGCGAAGGCCTGGCCCCAGCTCGCGGGCTGCAGACGGCCGCCGACGCGGACGTACGGGCGGTCTAGACGCTGGCGTTGCAGGCCATCGACGGCGTAGCGCGTCTTGTCGGAGATCCACTCCTCGTTGACGTCCTCGTTGACGCGCGGCAGCACGCGGAGCACCGCAGCGGCGCGGCTGTCGACGCGGATCGCCGAGCCCAGCGCGTCCATGACGTCGATGCTCTCGGTCTTCTTCAGCTCCCAGGGCCGCGCCTCGAAGGCGTAGGGCTTGGAGGTCAGGGCGCCGACCGGGCAGAGGTCGATCACGTTGGCGCTCAGTTCCGACGTCACCGCCGCGCCCAGATAGGTCGTGATTTCAACGTCTTCGCCGCGCGAGATCAGGCCGATTTCCGGCGAGCCGGCGACTTCGGTGATGAAGCGGACGCAGCGCGTGCACTGGATGCAGCGCGTCATCACGGTCTTGATGAGCGGGCCCATGGCCTTCTCTTCGACCGCGCGCTTGTTTTCTTCGTAGCGGCTGTCGTCGCGGCCATAGCCCATGGCCTGGTCCTGCAGATCGCACTCGCCGCCCTGGTCGCAGATCGGGCAATCCAGCGGGTGGTTGATGAGCAGGAACTCCATCACCCCTTCGCGGGCCTTCTTGACCATCGGGGTCTTGGTGAAGATCTCCTGGCCTTCGGCGGCCGGCAGGGCGCAAGACGCCTGCGGCTTGGGCGGACCGGGCTTCACCTCGACCAGACACATCCGGCAGTTACCGGCGATGCTGAGACGCTCATGATAGCAGAAGCGCGGGATCTCTTCCCCAGCCAGTTCCGCGACCTGCAGAACCGTCATGCCGGGCTCGAACTCGACCTCGACGCCGTTGACCTTGGCGATAGCCATCTTGTTACTCCGCCGCGATCAGCTTGGCGCCCTGCACGTGCAGGCGACCGCTACGATAGGATGCGATCCGGTCTTCCACCTCGTGGCGGAAGTGCCGGAACAGGCCCTGGATCGGCCAGGCGGCCGCGTCCCCGAGGGCGCAAATGGTGTGACCCTCGACCTGGGTCGTGACGTCCAGCAGGGTGTCGATCTCCTTGGGATCGGCCTCGCCGGTGACCATGCGCTCCATGACACGCCACATCCAGCCGGTGCCTTCGCGGCACGGCGTGCACTGGCCGCAGCTCTCGTGCTTGTAGAAGTAGCTCAGGCGGGCAATGGCGCGGACGAGATCGGTGTCCTTGTCCATGACGATGACGGCGGCGGTGCCCAGACCCGAGCGCAGGGCGCGCAGGGCGTCGAAGTCCATCGGTAGGTCTTCGCACTGTTCAGCAGGGATCATCGGCACGGAGGAACCGCCCGGGATCACGGCCTTCAGATTGCCCCAGCCACCCCGGATGCCGCCGCAGTGATCCTCGATCAGCTGACGGAACGGGATGCTCATGGCCTCTTCAACATTGCAGGGCGTGTTCACGTGCCCGCTGACGCAGAAGAGCTTGGTGCCGGTGTTGTTGGGACGGCCAAAGCCCGCGAACCAAGCTGCGCCACGACGCAGGATGGTGCCGGCGACCGCGATGCTCTCGACGTTGTTGACGGTCGTGGGCATGCCGTAGAGGCCGGCACCGGCCGGGAACGGGGGCTTCAGGCGCGGCTGGCCCTTCTTGCCTTCCAGGCTTTCCAGCAGAGCCGTCTCTTCGCCGCAGATATAGGCGCCGGCGCCGTGGTGGACGTAGATGTCAAAGTCCCAGCCGTGGACGTTGTTCTTGCCCACCAGCTTGGCCTCGTAGGCCTGCTTGATGGCGGCTTCCAGCACTTCGCGTTCGCGGACATATTCGCCGCGGATATAGATGTAGCAGGCGTGGGCCAGCATCGCGCGCGAGGCGATCAGGCAGCCTTCGATCAGGAGGTGCGGGTCATGCCGCATGATCTCCCGGTCCTTGCAGGTGCCCGGCTCGGATTCGTCTGCGTTGACCACGAGGTAGTGCGGACGACCGTCCTTCACTTCCTTGGGCATGAACGACCACTTCAGGCCGGTGCCGAAGCCCGCGCCGCCCCGGCCGCGCAGGCCGGAGTTCTTCATGTTGTCGATGATCCAGTCGCGCCCGGCGTCCAGGATGTCCTTGGTGCCATTCCAGCAGCCGCGCTTCTTCGCGCCTTCCAGACCCCAGTCGTGGAGCCCGTAAAGGTTCGTGAAAATGCGGTCCTTGTCTTCGAGGATACCGACCATGACTCAGCTTTGCGGATCGAATGGATGGGCGCGCACATACCGCGTCCGACGAAGGATGACATAGGCGAAAAGCAGCCAACCGGCCGCAATCGTCACAAGACCCAGAACCACGGCCCATTCCGGCGCGCCAGCGACGACCCGGCCCCAGATCAGGAGCAGAGCGCCCAGCAGGCAGGCCACGAAGCCGATGCCGCGTTCACGACGGCCAAGGCCGCGGATCGTCTCAAGATAGGCCGCCTTGCGGGTGTTGAAGTCGCTGTCGTCGATCATGACGCAGCACCCTCTTCCCGCTTCACGGCGCGCATCCAGCCCAGCACGAACCAGATCTGCGCGCCCAGCCCGGCGGCGACCAGTACGAGGAAAGCCGGCAGCAACCAGCCGATACCCAGGGCCACGTGACCGACGATCGCCGCGCCGGCCAGCACGAAGCAGACCGCATCGATGGCGAGCATCGCGGTCAGTCGCTTCTTCTGGAGGACGGCGTCGGCGTTCATCAGGCGGCGGGCTCCGTACCAGATACCTTGCTTGGAGGGGCCTTTTTAGGCTTTTCGGGCAGGTTCGGGATCTTGATCTTCTTGGCCAGAGAGCCGTCGAAGAGCTTGGGATCGGTCAGGGTCTTGATCGAATCCTTGGGCTCCGAGGCCTTGCGGCCCTCGTAGCTGCCCGGTTGGGGCGACTTGCCGGCGGCGAAGTCGTCGAGGATCTGCGCCAGGCTCTCCGGCGTCAGGTCTTCGTAATAGTAGTCGTTGATGGCGGCCATCGGCGCGTTGCAGCACGCGCCCAGGCACTCGACCTCTTCCCAGCTGAACTTGCCGTCGGCCGAGACGTGATGGGCTTCGCCGATCTTGTCCTTGAGCACCTGACGCAGGTCCAGGGCGCCGCGCAGCTGGCAGGGCGTGGTGCCGCACAGCTGCACGAAGGCGACCTTGCCGACCGGCTGTAGCTGGAACATCACGTAGAAGGTCGCGACTTCCAGAACCCGGATAACCGGCATCTCGAGCTGCCGGGCGATCTCCTGGATCGCGGGCTCGGGAATCCAGCCTTCCTGCTTCTGGGCCAGCCAGAGCATGGGGATCACCGCCGACTGCTTGCGCTCAGCGGGATACTTGGCTTTCCACCAGTCGGCCTTGGCCTGGCTCTCTTTGGAGAACGCAAAGCTCGCGGGCTGTTCCTTGGCGAGACGACGAACGGACATGCGTCAGGCTTTCACGAAATCGACGCGGGCAATCTTGTCGCCGGCGAAGGTGTAGATGGCGGCGACCTCGAAAGGCGTCGCGTCGGGCGAGCGGAAGACGCGCTCATGGTCGATGACCCGGTTACCGATCACCACGCGCGACAGAAGTTCTGCGCGGTTCTGCGGAAATTGGGCGAACAGGCCGACATGGCGCTCGCGAAAGGCGGCTACGCCATGCAGGTTCGGCTCGGCGTTCAGGTCGGCGACCATCATGTCGTCGGCGAAGTGCCGGCACAGCGCGTCGACGTCCTGGGCGTTGTAGGCGTCCAGCTGGCCCTGAGCTATGGCCTCGATCAACGGTCGATCTCCCCGAACACAATGTCCAGTGAACCGAGAATGGCGGAGACGTCGGCCAGCATGTGACCGCGGTTCATCCAGTCCATCGCCGACAGGTGTGGGAAACCCGGCGCCCGGATCTTGCAGCGATAGGGTTTGTTCGTACCGTCGGAGACCACAAACACACCGAACTCGCCCTTGGGGGCTTCGACACAAGCATAGACCTCGCCGGCCGGCGTGCGGAAACCTTCGGTGTAGAGCTTGAAGTGATGGATCAGGGCTTCCATCGAGCGCTTCATTTCGGCGCGGCGAGGCGGGCTGACCTTGTTATCCTCGGTCATCACCGGACCCGGCGTCTTGCGAAGCATGTCGCAGGCCTGGCGGATGATTTTCGTCGACTCGCGCATCTCCTGCATCCGGCACAGATAGCGATCATAGCAATCGCCGTTCTTGCCGAGCGGAATGTCGAACTCGAAGTCGCTGTAGTTCTCGTAGGGCTGGTTGCGCCGAAGATCCCAGGCAATGCCCGAGCCCCGCACCATCACGCCCGAGAAGCCCCAGGCGATGGCTTCTTCGCGGCTCACGACGCCAATGTCGACATTGCGCTGCTTGAAGATGCGGTTGTCGGTGATCAGGCCCTCGATATCGTCACAGATCTTGGGGAAGGCCTTGGCCCAGGTGTCGATATCTTCGATGAGCGCGGCCGGCAGGTCCTGGTGGACGCCGCCGGGACGGAAATAGTTGGAGTGCAGGCGAGCGCCGCAAGCGCGCTCGTAGAACACCATCAGCTTTTCACGCTCTTCAAAGCCCCACAACGGCGGCGTCAGAGCGCCCACGTCCATGGCCTGGGTTGTCACGTTCAGCAGATGGCTCAGGATCCGGCCAATTTCCGAATAGAGCACACGGATGATCTGCCCCCGAACCGGGACGTCGACGCCAAGCAGCTTTTCAATGGCCAGGCAGAAGGCGTGCTCCTGGTTCATCGGCGCCACATAGTCGAGGCGGTCGAAGTAAGGGATGTTCTGGAGGTAGGTGCGCGCCTCCATCAGCTTTTCAGTGCCGCGATGCAGCAGGCCGATGTGCGGATCGACCCGCTCGACAACCTCGCCGTCCAGCTCCAGCACCAGACGCAGAACGCCGTGCGCGGCCGGGTGCTGCGGACCGAAATTGATGTTGAACTTGCGAACCGGCGTTTCCGGGATCGCAGGCACGAGAGAAGCGTCGTCAGCCATTACTTCGCCTCCGCTTTTTCATCGCCCGGCAGGGCGTACTTGGCGCCTTCCCAGGGGGAAAGGAAGTCAAAGGCGCGGAACTCGGTGATCTTGACCGGCTCGTAGACGACACGCTTGAGCTCGTCGTCATAGCGAACTTCCACATAGCCCGTCATCGGGAAGTCCTTCCGCAGCGGATGGCCGTGGAAGCCGTAGTCAGTCAGGATACGGCGCAGGTCCGGATGACCGTCAAAGAAGATGCCGTACATGTCGAACGCTTCGCGCTCAAACCAGTTGGCGACCTCGAAAACCGGCGTGGCCGTCGGAACCGGCGTGTCTTCGTCGGTCGAGACCTTCAGGCGAATCCGATGGTTCTTCACCAGCGACAGCAGGTGATAGACCACGTCGAACCGCGCGGCGCGCTCTGGGTAGTCCACGCCAGCCAGGTCGATCAGCTGATGAAACCGGCAAGCGGCATCGTCACGCAGGAAGACCAGCGTCTCGCAGACCGTCGCGGCGCGAGCCACGATGGTCAGTTCGCCGAACGCTACCGAATGGCCCAGCACGCCCGGGCAACGGGCGACAATGTCCTGGCCGAGAAGTTCGAGGGCTTCGCTCATCGCTCGATCGTCCCCGTGCGACGGATCTTCTTCTGAAGCTGCAGGACGCCATAGACCAGGGCCTCGGCGGTCGGCGGGCAACCCGGAACATAGATGTCCACGGGCACCACGCGGTCGCAGCCGCGAACAACGCTGTAGCTGTAATAGTAGTAGCCGCCGCCATTGGCGCAGCTGCCCATCGAGATCACATAGCGCGGCTCGGGCATCTGGTCGTAGACCTTGCGCAGAGCCGGAGCCATCTTGTTGGTCAGGGTGCCGGCGACGATCATGACATCGCTCTGCCGCGGACTGGCGCGTGGCGCGAAGCCATAGCGCTCCAGGTCATAACGCGGCATCGAGGCCTGCATCATTTCCACGGCGCAGCACGCCAGACCGAACGTCATCCACATCAGCGAGCCAGTACGGGCCCAGGTGATGAGATCATCGGCGGCGGCCGTGATGAAGCCCTTGTCGGCCAACTGACCCGAGATGCCGTCGAAGAACGGATCATGCAGCTTGGGGTCATAGCCCTGCACCGTCGAACGGCCAGCGGAGCCAGCCGGGACGAGTGGCGAGCTATTGGCGGGAACGATCACTCCCATTCGAGGGCGCCCTTCTTCCATTCGTAGATAAAGCCGACGGTAAGCACGCCCAGGAAGGTCATCATCGACCAGAAAGCGAAGACCGCCGCTTCGTGCGGCAACTTCATCAGGCTGACGGCCCAGGGAAACAGGAACGCCACTTCCAGATCGAAGATGATGAACAGGATCGAGACCAGATAGAACCGGACATCGAACTTCATGCGCGCGTCATCGAAGGCGTTGAAGCCGCATTCGTAGGCGGAGAGCTTTTCAGGATCTGGCGCCTTTGGCGCGAGCACGGCAGCGGCGGCCAGAAAGGCGACCCCGATGACCGTCGCGATCCCGAGGAAGATGACGATCGGCAGGTACTGGAGAAGGAAGGCGTTCATGACAGCCCTTGGCTTGAATCGAGCGGGTTGTAGCCCACTGCCGCCACCGCTTCAAACACCTGCGTCACATTGAGAAACGATCGCAACTAATCCTCATCCGCGGCTTCGACGACATGGCCGTTGACACGAGTCCGCGACCGACATATCAGACGCCCCTCGCCGCAGGGCGGGTCGCACTTTCGCTTCGGCGAAGGCTTAATGCGGATGTAGCTCAGTTGGTTAGAGCGCCGGCCTGTCACGCCGGAGGTCGCGGGTTCAAGTCCCGTCATTCGCGCCACCTTTCACGAGGTGGTTTGCTTCCCTTCAGACGGTGAATACGGACGACTGTCGCGCCCTGGCGCACGACGCGGATGTAGCTCAGTTGGTTAGAGCGCCGGCCTGTCACGCCGGAGGTCGCGGGTTCAAGTCCCGTCATTCGCGCCACCGTCCGGCGCTTTTCCCAGAATTTGTCCGCTCAGGCCGTTTCATGCTCGTGGTGGCGTGATCTGACGCCAAAGGCTTGAGGTTGGTGGGGCGACACACGATGTTGTCTCAATGTCAGCAGCGCCCTCTCCCGCCTTTTCCGTGCTTGATCTCGCGCCCGTCCCGATGGGCTCTACGGTCGGCGATGCTCTCCGCAACAGTCTTGACCTCGCCAGGCATGCCGAGAGGCTTGGCTTTCACCGCTACTGGCTGGCCGAGCACCACAACATGCCGGGTATCGCCAGCGCCGCGACCGCCGTGGTGATCGGCCATGTGGCGGCGGGGACCTCGACGATTCGGGTGGGTTCGGGCGGAATCATGCTGCCAAACCATGCGCCCCTGATGGTGGCTGAGGCGTTCGGCACCCTGGCGGCCCTTTATCCCGGCCGTATCGATCTGGGTTTGGGACGTGCGCCGGGCACAGACCAGGCCACGATGAGGGCGTTGCGCCGCTACATGGGCGCTGTTGATTCGTTCGCCCAGGACGTCGTGGAGCTTCAGACCTGGTTCCAGCCTGCAGCGCCCGATCAGTCAGTGCGGGCCGTACCCGGTGAAGGTCAGAACGTTCCGCTGTGGCTGCTCGGCTCCAGCACCTACAGCGCCCAACTCGCTGCGGCGCTCGGCCTGCCCTTTGCTTTCGCCGCCCATTTCGCCCCTGACCAGCTGATGGACGCGATCACCCTGTATCGTCGCCACTTCAAGCCTTCAGCCGCCCTTGCCGCACCCTATGTCCTGATCTGTATCGGCGTATGCGCGGCCGAGACCGACGATGAGGCGCGGCGGCTGTCCTCCTCCACCCAGCAACAGTTTCTGGCGCTCCGCAGAGGTCGGCCCGGCCTGCTGCCGCCGCCCGTGGACGACATCACCCAGATCGCGTCGCAGGCAGAACTGAACGGACTTGAGCACACGTTCCGCTATTCCGCCGTGGGCTCGCAGGAAACCGTCCGCGAGAAAATCGAATCGGTGCTGGCGCTGACCGGGGCCGATGAGCTGATGGCGGCCTCGCAGATCCACGACCATACGGCCCGGGTGCGCAGCTACGAGATCCTGGCCGGGATTCGCGGCCAACTCGCTCGGGCCGCCTGACCTCAGTGCCTTATGATGGGACCAGGTTCTGAAAAGCCCGACGCCCCTGTCAGCGTCCCATAGATCTGGCACAGGGTCCGAAAGACCGAGTCCCAGCCATGCCGCTGTTCGGCGCGGAGGCGAGCGGCGCGCCCCAATGCCTCCGCACCGCGTGCGAAGACGGACTCTATCGCTTCGGCCATGGCTTTGGCTTCGGACGCAGACGCAAGCTCTCCCACCGAGGCATCGACAGACTCGGCCACGCCCCCCGAGGCCACCCCGATGACGGGGAGCCCGCACGCCATGGCTTCAAGCACGACCAGGCCGAAGGGCTCATTGTCGTTGGCGTGCACGAAGGCGTCGCAGCCGGCCAATACGGCCGCCAACGCCTGCGGATCGCGTTGATAGTCCATGCAGATCACGCGGTCGCTGACGGGCGCGCCGCTTCCGGCCCCGACAAGCAGCAGAACATAGGGGTCACCGAGGCGTTCAACGGCTTCCACCAGGACCTCCAGTCGCTTCTCTCGCGCCGGACGACCGGCGAAGACCAGAATTCGATGATCCGCTCTCAAGCCCAAGCTTGCGCGCAGGCCGGCCCGGTTGCCGCGCCCTGGATTGAAAATGTCGACATCAACGCCCAGGGGCAGCCCAATGGCGTTGGGCACGCCAGCCTCTACCAATCGCCCGGCGATGAAACGACTTGGCGCCACGGCTTGATCGAACTGGCTGTAGATCGCCGCCCATCGCTTCTGGACCGGCTTCTCCGCCCATTCGCCGATATGCAGGGCGGCGAGCGCTCCCAGGTCTGTGTGACAGAAACCCACGACCGGTACGCCCAGAGCGTCACCCGCTCTCAATGCGGCCAAGCCCGGCGTATAGGGGTCACCGGCCTCGATAATGTGCGGCCTTTGACGGATCAGCCGCTCCATCCAGGCCTGCTTGACGACAGGCCAACGGTAGCCATCGCCAAACGGCAAGGGCGCGGCATAGATCGAGACTCGCCCCTGTCCGTCATACGCGTCCCGGGCGCCTGGGACGACCAGCGTATGGTGGACGGACGGCCGGTTGGCGGCCAGCCAGGCCCGTTTGGAGTTGAGATAGCGCCGCACGCCACCGCTTCGCGGGGCATAGAGCATCGTGGTGTCAACCAAACGCACAATCTCATCCGGTGCGGAGCTGGCATCTGGAAAACCGCGAAAGCCAAACGGTTGATCCGATCTCAAGTCCACCACGCCGAATCCTCATTGCTGCCCAAACCGCTCTATTCGCCCTCAGAACGATAAAGCTTTCGCGACAACTAGAATTCCTCCTCGTTCCCAGGCGGTGTCAACCCGACGCCGCGACGGCCGAGAGCTTCCCGAAGAAGCATCTCGACCTGAGCATTGACGCTGCGGAGTTCGGCGGCCGCCAGCCTTTCCACAGCCGCCAGCACCTCGGGACGAACGCGCAGCAGAAAAGCGCGCCGCCCTCCCCTCCCGCCTTCCTGGGAATCGCCGGCCATGACCTAACCGTACAGCGTGCCGGTATTGACCACAGGCTGGGCTTCGCGATCCGCGCACAGAACGACCAGCAGGTTCGACACCATCGCGGCCTTGCGCTCATCGTCCAGACTGACGACGCCGCGCTCGCTGAGCTGATTGAGCGCGTTCTCGACCATCCCGACGGCTCCGGCCACGATCGTCCGCCTCGCGGCGAGAACGGCTTCAGCCTGCTGGCGTTTCAGCATCGAGCCGGCAATCTCCGGCGCATAGGCGAGATGCATCAGGTGAGCCTCGTCAATAGCGACACCCGCCACAGCGATTCTGGCCTGCAGGTCTGCTTGGAGTCTGGCGCCGACCTCCTCTGCGTCCGCACGCAGGGTCGGCTCCCCCTCTTCCGCGTGATCATACGCATAGTGTGAGGCGACCTCGCGCAGGCCGGTCTCGATCTGGATATTCACGAAGGCTGCATAGTCATCGACATCGAACAGGGCTTGGGCCGAGTCAGCGACGCGCCAGACGATGTTGGCGGCAATCTCGATCGGATTGCCACGCTTGTCGTTGACCTTGAGCATCTCGCTGGTGACGTTGCGCACCCGCAAACTGATCTTCTTGCGCCCGTACCATGGCAGCACCCAGCGCAGGCCCGTCGTGCGATCCGTCCCGACATAGGCGCCAAACAGCGTCAGGACATAGGCCTCGTTGGGCTGCATTGAATAGAAGCCACCGCTGATCAGAGCCGCCAGGGTGATCAGCAGGACGCCCAGCGCATTGTAGCCCGCGCCATAGGCATCAGAATTTGCAAAGGCCCAGATCGCCGCTCCGATGAGGAGCGGAATCGCGAGAAGCGGCAGGCCTCCGCCGAGACCGCCACGAATACGCTCTGCTGACCGGTTGATAGTGTGAACGTCTGACATCGCAGCCCCCTATAGGATATGTAAATGATATCACTTTGATCGCTCTTGGCAAGTTGAAGCAGGACCGTGTAGGCCCGTTGGCCTGAGCGATGGGGCCTGAGCGATGGGGATGGAATGGCGCGTTTTCTTTTCACCACCTGGGAGGGCGGCGGACATGTGCAGCCCCTATTGCTGGCGGCGCGCGAGCTGAAGGATCGCGGTCATGGGATCATGATCCTCAGCGATGCATGCAACGAGGCTGACGCAGCCGCCCTGGACCTGCCCTTCCAGTCATGGACGACCGCACCGAGCCAGACTGGAAAGCGGCGCGAGGATGATCGTCTGAAAGATCATGAGGCCGACAATCCTCTTGAAGTCATTCAGCGACTGATCGACCGCGTCATGGCCGGCCCCGCTTCAGCCTATGCGCGGGATACACTCGCCGCTATCGACACCTTCAAACCAGACGTCATCGTCAGTCAGGAGCTTTTGCTGGGCGTCATGGCGGCCGCCGAGAAACGGTCGCTGCCTTTGGCCTTGTTTGCCGCCAATATCTGGTCGCTTCCGACCTTGCCGGGCATTCCGCCCTTCGGCGCGGGTATGCCTCCCGCCACCTGTGACGAAGAGCGCGCCATGCACGCCATGGTCACCCAGATGAGTCGGGGCCTCTTTCAGATTGGCCTGCCAGCCCTGAACGCTGCACGCACCGAACTTGGCCTGTCGCCGCTGGCTGACCTGTTCGCTCAGCTCGATACAGCCCATGCCATCCTGATCGCTACCAGCCGCGCCTTCGATTTTGCGCCCGACAGTCTGCCTGCGCCCTTCGCCTATGCGGGTCCCTATCTGGCCGATCCGGCTTGGGTTGAGCCCGTAGCAGCCCCTGCTGGTGACACGCCGCTGGTGCTGGTCTCGTTCTCGAGCCTCTATCAGGCGCAGGAGACAACGCTGACCAACGTAATAGCCGCCCTTGGCCACCTGCCCGTTCGGGGACTGGTCACGACCGGGCCCACCCTTGATCCGAACGAATTCGCCGCTCCCGACAACGTCGTCGTGGTGCGCAGCGCGCCGCACGCGGCCTTGCTGGAAAATACGGCGGTCTTCGTGACCCATGCCGGTCACGGCTCTACGCTACGCCCGCTGATGGCTGGCGCGCCACTCCTCTGCCTGCCTATGGGGCGCGATCAGAATGACAATGCCGCCCGTGTCGTCGCCAGAGGCGCCGGGGTGCGCCTTGCGTCCGACGCGAACGTTGAAGCGATCACCGCCGCGATCGCCGACCTCATTGGGAACGACAGCTATCGCCAGGCCGCCCGTCTGCTGGGCCAAGCAATCAGCTTCGACCAGACCCATCGGTCAGCGGCGGCCTTGCTGGAAGACCTGCGTGTGAAAGGCTGATTTTTTGGTGGGCGGTGAGGGGATCGAACCCCCGACCCTCTCCGTGTAAAGGAGACGCTCTACCGCTGAGCTAACCGCCCCAAAAGTCGAGCCGGCCTTCTAGCCGCCGGCAGGGTCCGTGCAAAGCGTGAAAAGAAAAGGGCGGCGCGCCGCGAAGCGCTCCGCCCTCCTATTTCCGAAAAACAGATCAGCCGTTGAGCGTGGTTTTCAGGCCTTCGCCAACCTGGAACCGCGCGGTCTTGGAGGCCGGGCGGTTCACGGTTTCGCCCGTGCGCGGATTGCGCGCAGTGCCCGCCGCCCGGGCCACGGCCTTGAACGTGCCGAAGCCGACGAGGCGCACGTCGTTGCCCGACTTCAGAGAGTCGGTGACGGATTCGATGAAGGCTTCCAGGGCGTCCTTAGCCTGATTTTTATTGATGCCCGCCTTCTCGGCGATCGCCGTGACGAGTTCGGCTTTTGTGGTCATGTTTTTCTCCCAGCCTGTAAAGCGGCGGCGCTTCGCAAAAGCCGACGCCACTTCGCTCGAGCGGATTATGGCGGCGGAAAATGCCCCGTCAAATGAAGGCGGCGCGGGAATGTCCCGCGCCGCTCAACTTATCAACAATAACTTACGTTCAATGGGTCAGAATGGCGTCAGCATCGCCCTCATCGACCTTCGCACTTGCAGCAATCGGCTCGTCCGCTTCGTTCCACTCAACCGGCGTGAGCGGCCCTGTGAGGGCGTGCTTGAGGACGTCGTCGACCGTGGAGACCGGAATGATCTCCAGGCCGTCCTTGACCGACTGCGGGACGTCGACCAGATCCTTCTCGTTCTCCTGAGGGATCAAGACGGTCGCTACGCCAGAGCGCAGGGCCGCCAGCAGCTTTTCCTTGAGGCCCCCAATCGCGGTGACCCGGCCGCGCAAGGTGATTTCGCCGGTCATTGCGATGTCCTTGCGGATAGGGATGCCTGTGAGCACCGACACCATGGCTGTGGCCATGGCCGCGCCGGCGGACGGACCGTCCTTGGGCGTCGCGCCATCAGGCACGTGGATGTGAACATCGGTCTTTTCAAAGACCGGTGGCTTGACGCCAAAGTGCAAGGCCCGGGAGCGAACGTAGGACTGGGCTGCGGAAATCGACTCCTTCATCACATCCTTGAGGTTGCCCGTGACGGTCATGCGTCCCTTGCCCGGCATCTTCACGGCTTCGATGGTCAGGATGTCGCCGCCAAATTCGGTCCAGGCCAAGCCCGTGACAATACCGACCTGGTCGACTTCGTCGGTCTCGCCGTAACGGTACTTCTTGACGCCCGCATACTTGGCCAGACGTTCGTCATCGATGGTGATTGAAGCGACTTTCTCGCGCGCCAGATCGCGGACGGTCTTCCGCGCCAGGGCGCCCAGTTCGCGTTCAAGCGAACGCACGCCGGCTTCCCGGGTGTAGTAGCGGATCAGGTCGCGGATCGCCTTCTCGGGAACCACGAACTCGACCGCCTTAAGACCATGGTCCTTGGTCAGCTTCGGCAGGATGTGGCGCTTGGCGATCTCCAGCTTCTCATCCTCGGTGTAACCGGCGATGCGAATGATCTCCATGCGGTCCAGCAGTGGCTGGGGCATGTTGAGGCTGTTGGCCGTCGTCACGAACATCACCTGGCTCAGGTCGTAGTCGACCTCCAGATAATGGTCGCCGAACGCCGAGTTCTGCGAGGGATCCAGCACTTCAAGCAGGGCAGAAGCCGGATCGCCGCGATAGTCGCTGCCCATCTTGTCGATCTCGTCCAGGAGGACGAAGGCGTTGGTGGTCTTGGCCTTCTTCATCGACTGAATGACCTTGCCGGGCATCGAGCCGATATAGGTGCGGCGGTGACCGCGAATTTCGGCTTCGTCACGCACGCCACCGAGGCTCATGCGCACAAACTCGCGACCGGTGGCCTTGGCCAGCGACTTGCCCAGCGAGGTCTTGCCCACGCCGGGAGGACCGACAAGGCAGAGGATCGGCCCCTTCAGCGAGTTGGTCCGCGCCTGAACGGCCAGATACTCAAGGATGCGCTCCTTGACCTTCTCCAGGCCGTAATGATCCTCGTCGAGGATGCCTTCAGCCTCGGCCAGGTCGATCTTCTTGGTCTTGGCCTTGCCCCAGGGGATTGACAGCATCCAGTCGAGATAGTTGCGCACGACGGTGCTCTCGGCCGACATCGGGCTCATATTGCGCAGCTTCTTGAGCTCGCCCTCGGCCTTGGTGCGGGCTTCCTTGGAGAGCTTGGTCTTCTTGATGCGCTTCTCGAGATCGATCAGTTCGTCGCGCTGATCGTCGGGATCGCCCAGCTCGCGCTGGATCGCCTTCATCTGCTCGTTCAGGTAATACTCGCGCTGGGTCTTCTCCATCTGGCGCTTCACGCGCGAGCGGATCTTCTTCTCGACCTGCAGGACGCTGATCTCGCCTTCCATCAGCGCGAACACCTTCTCCAGGCGCTTCACGATATCGAAGATTTCCAGCAGGTGCTGCTTGTCGCCGATCTTCACTGACAGGTGCGCGGCGATGCTGTCGGCCAGCTTGCCCGGCTCGGCGATCTGCGGAATCGACGCGAGGGCCTCAGGCGGCACCTTCTTGTTCAGCTTGACGTAGTTTTCGAACTGCTCGACCACGGCGCGTGACAGCGCCTCGGCCTCGGGACCGATACCCTCGTCCTCGCTCACCTCGCCGATCTGGGCTTCATAGAAGGACTCCTGATCGGTGAACTTGACCACGGCGGCGCGGCCCTTGCCCTCGACGAGAACCTTCACGGTGCCATCGGGCAGCTTCAGCAACTGCAGGACGGTCGCCAAGACGCCGACGTCATAGATGTCGCTCGGCGACGGATCGTCATCGGCCGAGTTCTTCTGGGTAACCAGCAGAATCTGCTTGTCGCCGCGCATCACCTCTTCGAGAGCGCGAACGGATTTGTCCCGCCCAACGAAGAGCGGCACCACCATGTGCGGGAAAACCACGATGTCCCGCAAAGGCAAAACTGGAAGCGTGCGAAGTTCAGACATGATGCTCTTACTCCCGGCCGTCGCGGCGTCCGCGCTCGGCCATGCGGACCGCCGTTACCCAGACGATGCGCCTGAGTCGATCAGTCCGTCCGTCCGGGAATGGACGGAATGTCCGTATTTATGTGGACGTTTCGCAACGGCGTTCAAGCGGAGTCGCCCAATAGCGGCGACTGGTCGCGCATAAGTGGCCAAGCTGAAGGGGATATGCCCCTAAAGGCCACCAGCACGCAATTTCGTTGCAATCCAAGACTTTCCTGTGGCTAGACTTGGCCCAATCGGCCCGTGGCGCCGCAGCATCACGCAGGCGCCAACATGGCGCCAGGCCCGCGAAGCATGGAAAAAGGGCGCGCTCCGAGGAGCGCGCCCTGATCGTTCGGGATTTCGATCTGCTTCAGGCCGACGCAGCGCCGCCCTTCTTTTCCGCATAGATCAGCAGCGGCTGCGCCCGGCCTTCGACGACCTCGGCATTGACCACCACTTCCTCGACGCCTTCGTAGTTGGGCAGTTCGAACATGGTCTCCAGCAAGATGCCTTCCATGATTGAACGCA
>Ga0209066_10001528_pt1 | contig 30310 bp, 46 predicted proteins | sample All_14_2_FD_187198 | JGI IMG/M metagenome (GOLD analysis project Ga0209066, IMG submission 187198) | Freshwater microbial communities in response to fracking from Pennsylvania, USA - Allegheny Zone_MetaG_DW_15 (SPAdes) (version 2) ... | reverse complement strand
ATCCGTGAAGGCGGCCGCACCGTCGGCGCCGGCGTCGTGGCCAAGATCGTCGAGTAGGCCTCACCGCCAACACGACTGACTAAAGCGAAGGCCCCGGTGGAAACACCGGGGCCTTTTGCTGTCGGGGAGCCGCTGTCCGGCCTCCCGCACCGACCCGGCCAGCGCCTTGGCGCCCGCGACCGCCTGGCGGGGCCATTTGCCTCGGCGCTTAACCGATCCTTCGGCGCTGTCCGGCTAAGGGCATCTGGAACGCCCCTTGCTGGGGACCGGATACAGAAAACCGGAGGGCGCCGTTTTGGGGCAGCCAGTCAGCGTCGAGATCATTGCAACGGACGCCCTGACCGGCGCCGAGCGGGCGCTGTGGTCTCAGTGGGTCGCCGCCAACCCGGCCTATGAGTCGCCTTTCTTCCATCCCCGCTTTACCGAAGTGGCGGGAGAGATCGCGCCGGCCGCCCGCCTGGCGGTCCTGCACCAGAACGGGACGATTGTCGGCTTCTTCCCTCATCAGCGCCGCGGCGGCACAGCCCAGCCTCTGGGTGCGCCCCTCAACGACTATCACGGGGTCATCACCGCGCCTGGAGTGTCGGTCGGTCTTGATGCGGCGCCCGACCTGGTCGGCGCCCGCGCCTTCGCCGCCACCGGCTGGGCCGGTCCGGCCGAGGAGGGCGGGGCGGTGACCCGCAGCCGCACCCTTCTGGCCGACGTCTCGACCGGCTGGGATGCCTATTACACAGGCCGCAAGGCGGCCTTTTCGAAGTTCCTCAAGGACAAGGAGCGGGCGCGCCGGTCCATGGAGCGGGACCTCGGCCCCGTCCGGTTCGAGGCGGCCAGCGCCGATCCGGCGCACTTCGACCGTCTGATCGGCCTCAAACAGGCCCAGTACCGCCGCACCCGCCGCCACGACATCTTCGCCTGCGGCTGGACCGCCGACCTCCTGAAGGCCCTGGTCTCGACGGCGGACGAGGACTTCGGCGCCCGCCTCGCCGTCCTCTATGCCGGCGATCAGCCGATGGCCTATGAGCTGGGTCTCAGAGGCGGCGGTCATTATCACTTCTGGGTGCCGGCTTATGAAGAAGCCGGCGCGCGCTATTCGCCGGGCATGCTGCTCAGCATGGACACCATGAAGGCCGGCGCGGCGCAGGGGGTTCACCTCTACGACTTCGGCTTCGAGGGCGAGGCCTACAAGAAGTACTTCTGCGATCTCGAGCGCACGGTGTTCGAGGGTGTGTCGACGGCGGCAGTCTCCTGCCCCGCCCAGGCCGCCTTCGACGCCGGCGCCGGGATGGTCCCGACCGGCCTCGCCCTCAGCGTCCGTCGCCGCTGGGCGGTCATCGACGCCTGCGAGACCACGACCCTCGGGCGGGTCAGGGCGCTCGGCGCCGCCGCCACGGCCATGGTCGGCCGCTCTGCTTCTCCCGCGACGGCCGGCGCCCTGCTGGCCGCTTCCACCTTCAGCTGCCTCTAACGGATCACCCCATGTCCTGGCTCGACGCACCCAAACTCTACGACCACAAGATCCACACCTCTGGTCTGGCCGATGATGACGCCCTTGCGGCGACCCTCGACCGCTATCCGGAAGCGCTTCTGGACATCAACGCCTACAGCTATGACGCCGAGGGCCAGGTGAGCCTGGAGACCGGCCGGCGGGGCAGGGCGGATGGCGCAACCCTGTTGCGGGCCATTCAGGACGGAAAGGTCTGGGTCAATCTGCGCGACGCCCATGACGCCCATCCCGAGCTCTGGAGCCACATCCAGCCGGCCTTTGACGCGATCGCGGCGGATCTCGGGGTCAAGCCGATCAAGGTGACCGGACAGCTGATCCTGTCGTCGCCCCAGACGAAGGTGCCCTATCACTTCGACGCCGCCGGCGTGGTGCTCTTCCACCTGCGCGGGGTGAAGAAGCTCTGGGTCTATCCGACCGACGAGGCGCACCTGCCCCAGGACGCGGCCGAGCAGGTCATCATGCGGACCCAGACCGAGGAACTGCCCTATCGCCTCGCCTATGATGACGACGCAGAGGTTGTGGAGATCCATCCCGGCCAGGCGCTGACCTGGCCGCTCTATGCGCCGCACCGGGTCGAGAACCAGGGCGTGTTCAACGTCTCCCTGTCCCTCGACTTCCAGACCTGGGAGACACGCCTGACCCGCGGCGCTCACTATGCCAATGGCGTGATGCGGCGCTGGGGCCTCAGGCCGGCGGCGATCGACAAGACGCCAATGGCGGCCCGCGCTGCTCTCTGGGCCGCCTCCCTGGCGATGAAGAAGGCCCAGCTGGCCCCCAATCTGATCAAGGACTACGCCCGGACCTTCGAACTCTCCGGCCAGGCGCAGAAGGCGGCCTGAGGCTCTCCTCCGCCGCCGCTGGGCCGCCGCCTCAGTCGAAGATGTCGAAGAGGTCAAAGCCCTTCTTCTTGCGCCGCTTCTGCTCGTAACGATGATCGTCGTCGTCGTGGTCGCGTCGATAGGTCGGGGGCGCCTCGACCGGTCGCGGTGCGGGACGCTCCCCGCCGGCAGCCATCAGCTTTTCCAGTTCGCCCCGATCCAGCCAGACGCCCCGACAGACCGGGCACATGTCGAACTCCACGCCGTTACGGACCACGGCGGTCATTGAAGTGTTGTCGTTGGGGCAAAGCATCAGGGGCATGGAGAACTCCGGAAGAAGAGGGGGCGTCGTGCCGGCCAGGATGAGCGGCACGGGGTTGGGACAGGGTCAACGCAGGGACCCGGGGAGGGCAGTGTGAGAAGACGTGGGGACGTCAGGCGCGAATGTCCAATGTGTGCGGACTGACCCGGCGAGGCGCGGAAGCGCCGACGACCTGTGAGGTCGCCTCAACGGGCCGGGCCGTCGGCGAACTGCGATGCGCCTCGACCTGCCGGACGGCGTGGGCCAGATGCACCGACAGGGCCTGGGCTGGAACCGGGGAAGGGGGTGGGCCGATCCTCATCACGGCATTCCGGTCCTGAGTGGTGACCGCTGCAGCGGGCGCGAGGCGGGGCGAGCGTGGCTTGCCCGCAGTGGTCGGTAGGTCATGGCTTGCCTCATCAGGAAAAAGGCGGGTCGACGGCCGGGGGCGCCGCCGACCCGCACGGCCGTCTAGGCGGTCACTGAACGGCCTGCGGAATCGCTGAACGCCAGCAGCCGGTCCCTTGCGGCCAGCTTTTGCTTTTTCAGCGTGGCGGTCTTCTGGTCGTCCGGCCTTGGCCGGGACAACTCCTCCTGCAGCAGCCTTTCCAGACGGGCGTGGAAATGCCGCAGACGATCCAGCGCAACAGTAGACATGGAGCCTCTCCTTCTCAGATGGAGGTGCGCCCGATGTCAGGACCATCGGCTATTGGGGGGAGGACAAGCCGGACCCCGTCATCGAGCGCACCCGATGCGATCCGACATCACGATCACGATTGATCGCCAGAGGGGCCCGGGCCGCAAAGGCATCATGCCCCGATTGCGCCGTCAGGTCCAATAAGGACTCTTCATGGCCTGGATGAGCATCCTTTATCGTTGCGCCATGCAGCCGGGGAGGGATGAGCATTCATCATCGCCTGAACGGCTTGCGGCAGTCCGACAATGAACAAGGGGTAATGACCTCGAATTAAGCTGCCTTGCCCACCAGCGGACCGTAGGCTGCCTTGAGAATTATCGAGGGAGCTGAACATCATGCGAGCCATCACCGCCGCCGGCCTTGCCGCCGTCGCCGTCATCACCGCCGCCTCGGCCACGGCCGCCCAGGCCGCCACGCCGTCGGTCAACATCCGTCATGCCGTCGCCCGGGTCACGGTCGTCCCCAGCGACCGCGCGGACGTCAAGGTGGTCATCAAGACCCCCAACGCCAAGCTGCCGTTGCGGGTGGACCGCCGCGGCGACCGGATCGTCATCAATGGCGATCTGAAGTGGAACAAGATCCGCAACTGTCGGGGCGGATTCGACAATGCCTCCGTAGACGTGCGCGACGTCGGCACGGTCCGTTGGAACGACATGCCTGAAGTGATCATCTACACGCCGCGCGACGTCGTCATCGAAGCCGGTGGGGCGGTCTACGGCGCCGTCGGCCGGTCGCAGTCGGTCGACCTGTCGAACGCCGGTTGCGGCGACTGGCGACTGGGCAATGTCGCCGGCAAGCTCGACATCAGCCAGGCCGGGTCGGGCGACGTCTTCGCCGGTTCGGCGGGAAGTCTCGACCTCAGCGTCGCGGGTTCCGGCGACACCTACGTCAAGACGGTCGGCATGACCGACATCAGTATCGCCGGCTCCGGCGATGTGGATCTCGGCAGCGTGCAGGGCAACATGGATGTCTCCATCGCCGGGTCGGGCGATGTGAAGGTGTTCAGCGGCAAGGCGGGAGCGCTTGACGTGGCGATCGCCGGTTCGGGTGACATCCGCTTCCAGGGCGAGGTGCGGGATGTCGACCTCAGCATCATGGGCTCTGGCGATGTCTGGGTGACCACCGTGACCGGTTCGACCAGCAAGTCGGTCATGGGGTCGGGGACGATCCATGTCGGGCCCTTCGAGATGAAGCGCGACTGATCCGCAATTCATCCTCAAACGAGGGAAGGGGCCGGCGCCACGCCGGCCCTTTTTCGTTTGGGGTCACGGGTAATAGCCTGGCGACCGTGAGGAGAGGGGCGGGGCCGTGGAAATCCCGCTAATTCCGACAATATCCCGGTTGCCACTGGCGCCCCGCCGGAATCTGTCTATACACCGCGCTCCGGTGCGTTCCGCCCGCCGATCCTGTTCCGCAAAGAGGCCCACAAGCCTTGACGCAGACAGAATCGACGGGTATTAGCGCGCCTCCTGTTGGACCGGCTGTGCCCTTGGGCAGACGCGGTGCGCGGAACGACCAGAAGACCATCCGGTACTTTTGGCTAGCAAGGCTCGAGTGGGGCAACCTGCGCGGGCCTGTCGTTTTTTGCGGACTTGTGCGTATCCGAGCACCTCACAAGGGTGATCGGGCTGGTCTTTGAAATGGTTCGAGATCACGCGGACGGGCCGCCGTCTGTTGGGGAATAGAAGAGCGATATGGATCGTCAGAACATCCGCATCCGGCTCAAGGCCTTTGACCACCGCGTGTTGGACCATTCCACACGCGAGATCGTCAATACGGCCAAGAGAACCGGCGCGACCGTCCGGGGGCCTATCCCCCTGCCGACGTTGATCGAGAAATTCACCGTCAACCGTTCGCCGCACGTCGACAAGAAGTCGCGCGAACAGTTTGAAATCCGCACGCACAAGCGCGTGCTCGATATCGTCGACCCCACCCCGCAGACTGTGGACGCGCTCATGAAGCTCGACCTGTCCGCCGGTGTGGACGTCGAGATCAAGCTGTAGGGGGTCGGACCGATGCGTACCGGATTGATCGCCAAGAAAATGGGCATGACGCGCTTCTTTGATGAAGCCGGACAACATGTGCCCGTCACCGTTCTCTCGCTCGATGGCTGTCAGGTCACCGCGCAGCGCACCAAGGACCGCGACGGCTACGTCGCGCTTCAACTGGGCGCCGGCGCGAAGAAGCCGAAGAACACTCCCAACGCCATGCGTGGCCACTTCGCCAAGGCTCAGGTCGAGCCCAAGCGGATTGTCGCCGAGTTCCGCGTGGACGAAGACAGCCTCATCGACGTGGGCGCCGAGTTTACGGCGGACCATTTCCTGGCCGGCCAGAAGGTCGACATCCAGGGCATCACCGTCGGTAAGGGTTTTGCCGGCGCCATGAAGCGCTGGAACTTCGGCGGCATGCGCGCCACCCACGGTGTCTCGGTCTCCCACCGGGCGCACGGCTCCACCGGCCAGCGTCAGGATCCGGGCAAGACCTTCGCCGGCAAGAAGATGGCCGGTCACCTGGGTCAGGAAACCGTCACCACCCTCAACGTCACCGTCTGGAAAGTGGACGCCGAGCGCGGCCTCATCCTGGTGAAGGGCGCGGTCCCCGGTTCCGAAGGCTCCTACGTCAAGATCCGCGACGCGGTGAAGGTCGCTCTGCCTGAAGACGCTCCCAAGCCGGGCGCGTTCCGCAAGGCCGGGCAGGAAGCCGCCGCTCCCGCAGAAACCCCCGCTGAAGAGGCTCCCGCCGCCGAAGCGTCGGCCGAGGGTGCAGAATAATGAAAATCGACGTCATCAAACTGGACGGCGGCAAGGCCGGCTCCGTTGACCTCGACGACGCCATCTTCGGCATCGACGAGATCCGCGGCGACATCCTGCAGCGCGTCGTGACCTGGCAGCTGGCCAAGCGCCGCGCCGGGACCCACAAGATCCAGGTCCGGAACGAAGTCTCCCGGACCGGCAAGAAGATGTACAAGCAAAAGGGCACCGGCGGCGCTCGTCACGGTTCGCGCCGTGCGGCTCAGTTCGTCGGCGGCGCCAAGGCTCACGGGCCTGTCGTGCGCAGCCACGCCTTTGACCTGCCCAAGAAGTTCCGCGCCCTGGCTCTCCGCCATGCGCTGTCTTCCAAGGCCAAGGCCGGCTCGCTCGTCATCGTCGATGATCTGGCCATTGAAGGTCCGAAGACGGCCGCCCTGCGCGCCACCTTCGACAAGATGGGCCTGAAGAACGCGCTGTTCATCGCGGGTCCGGAAGTGGACGCCAACTTCAAGCTGGCGGCCCGCAACATTCCGAACATCGATGTGCTGCCGAACGCCGGCCTGAACGTCTATGACGTTCTGCGTCGTCACACGCTGGTCCTGACCAAGTCGGCCATCGACGGCATCTCGGCCCGCTTCGCCCAGAAGGAAGCCGCGTAATGACCGCCACCGCCCGTCACTACGACACCATCCTGGCGCCGGTGATCACCGAGAAGGCCACCATTCTGTCTGAACAGAACAAGGTGGTGTTCCGGGTTGCTGACACCGCGACCAAGGACGAGATCGCCGCCGCTGTCGAGGCCCTGTTCAAGGTCACGGTCACCAAGGTCAACACCCTGAACGTCAAGGGCAAGACCAAGCGTTTCCGTGGTCGGATCGGCCGTCGCAGCGATGTCAAAAAAGCCATCGTGACCCTGGCCGAAGGCCAGTCGATCGACATCACCACGGGGCTCTGAGACCATGGCTCTGAAACACTTCAAACCGACCTCGCCCTCGCGTCGCGCGCTGGTGCTGGTTGATCGCTCCGAGCTCCACAAGGGCCGTCCGGAAAAGAGCCTCGTCGAGGGTCTGACCAAAAAGGGCGGACGTGGCGGCGGTGGCCGTATCGCCGTCCGCTTCCGCGGCGGCGGCGCCAAGCGCCTCTACCGCATGGTGGATTTCAAGCGTCGCAAGTTCGATATCGCCGCGACCGTCGAGCGTATGGAATACGACCCCAACCGGTCGGCCTTCATCGCCCTGATCAAGTACGCCGATGGCGAGCTGAGCTACATCCTGGCTCCGCAGCGCATGAAGGTCGGCGATGAGATCATCGCCTCGGCCAAGGTTGACGTGAAGCCCGGCAACGCCGCTCCCCTGAGCGGTCTGCCGATCGGCACGATCATTCACAACGTCGAGCTGAAGCCCGCCAAGGGCGGTCAGATCGCCCGTTCGGCTGGCGCCTACGCCCAGTTGGTCGGTCGTGACGCCGGCTACGCCCAGATCCGCCTCCAGTCGGGCGAACTGCGCATGGTTCAGGACCGCTGCATGGCCACGGTGGGCGCGGTTTCGAACCCCGACCACATGAACCAGAACCTGGGCAAGGCCGGTCGCGTTCGTCACATGGGCTTCCGCCCGCACGTTCGCGGCGTCGCCATGAACCCGGTCGACCACCCCCACGGTGGTGGTGAAGGCCGGACCAGCGGCGGTCGTCACCCGGTGACCCCGGCCGGTAACCCGACCAAGGGCGCCAAGACCCGCACGAACAAGGCTACGGACAAGTTCATCATCCGTAGTCGCCACAAAGCGAAGAAGGCCCGCTAGAGATGACCCGTTCCGTTTGGAAAGGTCCGTTCGTCGACGGCTACCTGCTGAAAAAGGCCGATGCGGCCCAAGCCGGCGGCCGCAAGGACGTGATCAAGATCTGGTCGCGCCGCTCGACCATCATGCCGCAGTTTGTCGGCCTGACGTTCGGCGTGCACAACGGCCAGAAGCATGTGCCCGTCATCGTGTCGGAAGACATGGTCGGCATGAAGTTCGGTGAATTTGCGCCCACGCGTAACTTCCCGGGCCACGTGGCCGACAAGAAGGCCAAAAGGAAGTAGCGATGAGCAAGCCCAAGACTCAACGCCGTCTCCCGGCTTCCGAAGCGATGGTCAAGCTGCGCACCCTGCGCACCTCGGCCCGCAAGCTGAACCTGGTCGCCCAGTCGATCCGCGGACTCAAGGTCCAGCGGGCGCTGTACGAGCTGGAATTCAGCCACAAGCGCATCGCCAAGGACGTCCGCAAGGCGCTCTACTCGGCTATCTCCAATGCCGAGAACAACCACAGCCTCGACATCGACAGCCTGGTCGTCGCCGAAGCATTCGTTGGCAAGAACTTGATCATGAAGCGTTTTTCGCCGCGGGCTCGCGGTCGCGCTTCGCGGATCGAGAAGCCGTTTTCCGAGATCACCATCGTGGTCCGCGAGCTGGGTGAGGCCGCCTGATGGGTCAGAAAGTCAATCCGATCGGGTTCCGGCTCGGTATCAACCGTACCTGGGACAGCCGTTGGTTCGCCGACGGCGCCGAGTATGGTCGCCTGCTGCATGAGGACATCAAGGTTCGTCGCGAACTGAAGAAGCGCCTCTACCAGGCCGGTATCTCGCGGATCATCATCGAGCGTCCGCACAAGAAGTGCCGGGTCACCATCTATGCCGCCCGTCCGGGCGTCATCATCGGCAAGAAGGGCGCCGATATCGACAAGCTCCGCAAGGATCTGTCGGCCCTGACCTCCGCCGAGGTGCACCTGAACATCGTCGAGATCCGCAAGCCGGAAACCGACGCCCAGCTGGTGGCCGAGAACATCGCCCAGCAGCTCGAGCGCCGGGTCGCCTTCCGCCGCGCCATGAAGCGCACCATGCAGTCGACCATGCGTCTGGGCGCCAAGGGCGTTCGGATCAACGTGGCCGGCCGTCTCGGTGGCGCTGAAATCGCCCGGATGGAATGGTACCGCGAAGGTCGCGTGCCGCTGCACACCCTGCGCGCCGACATCGACTATGGCTTCGCGGAAGCGAAAACCACCTACGGCATCATCGGCGTGAAGACCTGGATCTTCAAAGGCGAAGTGCTGGAACATGACCCGATGGCCCAGGACAAGCGCCTGGCCAGCGAGTCCGGCCCCGCCGGCGAAGGCGGTGGACGCGACCGTGACGACCGTGGCCCCCGTGGCCCGCGCCGCGACCGCGGCCGTGGAGCTGAGGCGTAACTGACATGCTGTCACCTAAGAAAACCAAGTACCGGAAGGCCTTCAAGGGCCGTATCCATGGCACGGCGAAGGGCGGCACCCTGCTGAACTTCGGCTCCTACGGCCTCAAGGCCGTTGAGCCGGAGCGCATCACGGCCCGTCAGATCGAAGCGGCTCGCCGCGCGATCACCCGCCACATGAAGCGTCAGGGCCGCGTCTGGATCCGGATCTTCCCGGACCTGCCGGTCACCGACAAGCCCGCCGAAGTCCGTATGGGTAAAGGCAAGGGCGCCGTGGATTACTGGGCCGCCCGGGTTCACCCCGGCCGGATCATGTTCGAGATCGACGGCGTGGACGACGAGATCGCCCGCGATGCGCTCAAGCTCGGCGCCGCCAAGCTGCCGATCAAGACCCGCATCGTCGCGCGCATCGACGCCGGCGTTGGCGCGGAGCACTAGAGATGAAGATTGATCAAATCCGGGCGATGACGCCCGACCAACTGGCCGAGAGCCTGCTGAACCTGAAGAAAGAGCAGTTCAACCTGCGCTTCCAGGCGGCGACCGGCCAGGTGGAGAAGACTCACCGCGTGAACGAGATCCGCAAGGATATCGCCCGCATCAAGACCGTGCTCCGCACCAAGCAAGCGGCGTAGGGAGAGACAAGATGCCGAAACGTATCCTCGAAGGCCTCGTCGTCTCCGACAAGGGCGACAAGACCGTGGTGGTGAAGGTCGATCGGACCATTCTCCATCCCGTTCTGAAAAAGACCGTCCGCCGGTCCAAGAAGTATCACGCTCACGATGAGGCTAACGCCTACAAGGCGGGCGACACCGCCCGCATCATCGAGTGCGCGCCGAAGTCAAAGCTGAAGACCTGGGAAGTACTTCCCAAGGCTTCCGCTTAAATCTGGAAGGTTTGAACCATGATCCAGATGCAAACTAACCTGGAAGTCGCCGACAATTCTGGCGCTCGCCGGGTCATGTGCATCAAGGTGCTGGGCGGGGCCAAGCGCCGCTACGCACACGTCGGAGACAAGATTGTCGTCTCCGTGAAGGAAGCCATTCCGCGCGGCCGCGTGAAGAAGGGTGACGTGCTGCAAGCCATCGTCGTCCGCACGTCCTCGGCCATCAAGCGTAAGGACGGTTCGGTGATCCGCTTCGACAAGAACGCGGCTGTCATCGTCAACAAGCAGGCCGAGCCCATCGGCACCCGGATCTTCGGACCGGTTCCGCGCGAACTCCGCGCCAAGAACCACATGAAGATCATCAGCCTGGCGCCGGAGGTGCTGTAATGGCCGCGAAGATCAAAAAAGGCGACCGCGTCGTCGTTCTGACGGGCAAGGACAAGGGCAAGACCGGTACGGTCGCCACTGTCGTTCCGAAGGAAAACCGCGTTGTGGTGAGCGGCATCAATATGGTGCAGCGCCACACCAAGCCGTCCCAGGGCGATCCCCAGGGCGGTATCAAGAACAAGGAAGCGCCGCTCCACGTCTCCAACGTGGCGATCGTCGACTCCAACGGCAAGCCGACCCGCGTCGGCTTCCGGATCGACGGCGACAAGAAGGTGCGGGTCGCCAAGACGACCGGTGAGGTGATCAATGGCTGAGCAAGCTTACACGCCCCGGATGAAGTCCGAGTATCGTGAGCGCATCCGCGCCGCGATGAAGGAGCAGTTCGGCTACACCAACGAGATGCAGATCCCCAAGCTCGACAAGATTGTCGTCAACATGGGTATCGGTGAAGCGGTTGCGGACTCCAAGAAGGCCGTTGCGGCCATGAAGGATCTGGCGGCGATCACGGGCCAGAAGCCCCTGCCGACCAAGGCCCGCAAGTCCGTCGCCCAGTTCAAGGTGCGCGAAGGCATGACCGTGGGCGCCAAGGTGACCCTGCGCGCCGACCGCATGTATGAGTTCCTCGACCGTCTGATCACCATCGCGCTGCCGCGGGTGAAGGACTTCCGGGGTCTCAACGGCAACAGCTTCGATGGTCGCGGCAATTACGCCATGGGTCTGAAGGAACACATCGTGTTCCCGGAGATCAACTACGACGAAATCGATCAGATGTGGGGCATGGACATCATCGTCTGCACCACGGCACGGACCGATCAGGAAGCCAAGGCTCTCCTGAAAGAGTTCAAATTCCCGTTCACCTCGTAAGCGGGAAGGAAAGCACCCCATGGCTAAGAAAAGCGCCGTAAACCGCAACGAGATGGTCAAGGCCCTCGTCAAGCAACTCGCCGCCAAGCGCGCCGAGCTGAAGAAGCAGGCCAACGACGAGGCTCTGCCGCTGGAGGAGCGCTTTGAAGCGCGCCTGAAGCTGGCGAAGATGCCGCGCAACTCTTCCGCGACCCGCATCCGTAATCGGTGTGAGGTCACCGGGCGCCCCCGCGCCTACTATCGCAAGCTCAAGATGAGCCGGATCGCGCTTCGGGAGCTTGGCTCCCAGGGCCTGATCCCCGGTCTCGTCAAGTCGAGCTGGTGAGGACCTTCAGATGTCGATGAACGATCCCCTGAGCGACCTGATCGCCCGTATCAAGAACGCCGCCATGCGCAAGCGCGGCAAGGTCTCGACGCCTGCGTCGAAGCTCCGCGCGCGCGTCCTGGATGTCCTGGCCGACGAAGGCTACATCCGCGGCTATTCGCTGGTTGAGAAGCCGGGAGCCTTCCCGGAATTCGAGATCGAACTGAAGTATTTCGACGGCCAGCCGGTCATCGCGGAAATCGCCCGCGTGTCCAAGCCTGGTCGCCGGGTCTACAGCGCGATCAAGGATCTGAAGCCGATCAAGAACGGCCTCGGCATCTCGATCCTGTCCACACCCAAGGGCGTCATGTCCGACAACGCGGCGCGTGACGCCAACGTTGGCGGCGAAGTCCTCTGCAGGGTCTACTAAGATGTCCCGTATTGGAAAGAAGCCCATCGCGATCCCCGCCGGCGTGACTGTCACGGTCGACGGGCAAACCGTTTCGGTCAAAGGCCCCAAGGGCCAGTCGGCCTGGACGGTTATCGACGATGTCCTGGTCACCCATGAGAATGGCGAACTGACCCTGGCTCCCCGTGACGACAGCGCCCGTGCGCGGTCGATGTGGGGTCTCTCGCGCACTCTGGTCGGCAACATGGTCCAGGGCGTCACCGAGGGTTTCGAGCAGACGCTCGAGCTGGTCGGCGTTGGTTACCGCGCCGCGCTGAAGGGCGACGCCCTGTCGCTGCAGCTTGGCTTCTCGCATGAGGTCGACGTGGCCCCGCCGGAAGGCGTGACCTTCGCCGTGCCGAAGCAGACCGAAATCAAGATCAGCGGGATCGACAAGCAGGCGGTCGGCGAAATCGCCGCCAAGATCCGCCGCATCCGTCCGCCGGAGCCCTACAAGGGCAAGGGCGTGCGCTATGCCGGCGAGAAGGTCCGCCGCAAGGAAGGCAAGAAGAAGTAGGCCATGCCGATTACGTCCTCCGAAATCACCAAGCGCCGCGCGGTTCGCATCCGCACCCGCCTCAAGGCGGTCGCCAACGGCCGTCCCCGCCTGACCGTCTTCCGGTCGTCCAAGAATATCTATGCCCAGGTCATCGATGATGAGCGCGGCGTGACCCTGGCCTCCGCCTCGACCCTCGAGGGCGAAGCGCCGGCCAAGGGTTCGGATAAGGACGCCGCCGCGAAGGTCGGCAAGCTCGTCGCCGAACGGGCGATCGAAAAAGGCGTCAAGGACGTCGTGTTCGATCGCGGCGGTCACATCTTTCACGGCCGGATCAAGGCGCTGGCTGACGCCGCGCGTGAAGCCGGCCTGAACTTCTAAGGATCGACCATGGCTCGTGAACAACAACGCGGTGATCGCCGCGACCGCCGCGACCGGCCCCAGGAAGAGGGTCCGGACAGCGACATCGTCGAAAAGCTGGTCCACATCAACCGCGTCGCCGCCACCGTTAAGGGTGGTCGTCGCTTCAGCTTCGCCGCTCTGATGGTCGTCGGTGACCAGAAGGGTCGCGTGGGCTTCGGTCATGGCAAGGCGCGTGAAGTGCCGGAAGCCATCCGCAAGGCCACTGAAGAGGCCAAGAAGTCGATGATCCGCGTGCCGCTGCGCGAATCCCGCACCCTGCACCACGATGGCGATGGCCGTTGGGGCGCTGGCAAGGTGATGGTTCGCTCGGCGCCTCCCGGCACCGGCATCATCGCCGGCGGTCCGATGCGCGCCGTTCTGGAAACCCTCGGGGTCCAGGACGTCGTCGGCAAGTCGAACGGTTCGTCCAATCCCTACAACATGGTGCGCGCCACCTTCGAAGCGCTGAAGGTTCAGTCTTCGCCTCGCCAGATTGCCGCCAAGCGCGGCAAGAAGGTCAGCGATGTCCTGTCCCGCCGCGCCGACGGTGTGTCCACGCCGGAAGCGATCGAGGGCTAAACCATGGCCGAGAAGAAAACTGTCACCATCCGCCAGACCGGTAGCCCGATCCGTCGGAACAGCACCCAGCGCGCCACGCTGGCCGGCCTCAAGCTGAACAAGCTGGGCCGGGTTGCGACCCTGGAAGATACGCCCTCCGTGCGTGGGATGATCGCCAAGGTCCATCACATGGTTGAAGTGGTCGACTAGACCCTTTAAACGCCCTCTTCCTCACGGGAGAGGGCGCTTTCCCATTTATCAAGCCGAGTCCGGAGTTGCTCCGGGCGCAGATCTCTTAAGGAGAGGCATATGACCAAGCTGAATGAGCTCGCTCCGCGCGAAGGCTCCACCAAGAACCGCATGCGTATCGGCCGTGGCCCGGGTTCGGGCAAGGGCAAGACCGGTGGTCGTGGCGTCAAGGGCCAGAAGGCCCGCAGCGGCGTGGCCATCGCCGGGTTCGAGGGCGGTCAGATGCCGCTCCACATGCGCATGCCCAAGCGCGGCTTCAACAACCCCTTCGCCAAGCAGTTCGCTGAAGTGAACCTGTGGCGTCTCGAGCAGGCGGTCGCCGCCGGCAAGCTCGACGTCAAGACGGCGATCGACACCGACGTTCTCCTGGCCGCCGGCATCATCCGCCGCGCCAAGGACGGCGTGAAGCTCCTGGGCAAGGGCGAAATCAAGTCCGCCCTGAACCTTACTGTCTACGCCGCCACCCCCAGCGCCATCGCGGCGGTGGAAAAGGCCGGCGGCAGCGTCACCGTGACCCGTCCGGTCAAGGCTGAAGCCGAGGCCTGATCGGCCTTTCATCAAATTAGGGGTCGCGGAATGATCCGCGGGCCCCTATCTGATGGCCTCATCTGAGTCAGGGGATTGTCGATGGCCTCGGCCGCCGAACAGCTAGCCGCAAACATGAACTTCGGCGCCTTTCAAAGGGCGACGGAGCTTCACAAGCGTATCTGGTTCACCCTCGGAGCGTTGATCGTCTACCGGATCGGTACCTATATCCCGATCCCCGGCATCAACCCCGATGTGTTCCAGCAGACCTTCCAGCAGCAGACCCAGGGCATCCTGGGGATGGTCAATATGTTCAGCGGCGGCGCCGTCGAACGGATGGCCATCTTCGCCCTGAACGTCATGCCCTACATCAGCGCCTCGATCATCGTGCAGCTGATGGGCTCGGTTTATCCCCCGTGGGAAAAACTGCGCAAGGAAGGCGGCGAGGCCGGTCGCAAGCAGCTGAACCAGTACACCCGCTATCTGACGGTGGCCCTGGCTCTGTTCCAGTCGGCGGGCATTGCCTTCTCGCTGCAGGCTCAGCCGGGCGTCGTCGATGTGCCGGGGGTGTTCTTCATCCTCTCGACCATCGCCGGCCTGACCGGCGGCACCATGTTCCTGATGTGGCTTGGCGAGCAGATCACCAGCCGCGGTGTTGGCAACGGCGTCTCGCTGATCATCTTCGCCGGCATTGTCGCGGCCCTGCCGCTGAACATCGGCCAGCTGCTTGAAAAGGCGCAGGTCGGGGCGATCAGCGTTATTGTTCCGCTTGGCCTGGCCGCCATGGCCGTGGTCGTGGTCGGCGCCATTGTCTTCATGGAGCGGTCGCAGCGTCGCCTGCTCGTGCAGTATCCCAAGCGCCAGGTCGGCAACCGGATGATGGGCGGCGAGTCCAGCTTCCTGCCGCTGAAGATCAACACCGCCGGGGTCATCCCGCCGATCTTCGCCTCGTCCCTGCTGCTGCTGCCGGCGACGGCGGCGGGCTTCATCAATCCCGACACCCTGCCGGCCTGGGCCCAGTGGCTGCCGGAGGTGACCCGGCAACTGCAGCATGGCCAGCCGGTCTACATGGCTGTCTATGGCGCCCTGATCATCTTCTTCTGCTTCTTCTACACCTCCATCGTCTTCAATCCCGACGACACGGCCGAGAACCTGCGCAAGCACGGCGGCTTCCTGCCTGGCATCCGGCCCGGCAAGCGCACCGCCGAGTATCTCGACTACGTCCTGTCGCGGCTCACGGTTATCGGGGCGGCCTATATCGCGGCGGTCTGTCTGGTGCCGGAAATGCTGGTCGGGTTCACCGGAGCGCCGGGTCAGGCGCGGGCCCTTGGCGGCACATCGATCCTGATCGTGGTGTCGGTGACGATGGATACAGTGGCGCAGATTCAATCACATCTTCTGGCGCATCAGTACGAGGGGCTCATCAAGAAGTCCAAGCTGCGCGGTGGTCGTAAGTAAGAGGGCAGGGGAGGCCTTCGAAATGAATCTGATCCTGTTCGGACCACCCGGGTGCGGCAAGGGCACCCAGGCCAAGAAGCTTGTTGACGGTCGTGGCATGGTCCAGCTGTCGACGGGCGACATGCTCAGGGCGGCGATCTCCGCCGGATCCGAGCTTGGCCTGAAGGTCAAAGACATCATGGCGCGCGGCGACCTCGTCCCGGACGAGATCGTCATCGCGCTCATCGAGGAGCGTCTGCCAGAGGCCGAATCGGCCGGCGGCGCCATCTTCGACGGCTTCCCCCGCACGGTGGCCCAGGCTGAAGCCCTGGACGCCATGCTGGAAGGCCGCGGCAAGCGTATTGACCGGATCGTCCGCCTTCTGGTGGATGAGCCGGAGCTGCTCGTCCGGGTGACCGGGCGATTCGAACAACAGGGGCGACCGGACGACAATCCGGAGACCTTCAAGACCCGCCTGGCCGCCTACAACGCCCAGACCGCACCGTTGCTGCCCTACTACGAGCGCACCGGTCGTCTTCGCGAAGTGGATGGCATGGGGACCATGGACGAGGTTTCGGTAGCAATTGCCGCTTCCCTGGACGAGGTCGGGGCATAAGCCATTCTGTCAGGGGCGGATTCATTCGCCTATGGCATTGACGGAAACAAAACGTTGCTTATAACGCTTCGTTTCCGCGAATGACGCGACTCTCACCGGCTCTTTTCCGAGGGGCCGGGCCTGTCGCGTTTCGTTTTGCGTGTGCCCGCCGGGCGCAACTGAAGAGAGAGCTGGACGTGGCCCGTATCGCAGGCGTCAATATTCCGTCGAACAAGCGCGTCGTTATCGCGCTGCAGTATATCCATGGCATCGGACCCAAGTCCGCCAAGGAGATCGTTTCCAAGGTCGGCATCGAGGATGCGCGCAGGGTTAACGCCCTGTCTGACGCTGAAGTGCTGCAGATCCGGGAAACCATCGATCGCGACTTCACCGTCGAGGGCGATCTGCGTCGTGAGACGGCCGTCAACATCAAGCGTCTGATGGACCTGGCCTGCTATCGCGGCCTGCGTCACCGTAAGGGCCTGCCGGTCCGCGGTCAGCGCACCCATACCAACGCCCGCACCCGCAAGGGTCCGGCCAAGCCGATCGCCGGCAAGAAGAAATAAGAGAGCGCCCTGATGGCCAAGGAACCGGGTCGCGTCAAACGACGCGAACGCAAGAACATTACTTCCGGCGTGGCGCACGTGAACGCCTCGTTCAACAACACCATGATCACCATCACCGACGCCCAGGGAAACACCATTTCCTGGTCCAGCGCCGGCACGATGGGGTTCAAGGGTTCGCGGAAGTCCACCCCCTATGCGGCCCAGATGGCTGCCGAGGACGCGGGCAAGAAGGCCGCTGAACACGGCGTTCGCACCCTGGAAGTGAATGTCTCCGGCCCCGGTTCGGGTCGTGAGTCGGCCCTGCGCGCCCTGCAGGCCGCCGGCATGACGATCACCACCATCCGCGACGTCACGCCCATTCCGCACAACGGTTGCCGGCCGCCCAAGCGCCGCCGGGTCTAGACCCGACCGACCACCTCCCTTTCGCCGGCTCCGTCTCGCACGGGGCCGGCGCTCCCGTGTTTCGAGGATATCCGCCCATGATCGAAAGAAACTGGAACGAGCTTATCCGCCCCGAGAAGCCCCTGATCGAGACCGGTTCCGACGCCAGCCGCAAGGCCCGCATCGTTGCTGAACCTCTCGAGCGCGGCTTTGGCGTGACGCTCGGCAACGCGCTCCGGCGCGTTCTTCTGTCTTCGCTGCAAGGCGCCGCCGTGACCGCCGTCCAGATCGACGGCGTGGTTCACGAGTTCTCTTCGATGGAAGGCGTCCGCGAAGACGTCGTCGACATCGTCCTGAACATCAAGCAGCTGGCGCTGCGCATGCATGCCGAAGGCCCCAAGCGCATGACGCTGAAGGCCACCGGTCCCGGCGCCGTCACCGCCAGCCAGATCGAAGTCCCCTCGGACATCGAGATCCTGAACGGCGACCACGTGCTCTGCACCCTGGACGAAGGCGCTTCGGTGCGCATGGAGTTCACGGTCAACACCGGCAAGGGCTACGTCCCGGCCGACCGCAACCGTCCGGAAGATGCGCCGATCGGCCTGATCGCCGTCGACAGCCTGTTCTCGCCGGTCAAGCGCGTCGCCTACCGCGTCGAGCCGACCCGTCAGGGCCAGTCGCTGGACTATGACAAGCTGGTGATGGAAATCGAAACCAACGGCGCCGTGTCGCCGGTGGACGCGGTGGCCTACGCCGCCCGCATCATCCAGGACCAGCTGCAGATCTTCATCACCTTCGAAGAGCCGAAGGCCAAGTCGGATGGCGAAGCCAAGCCCGACCTGCCGTTCAACCCGGCCCTTCTCAAGAAGGTCGACGAACTGGAACTGTCGGTCCGCTCGGCTAACTGCCTGAAGAACGACAACATCGTCTACATCGGCGATCTGATCCAGAAGACCGAAGCCGAGATGCTCCGCACCCCGAACTTCGGACGCAAGTCGCTGAACGAGATCAAGGAAGTGCTTTCGGGCATGGCCCTGCATCTCGGCATGGATGTGCCCAACTGGCCGCCGGAAAACATCGACGACCTCGCCAAGAAGTTCGAAGACCAAATCTAGTCCTTTGTGATATGAGCCTTCGCCGCCGAGAGGCGCCGAAGTTTTAGGAGAGACCGCCATGCGCCACGGTTACGCGCACCGCAAACTGGGCCGCACGACGAGCCACCGCATCGCGATGTTCGCGAACATGTCCGCTTCGCTCATCAAACATGAGCAGATCGTGACCACCCTGCCGAAAGCCAAGGAGCTGCGGCCGATCGTCGAGAAGCTGGTCACCCTGGCCAAGCGCGGCGACCTGCATGCGCGCCGTCAGGCGATCAGCACGGTTCGTGACGTCGAACAGGTCGGCAAGCTCTTCGCCACCCTCGGCCCGCGCTACAAGGAACGTCAGGGTGGCTACATCCGCGTTCTCAAGGCCGGCTTCCGTCACGGCGACAACGCCCCGATGGCCGTCATCGAGTTCGTCGATCGCGACCCGTCGGAAAAGGGCAAGGACTCCGGTCCGGTCCAGGACTTCGGCGGCGACGAAGACTAGGACGTGTTCGGCCTCGGCTGAATGAAAAGGGCGGCTGGATCACCAGCCGCCCTTTTTCCGTTCTGCTCTGACAGGCTTGCTGTCAGAGCGAGAAGCGGGAGGTGATCTGCTGGCCGCCGCGCTCGATGGTGATCGACCAGCGCCGGCTGTCCTGCGCCGTGGCGCTGGCCAGATCGGTCTCGTTGCGGACCGCCTTGCCGTTGATCGCCCGGATGAAGTCCCCGGGACGCAGGCCGACGCGGGCGGCCAGACCGTCCGGCGCCACCTTCAACACCACGACGCCGCGCCCCTGGAAGGGGTCAATCCCTTGGGCGTCAGCCATGGCCGGCGTCAGCTCGGCCACAAACGCGCCCTGCAGGGGATTGCGCCCGTCAATCTGGCGTCCGCCATCGCTGCGGCCCGGCGCCTTCTCGGCCTTGACCGGCACGGTCAGCTCGCGGCCGTCGCGCAGCACTTTCAGGGCGATGGTCTGACCATTGCGATGGTTGCCGAAGTAGTAGGACACCCCGGTCTCGTCGTTCACGGCCTCGCCGTCGACGGCCAGGATGACGTCGCCCTTTTTCAGCCCGGCCCGGTCCGCCGCGGCGCCCGGCCAGATGTCTGCCACCAGCACACCGCGCGGCGCGGACTGCCCCAGGGACTTGGCGACGTCGGCCGTCACGCCCTGGGTGCGGGCGCCCAGCCACGGACGGACAACCATCGTCTCGCCGCCAAGAGCCGCCCCGACAACCTGCCGGGCCATCTGGGCCGGAATGGCGAAGCCGACCCCGGAAGACTGGCCGGAGCGGGACAGGATGGCGGTGTTGATGCCCACCAGATTGCCGTCCATGTCGACCAGCGGGCCGCCGGAATTGCCCGGATTGATGGCGGCGTCGGTCTGGATGAAGAACCCGAAGTCGGTGATGCCGACGTTGGAGCGGGCGGTGGCGGAAACAATGCCGTTGGTCACCGTCTGGCCGACGCCAAACGGGTTGCCGATAGCCAGCACCAGGTCGCCGACCTCCAGCTTCTCGCGGTCGTCGATGGCCAGCACCGGCAGCTTCTCGGATCCGACGTCGATCTTCAGAACCGCCAGGTCGGCGCGCGGATCGGCCAGCAGCACCCTGGCCGGAAACTCCCGGCGGTCGGCCAGCTGCACCATCACCTCATCGGCGCCCTCGATATTGTGGTTGTTGGTCAGGATCACCCCGTCGGCGCGGACAATGGCCCCGCTGCCCAGGCTCTGCTGCACGCGGCCCTGAGGCACCCCGCCGCCGGAAAAGAAGTCCCAGAACGGGTCGACCCGCTGACGCACCGTGCGCCGGCTCGAAACATTGACCACCGCTGGCGCGGCCTTCTTCACCACCGGGGCGAAGGACATCTTCATGGTCGCGGCGCTGGCCGGCGGCGCCTTGACCGGCTCGGGCAGGTTTTGAGCCTGGGTGCCGGCGCCGGGTGAACAGGCGGCCAGCACGGCCAGGGCCGGGATCAGAACTTTGTAAGCGCGCATGGGTCTCCACGGGTCTTCATCGGCTACGGACCCCAGAAAAGAGCAGGTTTCCGGCGCAATGATGGCGAGGGGAGGCTTCAGGCGGGCGTCGGCTCGGGCAGGGGCGGGGCCTTGGCCACCCTGAGGGCGAGGGCGAAACTGGCCAGCATCAAACCGGCGGCGATCAGGATCGGCAGTCCCGGCTGGTGCAGCACGGCGTCGTGGCGCACGGCCCAGGCGAAGGTCAGGCCGAAGATGGTCGGGGCGATGATGCCGGCCACCCCCATCAGGGCGCTGTTGGCCCCCTGCAGTTGGCCCTGTTCATGCGGGGCGACCTTGCGGGTCATCAGGCCCTGCAGTCCGGGCTGGGTGAAGCCCATCAGGGCGAAAATCGGGATGCCGACAAAATACCAGGCCCCGGTGGGCGCCAGTCCGAAGATGGCGAACCCGATGGCGCCGCTGAACAGGCCCACCAGAAGCGCGCCCCGTTCACCGATCCGCTTGACCACCGGCCCGACCAGAAACGCCTGGACCAGAATGTTGGCGACGCCTGTAAACAGCATGCTCAGCCCGACCATCGCCGGCGACCAGCCGTATCGGAAGCCGGAATAGAGGACGAAAATCACCGGCAGGACGACGTGCGCCATCTGGAACAGGAAGCCGACGGTCGCCAGGCCCAGCAGGTCGGCCTTGGAGCGCAGCAGCCGCAGGGAGCCCAGCGGATTGGCCTTGCGCCAGTTCAGCGTCTTCTCGCGCCGCTCTTTGGGCAGGGATTCCGGCAGGACGAAATAGCCGTACAGCCAGTTGAGCAGGGCCAGGGCCGCGCAGACCAGGAAGGGAAGCCTCAGGTCGATAGTCGCCAGAAACCCGCCCAGAACCGGGCCGAGGGTGAATCCGAGGCCAAAGGCGGCCCCCATCATCCCGTACGCCTTGGCCCGGTTTTCCGGCGCGGTGACGTCAGCGACATAGGCGTTGGCGGTCGAGAAGCCTGCCGCCGTGGCGCCGTTGACCACCCGGCCGAGAAACAGCCAGAGCAGGGTGGGGGCGAAGGCCATGAACAGGAAATCGATCCCAAGGCCGAAGATCGAGATCAGCAGGATGGGGCGGCGCCCGAACCGGTCCGACAGCAGCCCCAGCACCGGGGCGCAGAAGAACTGCATGATTCCGAACATCGTGGTGAAGACCAGATTGATCTCCGAGGCCATCGCCGTGTCGCCGCCGGCCATCTGTTTGATGAGGTTGGGCAGCACCGGGATCATGATGCCCAGGGCCATGATGTCGAGGGTGGCGGACACAAAGATGAAGCCGACCGCGGCGGTGCGACGTCGGCCCGTCAGGATGTCCTGCTCACTCATGCTTCCCCCTTGAGCAATCGCTTTGGCGCGACCTGCTTCCACGCCAGCCCGATCAGATCCGCCAGCTTTTCACCATCCAATACGCCGATGGCGATCTGCGTCCAGCCGCCACGATCCCAGCCGCCGGGCAGGGGAATGACCGCCTCGCCGTCGCTCTGCATCAGGCTCTCCCTGACCAGGGGCGGCAGCTTCAGAACGACCAGATCGCCGCCCGGCGGCAAGGTCGCGAAGATCCTGCCCTTCACCCGGAACGAGGCCCGGTCGAAGTGCGGCTGCTCCTCCGCCAGCGGCAGGGACAGCGCCAGGGCGCGGATCTCGTCGGCCGTCACAGCGCCGCCTCAAGGGAATCCAGCAGCCGGCCCCACCATTCGCCGTGCCGCCGCATGAAGACCATCTCCGGAAAGCCGTGTTTGGCGACGTGATCGGCGGGAACGCTGTCCCAGCCGCTGTGGGTCACCGTGATACGCGTCTCCGCGCCGACCGGTTCAAAGGCCACCTCGACCCGGGTCATCTGCCCCGGCGCAAAGCTCGCCTGTCGCCAGCCGAAGGCCAGCTGCTCTCCGGGCCGCCAGATCTCGATCCGGCCGACCTCATAGACCTTGCCGCCCTCCAGACGCTCGACCAGCCGCCCGCCTTCCTCGCCTTCAAAGGCCAGCACGCCCGGTGAGCGGGGCGTCAGGGCGAACATCCGGTTGGGCTTCCACCAGGCGCCGATATCGCCGGTAAACACCGCGAAGGCCCGTTCGGGCGAGGCCTTGACCCTCAGGGAGACGACAATGCGGGAGGCCATGCGTCACTCGCCCTCGATGTGGCTCTTGAACGCGGTCAGCTGGCCGGCCCACATACGTTCAGTCTCTTCCAGCCAGCGCAGCAGGTCGATCATCGGTTGCGGCCTCAAGTGATAGACGCGAACGCGGGCGTCGAAGTCGGGATGGCTCTCCTCCACCAGACCGGACTGGCGCAGGGTGCGCAGATGACGGCTCATCGCCGGCGGGCTCAGGTCCAGGGCGCGGGCCAGATCACCGGCCCGCTGCGGCCTCTGCCGGAGCAGATCGATGACCTGCCGCCGGTGCGGGTCCGCCAGCGCCGAGAGGGTGGCGTCGAGGGCGGGGAGGGCGCTCAATGGGTCTTGAAGACGGTGGTTTTCAGACCGGTGGCCGCTTCCCATTCGTCCGGCGTGCTCTCGGCCACTGTCTGGCCGACGGTCCAGATATGCCCCTCCGGGTCCTTGCAGCGATAGGTGCGGTCTCCGTAGAACTGGGTCTCCGGCTCGGCGATGATCACCGCCCCGGCCGCCCGGGCCCGCTCGCAATGGGCGTCGATATCGTCCGCCGGGTCTTCCAGCTGGACATGGACGGTCTGGGTCATCAGCCCGCCGATCGAGGCCGGGCTCTTGTGTTCCGCCGTCCATTCACTGCCGACCATCACCGCCCCGCTGCCGAACCGCATCTCGCTGTGGCCGACATTGCCGTCGGCATCCTCGATCAGCAGGAAGGTCTCGAAGCCGAAGGCCGCTTCCAGAAACGCCAGCGCGGCCCGAGGATCGCGATAGCAGAGGGCGGAAACAAGGGCGGGGCGGGTCCAGGCCATGGCGGGTTCCAGTTCTCGATTGACGCAATATTTAACGCATATCGAAACTATATCGTCAACCCGAGGCCTGTCTGGCCATCCGGCGTTCGGAGAGGTTATTTCAGAACGCCCGTCGGCAGCCGGCCATCAACGGCCTTCGGCGTCACCCCGATCATCCGGGCGAGCAGGGGATAGACATCGACATTGTCCATGTCCTGAACCGCAGCGCCTTTGCGCACCGAGGGCCCGACAGCGATGAACAGGGCCGCCATGTCTGGTGCAAAGCTGTCATAGCCATGCGCGCCTGTCGTTCGGGTCGCCGGCTTGCGCTTGGCGGCCATCTCGGCGTTGCTGATGTACCAGCCGACCTCCGCCATACAGACGATCGCCGGCACGCGCGGGTTGCGGCCGTAGTGCAGCCTCGCCGGGATATCGGCCTTGCGCCAGCAGGTCATGTGATCGTGGGGTTTCAGCAGCAGGGCCTCGCCGCGCGCCTCCTCACCGGGGATAAGGGCGAACCCGCCTGACGCGCCACCAGTCACCATCCGCACGGCGCCGGGGTCCTCGGCGTCGGCGATGATCGTCTGACCGACCGGCACGGCCGCCATGCCGTGATCGGCGACGACGACAATATTGACCTTCCCCTCAAGCCCGCGGGCTTTCAGGCCTTCCAGCAACCGGCCGATGGCGGCGTCAGCCTCGCGCACCGAAGCCCGTGTCTCTTCGGCCCGGGGGCCGTACCAGTGGCCGGCGGTGTCGACGATGTCGAAATACAGGGTGGCGAAGGCCGGCAATCCCGCCGGATCGTCCAGCCAGCCCAGCAGGGTGTCGACCCGGTCCGCCGAACTGATCTTCTGGTCAAAGGTCGCATAGCGGCTCGGCCGCACCCCCTGGATATCGGCCTCGGACCCCGGCCAGAACATCGTCGCCGTCTTCAGCCCGGCCTTCTCGGCGGTGACCCAGAGCGGCTCGGCCTGGTCCCACCAGCGGCGGTCGGTGACGGCGTCGCGGTCGCTCAGCTTGAAAGTCACGCCGGAAATGTCGGCGTCTTCCATGGTGTTGCTGACGATGCCGTTGCGGTCCGGGCGCAGGCCGGTGACCAGGGCGTAGTGATTGGGAAAGGTCAGGGAGGGATAGGACGGGCGCATGCCCTTCGGCGCGGTCGCGCCCTGCTCCGCCATTCGGGCCAGATTAGGCGCGTCTTCCGGGGTCACATAATCCGGACGGAATCCGTCGATCGACACCAGGATGGTCAGAGGACGCGGGGCCTGCGGCGCGTCCGGCGCATGGGCGCAGGCCGCCAGGATCAGGGTCAGGACCACACCGACGATCAATCGCATTTGCATTCCGGGCTCCGTCCTTGGCGACTCTCTTCCGCACCGCCATAGTCATAACCGAAGACAGGTCGATGACCGGCCCGAAAAGCATGATCCATGAGCTCTGCCCTCCAGGCCATCGGCCTCACCAAGACCTTCGGCTCGGGCCCGACCGCCGTCCGGGCGCTGGATGACTTCAGCCTCGACATCCCCCGGGGCGGGGTCTTCGGCGTGCTTGGCCCCAACGGCGCCGGCAAGAGCACCCTGTTTCGCCTGGCCCTTGGTCTGATCCGCCCCACCTCCGGCCAGACCCGCCTGCTGGACGCCCCCGCCGGCGACATCTCCGCCCTGCGCCGCATCGGCTCGATGATCGAGACGCCGCGCTTTCATCCCTACATGACCGCCCGCGACACCCTGACCATGCTCAGCACTCTCAGCGGCGAGCGCAAGCCGGCGATCAGCGACTGGCTGGCCCGGGTCGGGCTGACCGAGGCGGCCGATCGGGCCACCAAGGGCTTCTCGGTCGGGATGAAGCAGCGCCTGGGCCTGGCCGCGGCCCTGATCACCCGCCCCGAGGCGGTGATCCTCGATGAGCCGACCAGCGGCATGGACCCGTCAGGCATCCTCGAGATCCGCGCCCTGATCCGCGAACTCGCCGACCGCGACGGCGTCACCGTCATTCTCGCCAGCCACCAGCTCGACGAGGTCCAGCGGGTCTGCGACCGCGTCGCCTTCCTCGCCCGGGGCAAGGTCACCGCCTCCGGCACGGTCGCGGCCCTGACCGGCGGGCAGGAGAAGCTGCGCCTGCTCGCCACGCCCCAGGCAGCCGTCCTCGATATCCTCGGCGATCGCGGCGCGGCGGATGGCGAGGCCACCCTGGCCTCGGTCACCCGCGCCCAGGCGCCCGACCTGATCCGCGCTCTTGCCGGCCGCGGCGTTGATGTCATCGAGGCCCGTTGGGTCGGCGGCGACCTCGAGCGGGCCTATCTGTTCCACACCGGAGACGGTCATGCTGCTTGATGCGCTGAAGGCCGAGCAGTTCCGCCTGCTCAGGGATCGCGGGGCGGTGTTCTGGGGCTTTGTCTTTCCCGGCGTTGGCGTCTTCCTGCTCGGGATTCTCGCCACCCTGTTCGTCAAGCTGGTGGCCAGACAGCATATCCCCGGCGCCGAGAACCTCGTCTCCGACGCCACCGGCGCCCTGACCGGCACCGGCTCGCCCATCACCCAGATCTTCTTCCTGATCGGGGCGGCGGCGATTTTCGGCACGGACTACCGCTGGGAGACCTGGCGACTGCAGACCCCGCGCAACAGCCGCCTCAATCTGGTTCTCGCCAAGTTCGGCGTCTATGCCCTCGCCGTGGTCGCGGCCCTGATCATCATGGCCCTGGCCGGGGTTCTGGCCGGCGTCGTCCGGGCGATGATCGAGCATCTGCCGCTGGCTCCGGTGGATCTGTCGATCCAGGGGCCGCAGTTCCTGCGCGCCTTCCTCGGCTCCTGGCTGGAGATGCTGGTCGTCGGCGCCGTCGCCGCCCTGATCTCGGTCGCCACCCGCAACGCCATGGCCGCCGTGATCGTCACCCTGCTGCTGGCCTTCGCCCAGGCCATCATCATGGGACAGGTGCATCTGGATCCGGTCCATCCGCCCCTCGACGCCCTGGCCATGTTCCCGGCCCTGTCGGCGGATGTCATCCGCGGCGGCCCCGTCGGACCTCGCGATGTCACCGCCCAGGGGGCGGAGGCCGCGACCCTGTTCATCAGCCTGTGGATCGTGGTGCTGGTCGCCGCCGTCGCGGTGCTTTTCCAGCGTCAGGAGCTGACGCGGGAGTAGCCGCAACACTCCGTTAAGCACGATGGGCGAAACCTGATCGCTCCATAGTCGCCGGGAATAGAAGTCTCGCGCCATGCTCGCGCGCATCCGCCCCTACCTTCCGACCGTCGCCCTGTTCGGGCTGATCGTCTATTTCGTGTTCCACGGCCTGACCGGGGAGCTGGGCTGGCTGCTGTCCGAAAAACGTCAACGCGAACAGGCCCAGCTACACGAAAAGCTGAAGAGAACGCACCAAGAGAGGATGGACCTTGAGGCCCGTGCTCAGTTACTACGCGATGGCAGCCTTTCGCGGGACCTGTTGGAAGAACGCGCGCGTTCTGTTCTGGGATTCGCGGACCCGAGGGATTATGTGATCCGTCTGCAGCCCTGATCCGGGACGATCCTTTCGCCCGGTGACGAGCCGAGGGAAGGAATTGGCCGCCATGAGAACGGTCCTGGGAGAGATGTATGGCGCGGGCGACTAAGGCCTCGACGAAATCGGACAAGGGTTCTGACACCGGTGTCAGCTCCAGCCGTGAGCAGCTTCTGAAATACTATCGCGACATGCTGCTGATCCGACGCTTCGAGGAGCGGGCCGGGCAGCTCTACGGCATGGGGCTGATCGGCGGCTTCTGCCACCTCTACATCGGCCAGGAAGCCATCGCCGTCGGCATGGACGCCATCCGCAAGCCGGGTGACCAGATCATCACCGGCTACCGCGACCACGGCCACATGCTGGCCGCCGGGATGGAATCCCGCGAGGTCATGGCGGAGCTGACCGGCCGGGCCGGCGGCTCGTCCAGGGGCAAGGGCGGGTCGATGCACATGTTCTCGACCGAGGCCGGCTTCTACGGCGGCCACGGCATCGTCGGCGCCCAGGTCAGCCTCGGCACCGGTCTGGCCCTGGCCAACAAGTACCGCGACAACGGCAATGTCTCCTTCACCTACTTCGGCGACGGCGCGGCCAACCAGGGTCAGGTCTACGAGAGCTTCAACATGGCCGAGCTGTGGAGCCTCCCGGTCGTCTATGTTGTCGAGAACAACCAGTACGCCATGGGCACCAGCATCGAGCGCTCCGCCGCCGAGACCCGGCTGCACAAGCGCGGGGCCTCCTTCCGCATCCCAGGGGTCGAGGTTGACGGCATGGACGTCGAGGCGGTCGCCGCCGCCGGCGCCGAGGCCGCCGAACACGCCCGCTCGGGCAAGGGCCCCTTCATCCTCGAGATGAAGACCTACCGCTATCGCGGCCACTCGATGAGTGACCCGGCAAAATACCGCACCAAGGAAGAGGTCGATGAGGTCAAGAAGACCCGCGACCCGATCGATCACCTGCGCGAGAAGCTGGACGCCGCCAAGGTCGGCGAGGACGAGCTGAAAACCATCGACGCCGAGGTCAAGCGCATCGTCGCCGACGCCGCCGAGTTCGCCCGCACCAGCCCCGAACCGGAACCCTCCGAGCTTTACACCGACGTCTATCTGGAAGCCGCCGAGTAATGACCGACATCCTGATGCCCGCGCTCTCCCCGACGATGGAGGAGGGCACTCTCGCCAAATGGCACGTCAAGGTCGGCGACACCGTCAAGGCCGGCGACGTCATTGCCGAGATCGAGACCGACAAGGCGACCATGGAGGTCGAGGCCGTCGATGAAGGCGTCATCGAGGCCCTGCTGATCGACGCCGGGACCGAAGAGGTCAAGGTCAACACCCCGATCGCCCGCCTGTCCGGCGACGAGGAGGCCCCCGCGCCGAAGGGCGAGGCTCCGAAGGCTGAGGCGAAAGCCCCCGAAAAGCCCAAGGCGCCCGAACCCGCCGACGAAGGGGAGGGGCCCGCGCCCGTGCTGCCGAAAGAGGCCCTCAAGGATCCGGAGATTCCGGACGGCGCGAAGATGGTCACCATCACCGTCCGCGACGCCCTGCGCGACGCCATGGCCGAAGAGATGCGCCGCGACGACAAGGTCTTCCTGATGGGCGAGGAAGTCGCCCAGTACCAGGGCGCCTACAAGGTCTCCCGCGAACTGCTGCAGGAGTTCGGCGAGCGCCGGGTCATCGACACCCCGATCACCGAGCATGGCTTCGCCGGCCTGGGCGTCGGCGCGGCCATGGCGGGCCTCAAGCCCATCGTCGAGTTCATGACCTGGAACTTCGGCATGCAGGCCATCGACCAGATCATCAACTCCGCCGCCAAGACCCTCTATATGTCCGGCGGCCAGATCAAATCCTCGATCGTCTTCCGCGGCCCCAACGGCGCCGCCTCCCGCGTTGGCGCCCAGCACAGCCAGGACTACAGCGCCTGGTACGGCCAGATCCCGGGTCTGAAGGTCGTGGCGCCCTATGACGCCGCCGACGCCAAGGGCCTGCTGAAAGCCGCCATCCGCGACCCCAACCCCGTCGTCTTCCTCGAGCATGAGATGATGTACGGCGTCGAGTTCGACATCCCCGATGTCGAGGACTGGATCGTGCCCATCGGCAAGGCCAAGGTCCGCCGCGAAGGCTCTGACGTCACCATCACCGCCCACAGCCGCATGGTCGGCCTGGCCCTGAAGGCCGCCGAGGAACTGGCCGCCGAGGGCATCGAGGCCGAGGTCATCGACCTGCGCACCATCCGCCCGCTGGACCACGAGACCATCGTCGAGAGCGTCAAGAAGACCAACCGCATCGTCTGCGCCGAGGAAGGCTGGGGCCCGATGGGCGTCGGCGCCGAGATCGTCGCCCGGGTCATCGAACACGCCTTCGACTACCTCGACGCCCCCCCGGCCCGCGTCCATCAGGAAGACGTCCCGCTGCCCTATGCCGCCAATCTGGAAGCCCTGTCGCTGCCGTCGGTCGAGAAGATCGTCAAGGCGGCCAAGGCGGTTTGCTACAAGTGACGCAAGGCGCGACCAGCTGGCACACCGGCGGCTGCCACTGCGGCGCCGTCCGCTTCGAGGCCGCGCTGCCGGCCGTGGTCGAGGCCCAGAGCTGCAACTGCTCGATGTGCCAGAAGGTCGGCTTCATCCACATCATCGTGCCGGAGAGCCGCTTCCGGCTGACGGCCGGTGCCGAGGTCATCACCACCTACAGCTTCAACACCGGCGTCGCCCAGCACACCTTCTGCAAGGTCTGCGGCGTCAAACCCTTCTACCGCCCGCGTTCCAACCCGGACGGCTGGTCAGTCAACGCCCGCTGCCTCGACTCCACGGACGGTCTCGATCTGCGCATCGAAGCCTTCGACGGCCAGAACTGGGAAGCTCACGCCGCCGACCTGGCGCATCTGTCGAAGGAGGACGCATGACCCGCGCCTCTTCCTCACTCCTCCCCCTCCGGGGGAGGGGGACCGTCGCCACGCGACGGTGGAGGGGGTCCTCCACCGGCCCCGGCAGCGATCAACACCAATCCCGCCCCCCGTTGACGACCCCCTCAGTCACCGCCTGCGGCGGCGACAGCTCCCCCGAACCGGCCCTGCGGGCCTGGGGGAGCAGCAAAATGAATGACGAGCCGAGCGGCGCGTTCGCGCCCGCCTGAGAGAGCAAGCGATGTCTATTGAAATCCTGATGCCCGCCCTGTCGCCGACCATGGAGGAGGGATCCCTCGCCAAATGGCACGTCAAGGTCGGCGACACCGTCAAGGCCGGCGACGTCATCGCCGAGATCGAGACCGACAAGGCGACCATGGAGGTCGAAGCCGTCGACGAGGGGACCATCGAGGCCCTGCTGGTCGACGCCGGAACCGAAGGGGTCAAGGTCAACGCCCCCATCGCCCGCCTGTCCGGCGAAGACTCCGCCCCGGCCCCGAAGGCCGAGGACAAGCCCGAGCCGAAGGCTGACAAAGCCCCGCCCCCCGC
>Ga0209066_10001526_pt1 | contig 30346 bp, 27 predicted proteins | sample All_14_2_FD_187198 | JGI IMG/M metagenome (GOLD analysis project Ga0209066, IMG submission 187198) | Freshwater microbial communities in response to fracking from Pennsylvania, USA - Allegheny Zone_MetaG_DW_15 (SPAdes) (version 2) ... | reverse complement strand
CGACGTTGTCGGCGGACATGTCGGCCTGGACGATGACCCTGTGCTCCCACTCGAGGCTCAGGTCCAGGGCGGCGAAGAGCCCGATGGTGGCGAACCCGACGACGATCTCGACGCCGCTGAAGACCGGGAAGCCCCAGAAAAGATGGTGATACACGCCGACACCAAGGCCGGCGGCGATGAATATCCCGAAATCCAGCAACAGCAGGCGCGTTGATTGACGGTGAATCGGCAGGGGCAGGACGAAACGGCGGATGAGCATCTGCCGCAGCGCCAGGGCGATCGCGAGATGAACACCGAGAGTCAGGGCGAACTTCCAGACCGGAAGCGACTCGACGAAAGGTCAGACCTCGCCCCCGTAAAAGGTCAGCGTCGCGAGCATGAACGCAAAGTAGAAGAGAGTCCTGGTCACTTCGGTCTCCTTTCCCTGTCAGCGCGTCTGGACAAGCGGCGCGACGCTGGAATAGGGTTCTGTCATGAAATACCTCATGCTTTTCCTTTGGCTTTTCATGGCCTCTTCTGTCCAGGCCCAAGTTTTCCCGACATCCCTCGGCGGCATCGTTCTGGGCGAGGACATCTCGACCATCCACGACATCTGCAGCATGCACACAGAAATCCCCCTGTCCCAGGAGCGCCACCTCATGGAGGTCCAGCTCATGCCGGGCCACGCACCCGGCATCCGCAGCGGCTCCGTGGCCTACGCCAACTGCAATGAGATCGGCCGGATTGTCCGCATCAAGCTCAAATTCGACGACGACTCCCGCCGATTCTTCGACAACCTGCTCGAACGCTATCGGGAACGCTTCGGCAAGCCCCTGGAGTGGCGCGGGGACCCCTTCCAGACCGTCATGTCCTGGAAATGGAGCTTTCACGACAACCGCGGCGAGCAGGTCAATCTGGAGCTGACGCACAGCAGGGACGACAATTCCAAGACGGAGAACTCCGTGAAGATGACCCTGCGCTCCCTGTGGCTGCGGGAGGACGCCTGCCAGGACGCCAAGAGCGCCTCCGCCCCCGGCCGTGCGGACGGCCCCACCCCGGCCCACATGCTCGACTACAGGCTGCTCATTCCCCAATGACCCGGGAACTGCGCTGGGACGGGCTGCGGGTGAGCATCCCCGACGGCATGGAACCGGCGGTCCTCGATCGCGGTTTTATCCGCCTCTCGCGCCCGGACCACGGCTTAGGCACGGGCGGCGGTCAGGCAGGGTCGCTGGAACTGCGCTTCGGTCCGGAAAAATCCCCCTTCGACCCGGACCGCGACGGCCGGCGCCTGCTCAAGGCCTGCGGGCTGCCGGGGGCGATGTTCGTCCGCGTCGGACCGTCGCGGCCCGACGCCCCCGGATTCTGGGCCGCTCCGGAAAAAGCACCCAGGCTCTTCGCCGTCCGCATGAACGGCGGGATGGCCGCCATGCTGTTCCAGGCGCCGCCCCCGCCCGACGTGCTGCAGGCCGCGATGGCCTCCCTGGACCTCACGCCGCCCGATGCTTGGCGGTCCTGGCGCTGCTTCGACCTGTCCTTCGAGACTCCGCCCGGGGCGATCCTGGGCAGGGCGTCCTTCAAGCCCGGGTCCTTCCGCCTGGAATTCCGTTTGGGCGGCGGCGGGCTGACCTTCGACCGCTTCGTCCCGGCCGACGTGATCCTGGGCGCCGCCGGCGTCGAAGCATGGCTCGCGCGCTTCCTCGGCCGCGAGCACGGCGCCGGGATGACCGTCACGCCCCAAGGGCCAGGCCAGGCGAGCTTCGCCAGCCACGTCCCGGCCTGGCGACGCGTGCTGCCATGGCTCCCGGCCGGTCCCGGACGCATACGCGGCCGGGCCCGCCACGACGCCGAAACCAACAGAATCCTCATGGTCACGGCCCAGGGATCCTCCCTGTCCGAAGCTCACTTCGAACGAGTGTGCTCATCCTATGCAGCAGCCAACATCCAGGGCTGACGCCCTCGCCGCCATCCCGGTGCCGATGCCCGACATCCGCATCGTGACCACGCCCCAGGGCCTGGTCCGCATCGAGCACCCCGCGGTCCTCAAGCCCTGGCTGGCGCGCCTCCTGCCCCCGGCCCTCTCGCGCCCCATGCGCACCCTGGAACTTGACGCGATGGGCTCCTTCGTCTGGACGCACATCGACGGCATCGCGAGCGTGGCCGACCTGGCCCGCCGGGTGGAGGAGCGGTACTCCTGCCTCGCGGCGGAAGCCGATCAGGCCGTGGCCCTTTTCGTGCGCCAGCTTGGACAGAGGGGCATCGTCGCCTTGCGCCGAGACCGGAAGGACTGAAGGTTCTCAGCGCATCTCGCGCAGCAGTTCCGCGAACTCGGAAAGCATGGGGACGGTGTTGTGGCCGGTCTGAGGTACGACAACCAGCCTCGACAGGCCCGGACGAAAGACGGCATGCAGGTTTTCGGTGCTGCCGCGGGGCACGATCTCGTCGTGTTCCGCGGCCAGGATGAGGGTCGGCGCGGTCACCTGCGCAGCCCGGGAGCGGGAATCGAATCGGTCGCGCAGCAGCAGGCGCACGGGAAAGAACGGATAGTGGCGCGCGGCCACGGCCGCCAGGCTGTCGAAGGGCGTGATGAGCACGAGCCCCGCCACGGGCCTGCTGCCGGCGAGATGCACGGCCACGGCGCTGCCGAGGCTGCGGCCGATGACGACGATGCTGTCGTGACGCCTGCGCACCACGTCGTACACCGCCAGGGCGTCGGCCAGAAGGGCCTCCTCGGAAGGGCTGCCGGTGCTGCCGCAATAGCCGCGGTAGTGCGGCAGGTACAGGGCGCTGTCGGGAAATGCTGCGGCCAGTTCGGGCACGGCGCGCGGCACGACCTCGGCGTTGCCTCCGAAATAGATGACAGCCGGGGCACCCGCCCGCTCGCGCACGGTCACGAGGATTTCCGCGCCGTCGACAGGCAGGGGTATGGCGTCGGCCACGGCGGCCTGCGGACAAGGCTGCGGCAGATAGATGAGTGAGCGCTGGAAGGCGAAAAGGGCCGCGCACAGCCCGAGATAGCACAGCACGGCCGCGGCCGCGATGGCCATCATGGAACGCGGCATGGTGCCAACCACGCCGCCGCGAACAGCAATGCCGCCCGAAGGCGGCATTGCGGACACGGGCGGGTCGTCATTCCTGCCATTCGAAAATGGTATCCAGTTGCGGGAGGAAAGGCCTGACCACTTCCTGGTTTTCCGGGGAGGTGGCCAGGGTCTTCTCCATCTCCGCCATGCTCTGCTTCATCTGTTCAACCATCTGCGCCTTGTATTCCGCCGGGATATCCTTGCTGGACGAAATTTCGTCCAAGGACTGCTGCATCTGGCCCAGCACGTCCTCGCCGTCCTTGCCGAGCTTCACGGCCATGTAGGCCTGGGTGACCTGCTGGGAAACCTCGCTCCAGCTCTCGACGTTGAAGCCGTGCTTCTTCAGCATGCCTTCGACCTCGCGCTGATCCTTCAGGCTCCTGGCCCAGTCGCCCATGAGGCGGGACGTGCTCGTGGCGTCCCCGTCATCCTCGGCCTCGTCGGCATACTGGTCGAAATAGGGCTTGAGCTCCTGCATGGCGCCGATGAACCCCTCCACCTGCTTCGCCCCGAGCCCCGCGCACCACGCGCCCTGGGAAACGAGCAGAAACGCCGGCAACATGATCAAAAAACGCCACAACCGCATAACTTCCTCCTTGCAGTCCCGGGCAATGCATAATCGATTTGCACGGCCCCACTTCTCTTCATTGCGCTTTCGTGGCAATATATTTATGTCACCCCGAACTCAAGGGGCCAAGGGGCGAAATACCCCCATATTTTTACATACTTCACCTGGAGGCAGGCATGAATCCCAAGGAACTTCTGTATGCGAAATCCCACGAGTGGGTCAGAATCGAAGGCGACGAAGCCGTTGTGGGCATCACCCATTTCGCCCAGGAACAGCTCGGCGACCTGACCTTCGTCGAACTGCCCCAGCCCGGCGACCAGGCCCAGGCCGGCAAGGAGATCGGCTCCGTCGAATCCGTCAAGGCTGCCAGCGAGATATACTCACCCGTCAGCGGCGAGGTCGTCGCGGTCAACAGCGAGCTTGAGAACGCCCCCGAACTGATCAACAAGGAGCCCTTCGGAGCCGGCTGGATGTTCAGGGTCAAGCTGTCCGCAAAGCCCCAGGGTCTCCTCGACGCCGACGCCTACGCAGAGCTCTGCGCGACCGAGGCCCACTAAACCCCATTCGGGCCGCCTTTCCGCTGCGCGAAGGTTCACGGCAGAACCTGACGAACTCCTCGCCTCCGGCTGGATGACCGCGGCCCCATACCCGGAGGCACCATGCCCTTCATTCCGCACACTCCCGAAGAACAGCGGGAGATGCTGGCCGCCATCGGCGTGGACAGCATCGAAGACCTGTTCGAGGATATTCCCGCAAAATTCCGGGCCGGGGACTTGAATCTCCCCGCCGGCCTGAGCGAGATGGAAGTCCGACAGAAGCTCGAAAAGACGGCGGCCAGGAACCACACTGACCTGACCTCGTTCCTCGGGGCGGGCTTTTACGACCACTACATCCCCAGCGCCGTGGACGCCCTGTGCAGCCGCGGCGAGTTCTACACGGCCTACACCCCCTACCAGGCCGAGGCCTCCCAGGGCATGCTGCAGGCCATCTTCGAGTACCAGACCGCCGTGGCGCGCCTGATGGACCTCGAATACGCCAACGCGTCCCTCTACGACGGCGGCACGGCCCTGTACGAGGCCATCATGATGGCCGTGCGGCACACCAGGCGTTCGCGCATCGTCATCTCCGAGAGCGTGAACCCCATCTACCGGGTCATGCTGGACAGCTACACGACCAACCTCAAGCTCGACCTGGTCACCGTCCCCCACAAGGACTGCAACACGGACATGGACGCCATGCTCGCAGCCCTGAACGACGACACGGCCGCGGTCATCGTCCAGAACCCCAACTTCTTCGGCACTGTCGAGGATTTCACTGCCCTCTTCGACAAGGCCCGGGAGCACAAGGTCGTGTCCGTCATCTCGACCTACCCCGTCATGCAGTCGATCCTGAAGACGCCCGGCCGCATGGGCGCCGACATCGCCGTGGCCGAGGGCCAGAGCCTGGGCCTGCCCCTGAGCTTCGGCGGGCCGTACCTTGGCATCATGGCCTGCAACAAGCAGCTGATCCGCCAGATGCCCGGCCGCATCGCCGGCCGCACCGTGGACAAGAACGGCAAGACGGGCTTCGTCCTGACCCTGCAGGCCCGCGAGCAGCACATCCGCCGCGAGAAGGCCACGTCCAACATCTGCTCCAACCAGGCACTGTGCGCCCTGCGGGCGCTGATGTACATGAGCCTGCTGGGGCCCCAGGGCCTGAAGAAGACCGCGCAGACCGGCATCGAGCGCGCCCACTACGCGGCCAACCGCCTGGAGCGGCTGCCCGGCGTGCACGTGGTCAACGCCCCCTTCGGCAACGAGTTCACGGTCAAGCTGCCCGTGCGCGCCTACGAGGTCATCGACAAGCTCCTCGACATGAAGTTCGTGCCGGGCTTCCCCCTGGGCCGCTACTACCAGGGCATGGACAACCACCTCCTGGTGGCCTGCACCGAAAAAACCACGAAGCAGTGCATCGGCATCCTGGCCGAACTGATTGGAGGCGCCCTGTGAAAACCCTTTTCCAAGATTCCTCCAAGGGACGCGCCGGCGTGTGGCCCAAGGAACCCAAAGGCAACACCGAGGCCGACATCCCCGCCTACCTGCTGCGCGACACGGCGCCGAAGCTGCCCGAACTGTCGGAGATCGACGTCATCCGCCACTTCACCAGGCTCTCGCGCCTGAATTACAGCGTGGACAGCAATTTCTATCCCCTGGGGTCGTGCACCATGAAGTACAACCCCAAGTTCACCGAAGCCGTGGCCGCCCAGCCGGGCTTCACGAACCTGCACCCGCTCATCCCGCAGCTGAAAGGGGCCGGGCACCTGACCCAGGGCGCCCTGGAGGTCCTCTACGAGACCGAGCAGCTCCTGGGCGAGATCACGGGCATGAGCGCCTTCACCCTGCAGCCCATGGCCGGGGCCCACGGAGAGCTGACTGGCGTCATGCTCATGGCCGCCTACCACAACGACAAGGGCAACAAGAAGACCAAGATCATCGTGCCCGACTCGGCCCACGGCACCAACCCGGCCTCGGCGGCCATCGCCGGCTACGACGTGGTCTCCATCCAGTCCAGGAACGGCATGATCGACCCCGACGAACTGGAGAAGGTCCTGGACGACGAGGTGGCGGGCCTGATGATGACCTGCCCCAACACCCTGGGCCTGTTCGAGTGCGGCCTGGAGCGCATCGTCAAGCTGGTCCACGGCGTGGACGGCCTGCTCTACTACGACGGCGCGAACCTGAACGCCATCATGGGCAAGATGCGCGTGGGCGACGTGGGCTTCGACGTCGTGCACCTGAACCTGCACAAGACCTTCGCCACGCCCCACGGCGGCGGCGGGCCGGGTTCCGGACCCGTAGGCGTCAGCCAGCGCCTGGTCGACTACCTGCCCATTTCGCGGGTGGTGAAGCTGGAGGACGGCCAGTACTACCTGAACTACGACTACCCCAAGTCCATCGGCTACATCGCGCCCTTCTACGGCAACTTCGGGGTCATCCTCAAAGCCTACGCCTACATCCTGCGCCTGGGCCGCGAGGGCATCGTGCGCGCCACGGAGAACGCCGTGCTGGCCGCCAACTACCTCCGCAAGCGCATCGAGGCGCACCTGGAAATACCCCACGACCGCATCTGCATGCACGAGTTCGTGGCCTCGGCCGCCAAGCAGGCCGAAAAGGGCGTGCGCGCCCTGGACATCGCCAAGGCCCTGCTGGACAAGGGGCACTACGCGCCGACCATCTACTTCCCGCTCATCGTCAAGGAATGCCTCATGTTCGAGCCCACCGAGACCGAGAGCAAGGAAACCCTTGACGGCTTCGTGGACGACCTCATCGAGATCCTCGGCCGCGTGGAGACGGACCCGGAATCCATCCATGACGCGCCCGTGACCACGCCCGTGCAGCGGCTCGACGAAGTACGCGCCGCACGCAGCATGGAACTTGTGGATGATGCAGGACTTTAGACATCCACCAATTCAATATGCATCACAAATAAAAAGCCCCGCAAAGCGGGGCTTTTTTCATGGCGAAACGAAAAACAAAAACACGAAAGACAAAAAATACGACACAATATAATTGTAATTTTCCAAATTAACATACAAAAATTAACATATCGTAACAATTATACGATCCAATACGACTCAGCGATACAATATGCTCTCAATATCTAATTCAGACAAATTTAATAAGGATTAATAAAAATCGAAGAACGCGACCAGCGATGGACTCGCCCCGAAACACGTTGCAACGCAAGAAGAAGTGATATAAATCGCCTGCATCGCCGACCAACTGCATTTGGGGTATTCCATGTCATACACTCTTGTCTTACCAGTCCTGCTGACCCTTGCCGGCCTTGGATATGTATTACTGATGCGCAATTCTGCCCCTAAGGAAGTTGCCGGCCGCGACAACGTCCCGGCGCACGCATCCCCGTCCTTCGAAGCGCGAAATGCGTTCTCGGAATGGGAACTCGTGCTTTCCCGCGCTCTGGACCACATCTACGGCGGTTCACATGCCCCCACTGCGCTGCAGATGACCCATGTCTACGAAACCCCGCCGACCCTGACCGTCACGGCCATAACCGATCTGGTCAAGGCCTTCGAGAAGGTGGGCACCCTGCACTCCTCCCTGTCGGCCCTGGACAACCCCGACGCCAGCATGAAGGACCTGGGCGACCTCGTGACCCGCGACCCCCTGCTCTCGGGGCGGGTGCTCAAGACCGTCAATTCGCCGTTCTTCCGCACGGCCATGGACGTCAAATCCGTACACACGGCCGTGAACATCCTGGGCCTCGTCAACCTGAAGAATCTCATCGCCTTCGGCGTCCTGCCCTACTCCCTCTACAAGCACCCCGTTCACCGCCGCATGTTCAAGGGCATCTGGCTGCACATGAACGCCACGGCCATCACCGCGGCGCACATGGCCAGGGCGCGCCAGGACCTGGACAGCGGCACCCTCTACACGGCAGGCCTCATGCACGACATCGGCAAGCTCGTCCTCGTTCTGCTCATGAAGAATCCGGACGAGAACGCCGACTTCCCCCAGAACCTGAACCTCGAATACGAAGGCCTCACGGCCACGCACCTGCAGGCGGCCTGGGTCATGGCCAAGTCGGGCGGCATCCCGGGCCAGCTCAAGACCCTGGTCCTTGACCACCACCTCCCGGCCCTGATCCCGGTCCAGCAACTGGACTGCAACGCCGAGCACGCCAAGTACCTGACCGTCCTCTTCCTGGCCAACCAGGTGGCCAAGCTCATCTCCCCCGACGGCACTCTGCTCGACGACGTGAACCGGCTCGACCGCCTGGACCCCAGCTACCGCGAGATCTTCTCCCAGGCCGAAGCCAGGGAGATCCTCCTCTGCCCGGGTTTCATCGACGACATACTGGCCAACTTCCGGGTGGTGCAGGCGTCCCTGAACTAGACGCGCCCGGACCCGTCCATGCCGCGGGCCAGCTGCCAGGCCATGGCCCCGAGCAGGGCCACGCCCAGGCCCAGCACCGCCCACAGGGCGATCCTCGTGTACGGTCGCGGCGTCTTGAGGCGCTCCTCGCCGCCAAGGGTTCTCCAGGCCCCCAGCGCGGCGCTGCCCATGGGCGTCGAAGTGCCGCCGTGATCGAGCATCCGCGCCAGCAGCGCCGGCCCGGGCTGCACCGACGGGTTGCCGGCGGCCAGGGTGAACGGCCCATCCCCCTGCACCATGAAGACGAGTTCATGCGGCAGCCAGCCTATGCGCAGAGGCACGGACGCGCCCTGCCGGACGATGCGGAACCTGCCCGGATTCACACGCAGGGGCAGCCCCTCCCCCTCCAGGCGATGACCTTCCACGGTCATGCGGAACAGGACGCCGCGGGCCGTCTGCCGCCACCCGTCGCCTTCGGGCGCCAGCACCTCCACCCCGAGCACGGCGTTGTCCGTTTCACCGAGATCGAGCATATCCGCCGGCAGCCCGGCGGGCAGAACGCACTCGTACGTCTCCGGCGCGACGAGGGTTCCGGCCAGGGGCGCGAACCTGCGTTCGGCCTGCGCCGCCCTGGGTTCGCCCGTTGCCGACTCCAGTGCCGACAGATCCTGCGTCCCGGTGACGGTGTAGTACTTCCAGGCGCGGCCGGACAGGGCGATGCGGTCCAGCAGGATGCGCCCGCTGCGGTGCTCCATGCGCGCCAAAACGCCGTCGCCCGCATCGTGCCATGTGGACAGGTCGTCGCTGCCGCGCACGACGACGCGCAGCATCATGGACCCGTCGCCAAGGCCGAAGCGCAGCACGCCGAGGCCCGTCGGGGCTGCGGTCGCGTCCAGCAGGATCAGGCGGTTCTCCTTGTCCGGGGGGCGGACCAGGGTTTCGACCACGGAGCCGCGCTCGGACACGCGGACCTGCAGACGCACGTCGAAATCACGCCCTTCGCCTGGAATACCGAGACGAAACATCGGCAGGCTGACAGGCGGGACGCTCGCCGGGGCCATCCTGCGCAGGTGCATGGGCACTTCCTCCCCGGCGGCGTTGAAGACGCGCAGGTCCCCCAGATCGGCGCGGGCGCTGGCGTTGTAGACCTCCAGGGGCAGTTCGAGGCGCTGCAAGGGGAACCCCGGTTCGACCTCGAGGGCGTACCCGCCGGCGAAGTCGACAGGCGTGAGAGCAAGGGCGGACGCGGGTAACAGCAGGAAAAGCAGCAGGACGAAGATCATTTTCCCTCCTTGGGGGGCAGCGGACAGAAATACCCCATGACGAGCATGAGCAGGCCCACGCCCAGGAACGAGACGATGCGCGCCACCGTGCCGATGCCGTCGAGGTCGACCAGGAACAGCTTGATGACCACCACGGACAGGAGCCCCGCCCCGGCCAGCCAGGCGCGCCGGTTGGCGCGCCTCCAGCCCAGGAGCATGGCCGCCAGGGCGGCCACGGACCACAGCACCGAGCACGAGGCCTGCATGACCGCCGAACGGTACAGGGCCTCCACGGAATAGGGGACGCCCCCAAGGAAATGGACGCTGCGGGCCAGAACCACGTTGGCCCACGCGAAACCGCCCGCCGCCAGGAAGGCCGGCAGCCCGCGCTCCGGCGCGAAGGACCCGAGCGCCCTTTCCCGGCCCGCGGCCCGGGCCCACACGGCCAGGGCGGCCAGGACCAGGGCCTGGGCCATGTCCATGGGGCTCAGGACCGGGATGTACGGCAGCGGGTATGGGTCGCCCCGAAACAGGCTCATGATCGCCCACCACAGGCACAGGAACGCGGCCGGCACGGCCCCGGCCCGCAGGTAGGCCGCGCGGTGGCGGCGCAGGGGCCAGTCCAGGGGCGCGGCCACGGCCGCCAGCAGGAGCAGGACGCCCGTGGCGGCCAGGGCTGCGTCGGCCCAGCTGCCGGTCTTCAGCAATTGGAAAGCCTGCCAATGGGCCTCGCGCGCCGCCAGCACCGCGACGAGCAGACCGGCGGCCGTATGCGCCCAGCCGCGGGCCCGGGGGGTCCATTCGTTTTCCAGAGCCCGCAGGGCGGCGAAGAGCGCGGCCAGAGCCAGGGGCCAGGCCAGCCAGCCGCCATCGGCCGACGGGTGCCCGTCCCAGCCCATGGCCGCCGGGAGCGTGAGCGCGGCCGAGGCCTGGGCCAGATGGCGCGCCGCGGGCCACGCCGTCCTGCGTTGCAGCAGGAACCAGACGCCCAGGCTGGCCGTGAGGGCCGCCACCAGGGCCGGGCCGTCGTGGGGAGAAAAGCGCAGATACAGGGCCCCGTACCACCACGCCGCACCCCACAGTCCTGCGACCGCCGGCATGAATTCCTCCTGCCGCAGGCGCGCGGCGGGAAAGGCCCACCACGCCCAGGACGAGGCCAGCCCGCCCGCGCCGAGAAAAAGACCGGCCAGCAGCTGCCCGTCGTCCAGGACAGGTTCGACGCCGGACATGCCTGCGGCGAAAGCCGCGGCCGCGCCGAACTGCAGCAGGACGCCGAAGATCCGCGTGACCAGGCGCTTCTGGCGCAGGCCGAGCCAGACCATGCCCGCCCCCTCCAGGGCCCAGGTCGAGGCGGTCCAGGTGGCGTCCAGGGCCATGGGCACGGCCAGGGAGACGAAGATGACGCCCAGGGCCAGGTGGGCCTCGCCCAGCAGGCGCAGCCCCGTTCCCGCCGTGCCTGCCTCGGCTCCATCGCCCCCGACGGAAAGGCGGCGGATGCCGACCAGGGTCAGCAGGTACCACAGGGCCAGGCCCAGGCAGCTGAAGGCCCCGCCCATGTCCGTGTCGCGCACCAGCCCCATCTGCAGGGCGAAGGCGGCCAGGGGCAGGCCGAAGACCAGGGCGCTGTCCAGGCGCGGGTTCTCGCGCGGGGCCCGGGCGAAAAGGATGGAGACGACGCCGTACATGACGAAGAAGAGGATGAGGAAGGGCTCGGTGGTGGCGAAGTGCTGCGGCGCGTAGTAGCGCGCGCCCCAGGCCGCACCGATGCCGAAGGTGCAGGCGAAGCCCAGGAGATTCAGGGGGCGCCAGGTGCGGCGCCAGGCGATGCCCAGCACGCCCGTGTTCAGCAGGGCGTAGTAGGCGAAGAGGTGCACGTGGCTGCCCTGCCCGGTGGACAGCAGAACCGGGGCCAGGAAGCCGCCCGCCGCGCCGAAAAGTGCCAGGGACATGGCGTCCTGGGCCACGGCCAGGACGCCGGAGAAGACCACCACGCCGGTCATGAGCGCCAGCGCCCCCACAGGCGGCAGCATCCCGACGTAGCGCGCCGCGGCGAAGATGGTCAGGTACAGGACGCCCACGCCGCCGCCCTGGACCAGCAGGGCGTAGACCGGCTTGCCGTGTCGCAGCCGCCAGCCCAGGACCAGCAGGGCTACGCCCAGCAGCCCGGCCCCGGCCATGCGCAGCTCCACGGACACCAGGCTGTGGTCCGCGGCGTACTTGAGCAGGAAGGACACGCCGAAGAAGAGCACGACGATGCCGACCTTGACCACGGGGTTCCCGCCGGCGAACCAGCCCCACACCGTCCTGACCCATTCCCGGACCCTGACCTCGAAGCCCGGCGACGCCGCCTTCGGCGCAGGCCGTTCAGCGGGGGCGGGCCGGGCCGCGGCCGGCCGGGCCGGCGCCTCCTCGGAAAAGACGAAATCACCTGCGCCGTCATCCGCAGGCGGGGAAGCGCAGGCCTGGACATCCGCTCTCGCCGCGCCCGCCCTCTCGGCTGCGGCCCGGCCCTCCAGTTCGCGGAGCCTGCGCTCCAGGGAGGAGATGCGCGACACCAGCGCGAGACAGACGGCGCAGAGCACCGGCAGGACGAGGAGGACGGGGCTGCGCCAGAAGGTGTCCGCGGCGCCGGCCAGAGCGATGAAGGTCAGGATGACGAGGAAGATGCGCACGGAAGCCTCCGGTGCTGACGGATTCGGCCGCGGAGGTAGCCCCGTGGCCGCATTGCAAGGCTTTGCCGCGCAGCGGCCGCAAAGGCAAGGGGGCGAAACGAAAAAGGCCCGGCCCCCGCGCTGGCGGAAACCGGGCCGCATATCGCGCGCGGGACGGCTACTTGCTGACGATCTCCGAGCCGATGCCGCCCTGGGTGAACATTTCGAGCAGAATGACGTTCTCGATGCGGCCGTCGAGGATGTGGGCCTTGGACACGCCGCCGTCCACGGCCTCCAGGCAGCACTTGATCTTGGGGATCATGCCGCCCGTGACCACGCCCTGCTCCAGGGCGTGCGCGGCCTGATGCAGGGTCATGGAGGAGATGAGTTCCCCGTTCTTGTCGAGCACGCCGGCCACGTCGGTCAGCAGGATGAGCTTCTTGGCGCCCACGGCCACGGCCACGGCGCTGGCCACGGAGTCGGCGTTGATGTTGTAGGTGTTGCCGTCCTCGTCCACGCCCACTGGCGCGATGACGGGCACGAAGTTGGCGGCCTGCAGGGAGGTGATGACCGATGTGTCCACGGCCACGACCTCGCCGACCTTGCCCAGGTCGATGATCTCGGGCGGCGCGTCGGCGCGCTCCACGGCCATCTCCAGCTTCTGGGCCCAGATGAGCCGCCCGTCCTTGCCCGACAGGCCCACGGCCCGGCCGCCCTGGGTGTTGATGAGGTTGACGATCTCCTTGTTGACCTTGCCGACGAGCACCATCTCGACCACGTCCATGGTCGCGTCGTCGGTCACGCGCAGGCCCTGGCGGAACTCGGACTGGATGCCCAATTGCTTGAGCATGTTGCCGATCTGCGGCCCGCCGCCGTGCACGATGACGGGGTTCACGCCGATGTAGCGCAGGAGCTGGATGTTCAGGGCGAAGCTTCGGCGCAGGGCCTCGTCCTTCATGGCGTGGCCGCCGTACTTGATGACGATGGTCTGGCCGTAGAACTCGCGGATATAGGGCAGCGCCTCCAGCAGGATGGAGGCTTTGAGTGCGTCGTCGGTCATGGTTCCCCCGTGGGCTTGATGGTGCGGAAAGGTGCCGGGATAACGGCGTGCCGAGTCACTTTGGCAAGGCGGGGGTGAAAATTCAAGGATAATTCAGGGATCACGGTCCATTCGGTTGCCCGCTCACGCGTTTCCCTTCAGGTGGACATGGACGGCCTCGTGAACAAATGACATGACGCACGATATGCTGAACGCCGAGCCGTAACATGTAAGCGGGAAGGTGGCGGATGAAGGACACAATCACCATGCTGGGCGTTCTGATGTTGCTTGCGGCCTGCCCCGCCGAGGCATGGAGCACGTCAGCGAAGAAAATTGAGGCATTTGAAGACGTCTGCGCACGGGCGGTCGAATACGGCTGTTACGTCAACCATAAATACGGCTACGCCCTGGCCTGGCCGAAAAGGCTTCTCAACCCCCTGGGCGAATCCGATGCCGGGGACGGCCAGGTTTTCGCGGCGCCGGACGGCCGGGCCGAACTGCGCTGCTGGGGGAGTTTCGTCAATGCCCCGCAGCAGACCATCCCCCAGGCCATGACCCGGGCCATGGCCGAGCCAGGCCGCCAGATGACCTACACGCATGCGGGCAGGGATTTTTTCGTGCTTTCCGGCCACGCAGAGGGCAGAATCTTCTATCGTCGGTCGGTCCTGGCTCACGGGGTACTGGCCACCTTCGAGCTCACGTACGAGACGCCCCTCAAAAAACTCTTCGAACCCGTGATCCGGGACATCTCCGCAGGATTCATCATCGACCCGGCCTTCGGCCTGCACGGAACTCACGCCGAATAGGCACCCTCACGAAGCCAGTTACATCAAGCCCGAATGGACTGGACGGCCGTATGGGAGAACCACCATTCGGCCTACTTCAGCGCGTCGACAAATGCCTGGGCGGCCCGGAGCATATTGTCGGCCCAGTCTTCAGCCAAGGGGTCGAGACGAACGACCCGCGCGCCGATCTGCTTCGCGATGACGGATGCGCTCTTCTCGGAAAACTGCGGCTGCACGAAGACGACCTTCGCTCCCGCCTCCCTGCCCGTGGCGATGATGCGCTGCATGTCTTTGGGGCTCGGTTCCTTGCCCTCGATTTCGATGGCCGCCTGCCTGAGTCCGTAGGCCTTGGCGAAATAGCCCCAGGAGGGATGGAAGACGAGGAACGTGCGGCGGTCCTCGGGCAGGGACGAGAGTATCGAACGTATCCGCGAGTCGAGCTGCTCGAGTTCCCGCATGAAGGCGTCGGCGTTGGCGGCGTACTCCTGCGCGCCGGCCGGATCGGCCTTGGACAGCCCGTCGCGGATGTGGCCGACCTGGATCTTGACCAGGGCCGGGTCCAGCCAGATGTGCGGGTCGAGGGAGCCGTGCCCGTCCGCATCCTCAACCGCCGTCCGTCCGGCCGGCGCGGCGTCGTCATGATGCTCCCCGGCGTGTCCGTGACTCTCGTCATCCTCGTGATGATGGGCTGCCATGGGTATCTTGGCGATGCCCTCGGCCGTGTGCACGACGGCGATCCCCGGGCTCGCGCCGACGATGCGCCCCAGCCAGGTCTGGTCGAAGGAGTCTCCGATGGTGAAGTAGACGGACGCCCTGGCAAGCTCGGCCATCTGTCTGGGCCGCGGCTCGTAGGCATGAGGGTTGGCGCCGGGCTCGACCATGACCGACACGGGCGCCTTGCCGCCGCTGACCTTGTCCACGAAATACTTCTGCGGCGCGACCGTCACGAAGACCGGCGGCGCGGCCTGGGCCGTTCCTGCAAGGAGCATAAAGGCCCACGTCAGCACCAGGATGCGATTCTTCATACTTTCCCCCATGATTTTGAAACGATGTTTATGCAACAGACTTGCATCCAGTCAAGGGGAGCGCAACCGTGTTGCACACCATCGGTGTCGGTCGGCCGAGGGAGCCGCCCTGCGGGGAGGCCGGTCAGAAGGTGTGCCGCCATGCAACCGACGGCGATGCGGCTGCATGGCTGCGGGCTGCCTGTCTAGCGCAGTTCGTTGATGTCCACATGCCGTCCGCAGCACGGACAGCGCATGGGGGCGCCGAACCGGGCGTTGACGCTGTAGACGTGCAGGATGCCCCGCTTCGTGATCACGTACGCCACCAGGACCGGATGACCGCATTCACAATAACGCTGTTGCATGGGATACCTCCTTGAAATCACACATTAACATTTGTTAATCGCCCGGACAAAAAAAACTACGCGTAGTTGCGGCTGCTCCACAGCACGCGGCCGATGACCCGCAAGGTGTCCATCTCGTCGCCCTGCAGGGTGACGGGCGAATAGCGCTGGTTGGTGCTGAAGAGAATGACGAGCCCGGGACGGACCTGGACCCGCTTGACCTGAATGGTGTCGCCCAACCCGATCACGTAGAGCCGGTTGTCGGAAACGCGGTTCTGGCTCTGGTCGATGAGGATGGTGTCGCCGGGCTCGATTTCCGGGGACATGCTGTCGCCGACGACATCCATGGCCACCATCCGTGCCGGGTTGCCCTTGCGGGCCAGCCAGGCGCGCTCGAAAGGCAGTTCGTCGATCACGGCATCGCCGAGTTCCAGGGAGCCCCCGCCGGCGCAGGCCCTGGCCGCGACCTTGGGCACGAGCGCTGTCCGCCCCTGCTCGTGCTGGTGAACGGGACCGGCGCCCGTACGGAGCCACTCGGGGTTGAGACCGAACTTCGCGGCCAGGCTCAGCCCCCAGGACTTGGGCACCCCCCGCGATTTGGCCAGGGTGATGGCCGCCGGGTCGATGCCCAGGAGGGCCGCCAGCTCTTTCTGCGTCCCGATGCCGGTGGTCCTGGCCACTCTCTGGAAAAAATCGTCGAATTTCATGCGTGCTCCGTGCGGTTACGATTAACACAAGTTAATTACACGTCAAGAAAAAAAGTACATACCTGTCTGTAACGGTGATGATTCCCAATTCTTTCAGGACGTTCGAAAAAATGCTTGACCTCGGACACGACCGCGCCTAGTAAGCGTTTTCCCGATGCGCCCGTAGCTCAGTTGGATAGAGTGCCTGACTACGAATCAGTAGGTCGCATGTTCGAATCATGCCGGGCGCACCACGAATGCAAGGGAGCTGGCCGCTCCCACCCCCTGAAAACCCCTCCCCGCGAAAGCGGCGGGGGGTTTTCGTTTTCCGGAACGCCTCCCCCTCTCACCGTCATGGCGTGCGCCGAGAGTTCGCGCGGTCTCCCGCAACGCCGCCCCCACGTCCTGAAAATCGACGGCTTCGTCTTGCCGGAGTCCTCCCGGATGGGATATGTGATCCCTCGGCCGGCGCGGCTCGCCCTCGGCCTCTAGCACCCAGACCAAGGGCGAATGCAGCCGCGAGGCGCAACGCCCCGATGCGTCCCTTCCATCCCCCTACGCAGGAACCATGCGCAATGACGAACGATGACCACGAGCCCGACACTGCCTCACTCCGTCCAACCGGTCCCTTTTCGGATGCGGACCTGCCCATCGACGCGGACGGGCGCATCTACCACCTGCAGTTGAAGCCGGGGCAGATTGCCCCGGACATCCTGCTGGTCGGAGATCCCGGCCGGGCGGAGTTCATCGGGTCGTGCCTGCTGCGCGAGGTGGAGGTCGCCCGGGAGCATCGCGGCCTGATCACGGTGACGGGAACGGCGGAGATCACGGGCGCCAGAACGACCGTCATCTCTCCCCTGCGGACCACGGTGGCCACGTCGGGCATGGGCACGCCGTCCCTTGAGATCGTGCTGAACGAACTGGTCGCCCTGCACGAAATCGATTTCTCCACGCGCACGCGCAAAGACCGCTATCCGACCCTGAACATCATCCGCGTGGGCACCTCCGGCGCACTGCAGGCCTCGACGCGGCTCGGCACGCCCATCGTCACGTCATACGCCGTGGGCATGGACAACACCGGGCTGTTCTACGAGGCGCCCTGCCCGGACGAAACATGCGCGCGTCTGGAACTGGAGCTGGCCGCGGCCATGCGGGAAGCCATGCCCGCAGGCACGCGCTTCCGCGGCCTCATCCGGCCCTACGTCTCCCGCTCCGGGCCGGCCGTGCGCGAAGCCCTGATGCAGGCAGCCACCAGCCTCGGCCTGCCCGCCCGTCTGGGCCTGACGGTTTCGAACAGCGGCTTCTTCGCCCCGCAGGGACGCGACGTGTCGCGCCTGCAGCCCAGCGTTCCGGCCCTGGACCGCATCTTCTCGGACTTCGACCCGCGCCTGGGCGGCCAGCGCATGGAAAACATGGAAATGGAAACGAGCTTCCTGTGCCACTTCCTGGGCGCCCTCGGCCACAGGGCCGGAGCCATCTGCCCGGCCGTGGCCAACCGCCGGACAAATACCTTCGACCATGACTATCTGGACGCCGTGGACAACGCGACCCGGATCGCCCTGCTGGCCCTGGCGAACCTGCGCGCCCTGAGCCAGGACCCGAACTGAACATCGACAGCGAACCACGCCCCGCGAAGGTCGCGCCACAGCTGGCGCTTTGAAAAAGCCGCACATCTTCGTCATCCGGTTCCCATTTGAACCCGGACATGCTACGTGTTGACCTCCCGAGCCAGCCGGGTGCCGGACACACTGAGTCGTCCGCACACGGCATCGTCGCGAAAAGGCCGGAACTGCTCGCGGCTTGGAGACACGCCATGAAATTTTTCACCCGGAAGAGTACGCAGAATGCGGATCAGGTCGTAACGCGCATCGTCAACCGCATCGCCGAAGACAACGCCTTCGACATCGCGGCGGATGCGAAGTGCGCCGCCGCGCTCACCGAGGCGGTGCAGGCGGCCTGCGCCTACGCCCGCGCCATGGTCGACGAACTGGGCGAGCCTTTCGTCCTGGACCGCAAGCGGGCCACGGGCAGCACCCTGGGCCCCATCCTCTTCGACGACCGCAAGGACGCCTTGGACGCCCTGCGCAATGCATCCAAAATCAGGAAAGTGTTCGCAGACCCGCATGTGCGCGAATGCGTCTTTCTCCTGACCATGCACCGCAGGGAGTACGTCATCTTCGGGACGGAAATCGAGGGAGAGATGATCCGGCGGGACGTCATGCAGGACGCCGTGGAGTTCAGGGACCACAATTTCTCCGCTGCCGCCCCGTCACTTGCGGAGCTGCGGGACCTGCTGACCGAAAACGTGGTCCTCTTCCTGGCCGACCTCGCGCCCGAACGCCTGCGGCGGGACGAAACGGTACGGACGGAAATTCACCATTCCGAAGAACTGCTCAAGGCGCAGATGAAAACGCTCGATTACGCCCTGCGGGAAAGCAGGCCCTTTGCCACGCCGACGCCACTGCACGCCAAGGTTTCGCAGGGGGCCAGGGAAATGGAGGGGTTGCTGGAGAGGCTTTCGACCCTTTCGGCCAAGTCGGACCCGGAGAAATGCCTGCTGGAGATTCGCGACATCCTCCTCGCGCCGCAGCGCCATGTCCGACTGGAGACGGTTGAGATGCAGGTTGGGGATTTCGGGGTCAAATCGAAGTCCGGAAAGTTCATCCGCTTCCACGAGTGCGTCCTCAGCGACGAAGAACGCCTCGCCGTCTTCATGGCCTCCCTGGACCGCGACAACGCCCTCTATCTCTGGCCGGATCTGGAAGCCTGACGGCTGCGAACCTGCCTTGTGCCATGCATCAAAAGCAGGAGCATTTCCTTTTCCAAGGGGAAGACGACTTTTTTCAGCGACTCCATGATATTGTGCAATGCAGTTTGCTCCTCCACTTCAGATTCAAAGACACCCGCACTTGCCCGACGTGGCGTTTCGCCACGCCTGATACCAGATCGTCGAAATCCAGCGCAGCCCCGTTATGACACCGGCTGTCAACCCAATTTGTACTCCTTGCGCTTCCTCCACAGCGTGACGGTCGTGATCCCCAGGATTTCCGCGGCACGCGCCTGATTGGGTTCCAGGGCGAGAACTCGGCGAATATGCTCTTCCTCCATTTCCCGGAGAGTCGGGATGCGCCCCTCATCCATCGAAACATCCTTCATGCTGCCGGATGCCTGCAGCGCTGACGGCAGGTCCGAAACCGTCGGCGACCTGCCCAGCGCCAGCAGGGCCGCGCGTTCCATGACATTGCGCAGCTCCCGCACGTTCCCCGGCCAGGCATGGGCCTGCAGGGCGTGCAGAAAGGACGCCGGCATCTCGACCACGGGACTGGCCTCGCCGAGCCGCAATGTCGCGGCGCGGAAGAACCTGACCGCAAGGCCCGGCACGTCATCGAGCCGTTCCCGCAGAGGCGGGATTCTGCTTTCGAAGACGTTCAGCCGGTAATACAGGTCCTCCCTGAAACTGCCGTCCCGGCACATCTGCGCCAGGTCCCGGTTGGTGGCGGCGATGATCCGGACGTCGAGCCGCAGGGGCGTGTTGTCGCCGACGCGCTCGATGACCCGGTCCTCCAGGAAGCGCAGGAGCTTGGCCTGGGCCGCGGCCGACAGCTCGCCTATCTCGTCCAGGAAGAGCGTGCCCCCGTGGGCGGCCTCGAATTTGCCGACATGGTCGCGCACGGCGCCGGTGAACGCCCCCCGGACATGGCCGAAGACCTCGGACTCGAAGAGCGACTCGGCCAGGGCGGTGCACACGACTTCGACGAACGGCTTTCCGGCCCGCGCGGAGCGGCGATGGATGGACCGGGCCAGCTCGGTCTTGCCCGTGCCGGTCTCCCCGGTCAGCAGGACCGTGGCCTCCGTGGGGGCGATGCGCTCGATGAAGGGCTGCAGCGCGAGCGCCGACGGGGCGCTCAGGCCTTCGAACCAGTCCCCTTCGGCCAGCCCCGCGCGCAGCCTCTCGTTCTCCCTGCGCAGGTCGACGATGGTCTCGACCTTGGCCAGAAGATGTTCGAGCTGCTCCATGGAGAACGGTTTGGGGAGGTAGTCGAAGGCTCCGGCCTTGATGGAGCTGACGGCGTTGTCGAACGAGGCGAAGGCCGTCATGACCACGCACAGGGCGTGCGGATGCCTGGCGCGCACCTCCCGGATCAGGTCGATGCCCGACGCCCCCTCCATGCGCATGTCCGTCAGGACCAGATCGGCGGGCCGCCCGTCCAGAGCGGCCAGCGCCTCCCTGACGCCGGGCGCAGTCCGCACGTCGCAGCGCAGGGATCTGAGGCCCACGGCCAGGGTGGCTGCGATGGCCGGGTCGTCGTCGACGACGAGCACGTCAAGTCTGGTCCGCATCCTTCTCCTCCGGGTGAACGGGAATGGAAACCGTGAAGCGGGAACCGCGCGGGCTCCGCGCCGCATAGCCTATGACGCCGCCGTGCGCCTCGACGATGGACCGGGAGATGGCCAGGCCCAACCCGACCAGCCCTTCCCTGGTCCCGGCCGCCCGGCCGTGTGAAAACGGCTCGAACAGACGCGCCTGAACGGCGGACGGGAGCCCGGCCCCCTGGTCCTCCACGTCCAGACGCAACGCCCCGCCGAGGAGTTCGAGTCGGACGGACACCTCGTCGCCGCTCGTCGAAGCCTGGACGGCGTTGGAGACGAGATTGGAAACCACCCAGGCAAACCGGTCGGCGTCCAGGGACACGTCCGGAAGGCCGTGAGCGGCAAGCACGTTGAGGGTTATGCCTCGTTCCCGCGCGAGCAGTTCGAACGGTCGCAGCCAGCGTTCGAGCATGCGGCCGGGGTTTGCCGGCTGCAGGTTCAGGCGCAGGGCCCCGGGGGCCATCCGCGCGATGTCGAGGAACTGGTGGGCCAAAATGCGCAGACGGGCCGCGTCCTCGTGCACAGTCTCGACCAGCAGGCACACTTCGCGGTCGAACTCGACCTTGCGCCGGTCGAGCAGGTCCGCCGCCAGGCACAACGACTGCATGGGGGTCTTCAGCTCGTGGGAAATCCAGTCCATCATCTCCGAGCGCAACCCCTCTCGCCGTCGCCCCTCGGTCACGTCGGACAGGAGGAATATCTGTCCGATGGGCTTCCCCGAAGGCGTGACCAGCTCTCTTCGCCGGGCGGAGAAAGTCCGCTCCTCGCCGTCGACATGCAGCACGATATCCCGCTTGCCCTGCAGGTTCGCGTTCAGCAGCTCGCGCAGCGCCATATAGTTGGGGTCGGTCGTGGGCAGGTCACGCCAGTTCAGGTCCCGACCCTCGGCGCCGACATGCAGGATCGCGCTCATCCGCACACTGAGATGCGCGACACGCATGCTTTCGTCCAGCACCAGGATGGCGTCCTCGGCCGACTCCAGGATGGCTTCCAGCTTGCTCTTCTCGGCGGTGAGGCTGCCCAGGTTCAGGGCGTCCAGTTCGCTCAGGCGGTTCCAGAGCCGCCCCAGCTCGTCGAACAGGATTCTGACCTCAAGCGTCTGGGGGGCGGGCAGATGCAGAATGGTGCCGAGCTTCGGCCTGGCCTTCAAAACCTCGGCCGCGCGCCGCAGCGGGTGGGACACCTTGCCGGCTATGCCGTCGGCCATGAAAACTGCCAGGATCGTGCCGAGAACGAACAGGCAGGCCGCGCCCAGGACGGTGGCGTCGCGGATGAGCGCCGAGCGGCGCAACCGGTCGAGCATGCCCTGCTCGTTGACCTTGACCAGCTCCGCCACGGCCATGCGCAGCTCCTTGAAGGCGTCGTCCGCATCACGGCCCGAGTCGATATCGCCCTGAAAGCGCGTCCACGATGCCTGCAACGCGTCCAGCACCCTGGGCTCACCCGCCTCCGTGACATTCGACCTCGCCTTAGTCAGCGCCGACTCGAACTGCCCTCGCCATTGCGCCGCCTCCTTTTCCGGGTACTGCTGCGGAAAGCGCAGCGCGTTCATGGCCGTCTCCATGTCCCTGCCCCAGGCGATGGAGTCGTAGTTCATGCTCACCAGGAGCGTCGGCACCCGGCCGGCGACGAAGATGGCCCCGACGAGCAGGAGCCCGAGAACGCCGAAGATCACCACGATCCTCAGGAACTCACCGCGGATGCGGCGCTGCAGGGTTGGCAGAACGATCATGGCGCCTCCCTGGGCGTGGTGTTGATGATATGCACGTCCACGCCCACCGCATCGTGGAGAAAATCAAGCAGAAAGGAGCCGCGCAGGCGTTCGCGCAGGGGGGACAGGCGGGATTTCCCGAACACGGCGTGCCTGATGTTGCGCTCGCTGGCGAAGTTGACCAGGACCTCCGCGATGTCGCGCCCTTCGAGCTGGACCACTTCCGCCCCCAGCAGCACGGCCAGGCGGAGGTTGTTCTGCAGGACCCTCTGCAGGCCAGCGTCGATGCGCGTCGGGTTCTCGCTGGGCCGGCGCACGTAGACCACGAAACAGGGGGAGCCGAACTGGCCGGCGATGCGCATGCCCTTGCGGATGAGCGTCTCCGCGTCCGTAGGGTCGGAGCTGACGCCGACCATGACCGCCTCGACGACGTCCCCGCTGTCCCGGCGGGAGAGAAGGTCCATCTCGGCGATCTTGCGGACCTGGTCCCCGGAAGCCTCGCGCAGGCACATCTCGCGCAGCAGCGAGAGGTTCTGGTAGGTGAAGAAGGCGGTCAGCGCCCGCTCGGCCTGCTCCGGGGGGTATATCTTGCCCTGGCGCAGGCGTTCCCGCAGTTCCTCCATGGTCACGTCGACGTTGACCACCTGGTCGGCGCGGTTCAGGATACCGTTCGGCAGCCGCTCCCTGACCGGAACCCCGAGCATGGCCTCGATCCTCGCGGCGACGGACTCCACGTGCTGCACGTTGAGGGTGGTGATGACATTGATCCCGGCCTCGAGGATCTCGAGCACGTCCTTGTAGCGCTTTTCCCGCGCGGAGCCGCTCGCGTTGGTGTGCGCCAGTTCGTCCACGAGGACGATCTGCGGCCGGCGCGCCAGGACGGCCTGGACGTCCAGCTCGGGCCAGACGGCCTCCCCCTCCCTGCACAGCCGGGGCGGCAGCACCTCCAGACTTTCCATGAGGGCGGTGGTTTCGGGGCGGCCGTGGGGCTCCACGTAGCCGACGACCACATCGAAACCGTCCTGGCGCAAGCGGTGCGCCTCCTGCAGCATGGCGAACGTCTTGCCCACGCCCGCGGCGTAGCCGAGGTATATCTTCAGGGACCCCTGGCGCTTGCGGGCCAGAAGTTCGGAAAAATCATCCATGTCCGCCTCCCGGGGCATCACGGGCGCATCCCGTCCAGGGCGAGGTTGAGTTCGAGCACATTGACCCTGTCCGAACCGAACAGGCCGAGTTCGGGTTTCCGGACATGCCGTTCGACCAATTCTGACACCGATTGCGACGAAAGGCCACGGGCACTTGCCACGCGCCCGACCTGGAAGCGGGCCGCCTCCGGGCTGATGTGCGGGTCCAGCCCGCTGCCCGAGGCGGTCAGCAGATCCACCGGCAGGGGGGCGTCCGGGTTCTCCCTGCGCAGGAGGGCCGCCCTCTCCTGCATGCGTCCGGCCAGAGCCGCGCTGGTCGGGCCGAGGTTGGAGCCGCCCGAGGACATGGCGTCGTAGCCCTGCCCCGCCGCCGACGGACGGCCGTGAAAGGAACGCGGCCCGGAAAAAGGCTGCCCGATGAGTTTCGAGCCGACGATCGTGTCCCCTCTGTTCAGCAGGGACCCCGCGACCTGTTCCGGGAAGAGCGCACGGCCGAGGGCGGTGACCGCGACGGGGTACGCCCCGCACAGGACAAGGGCGAGCAACGCGGTAAGAACGATGGACTGGCGCATGATCGTGTACATGAATGCCTCCTAGGCCATGCCCAGCGCGCTGATGAGCATGTCGATGAGCTTGATGCCGACAAAGGGCGCGACGAGGCCGCCCAGGCCGTAGACCAGCAGGTTCGAGCGCAGCGCCGCCACCGTGGAGCGGGGCCTGTAGCGCACCCCGCGCAGGGCCAGCGGGATGAGGACCACGATGATCAGGGCGTTGAAGATGACGGCCGAGAGGACGGCGCTCTGCGGGCTGGACAGGCGCATGACGTCCAGGGCCCCGAGCTGGGGGAGCGAGGCCGCGAAGATGGCCGGGATGATGGCGAAATACTTGGCCACGTCGTTGGCGACGCTGAAGGTGGTCAGGGCCCCGCGGGTGATGAGGAGCTCCTTGCCGATCTCGACGATCTCGATCAGCTTGGTCGGGTCGGAGTCCAGATCGATCATGTTGCCGGCCTCCCTGGCGGCCTGGGTGCCGGTGTTCATGACGAGCCCCACGTCCGATTGGGCCAGGGCCGGGGCGTCGTTGGTCCCGTCGCCCGACATGGCCACCAGGCGGCCGCCCTGCTGCATCTCCACGATCAGCCGGAGCTTGTCCTCCGGCCGGGCCTCGGCCAGGAAATCGTCGACCCCGGCTTCGGCGGCGATGGCCTGGGCCGTGAGGCGGTTGTCGCCCGTGATCATGACCGTGCGGATGCCCATGGCCCGGATGCGCTCGAAGCGGTCGCGCATGCCCGGCTTGACGATGTCCTTCAGGTGGACCGCGCCGAGGATTCCCCTGGCCCGCGAAGCCACCACCAACGGCGTTCCTCCGGCGGCCGCGATCTCGTCGGCCAGCCGCCTGGCCTCTTCGGCGCGTTCGGAACCGCCCGGCAGAGCCATCTCCGCGGCCCAGGCCAGCACCGCGTCGGCGGCGCCCTTGCGGACCTGTTCCGCGTCCCAGTCCAGCCCGCTCATGCGTGTCTCGGCCGTGAAGGCGACCGACTGCGCATGTTCCGGAGCTTCGGCCCTGATTCCCTGCCGTTTGACGAGTTCGACGATGGACCGCCCCTCGGGCGTTTCGTCGCCCGCGGAGGCCAGAAGCGCCATGCCGCCGAGTTCCTGCATGTCGACGCCCCCGACGGGCGCGAGCCGGGTCGCCATGCGGTTGCCCAGGGTGATGGTGCCGGTCTTGTCCAGCAGCAGGACGTCGACGTCTCCGGCCGCTTCGACGGCCCGGCCGGACATGGCCAGGACGTTGCGCCGGAGCAGCCGGTCCATGCCCGCGATGCCGATGGCCGCCAGCAGCCCCCCGATGGTCGTAGGGATGAGGCAGACCAGCAGTGCCACGAGGACCGGCATCTCCACGGACACCCCCTGATGCAGGGCGAAGGGCTTGAGGGTCACCACGGCCAGGAGGAAGATGAGGGTCAGGCCGGCCAGGAGGATGTTCAGGGCGATCTCGTTGGGCGTCTTCTGGCGCTCGGCGCCTTCGACGAGGGCGATCATGCGGTCCAGGAAGGACTTGCCGGGTTCCTGGGTCACGCGGATGACCAGGCGGTCGGACAGCACGGTGGTCCCGCCCGTGACCGCGCTCCGGTCGCCGCCCGACTCGCGCACGACGGGCGCCGACTCGCCGGTGACGGCGGACTCGTCCACGGCGGCCGCGCCCTGGGTGACCGTGCCGTCGGCCGGGATCATCTGGCCCGCTTCGACCACGACGCTGTCGCCCGGGCGCAGAGTCGAGGCCGGTATTTCCTCGGTGCCGCCGTCATCCCGCAGGCGGACGGCCAGGGTGTCCCGGCGGGCGCTGCGCAGGCTGTCCGCCTGTGCCTTGCCTCGCCCTTCGGCCAGGGCCTCGGCGAAGTTCGCGAAGAGGACCGTGGCCCACAGCCACAGGCTGATCTGCCCTGCGAAGGACGCCCGGTCCGGACCGTGCTGCAACAGGTCCGTCAGAAAGGAGGCCGTGGTCAGCAGGCTGCCGACGCCGACGACGAACATGACCGGGTTTTTCGCCAGCGTGCGCGGGTCGAGCTTGGTCAAGGCCCCAAGCAGCGCCTTGCGCACGACGGATGAATCGTGAACCGCGATGCGTTTTCTTTTCATGTTATATCTCCCGATCCGGCTCAGAAGAGCCGGCCTTCCAGCATGTGCATGTGTTCCACCACGGGCCCCAGGGACAGTGCGGGCAGATAGGTCAGGGCGCCGACGATGACGATGACGGCCGTGAGCAGCACCGCGAACGTCGGGCCCTCGACGGGAAACGAGGCGTCCGTGATCGGCCGGGCTCTCCGGGAGGCCAGGGAAACGGCTACGACGAGCATGGGGATCATGACCCCGAATCGTCCGAGAAGCATCGCCAGGGCCAGGGTGACGTTGAAGGCCGGCGTGTTCGCAGCGAGGCCCGCGAAGGCGCTGCCGTTGTTCTGCGCCGCCGAGGTGTAGGCGTAGAGGAGTTGGGAGAAACCATGCGCCCCCGCGTTCGAGAGGGAGGCTGGACCCCATTGGACGGCGGCAAGCGCCGTGAATCCCAGCAGGGGCAGGGCCGACAAGAGCAGCGCGGTCACGGCCCAGGTGATCTCCCGGCCCTCGACCCGCTTGCCGAGGTAGTCGGGCGTCCGCCCGATCATGAGCCCGGCCAGGAAGACCGTGAGCAGAATGAAGAGGATCATGCCGTACAGACCCGAACCCACCCCTCCGAAGACGACCTCGCCCAGCAGCATGTTGACCATCGTCGCCAGCCCCCCGAGGGGGGTGAAGCTGTCGTGCATGGAGTTGACGGCCCCGCAGGACGCGTCCGTGGTCACGGCGGCGAACATGGCCGAGGTGAAGGCCCCGAACCGTACCTCTTTCCCTTCCATGTTGGGGACGTCCTGCCCGACCAGGGAACGCAGCGTCGGGGTGCCCAGACTCTCGAAATGCGCGGTCCAGACGACGGATGCGGCGAAGAGCGCGGCCATGACCAGCCAGACGGTCCAGGCATGCCGCGGACGGCCCACGGCCTTTCCGAGCGTGAAGACCAGGGCCCCCGGAATGAGGAAGACGCTCAGCATCTGCAGGAAATTCGATACCGCGGTGGGGTTTTCGAAAGGGTGCGCGGCGTTGGCGTTGAAGAACCCTCCCCCGTTGACCCCGAGCATCTTGATCGCGACCTGCGAGGCCACGGGCCCCAGCGGGAGGGACTGCACGCCGCCCTCGAGCGTCGAGACGTCGCGCACGGCCGAGAACGTCTGCACGACGCCCTGACCGATGAGCACGAGCGCGAACACGAAGCTCAGCGGCAGCAGCACGTATAGGAGCGAGCGGACCAGATCGGCCCAGAAGTTGCCGATCCCGGCCGCCTCCCGGCGGGCGACACCCCGGATGACGGCCATGCAGGCGGCCATGCCCACGGCCGCCGAGACGAAGTTCTGGTAGGTCAGCCCGACCATCTGGGAAAAGACGCTCATGGTCGCCTCCCCGCCGTAGGCCTGCCAGTTGGTGTTGGTCACGAAGCTGACCGCCGTGTTGAAGGCCAGATCCCAGGACAGGGACGGCAACCCCCGCGGGTTGAGGGGCAGGACGTCCTGAAACATGAGGACGCCGAACGTGAGCGCGAATCCGGCCGCGCTGAAGCCGGCCAGGCAGGCGGCATAGCGCTGCCACGTATGGTTCAGTTCCGGGTTGATCCCGGACAGTGCGTACATCCCCTTTTCGAGGCGTCCGAACACGGAATGCAGGATCGTCCGTTGTCCTTCCAGAACAGCGTGAATGAAATGCCCGAGGGGCGGGCAGCACAGTGCCAGGATGCCCAGGAAAAGCCCGAGTTGGATGAAATCTGACGATGTCATGATGTGTGCGCCTTCCGATCGCTAAAATTTCTCGGGTCGAAACAGAGCAACGAGCAGGTACACAAACAGGCACGCCGCTACCCCCAAACCGATGATGTCGTATGTCTCCACAATGCCTCCGATCATGAAACTGGAAATGCCGATTTCACCGGATAAAAGCAGAGGCCATGCCAAAGCATGACGACAAGAAAAAATACATTATTTCAAATTGTTGAGTTGTCGATAGCGCATTGCGCACGAAGAAAGGATTTCAAAATGAAGGCGTCAATTACAAAATGTAATCAACGTGAGGAAGGCGAAGACTCAACCCAACGACATGTTAAAATTATAAATGTTCCGTTGAAAATCGACTGAGAAATTCAAATCGCACATCAAAGCGTTATCAACTGGGATGGCGAAATTATTTTGATACAAAATTCCAGCTCGTTGCCAAGATAAATATAAAAATCTTCATGTCCTCCATGGACCACGACAACGCCCTCTGTCTCTGGCCGGATCTGGAAGGCTGACGGTGCGTGACCATTGGCCGCAAGGGATCAGCGGCCGAACGCTTCCCGTTTTTCACGCGCAGTGTCAGTTTTTATACTTCTTCGACAGTGCATCCATCAATGCATGAAACTCCTCATGCTTGCCCAATCCGATACGCTCAATCTCAAGTTTCTCGAAATTTTCATACAATTTGTTGTCATCGTCGACGCTCAAAATTTTCTCCGCCATCGGAAACAATACGTTGTTCTCCTTGAAGATGTGTTGATTCAGCAAGGAAACATATTCTTCCACGGCATTTCGGAACGCATCGGTCTTGATCCCATGCACCGAGAAATCACCGAGCGCGTTTTTCATGTCCGCGACATGGCGGCGACCGCGTTCGTGCTCGTGCAGCATGACGCCGATCGGTCCGCCGTCCCTGGCCACCCCGGCCGCCTCAAGGGCCGGGAACAGAAAATCCTCTTCCTTTCCGTGATGGCACGTGTCGACAAACACCGTCAAAAATTCCATGATGCCTTCGAGCTCTTTCTTTGGAACACTTTCGCCTGTAGCAATCATATTCGTTACAGATTGCAGAATGCCAAGCATAACCTGAATGCCTTCGTGCTCATTCATCAGCTCTTGCGTGGATTTCATCTCATCCCCCCAAAAAACTCAAACATGCGTCACTTGCGGGAAACATTCTCCAAATACTCCTGCAATGCTATCGCATGATTGAATTCCCTGTTTGTACTTGCATACAGGAGCGTCACATTTCCGCTCCGAGCCAATCCGACAATCGTTTCGACTGCATCTGGGCGGCCATCCAATTCGGCAAAATATCTTCTCTTGAACTCCAGCCACTTCTCCGGCTGATGGCCGAACCACTTCCGCAACTCGGCGCTCGGGGCAATCTCCCTGACCCAGACCCCTTGAAGATTTTCCTTGCTCACGCCCCGCGGCCAAAGACGGTCCACCAGAATTCGAGAACCGTCGTCACCGATCGGATCGTATACCCTTTTGATGGCGATGCCCATATCGAACACCCGGGTCGCATGCAGGGGCGACACGTTCGCCCCTTCATGCATTTCTTCAGTTATTTCAGGAAGCCCGTCTGATCGGAGGGAACAGGAAGAACGACAACGCGCCCGGCGCAGTATCACATCCGTCAGCGTCGCATCCGCTCAATCCCGGAAACCGCTTTCACGATGCTTCGCGGCAATGGCGTCCGCCATTCTGTTGAGCGCTTCGAGGGTTTCCTCTTTCGGCAGCCCCTTGCACAGCACCGGCTCCAGCACCTCGACCTTGAGATTGGGGATCATGCCGGCCAGCGTTTCGACGGTCTTGCCGCCCCATCCGTAGGAACCGATGACGGACAGGTACTGCGCCTTGGGCCGCAGGGCGTTGGCCAGGAAGGCCGCGTACGCGGCCAGCGGGTGCGGTCCGGCCAGCACCGTGGGCGCGCCGACGATGATGGTGCCGGCATCGACCAGGGCCATGGCCAGCTTGCCGATATCCGTCACCGCCAGATTGAAGAGTTCGACCTGCACCCCCCTTTCGGCCAGCGCCGCGGTCAGGTGGTCGACCATGCGCGCCGTGCTGCCGTGCATGGATACGTACGGCAGGGCCACGAGATTGCGCGGCGGGGCCGAGACCCACTCGCGGTAGGCCTCGATGATCCACCCCGGACTGTCGTAGATCTGCCCGTGGCTTGGCGCCACCATGACGATGTCGTAGTCCGCGAGCTTGTCCAGATTCTTGGCGAGGATGTTGCGGAAAGGCATCATGATCTCGGCGAAATAGCGCTTGGCCGCCTCGTGCACCCGGCACTTGTCCGTGACGAAGAGGTCGCTGCTGGCGATGTGCGAGCCCAGAAAGTCGCAACTGAAGAGGATTTTGTCCTCGACCAGATAGGTGGACATGGTCTCGGGCCAGTGCGCCCAGGGCGTGTGGATGAATTTGAGGGTCTTGTCGCCCAGGGACAGGGTTTCCCCGTCGGCCACGACCACGAAC
>Ga0209066_10001525_pt1 | contig 30364 bp, 28 predicted proteins | sample All_14_2_FD_187198 | JGI IMG/M metagenome (GOLD analysis project Ga0209066, IMG submission 187198) | Freshwater microbial communities in response to fracking from Pennsylvania, USA - Allegheny Zone_MetaG_DW_15 (SPAdes) (version 2) ... | reverse complement strand
ACGACCAACATCCCGATCTCGACCGCCCGGTTGAACCAAGCCGCCGTGCCTAAACCATCGGAATGAGGGGTCCCTTTTAGGCGCCTATCACCCCGCTAAGGGGGTCCTTCTTCCACGCCGCTGCACACGCTCACGACACAAGGAACCCGTACGCGCGTCCGCACGCGCATTATTATACCCCCCGCTCTCTCAGAGCAGGAGGCGATCTGATGACCAATCGATCGAAAGGCCGTCAAGCACCGACCTCAGGCGAGACCTATGAGGTCGGTTATCCTCGGCAATTCGAGCCAAGGCCGTCGTTAGAAGCCCTCTGAGGGGCCAGGCGACTGGCTGGACGAGCCCTAAGCGGCAGCCGCTGTGGGCTTGAGACGCGCGACAATCGCTTGGAGTTGCGTCCCCTAGTCAGGGGTCCGGCGAACTTTCACGTGTTGCACTCTTGTTGAGACCCAATGATCTTTCGCGCGGACGCAAGGGGCGGACCATCCCAAGACCTGGAAGGGAGCCAGCTACAGACCTCAAGGACACCGCCACCAGCCGCTATGCCTTGCCCGCAACCTTCACGGCTTTTGCCTCCACCACGCCCAAGATCCGGTTGAATGCGTCACTTGGATGGGAACGTGGGCCGTGGACGATCGACGGCTATGCTCGCTATGTCAGCCGCAGCAAGGGTTATGACACGCTGGGCGCCCATGGCTTGGTGCCGATTGACGCCTATACGACTCTTGGGGGACGGATCGGTCGCGACTTGGGTCAAGGTCTAACCCTTTCACTGTCGGGTCAGAACCTGCTGGATAACTCGCAGCGCCAGACCACGGGTCTTCCGGCCCGAACCGAAGTGGTCCTTGGCTTGGCCAAGACCTGGTAAATCAAAGTACATCCCTAAAACTAGGGCTCCCGCCAACGCAGGAGCCCTTTTTCTTTGGCGAAAGGTGCTTGTAGGCTCAGGCTTATCGGCAACGCAGGAGGATCATTGAACTTCGTGGCGCTTAACACACGCGCCAGAGACCCCGGCTAATCCAAGGCCACCACTACAAGAGAAGACACGATTTACCAAGTTTCGACGGTGCCAGCGCCGGGTTCGGCCGCACCTGGATCCTGGACGCTTAGGTCGCGGCTCTGATGACGGCTGCGAAAGCCTAGAGCGCCAGCTTCAAAGAGCTAGAGAGCGAAAGCGTCTGGTTCCCTTGGCGAAATCAAGGCGCAGGGTATGGTGCAGAGCTACATCGCACTGCAACTCCGCAGGCCTACAGGCTGGGGGGCTCGGCTAGATTAGCCCGCGCCTACCTGCTGAACGACTTCGAGGCCAAAGAGGCACGAACGATATGCGATCAGCCACTTTCGCGACAAGTCCGATGACGAGGTCGACATCGTACTTGAAACCAGGCCGGCCACGTCGTGGGCTTGGAGATCAAGCCATCGACGCCAACCTAGCCGTCGGGGCGTGGCCCACCATCTTCGGCCACGCCAAGATGACTACGACGCTGCTCGAGCAGCCTGTCGCATCACTGCGACATCGTCGAGACCGGCAACGACTGCTGGCGGCTCAAGAATCGCGCCTGACCGGCACGCCCCACTTCATCCACAACTTGTTCAACCTCCCCCCCAGACCTCCCTCCGGGCAGCTGATCGATCAGTGGGTCACACCGCGACGATGCTCTGCGCTGGCTGAGAGCTACGCGCATCGTCGCTCGAAGCCCAAAGGGGGTCGCGATTGCGCGCCGTTTGACAGTCAGACGCCCACCGAAGTCGGCGCGCCAGCAACGTCCGGTCCCAAATGAGGCGGCGCAACGCGGGCGGCGCGTCGACGCGCCCACCAAATGAACACTGAGCCCAACAGAGGCGCTAGGATCAGCGACAACAGAGCGTATCGAAGCGACTCTTCGCCATGCATCGGTGCGAGCCCATCACTGAGAATGCCGACCATAAGCGGAACGATCGTGCCTGCGATCAGCGTCATCACGGTCAGCACCAAGGTCGAGGTCAATCCGCGCTGCGAAGGCGCGACAAGCGAAACCGCAATCGCGATGCACGGGCCATGAGTGCTTGCGATCAGGAAGTTCAGCGCCAGTATGCCCACAACCAAGAGCGGGATCGACGGAGCGAACAGAAACAGCGCGAACGCCGGAATCGAGAGGGGCAGAGCGAGAATTGGCACGGTAAGCCCGGCAAACCGGTCACCGCTTCGCTCGACCAGCTTGGTGGCCAACATACCCGACAGTATCGCACCCAGGACACCGCCAGCGACCGCTGGCGGGCCGACAAGGGCGCCGACAACGCCCTCGGACACTCCGTAGGACCGTTGCAGGAAGGTTGGCGCCCAGGTTGGGAGGGTCGCCAGGATGACATGCGAGAAGCTGTAGCCGAGCGTGAGCAGCATCAAGCCGGGAACCGAAGCAATCTTGCGGATCGACAGCAGAAGTCCGTCGATCCTGGGTATGGGCAAGTCGCCGGGCTCGCGGGGAGACACCTCCCGCTTGGTGGACGGCATGGTGAGAGCGATCAAGGCGACCAGAACCAACCCGGCCAGCCCCATCACGATGAACATCATGCGCCAACCGCCCAGCAAGGCGGTCAAGGCGCCGGCCAGGATCGAGCCAGCTACAATGCCAACACCGGTGCTGGACTGGAATATCCCGACCGAGCGCTGAAGTCTTGGTCCAGGGAAGTAGTCGGCGAGCAACGACATGGCGACCGGGAACACGGTGGCTTCGCCGACACCGACCAGAATGCGAGAGATCGCGAGACTGTTGAAATCATTCACAAAACCCGTGGCCGCTGTCGCGCCCGTCCACATCAGGACGCCCAGTCCGAGGATCAGCCTGCGATCGCCCCGATCAACCCAGCGCGCGATCGCTATGCCCGCCACCAGATTGAAGACTGAAAAGGCCAGACCGGAAATCAGGCTGTACTGCGTGTCCGTGAGGGCCAGGTCCTCCATGACCGACTTGGCCACGATGCCGAGCAGAGCGCGGTCGGCAAAATTGAAAACATTGGCGAGGAACAGCAGCGCCAGCCCGTACACCGCCATCCCGCCACCACGTCGCATCATGTCTGGCCCCGTCGTACTCATGTCGCTCCTCAACCCCCAGGCCACAAGGCCAGCTTATCTGTAAGAGATGGACGCGCCAGGCCGTAAAGGCCTGGCGCGGGGCGGGTGACCCGCCTCCATAACCCGGACCTAGAAGTTCACGCCCAGCCGAACGCCGTAGGTGCGCGGCGCGCGATAGGACGCGGTGAACGGACTAGACGGAGGCCCGAGCGACGACGGCCGAGCCTCCCCGGTTCCCGAGTAGAACACTGGGACCACCTCATCGGTGAAGTTGTTGACGTACCCGGTCAGACGCCATTTGCGATTGTCGTAAGTCAGGGAGACGTCGCCGGTCGTGACGGGGTCAGCCTTCATGTAAGAGAGATAATCGGTGCTCCCGATCCAGATGTCGCCGCGATACTGCCCCCGCAGGTCAGCCACGATCTCGGCGCCGTTGGAGAGCGGGAAGACCTGCTGAATGCCGACCGTCGCGGTCCAGTCAGCGGCGTTCAGCGTCGGATAGCCCGCGGTCTTCAGGCCCGCCGAAGTGGTGGTGCCGGAGATTTCCGTATCCAGGTGCTGCAGGTTCAAGGACAGCGTAGTGTTTCGCGTGAGCAGGAACTGGCTTTCCAATTCCTGGCCGACAATCTCGACCTCACCCTGGTTGACGGTCAAGAACACGGTGTTGTTGTAGCCGCCCGAGCCGAACGGAGGCGTCCAGTCGTCGACCCCGAACTGCGAGACCTGCTGGTCAGCGTACTTGTAGCGGAAGATCTCGAAGTTCAGCAGCAGTCGGCGATCCAGGAAGTAGTTCTTCGATCCCAGTGTGATCGCCTTCACATATTCCGGGTTGTAGCTGTTTCCCGTCACCGTGGTCGGGGCCGCAGGCGCAAGGCTGCCGAAGCCGGCCAACGGCGTCGCGAAGAAGAAGCCGCCGGCCTTGTAGCCGCGCGCATAGCTCAGATAGAGCAGCGAGTTCGGCGCGAGGTCCCATTCAGCGCCGCCATTGTAGGTGACTTCCCCCCACGACTTGTCGGCCGCGACGGTCACCGAGTTCGGGCCCGACCTGCTGACGCCGCTGAACGACTTGTCGTCGTTGGTGTAGCGGACACCGGCGGTCAGCCGCACGGCGTCGGTCAACGACAGGCGTCCCGCGGCGAACGTCGCCCAGCTCTTCGTGCTCGTCTTGATCGTCTGACTGGTTCCCGGGTTGTTGGGATAGCCAGGCAGGATCTCGATGAAGCTGTCGACGTCTTCATCGAGCAGGAAGCCGCCAAGGATGTACGAGAAGCGCTTGTCGGGATCGGAAGCGAACCGGGCCTCCAGGGTGGAGGTGTCGCTGTCCTCGAGATTACGCAAGTTGGTGGCGCCGATCGTCTGGGAGTCCAGCGAGGCTTTCCTCAAGGCCGGGATGAGGGTCAGGGCGCCACCGCCTACCTCCCACTCTACGAGGCCGGTCAGGCCCTTGAAGGTATCGTCACGCTTGCCGTCAAAACGGCAGGGCGACTTGCTGCCTGTCGTGTACCACCAGTCGTCCCAATCGAGGCTCCCCGTCGAGGTCGCGCTGCGATCCACGCCGTCGCAGCGGTCGTTGACGTCGACCCAGGGATCGCCGGCCAGCGGCTGGCCGTCGGTCGTGTAGCGGCGAAAGGGCGGAGGTCCCGCCGCGGCGACGAAGGTCGAGTTCAGCAGAGTCGTCCCGCCGCCCTTCCCGCCTTGGTGGTGATAGTCTGCGCCGATCTGCAGCGTCAGCTTGTCCGACGGCTCCATGCGCAGTGTGATACGGCCAGACTGACCGACATCGTCCTGAAGTCCGGAGTCGTAGTAGCCGTCGCGGTTAATGAGGCTGAACGCCCCCCGGACGGCAGCGCGTTCACCGACCGGAAGATTGAGGGCGCCGGAAGAGCGCCGCAGATCGAAGCTGCCGCCTTCGACAACCAGGTTGCCCGAGCGCTCGCCGAGAATGGGCGCGCGCGGGATGATGTTGACGGCGCCGCCGGTCTGGTTCCGGCCATACAGGGTCCCCTGCGGGCCCTTGAGGATCTCAACACGTTCGAGATCGTAGTAGAGCCCCGACGTCGAAGCGACCCGCGTGATCGGAACACCATCGTAGTTAAAGCCGACCGTCGCGTCGGTGTAGGGATTGAGCGGGTTGTTGCCCACGCCGCGAATGCTGGTCTGTGGGTAGACGCCCGACACCTGCGAGAACTGCACCGACGGGGCCATTCGGCTCAGATCACCAGGATTGGTGCCGACGCTTTCCAGCTCTCGCGCCGCGATCGCGTCCACGGAGATCGCGGCGCGCTGCGCGCTTTCCGCACGACGTTGAGCCGTGACGACGATTTCTTCGAGCTGCGCCCCTCGCTCCTGCGGTGCCGCCTGCTGCGCAAGCGCCGCCGGTCCGCCGGCTGTAGCCACAAGGGCCGAGGTCAACGCAAGCCAAGTTCTGCGATTCATTCGCTTCAACCTCCCCAATGCAGGCGATCGCCTTGCCGGGCTCTTCGGCCCCTTGCTCGCCACGACGGCGATACTTAATCCTAGTAACAGGAATTTAGCGGAGCAACAACTCCATAACTCATACGATCAGACATCTGTCCTATTTTGCCTTGCAGCCAGGGATCAATGCGCTCACTGGCCAACAGGCTGGCCGAATCCCATAAATATGGCGCCATATCGCCTCGCCACTATCGTGGGGCAGGCGCAAAGCCATACAGAGCAGCGCCAACTTCACACTATCTGACACATATAATCAGACGTCGTTCTAGATAGCGATGCGACTCGTTCCGGGGCGGGAAGACGGCTCAGGCTGGACTAGCCAGTCGCACATCAAATCCCGAGGGCGCGCTGGACGCAAGGCACCAGCCCTTACGAAGAATGGCCAAAGCCAACCCGCTTTATTCCTAGACCTAGGAAAAAGACGGCGCTAGCTTACGCGCACTGGGCGTCAGACCCTAAACGGCGTGAGAATTCCATGAAGCTCGCAACCCTTTCCAACGGCGCCCGAGACGGCCAGCTTGTAGTCGTATCCCGCGACCATTCCCTCGCCATCGCCGCCGAAGGTATCGCGGGGACGCTGCAAGACGCGCTTGAGCGGTGGATCGAGGTCGAGCCCCAGCTGCACGCGCTTTCAGAACGCCTGGAAAATGGCCAGGAGCCAAGGGCGCAGATTTTCCTGGAAGCGGACGCCCTGGCGCCCCTGCCCCGCGCTTGGCAATGGCTCGACGGGTCGGCCTACGAGAGCCACGGCGCCCTGTTGCGGGCCGTCTCGGGCCGCGCCGCGCCGCCGAACGACGGGCCCCTGATGTATCAGGGCCTGTCGCACACCTTCTATTCAGGATCCGACGACTTCCCCACGCCCAGCGAGGCCGACAACATCGACTTCGAAGGCGAGTTTGGCATCATCGTCGATGAAGTGCCCATGGGCGTCTCGGTCGAGGACGCGGCGAAACACATCAGGCTGCTGGTCCTGATCAACGACTGGTCGCTGCGCGGCTTCGCCCTGCGAGAATCCAAGATCGGCTTCGGCTGGGTCCAGGCCAAGCCGCCCTGCAGCCTGGCGCCGGTGGCGATCACACCCGACGAACTGGGCGCCCACTGGCGCGACGGGCGGGTCGATCTTCCGCTAATCGTCGACTGGAACGGCGAGCGGTTCGGCGCGGCCCAGGGCTATCAGATGGCCTGGTCCTTCCCTGAGCATGTGGCCCACGCCGCCCGCACCCGGTCGCTCTGCGCCGGCACCATTATCGGCGGCGGGACGGTATCGAACGAGAACTTCCGCGAGGTCGGCTCATCCTGCATCGCCGAGCGCCGGGGTATCGAAACCCTGGATGAGGGCAAGGCCCGCACACGGTTCATGAAGTTTGGCGACCGGGTGCGCATGGAAGCCACCCTGCCGGATGGAACCCCGCTGTTCGGCGCAATCAACCAGTGCGTGGTCCAGGCGGCGCCGGTTTCCCGGGGAGCCGCCGGGGTGGAATAGACGGTCACCCTGCCCCTGGACTTTCGGACGCGGCGGCGCTCCGCGCCTGCCCCCGGGGGCCGTCGCGGCGGCCGGCATATGGCCGGACCGCCAACTAGCGGAAGTCGGGTTTCACGCCGTCAGTGACATGTACGTCCGGAAGCGCCTTGCCATCGAAGGTCGCCGGTCTGGCGTCCAGCAGGACAAAGGCGATCCGGGCCGTCGTGTCCGTGTTGTTTCGCCAGGCATGGATGGTGCCGCGCTGGATGACGACTTCGCCTGCATCAACGGTAGTGATAGCGCCGTCATCGAGGATGAGCTCGACCTGTCCGGACAGGACGATGCCGTAGTCCAGACTGCTGGTCCGATGCATCGGCGAGCATCCGCCGGGCATCATGTCGATGATGCGCAGCACCGAGCCGCCGGCCAAGGTCAGCTGCGCGGCGCGATCTCGCCCATGCTCGGCCGTATCCAGGTCGACGGGCGAGCCGGAGGTCGTCCAGACAACGCTCGCCGCCGAGGCCTTGCTGGGATTCATGCGTGTCTCAAGCCGGGTGTCTTCGGTCACGACGGCGCGGCCCTGGGCGTCGTGGCCGGTGACGATGCAGCGAACGGTATCGAGCGACATATTGGCTTCCATCCTATTTGGGGTCATGGGCGCGCGTCACATCAGCTGCCGTCGGTGATCACGGTCCCGCCGTCGACCACCAGAACATGTCCGTTGACGAAGCCGCCCGCCGGCGAAGCCAGGAACACGGTGGCTCCCGCCACCTCGTTCGGCTGACCCATTCGGCGTAGCGGCGTCATCTGCATCCGGCGCGCCAGAGCCGCTTCGTCCGCCTTGAAGACGTCGGCCAATCCGGTTTCGATCAGGCCCGGCGCGATGGCGTTGGCGCGCACGCCCCTGGGACCCCACTGCACGGCGATGTTGCGCGCCAGTTGTGTGACGCCCGCCTTGGCCAGCGCATAGGCGTCAATCTTGGCGTTGCCGCGCAGTCCCGAGAGGCTGGCCATCAGGATCACAGAAGCGCCTGGCCGCCCCGCCATCACCGGCAAGGCATGCTTGGTCAGCAAAACCATTGACCGCAGATTGATCGCGATCACGCGATCGAACGTCGTCATATCGACGGGCGAGGCCGACGGTCCGCCTGTGATCCCGGCATTGGACACCAGGATGTCGATGCCCCCGAACCGCTCTGTCGTCTGCGCCACTAGCGCGGCGATCGCCGTGTCGTCGCCGACATCGCAGGCGATGCCGATCGCGCCGAGGGCGGCGGCGGCGGTCGCGGTATCTTCGGCGTTCTCGCTGGACACGACCACCGTCGCGCCGTGCGCGATCAAGGCTTCCGCGATTGCGTAGCCGAGCCCCCGCGTCGATCCCGTCACCACCGCGACCTTTCCGGAAAGATCGAACAAGTCGGTCATCGTAGGCTCCCCATTCCGCGCTTTCATCAGAGCGGTTTATTCCTGAAATAAGGAATATCGGAATTTGCGACAAGCGACAATTTACGCAGCGCCTCATTCACAGGCGATTGCTCTTTGGCCATTTATTCTCTAATATGGGAATAAGACCATAAGGACCACAATAGGGAGACGTCAGGGAGCCGAGCCCTCAGGGGCGCCGTGAGATCGCACGAGCGGTCGCGGCCATGTCTCAGCTATCAGCATGTCGCGCAACAGCGCGGGATGACGCCACAGTCCCTTTTCGGCCGTTCCATGACCTTTATTCCTATTAGTGGGAATTATCTGCAAACGATGAATCAGACGGAACAAGCCACCATGACCGCCAGAGTGACCGATCTCCAATATGTCGCCCACGCCGTGCCGGACCTCGCGGCCGAGCGAAAGTTCTACGGCGAGACCTGGGGACTGATCGAGGTGGCTGAGGAAGACGGCAAGATCTACTTCGCCGCCGCCGGCTCGCCTCACCCCTATGTCATCCGCCTGCGCCAGGACGACGAAAAGAAGACCGACCTGATCGGGTTCTCCGCCGCCTCTCGCGCGGACGTCGAGGCGCTCTACGCCCAGGCGCTGGCGGCCGGCGCCAAGTCGATCCGCGAGCCGGGTCCGGCTGATGGTCCCGCCGGCGGCTATGCCGCACGTTTCTTCGATCCGGACGGCCGCGCAATCGAAATCATCTGCGAAACCCACCAGCGCGTCCCAAGGGACGTCGCCCGCGGCGAGGCCATTCCCGTCGGACTCAGCCACATCGTCTACCACTCGCCCGACCACAAGGGCCTGTCGAAGTTCTACGAGGACGTCCTTGGCTTCAAGGTGTCCGACTGGATGGGCGAGTTCATGGTGTTCCTGCGCTGCAATCCGGCGCACCACCGCCTGGCCATCATGCCCGGCAAGCCCGCGCTGAACCATGTCGCATTCGATATCAACTCGATCGACGACCTGATGCGCGGTCTGGCCCGCATGACCCGTGAAGGCGTCAAGCTGAACTGGGGGCCGGGTCGCCACGTCGCTGGCCAGAACACCTTCACCTACTACCAGACGCCCAACGGCAACGCGGTCGAATACACCTCGGATCTGGAAGAGGTGAACGAGGAAACCTGGACGCCAACGACCTACAAGATGGGTCCCGACACCACCGACCAGTGGGGCACCGGGCGGATCATCACCGGCAACGTCCCGCCCCACACGATGGATGCGGACAAGGGTCTCTGGCGGGTCCCGGCCTGATCAGGATCGGGCGGGGGAAAATCACATGGTAGAAAAAGTTCTGGTCGTTGGCGGCGGCATCGGCGGCATGTCGGCTGCCCTGGCGCTGAAGCGCAACGGCGTTGCGGTCAAGCTGATCGACAGCGACCCCAACTGGCGCGTCTATGGCGCCGGGATCACGATCACCGGAATGTCGCTGCGGGCGTTCGACGCCTTGGGCGTCCTGAATGAGATTCGCGAGCGCGGCTTCGTCCATACCGGCATGCGTCCCATGCGTTTCGACGGCGAGCGACTTCCCGGCCCGCCACACGCGCCGCCGGGCGCGCCGCCGATCCTGTGCGGGGGCGGCATCATGCGCCCCGTGTTGCACGACATCCTGTCGTCCCGGATCCGCGACGCCGGGATCGACGTCCGGCTGGGCGTCACCGTCGATGCGCTGGAGCAGGACGACGACGGTGTCGACGTCACGCTGAGCGACGGCGCGCGCGAACGCTTCGACCTCGTCGTTGGCGCGGACGGCATCTATTCGAAAATGCGCACGATGATCTTCCCCGACGCGCCCAAGCCCCAGTTCACCGATCAGGGCTGCTGGCGGATCGTGGCCGATCGTCCGCCCGAGGTGGACCGCGCCGAGATCTATTTCGGCGGCCCGCTGAAGGTCGGCATGTCGCCCATCTCGCAGGATCAGATGTATGTCTTCCTGCTGGAGCACGTCCCCGGCAATCCGTGGTTCGCCCCGGAGACCCACGTCGAGCACCTGTCGAATCTGCTGACGCCGTTTGGCGGCAACCTGAAGGCCGTGCGCGCCGGCCTGGGCGAACATTCGCAGATCGTCTACCGGCCCCTGGAATGGCTGCTGCTACCAGACCCCTGGTACAAGGGACGTGTTCTCCTGATCGGTGACGCCGCGCACGCCACGACGCCGCACATGGCCTCCGGAGCGGGCGTAGCGGTGGAGGACGGCCTGGTTCTGGCTGAGGAACTGGCCAGGACCGACGACGTCGCGGCGGCCCTTCGCGCGTTCATGGACCGCAGGTTCGAGCGCGCGAAACTGGTGGTCGAGACTTCGGTTCAGCAGGGTCGGAACGAGATCTCCGGCGCTGAACGGCAACAGCTGACCAACATTCTGGCCACGGCCAGCAAGGCGCTTGCCGCGGCCTTCTGACCCGCCGGGGCCGCCGCCCCTGCGGCCCCGATTGTCCCAAAGACAGGAACTGAAGATGAGTTTGCTGGATTCACGCATCGCGCCACCGCGCAGTCTTGAAGAGCTGAAGGCGGACGTCGTCCGGCGTATTGAATCGAACGGCTACCCGGGCCGGGGCATCCGTCTGGCCGACGCCCGGGACGCCATGGCGTCGCTAACCTCGCTGGACCCCGACGCGTGGGCCAGCGCCTGGATCACCGTGGGCGACCGCGTCGCCGCCGAGGCCGAAGCCGCCACGTCTCCGGACGACCAGCGCGAACTCTTCAAGGTGGCCTTTGCGACCTACACCATGGGTCGCTTTCCGGCGCCGACGACGATCGGCAAGAAGGCCGCCTACGACAAGGCGCTGGCGGCCTACGGGCAATATGCCGAGCGACTGCCGCAGAAGCTGGAGATCATCCGGATTCCCTTCGAGGGCTCGGAGATCATCGGCTATTTCCGCAAGCCGGAGGGCGCCGGCCCCTTCCCGCTGATGGTCCAGTGCGGCGGTCTGGATTACTGGAAAGAACAGGTCGCTGACGAGGCCCTGGCCTACACGCCCCATGGCATCTGCGTGTTTGGCGTCGACATGCCGGGCACTGGCCAGGCGCCGATCAAGGGCGACGTCGGCTCCGAGCGCATGTTCTCCGCCATCTTCGACTGGGCCGGGACGCGGCCCGACATCGACGCGACGCGCATGTTCATGCGCGGGGTCAGCTGGGGCGGACACTGGGCCACGCGGGTCGCCATCCTGGAGAAGGACCGCCTGCTGGGCGCCATCAACCACGGCGGCGCGGTGCACCACTTCTTTCAACCCGAGTGGCAGCTGAAGGCCCTGGGCACCCGGGAATACATGCTCGACCTGTTTGGCGCGCGGGCCAATGTGTTTGGGGTCAAGACCCTGGACGAGTTCCTGGAGTACGGCCCCCGCATGTCCCTGCTGATCGACAATCAGATCGACAGGCCGTGCGCGCCGATGCTGGTCATGAACGGCGCCCTCGACAGCCAAGTTCCGATCGCAGACCAGCTTCTCCTGCTCCAGCACGGCGACGCCAAGGAGGCCTGGATCAATCCCAAAGGCGTCCACATGGGCTTCGGCGCGGGCTATGGCCCCGAACGCACGATCAAGGAGATCATCCTGCCCTGGCTTCTGAAGAAGCTGGCGCAGCACGCGGCGAGCCAGGCGTAGCACCGCCACTCGTCGCTCGCCTTGGTCGCCGCCGCCCGCCAGTCGGCTGGCGGCCAAGGCTTCTGCTTCAAGACTGAAAGCGTGTTCGTAAGTCCATGGCCCTGCTGAATGTAACCCTTCGGACCGGCGAGATCCGGCAAGTCCCCGCCAAACCCGGCGCTTCCGTGATGGAGGCGATCCGCGATGGCGGCATCGACGAAATCATGGCCGTCTGTGGCGGTGGCTGCAGTTGCGCCACCTGCCACGTTTATGTGGCGGAGAAGGATTGGGATCGACTGTCGCCGGCGAGTTCCGAGGAGGCGGACTTGCTGGAATTCAGCGAGCACCCGACCGAGCGGTCTCGGCTGTCATGTCAGATCAAGCTGTCCGAGGCGCTGGACGGGCTCAGCGTCACCATAGCGCCGGAGGGTTGAGCAGGCTCAGCCCTGGGCCACGTACTTGGTGACCAGGTAGGCCTCAAGCCCCTCATGCCCGCCCTCGGAGCCGTGGCCGCTTTCCTTGACGCCGCCGAAAGGCGTTTCCGGACCCGTCAGGACGGAAAAGTTGACGCCCACCATGCCGACCTCCAACGCATCCGCGACGTCAGCAGCCGTTCGGGCTGAGCGCGTATAGGCATAGCCGGCCAGGCCATAGGGCAGCCGGTTGGCCTGTTGGATCACCTGCTCAAAGGACGAGAACCGCTGGGTGACCGCCACAGGTCCGAACGGCTCCTCGTTCATGATCCGGGCGCCGTTGGGCACATCCGCCAGCAGCGTGGGCCGCCAGAAATTGCCAGGACCTTCGAGTCCTTCGCCGCCCGTCACGCGGAGCCCACCCTGGGAGAGGGCGTCGCCGATGAACTGTTCCATGGCGGTCACCCGACGGCTGTTGGCGAGCGGGCCCATTTGGGTCGCCGGATCCAGGCCCGAACCCAGCCGAAGGGTGTCGGCATAGGCTGCGAACCTGTCGACGAAGGCGTCGTGCAGGCTGTCGTGGACATAGAACCGCGTCGGCGCGATGCAAATCTGGCCCGCGTTGCGGAACTTGCTGGTCGCCGACATCCGCGCCGCCAGGTCGAGATCGGCGTCCTCGAACACGATCACGGGCGCGTGGCCGCCCAGTTCCATGGTGGTGGGCTTCATGCCGTCGGCGGCCAGCCTGGCCAGATGTTTCCCGACGGCGGTCGAGCCTGTGAACGAAATCTTCCGGATCACCGGCGAGGCGATCAGATAGGCCGAGATATCGGCTGGAACGCCGAACACCACGTTCAGGACGCCCTTGGGCAGACCGGCGTCGTCCAGGCAGCGAGCCAGTTCCAGGCAACTGCCGGGCGCTTCCTCGGCGGGCTTGATGACGACCGAGCAGCCGGCCGCGAGGGCGGCGGCCAGCTTCCTTGAGGGAATGGTGGTCGGAAAGTTCCAGGGCGAGAAGGCGGCGACGGGTCCGATCGGCTCCTTGAACACCATATGGCGGATGCCCGGGTGCTTGGACGGCACGATCCGGCCGTAGGCGCGGCGCGCCTCCTCGGCGAACCAGTCGAAGATGTCGGCGCAGGCAACGGCCTCGGCGCTGGATTCGGCCAGCGGCTTGCCCTGCTCGCTGGTGCATACCGAGCCGATGTAACGGCTGCGTTCGCGCATCAGCCGGGCGGCCTCATGCAGGATGCGGGCGCGGTCATAGGCCGAGGTTGTGCGCCAGACTTTGTAGCCGGCCTCGGCGGCGGCCAAGGCCTCGTCGAGATCGGCGCTCGAAGCAACGGGCAGGTCAGCTATGGTCTCGCCGGTCGCCGGGTTCAGCACGGGCAGCGTGGCGCCATCGCTAGCCATGCGCCAGACGCCGGCGATGAACAGTTTGGGCGCGGGATAGACGAAGGCGTCGGTCATTGCGACGAGTCCTCCGGCCGCTTCGTCATCGATCGCAACGTCGACAGCCTGGCGATGGTCAAGGAGGGCGGCTCAGGCTTTGTCGCGCCTTTGTAGCAGGTGATAGCCCTGCTGCTTGCGAGCCTCGTCGAGCCGCATGCCCGAGGCGATCAGTTCGCGGATGCGACCTTCAGCGACTTCGATGGCCTCAGCGATCTGAAGAACCTCGTCCTCGCGGGCCTTTGGGATCACAACGACACCGTCGGAGTCGCCGCGCACCAGATCGCCGGGGCTGACGCGAGCGTCGCCGATATTGACGACCTGGCCGACGGCCTCAAGCTGGACGCGGTCCTTGCCGGTCCGCATCGAATAGCTGCGGCTGTACATGGGATAGCCGAGATCGAGCGCCAGGTGGGTGTCGCGACAGGCCCCGTCGATCACCGTGCCGCCCAGCTTCCGCTGGTGTCCGCAGGCCGTCATGATGTCGCCCCACACGGTCGCATCCGGGCGTCCGCCATTGTCGATCAGGACGATATGGCCCTCGGGTACGTCGTCGATGAAATCGCCGACCGTGCCGCCCGGCCCGGCCGGAGCATAGGTGACCGTGAAGGCGCGGCCCGCGAGGCGGAACCGGTGATCCAGCGGCTTGATGCCCAGACATTGGCCGGGGATGCCCAGCTTGTCCAAGGCGTCGGAGAGGGTGGCGGTGTCGATACGAGCCACGCGTTCGACGTTCAGGTCGGTCATCTCAACGCTGCTCCAGAAGATGCTCGTAATTGCCGCCCATGACCTGGCTCACCGGCTGGCCAGACATGACCGCCTTGGTCATCGCCGCCTCCTTGACCGCGATGGTCTCGGCGGCGGCGAGGACGGCCTGGATCTTGTCGGCGGGCACGAAGGCCGCGCCGCTGGAGTCGGCCACGACATAGTCGCCGTTCGACACAGTGGTCTCGCCGACCTGGATCGTCCCGCCGGTTTCGGCCTCGTGAATCCGACCGCGCGCCGTGCGGGCCGTCCCGCCACGGGCATAGACGGGGAAGCCGATGTCGGCCGCCTCGTCGATGTCGCGGGCCAGGCCCTCGACGATCACCCCGGCGATCGCCCGCCCCCGCGCCGCGTTGGAGAGGATGCCGCCCCAGCCGGCGCACTCGACGCCCGTCCTCTGCTCGACCACGATCACGGCGCCAGGGTCGGAGGTGTCGATCGCGACGGTGCAGAGGTGACGCGCTGGCGCGCCCGCAGGTGGCTTGCCGGCGGCCAAGCGAACAGTCGTCACTCGGCCCGAAATCCGCTGACGCACCGACAGCGCCTTCAGTCCCGTGACGGACGGCGCCCCCCCGACCTGGTCAAGCGCGTCGGACACGGCGCAGGCGTCCAGCCGCGCCAGACGGATCAGGATCTCGTTGCTCATGCGCCAGCCTTTGCGTCAGCGATCTTCTTGTTCCAGGCCAGCCAGCCATTGGCCGTGCCGGTGCCGGCCTCGGAGCGATAGCAGGGCACATAGTCGATGAGATCGCCGCTCAGGTCGGTCTCGAACAGACAGCCCGCCGCCGCGATCCAGTTCTTCAGTTCCGAAGTGCCGGCCTGGAAGTGTTCCTCACCGATCGCGCACAGGGTCTCGGCGTCCCGGGCCTGGATGGCGTCGATGATCTTCGCATCGAAGGCCTCGTCGATGACAAAATGGCTCATGCCGCCCGACCCGAAGACCGCCACGCGCGCATCGGAATCCCAGGCGCGGATGGCGCGACCGACCGCCTGGCCGAAGGCGAAGCACCGCCGCGCCGTCGGCTGGTTGGGCGGGAAGAAGGTGTTGGCGAACAGGGGGACGTTGGCCACCGGCTTGTCGCGCATGATCTGGCGATAGATGAAGCCGAAGGCGTGGCCGATGCCGCTGTGCCAGTTGTCCGGATGCTCGGGAATCTTCGAGGACCTGGCCACGTCGAAGCCCTCAGCGACGGCCTGACGGATGATGCGGTTGGCCAGCTCCGGGTGACCGGGATACTCGGTGTATTGTGGCGGCTTGTGACCCCACTCCGAGGCGTGGATGCCGGGCGGCGACTTGGCGGCCTGCGCCTCGGTCGCCGGGGCGTTCCAGATCGTCTCGCCGTTGAAGACGGTCAGGGCCGGGATCAGGGCGTCGAGGAAGATCTCGTGCTGATCGTTGCCGAAGATCACCGCCACATCGACGCGGGCTTCCTCGAAGATGTCGGCCAGCCTGTCGATACCGGCGCGGCAAAGCTGCGAACGCCGGGTTCGCTCTTCCAGCGTCGCCTTGGCGCCCAGGTTTTCTTCCTTGCGCAGCTCGACCAGCGCCGAGAAGTCGTAGGTCGCGCCCCGGAACGGGTGGTCCTTCTTGGCCTTGTCGGCGGGAAGGCGCAGCAGCCACTCCTCGGGAGTGGTCGACAGGGTGGGGCCGTGGGTGGTCCAGGCGCCTAGAACGATCTCGGCCATTCGCGCCTCCTAGAGGTCCAGTTTGAAGACGGCGCGGGCGTTGTCCTCGAAGATCTTCTTCTTGTCGGCGTCGCTCAGGAAATCGAACTTGGCGATGGTCGGCGCGATGTGGTCCATCGTGTGCTCGTGGCCGTCCAGCCGCTTGGACCCGACGCCCGGGCATTCCGAACCGAACAGGCACTGGTCAACGCCGACCGTCTCGATCAGCAGCCGCAGCGCGCCTTCGGTATAGAGCACGGTGTCGTAGTAGAGCTTCCGCATCCCTTCGGAGAACCGCCTGGTCGACCCGGGATTGATCGATCCCGCCTCGAACCGGCCCAGTTGATAGGGGATGGCGCCGCCGCCGTGACTGACCACGATCTTCAGATCTGGGAAGTCCTGCAGCACGTCGGAGTTCACCAGATTGAAGACAGCGATCGTCTCCTCGTTGATGAAATGCAGGCTGTAGGGCGATCGGTCGGCGCGTGAGCCGGTCGGGTGGATGTGGGCCGGGAAATCCAGCTCACACAGCTTTTCGTACAGGGGATACCAGTAGCGATCACCGAGCCCGGGATGATCCGTGCGGGTATTCTCGTACGGGTCCGGGTTGAGGATGCAGCCCTTGAAGCCCAACGCGATGCAGCGATCCAGTTCGGCGAAGGTGTTCTCGATGGGCTCGCCCGCCACCTGGGGCAGGCCGCAGACGCCCACGAACTTGTCCGGAAACAGCTGCGTCTGGCGATAGATGATCTGGTTGCACTCTTCCACGAACCAGTGGACCACGCGGCCCGGCTCGAAACTGGACATCATCTGGAACGGGCGCGGCGAGATCAGCTGCACGTCCGTTCCGTGTTTTTCGAGCATGTCGAGGTGACCGCAGGGCGCCATCTCGACCTTGTTCACCGCCCGGCGGATGTCGTCGTCGGAAACCCGCACCCCGCCGCGACCGTGCGATCCGCGATGGGACAGGATGTTGGCCTTGTAAGCCCACAGTTCGGTCGGCGCGCTGACGTGGCCATGGCAGTCGATGATCATGCTGCTATCCCTTTGCCGGTCTTGGCCAAGCCATCCCCAATGGGGTCAATTAGCAGACGTCTGTATATCTGCCCCTTTGCGAGGGTGGCAAGGGCTGCTTCGCGACCATTCACGGTTTCATCGACTTTTTCCTTGGCAAAAAGGCAGACGTCTCCACATATGGCCCACAACAGCGATGTGTAGAGCGAGCAGTGAATGGCTTTGAAACGCCAACAGCGCCTGTACGGCGACCAAGCCAGCATGCTTCGCGCGTGAGCGCCGCCGCTTCTCAGGATCTTCCGACAAGGCGGAGGAACCTGGCAATCCTGGCCCTGTCACTGGGGACGGCCATGCTGGTCATCGACAACGCGATCGCCAACGTCGCCCTGCCGACCATCGCGCGCTCCCTGCGGATCTCGGCCGCGAGCGCCGTGGTGATCGTCACCGCCTATCAGGTCATCATGCTGATGGCGCTCTTGCCGCTCTCGTCGCTCGGCGATCGTGTCGGCCACCGACGGATGTACCAGTCCGGTCAGGCGGTCTTCCTGATCGCCAGCCTGGGCAGCGCCCTGGCGACCAACCTGCCGATGCTGCTCGCGGCGCGATGCTTCCAGGCGCTCGGCGTGGCGGCCGCCCTGAGCGTCAGCTCCGCCTTGCTGCGCGCGACGTATCCGCCAGAGTCCCTGGGGCGAGGAATCGCGCTGAACGGCCTGATCGTCGCCGTGGCGGCGGCGGCGGCGCCGAGTCTGGGCGGGCTGATCCTGGGTGTCGCGTCGTGGCGCTGGATCTTCGCGACGGCCGCTCCGCTCGCGGCGCTTTCCCTGCTTATTGGTCAGGCCCTGCCCAGTCCAAAGGCTCATGCCGTAAAGTTCGACATGGCAGGCGCCGCCCTTTGCGCCCTGATGTTCGGGCTGCTGATGAGCGGCCTCAGCGTCGGCGCGCATGGCGACTGGGCATTGGGCCTGGCTTTGCTGGCCATCGGCATTCCCATCGCGCTGGTCTTCGTGCGGCGCGAACTGAGGTCCGAGCGGCCGATCCTGCCCGTGGACATGCTGGCCCGTCCGGCCTTCGCCCTACCGGTAGGTGCCTCGCTCTTCGCCTTCTCAGCCTCCGTGACCTTCCTGGTCGCCCTGCCCTTCCGCCTTCAGGCGGCTGGAATCCAGCCCGCCATGATCGGCCTCATCCTGGCGGCCTGGCCCGTGGCGATGATGCTGTCAGCACCGGTCGGTGGCTTTCTGGCGGATCGCGCGCCGAAGGGATTGTCCGGCGCGATCGGCATGGCGCTGGTCGCGATCGGCATGGCGATCGCCGGACTTATGCCGGACCACGGCAATTCCCTCGCCTTCGCCATCCCCATGGCGTTCGGCGGCGCGGGCTTTGGGCTTTTCATTTCCCCGACCTCGCATCTGATCGTCGGATCGGCGCCGCGCGCACGCGCCGCCGCGGCCGGCGCGCTGGTGTCCTCCACGCGCTTCGTGGGCCAGGCGCTCGGCGCGGCCCTGGCGTCGGCGCTCCTCGCCACCTTGCTGGGAACGGGATCAACGCCGGCCTTCGTGGCCTCCGGCTTGGCGCTGACATCTGCCGGATTCTCGCTGGCGGTCCTGCTGAGACGCGACGATCAGAAGCCTTCCGGGCCGATTGAAACCGTCGATATCCAACCCTGAAAGGCCAGTCGGCGGCCCAACTCAATCGACAGGGATAGAGGCGCAGTGTACTGATCGGTTGGATTTGAGCCGTCCCTCCGCGACGGATCTGAGCGATCGGGACCTCGACTTGCCTGAATCTTCCGCGACAGGCGCGTCCGACATCAACAGCGTCGACGCCCTCTACAAGCGACCCGGCTTCCTGCTGCGGCGCGCCCATCAGATCAGCGTATCGCTGTTCATGGAGGAAAGCGCCGCGTTCAACATTACGACGACACAGTATGGCGTGCTGGTCATCCTGAGGTGCTTCGAGGACCTCGATCAGATCGGACTGTCAAAGAAGGTCGGACTGGATCGCTCGACCACGGGGCTCGTGGTCAAGCGACTTGAAAGCGAGGGCCTGGTCGTGCGGGTCGAGGATCGCGCAGATCGCCGGCGAAAGGTCATTGTCCTGACCGGCAAGGGCGAGCGAAAGCTGGAGAACCTGCGCGGCGCCGCCGGCGCGGCTCGCGAACGCGCCCTGTCTGCCTTCTCGCCCGAAGAGGGAACGGAGTTCCTGCGCCTGCTGGAGAAGTTCGTCGCCCAGTTCAACGGCGTGACGCGCGCCCCCATCGTGCTGGACGAAGAAGACTAGGCGACGCCCTGCCGGAAACGACCGGTGAAAGGCGCACCCTCCACAATCTCGAACGGCGCCCCGTTGGCGAAACCATAGAGATCGATCGTCCGCTCGCCGCGTCGGATGGCGGCGATCTTGGCGGCTTCATCGGCCTCGCGACGCTGTCCGGCGGACACGACCTGCGCTACCCGGTCCGCCGTCAGGGCGACCACGCCATCCCGATCACCCACGATCAGGTCGCCCGGCTGGATCAGCACATCGCCCATGCGCACAGGCTGCTGTAGCCAGGCGGTGGCGTCATAGTCCTTGCCTGTCCCCCGGATGCAAACCCCGTTGGAGAAGACGGGAAAGCCCATCGTCGCCAGCCCCGCCGTATCGCGCACGCCGCCGTCGATCACCAGGCCGCCCAGCCTCCGCGCCATCGCCGCCTCATTGAGGATGTCGCCCCAATAGCCGGCCTCGACGCCGCCGCTGACATGGACGACGAGGATGTCGCCTGGCTCGGCATGGTAGAGCGCATGGTGGATTTGCAGGTTCGAGAGCGCCGGGCAGTGCACCGTAAAAGCCGGCCCTGACAGGGTCATGGCGACGTCGACCGGCTTGATCGCGGCGGGCAGCGCTCCGATCCGGCCGGCGGCCTCATGCAGTGTGGCGGTTCCCAGTCGACGCGCCTCGGCAAGCGTATCAGCGGAAAGGATCAGCATCGGCGGACCTCGGGCTCATCGCGGAAAGAAAGTCGGCCAGGCTCAGAACGGCTGGCGGGTCAGCAATATAATCAGACGTGCTACATTATCCAGACCGAAACGACCAGTCTGATTTCTTCCGCCTACCCCCGCCGGCACGACGGCGCCATTGAAATCAATAAGATTCAGTAATTTATCCCCATGCCCGCCGCAAACCTCATCAGGCCGGAAAGCAGCGCCAGCGCGGTTCGAGCAAATGCTCAATTGAACAGACGTCTTTCTATTGGTAAGAGTATCCACCCTATCAAACGAATGAACGGCACAAACGGGGCGCAGGAGGCGACGTGGAGATAGCGATTATCGGCGGCGGGATCGCGGGGCTGGCCCTGGCGATCGGCCTGCATCGCCGGGGCGTGGCCAGTCGCGTCTTCGAAGCTGCGCCGCAGGTGCGCGAGATCGGCGTCGGGATCACGCTGCTGCCGCATGCGATGCGTGAAATCGCGGAACTTGGCCTGCTCGACGCGATCAGCGCCAATGGCATCGCGACCGGCGCCAGCGAGTTTTACAATCGCTTCGGTCAGAAGCTGTATGGCGAGCCGCGCGGCGTCGCGGCCGGCTATCCCCTGCCCGAGGTTGCGATCAATCGCGGCAAGCTGCACGCCGTGCTCTACGCCGAAGCCCTGGCGCGGCTGGGCGCGGACCGGATCGTCACAGACAGGACGCTGGGCGACCTGACGCAGGACGCCGGCGCCGTCACACTGACCTTCAAGGAAACCTCGACCGGCGCCGCCCTGCCTCCGGTGCGCGCCGACATCGCAATCGGCTGCGATGGCGTCAATTCGGCGACTCGCAAGGTCTTCTATCCCGACGACAAGGTGGTCTTCACCGGTATAAATACCTGGCGCGGCGTAACGCGCCGGAAGCCGATCCTGGACGGACGCACCTATTTCCGCATCGGCTCGATCCGCACGGGCAAGATCGTGATCTACCCGATCTCCACCTTCGACGACGGCTCGGGCGATCAGCTGATCAACTGGGTTGCAGAGATTGAGCGGCCGTCGTCGACGATGAACGACTGGAACAAGGGCGGTCGGTTGGACGACTTCCTGCCGACGTTCGAAGGGTGGCGCTTCGATTGGCTGGACGTCGGCGAACTGATCCGCAACGCCGATACTCTGCTTGAGTATCCAATGGTGGACAAAGACCCCATCCCACAATGGACGTTCGGACGGGTGACCCTGGCCGGCGATGCGGCGCACCCGATGTATCCGCGCGGCTCCAATGGGTCTGCCCAGGGCCTGATCGACGCGCGGACCCTGGCCGACCTGCTGGCGGCGGGCGGCGACGCGCAACAGGCGCTGAAGGCCTATGAAGCGGCTCGCCTTGAGCCAACCGCCAAGGTCGTGCGGACCAATCGTACCGCGCCGCCAGACATCATCAACCTGCGCATCGAGGAACTGATCGGCGACCGACCGTTCGATAACCTGGACGACCACATCACCCAGGACGAGCTGCGGGAGCTGTCGGACAATTACAAACGCATCGCCGGCTTCTCCGTCGAGCCGGTCGTCGCGAACTAGGGAAGGGAGCCGTCATGGACGCCGCAACCAACGACATGCTGACCCGGGTCGGCCCCGGCACCCGCATGGGCGCGATGCTGCGCCGTCACTGGATGCCGATCGCCGGCGTCACCGAGTTCGACGACCAGACCCGCATCAAGCCGGTCCGCCTGATGGGCGAGGACCTGGTCTTGTATCGCGACCTGTCGGGCCAGTACGGCCTGGTCCAGCGGGCCTGCGCCCATCGCCGCGCCGACCTGTCCTACGGCTTCGTCGAGAAATGCGGCCTGCGCTGCAACTACCACGGCTGGGCCTATAACGAGGCCGGCCAGTGCGTGGAGATGCCCTACGAGGATACTGTCGCGGCAAAGGCGAAGTACAAGGACAAGATCCGCATCACCGCCTATCCCGTGCGCGAACGCGCCGGGATGCTGTGGACCTATATGGGACCCCTGCCAGCACCTGAGCTGCCCAACTGGGAGCCGTTCACCTGGGAGAACGGCTTCGTCCAGATCATCGTCTCGCAGATCCCCTGCAACTGGCTGCAGTGCCAGGAGAACTCGATCGATCCGGTACACTTCGAGTGGATGCACACCAACTGGTCGCGCCGTCAGCAGGACGCAATGGCCGAGCTTGGGCCCAAACATCTGCAGGTCGCTTTCGACGAATTCGACTACGGCCTGGTCTATCGTCGCCAGCGCGAGGATCTGCCCGAGGACCACACCATGTGGACCGTCGGCCGGGTCTGCCTGCTGCCCAACTGCTTTTTCCTGGGCGACCACTTCGAGTGGCGAGTGCCCATCGACGACGAGAACACGCTCAGCATCTCCTGGGTCTTCAACCGCGTTCCGAAGGAGTCCGAGCCCTACGTCCAGAGCACGATCCCGACTTGGCACGGTCCGATCACCGACCCCGAGACGGGCCGCTGGATCAGCACCCATGTGATCAACCAGGACTTCATCGCCTGGGTCGGGCAAGGCGTGATCGCCGACCGCACCAAGGAAAAGCTGGGCCTCAGCGACCGCGGCATCCAGATGCTTCGCAAGCAGCTGATGGCCGACATGGACGCGGTCGACGCCGGCCAGGACCCCAAGGGCGTCATCCGCGATCCCGATGTCGCCAAGCTGGTCATCCTGCCGGTCGCCGAGCGCGAGCACCTGACCAAAGGCATGGCGCTGTCCGACTACAGGGCGCATCCGATCATGGGCAAGCACTTGGAGCGGTTCATGTTCCAGGCCGGCCAGCCGCAGGAAGTGTGGGACGCCTTCGTCAACGCCATGAGCATGCCAGGGACCAAGGCGGTCGATGACCGCCTCGTCGTCCAGGTCTGAGCGCGCCGATGTCGCCCGCTGTCCTCAGCAACGAGCAGTCGAGCCAACTGCAAGCGCTCTATGACGACATGAGGCCCGCCAGCCTGACGCCACTTTGGGAGGTACTGGCCTCGCTGGTGACGCCGACGCCGTACTCGCCCGTGGTCGCCCACAAGTGGCGCTTCGAAGAGGCGCGCGACTATCTGCTGCGCGCCGGCGACCTGATCAGCGCGGCCCAGGCCGAGCGTCGGGTGCTGATCCTCGAGAACCCCGGCCTGCCCGGCTCCTCGCGGATCACCGACAGCCTGTACGCGGGTCTGCAGCTGATCCTGCCGGGCGAGGTCGCGCCGTGCCATCGCCATACCCAGTGCGCGCTGCGCTTCGTACTGGAAGGCGACGGGGCCTTCACCGCCGTCGATGGCGAGAAAGCCATCATGCGCCCCTTCGATCTGGTGCTGACGCCGGGCGGTCAGTGGCACGACCACGGCAACCCGACCGACAAGCCGATGATCTGGCTGGACGGTCTGGACATCCCTACGGTCAGCCACTTCAACGCCAGCTTTTCCGAGAAGCTCGGGACCGACGCCCATCCGACGACTGTAGAGCCGGGCGACACGTCTAGCCGCTACGGCCATAACCTGCGGCCACTGCGCGGCAGAAGCGCCGACCGGCGTCCCGCGCATCAGCCGCTGTTCCATTATCCCTTCGCCGAATGGCGTCCGGCGCTGGATCGGCTCGCCGGCGCGGACAAGCCTGATCCGCACGTTGGCCACGCGCTGGAGTTCACCAACCCCGCCGACGGCGGTTCGATCATGCCGACGATCTCGGCCCACGTCCGACTGCTGCCCAAGGGGTTCGCGACCCGGCCACGCCGCACGACCGACGCCAGCATCTACGTGGTGGTCGAAGGTCTCGGCCGCGCATGGCTAGACGACGAACCGATGACGCTCTCGCCCCGCGACGTCATCGTCGTCCCGTCCTGGACGAACCTGCGTTTCGAGGCCGAAGAAACCCTGGTCCTGTTCGGCTACTCGGACCGAGCCTGCCAGGAAAAACTGAACCTCTACAGGGAAGAAAACGCGTGACCTTGCTGTTCGAACCGCTCTCCGCCGTCCTGGCGCCGACCAGCACTGGTCAGAGCTTTCCCGTCCGCCGCCTGTTCTGCATCGGCCGCAACTACGCCGCCCACGCCCGCGAGATGGGCAAGGACCCGGACCGGGAGCCGCCCTTCTTCTTCACCGGCTGGGCCGAGACCATCGCGCCAGATGGCGCAGTCATCCCCTATCCGCAGGCGACCCTGGACTACCAGCACGAGATTGAACTGGTCGTAGCCATCGGCAAATCCGGGCGCGACGTCACGGACCAGGAGGCGCTTGGCCTCGTCTACGGCTACGCCGTCGGCCTCGACATGACCCGCCGCGATCTCCAGTTCATCGCACGCGACGCCGGCCGCCCTTGGGACGCCGGCAAGAACGTCGAAGCCTCAAAGCCGCTGGGGCCGATCCATCCCGCAGCCGGCTTCGATCCCTCGAAGGGCGCCATCAGCCTGACCGTGAATGGCGCGACCCGGCAGACGGGCGACCTGGCCGACCTCATCTGGTCCGTTCCCGAGGTGATCGCCCACCTGTCGAAATTCTATCGGCTGGAGCCCGGCGACCTGATCTATACGGGCACGCCCGCCGGTGTCGGCCCGGTCGTGCAGGGCGACACCCTGATCGGCGCGGTCGACGGCCTCGGCGAGCTGACGGTGACCATTGGCCCGCCAGCGGCTTGACCCCAACATGATCCTGCATGGCTATTTTCGCTCGTCCGCCGCCTGGCGGGTGAGGATCGCGCTGAACCTGAAGGGCCTGACGACAGAGCCGCGGTATCACCACCTTCGCAAGGGCGAGCAGCGGTCGGCAGAGTATGTCGCCATCAATCCGCAGGGCCTGCTCCCCAGCCTGGTCCTGGACGATGGCGTGGTCCTGACCCAGAGTCTGGCGATCTGCGAGTATCTGGACGAGACCTATCCCGAACCGCCCCTCCTCCCCGCCGATCCCGTCCTGCGGGCCAAGGTCAGGGCTTTCGCCCTGGCGATCGCCTGCGACATCCACCCCTTGCAGAACCTGAAGGTGCTCCAGGCGCTGCAGGCGCGCGGACAGACTGCGGATGACGCGCAGGGCTGGGCGCGCGAGGTGATCGCCGCCGGCTTCGATGCCCTGGAGGCCTTGGTCGCCGGCTCGTCGTACCCGTTCGCCTTTGGCGAGCAGCCGTCGCTGGCCGATATCTTCCTGGCGCCCCAGATGGCCAACGCCCGGCGCTTTGGCGTTGCGTTGCGCTGGCCGCGACTGGCTGAGATCGACGCGACCTGCGCCCGCCTTCCCGCCTTCGCCGACGCCCATCCGGACCGCCAGCCTGACGCGGAATAGGTCGCCGCGATGAAGGTCGTCATTATCGGCGCCGGACATGCTGGCGGATCCGCAGCTGCGCTACTGCGCGCCTCGGGCTTTGCGGGCGACATTGTCCTGGTGGGCGAAGATCCCTGGCCGCCCTATCAGCGTCCACCCCTGTCCAAGGCGTGGCTAAAGGGCGAGGCTGGTCTGGACGCCCTACTCCTGAGACCCGAGGCCTATTACGCCGACCACGACATCGTGCTCAAAACAGGCATCGCCGCCGTTTCGATCCAGCGCGGGGCCCGCGCCGTCACCTTCTCCGACGGCTCGGCGGAAACCTATGACGCCTTGATTCTGGCGACCGGCTCGACGGGGCGGCGACTGACCGTTCCCGGCGCCGACCGGTCCGATCTGATCACGCTTCGCACCGTGGCGGACGCTGATCGCCTGAAGGCGCAACTGGGTCCGGGCCGCCGGTTGGTCATCGTCGGCGGCGGCTATGTCGGCCTGGAGGCAGCGGCTTCGGCCACGGTGCTGGGGACCGAGGTGGTTCTGCTGGAGCGGCTGGACCGGGTGCTTAAGCGGGTCGCCTCCGAACCGCTGTCGGTCTTCTTCACCGCACGCCATCGAGCGGCCGGGGTGGATATCCGCACCGACACCGACCTGGCTGCGTTCGAGGATGGGGGCGTGCGACTGGCGGCCGGCGAGCTGGTCGAGGCGGATGTTGTGCTCGTGGGGATAGGCGCCTTCGCCAACGACGGGCTGGCGCGCAAGGCAGGCCTCGACTGCGATCCTTCCGGCTCTGGCGGTGTCATCGTGGACGATCAGGCCCGGACATCGGACCCGGCCATATACGCCATCGGCGACGTCACGGTCCGGCCGATCCCGGTTCACGGTCTCAGCATGCGGCTGGAAAGTGTTCCCAACGCCCTGGAACAGGCGCGCCAGGCGGCCCGCGCCATCGTCGGCCACGCCCAGGAAGCGCCCGAAGTCCCCTGGTTCTGGTCGGAACAGTATGAGGCGAAGCTTCAGATCGCCGGCCTGCCCCAAGGCAGTGACCGGATGATTGTGCGGGGCGATCCAGACACCGGCAGGTTCGGCGTGTTCCACCTGAACTGCGACCGCGTCGTCTGTGTGGAGGCGGTCAATGCGCCGCCCGAGTTCATGGCCGGCAAACAGCTGATCCAACGACGCATCCCGGTCGACGCCACGAAACTCGCGGATCCCGGCGTATCGATGAAGGCCGTGGCTTCCGAGCTATGCCGGGGGTGACATCCTTGAAGCCCGCCCTGTCGGTCCTAGAACCATGAACGGGCGTCACGACCTTGAGCGTCAGGCAATTCTTCCCTCTAAGAATATGCCAAACTGCATCGCCAGAGTCGCGGCGGCAAGGGACCTATCGAGATGAACAAAGCCACGGCGCCCCACACCCTCACCAAGCGTAGCAAGGGCCGGCCAGCGACCGGCGACAATGATGTCGGCCGCGATCGCATCCTCATTGCGGCGGAGACCCTGCTCAAGACGCTCCCCCCTGCTCGCGTGACCATCTCGAGCATTTCACGAGAGGTGGGAGTCGATCCGGCGCTGGTCCGCTACTATTTCGGGGATCGAACCAGGCTGCTGATGGCGGTAGCGAGCCGCGCGACTACCAACAAACCTCACGCGGGCACGCGAACTTTGGAGCCCCAGGCGGCCCTGATCGAACACATCCGCAAGACACTCGCGCTAGTCCGATCCGCGCCTTTCATGCACCGACTGATGGTCGAGGAACTGAACACAAGCGGCACCGACGAGACCCGCAGCCAGACCCGCGCGATGAACGCAGATCTCGTCGAGTTCTACCGCGAGCTCCTGGAGGCAGACGGCGGCAAGACACTCCGCGCCGTCGATCCACTGTTCCTCCATCTCATAATTCTGGGCGCGAGCGACTTCTTCGTATCCGCCGATCCCGTGATCGCACCCTTGCTGCCGCCAGGTACAGACAAGGAGGAGCTGGCCGTCCGCTTCAACACCTTCATGGTCGATCTGCTCCTGAACGGCCTGAAGCCGCGCTGACGCGCTGAAGGGCCGCCTTCAGCCGTCGGGGCCGCGCCAGATGCGGACCTTGGCGTAGGAGCTGAAACACGACGTTCGGGCCGCCTTGCGTTGCCGTAGGGGAGCGAGCTTCGCTGTCATGCGTTAGGCGACGATGGCCGCTTCCACTTCAAATGACGAGTCCTATGCCCGTGGTTTGGCGCGCGCTGCCGCTGGAGCCCTGATCTTTAGTTTCCCGCTGCTGATGACCATGGAGATGTGGGAGCTAGGCTTTCACATGGATCGCCGTCGCTTGGCTCTCCTGCTCGCCGTGACGAGCCTGATGGTCTTTGGCCTGGCGCGGTTCGCCGGCTTTCGCGACGACACGAATTTGATCGACGACGCCCTCGACGCGTTGGCTGCGCTCATGGTGGCCTTCATGGTCTCTGCCCTCCTGCTCGTTCTGCTCGGCCTTGTTGGTCCAGGGACCTCTGTCCGTGAAGGCGCCGGCATGATGGCGGTGCAGGTCGCGCCGGCCAGCGTGGGAGCCATCCTGGCCAACAAGCAGTTACAGGCGGGTGCCTCCGGCAAGGCGAAGGAGGATCGAGCGGGCTACCTCGGGCAGCTATTCCTGATGTCTGCCGGCGCCCTCTACCTCGCGTTCAATGTCGCGCCGACGGAAGAGATGATCCTGATTAGCTTCAAGATGACCCCCTGGCACAGCCTCGCCTTGGTCCTGGGCTCGCTCCTCTTGCTGCACGCATTGGTCTTCACTGTCGGGTTCGCGGGTCAGGAACAGCACGAGAGTCACCTACAGGCCTTCGCGCATTTTACCTTGGCCGGCTACGGCGTCGCCCTTCTCGTCAGCCTCTACATCCTGTGGACATTTGGCAGGCTCGACGGAGGGCTGAGCGAAACTGTGCGCGCGGTCGTCGTCTTGAGCTTCCCCGCAACCCTTGGCGCAGCACTTGCGCGACTGGTGGTATGAACATGGTCGCCCGCCGCAAGAAACCTGAGCCTACCCTCGCCAAGCGCACCCCCATCGCCGAGTGGCTAGCCGCGGGCCTCGGGCTCCTCTTGACCATAGGGGTAATCGGCTACTTGCTCGTCGAAGCCCTGCATGATCGCGCCAGGCCACCTAGCTTGTCTGCGCGGGCCGAACCAGCGCAGCGGACGGACGGTGGCTATGTTCTGCCCGTGGTGGTCAGCAATTCCAGCTACGCCACCGCCGCCGGAGTGGAGATACGCGGCACGCTCGAGCAGAATGGCGAAATTCTCGAAGAACGCAGGGCAACCTTCGCCTACATCCCCGGCCGGGGAGAGGCGCGCGGTGGCCTTGTCTTCCAACAGAATCCTGCTCGCCTGGACGTCAGAGTTGCGGCGGAGGGTTACGAAGAACCGTGAGAACCTTGGTGAGGCGATGCTACCAGCCCTCCCGCAGCGAGCCAGTGCCAGACTGCTTTAGCTTCAGTCCTTGGTCGCAGAGCTTCGCAGCACGCCACTGGCGTTTTGTCTCAGAGGTCGGGCCTGCTGTAGCCCGGCGACGCGATCACGTCGCGGGACCTGTCCATGTCTCTGAGCAGAAATTGAACCGGCGGCGCGGGCCGTCGTTGTGGCGTGAGCGCGCATCTTGGCAGCGCTGAGGGGGCCCATGACGTCCTACGATGCGATCATAGTTGGAGCCGGTCCGGCAGGACTGACGGCGGCGACCTATCTGGGACGTTTCCGTCGCCGAGTGCTGGTCCTCGATGGAGGCCTGTCGCGCGCCAGCTGGATTCCCGAAAGCCACAATACTCCTGGCTTTCCGCAAGGCGTCGGCGGAGAGGCGTTGCTCGAGCGCCTAAGCCACCAGTAGATTGCTGGGATGACCAGCCCATTCCGCTACTGCAACAGCTCGCCCGATGTGATCCGCCTGGTGGTTATGATGTACGTGAAATACCCGCTGTTGCTACGCAACGTCGAGGATCTCCTGGCGGAGCGTGGGATCGACATCTGCCATGAGACGGTGCGGTTCTGGTGGAAAAGGTTCGGTCCAATGTTTGCCGCCGAGATCCGGCGAAAGCGGGTCAATCGGATGAAGGCCTTCACGCACTGGAAGTGGCATCTCGACGAGGTGTGCGTGAGAATCAACGGTCAGATGCACTACCTCTCGCGGGCCGTAGACCATGAGGGTGAGGTGCTGGAGTCTTTCGCGACAAGGACCCGGGACAAGCTAGCGGCATTGAAGTTCTTGAAGAAACTGATGAAGCGACATGGCCGCACCAAGATAGTAACGACAGACTGCCTGCGTTCCTACAAGGCGGCCATGAAGGAGATTGGCAATGCCGGAAAACAGGAGATCGGTCGCTCGGCCAATAACAGGTGCGAAAACTCGCACTTGCCGTTTCGACGACGAGAAAGAGCCATGCTGCGCTTCCGGCAGATGAAGACGCTACAGAAGTTCAGCTCGGTTCACGCCGCCTTCCACAACCACTTCAACCAGGATCATCACCTTACCAGCCGCGAGACCTACAAGGCCCAACGCTCCACCGCACTGGCTGAGTGGAAGTCTTTTATGGCCTGAGGCCGCGCCGTCCTGCCCGACCTGCGTCCCGTGGAGACAAGTTGGGGTTAGACTGACAGCACCGCCACCTCACTCTCCGACTCAGCAAGATCTCTAGCCGCCCGGGACCGGCTGGGCTGTTCTTGCCGGCTCAACGCCGCCCCCTCAAAATATGGCCAAACGCTGCCTGGCTCGCGCGACTTGACGCCGGTCAAGGCCGCTTGCGCCGTCGTCGGCCAGACTGCGGTCAAGGAGCCCATCGATGTTCGAACATGCAGAGCCTGTTGCAACCGCCATACGCCGGGATAGCTGC
>Ga0209066_10001524_pt1 | contig 30387 bp, 20 predicted proteins | sample All_14_2_FD_187198 | JGI IMG/M metagenome (GOLD analysis project Ga0209066, IMG submission 187198) | Freshwater microbial communities in response to fracking from Pennsylvania, USA - Allegheny Zone_MetaG_DW_15 (SPAdes) (version 2) ... | reverse complement strand
GTTAGCCTACTCCCACACGCCGGAAGGGAAACTTTCAATGCGAAGACCGGGGAGAGGTCCGGCGCTTCGTCAGGTCAGCCGTGACCGCCGTAGAAAAGCAAAAAAACGGCTGGAAGGTATTCTTCCTACTGCCGTCTTCGCAACAATCAACCGTTTCGCTTCAGGGTTCTACTACTGATCCCGATTGGCACCCCCAAGGGTTTCTAATACTACCGTTTTGGCCTGCAAAGCATGGTAAGCCGTTGTCCGAAAAGCACGACCAGGCCCCTAGCTACAGCAAGCATTCCACACGAAACGTGCGTATCATGTAGCCACCAAGGCGCTCTTAACAGCACTGCCGTCAGCGCCGGAGAGAATGCCGGTGCGGCGGCTGGCAGCGCCGAAGGCGATGACCATTACATCGCGGTGATGGGTGTCCCCGCACCGCCCGCATTGTTATGGTTCACCTGACTATATTGCACTCGGAAAGTGCATGCCCCAATCACATGCACCCCGGCTTGACTTTCTTGGTGTTAGACGCCACAATTTTCACCGAAACAAGCGCTGGTATCACAAATGTCACTCCGCCTTGTAACAGTTATATGGTACACATGGACTGCTCCACGTACTATCGTTTCTAAAGACTCTCAGAGCCTTTTGTTCTCCTTCATTGCGTTTATACTCGCCGTCAATTATCAAGTCAACAAATCCATTACACTCACAATGCCAATCGTAACAGAAGACGAGCATGGCTAAAAACAAAAGAATACGACCGACACCCCCGGATGAAAGCTACAATCTGGGCCCTTTTTCGATGACCCGTTATGGCCGATACGTTCAATTTCAAAACAACATGTCGGACAGCCAGATGTATGTTTTTCAAAAGCGCCTTGCAGATTTACACGAGCACGTCGTTGCAGAAATCAACAAGGTTGTTGCAGAAATTGTGAGCGTCGCTACGAGTTATGACCCAGTTGAACTCCTCACCCGCGGATTTCATAGGATTATTCAAGAGAACTTAGACAACAAGGAGCCCGAAAGCTCAAAGGCCGAGGGGGCGCTGCGGCTGGTTGATTACGTTCAATGTATCATTGTCAGCAATCCGCCCACTCTGCCATATCAGAAATTGACGGATGATGCTTTTGCCCGTCTGGATGATTTGGTTCAGAGTTTGTTCGAAAAACTACAAACTCAGTTTGTTCTGACTGAATATGCTCACCGTAAGACGTCCGGACTTGTTGAGGACGCTGATCGCGATTCCTTCATTGTGCACGCCCAGCTGCACTGGTGTTATGTCAGAGGAAAGCGTTATCAAGTTCATGAGATACCTCTTCTAAAACTGTTGCTGTTGCCACATTCCGACTTGTTCTTGCGCAACCTAGGCATTCCTGCCGACCGGATTATTGACAACCTTGACCGCATCCTTAAATCGTTGACTTTTGGACCGTTCCAGTCTGTGAGTGCGATGAATGAATTTCAAGCTAAGTCGCTAGCTGAAATTGATCGTCGAGTACGCTGCGACCCATCCTTTGAACGTCTAATGCCGCCCGAGCAAATGAAAGCCGTCTGTGACGACAATAGATGGGCCGCTTGGGCAGAGCAGTGCCTCAACAATCTGTTTGGCGACGGTCTTTTCGCCGTGGACAAATATTGCGATCTGCCCGACACCCTTTTGAGAGAACTCGCCTTAGCGCCTGGCGAAGATAAAGCCTTCAGTGCTGCAGGCGAGTATGCGGGATGGCCCTTTCGGAATTGGCCTATCTTCTCGCATCCTTTTCTCAGTCACAAGGGCAACTACTACTGCTTCGACCTCCACAGTCTGTTCGACAACATCTATCGTAACTTATACAGGAGCCTGATCCGTTTGGCAGCAGATCAAAGTCATACCAGACAAGAGTGGAATAACGTTCAGAAAGTCGTCACCGAAGCGCTTCCGCTTGATTTGCTTCTGAAGCTGATGCCCGATGCCACCGTCTACCGTGGTGTGTATTATCGGCACGCCGTTGGAGAAACCTCGGCCAAGCAATGGTGTGAAGTTGACGGGATCGTCGTCTACCTCGACAGCATTTTCGTTGTCGAGGTTAAAGCTGGGTCACTCACTCCCACGCCACCCATGCAAAACGCAGAAGAGTATCTGAATTCAATCGGTGAACTGGTCGAGAAACCAGCCAAACAAGGCTGTCGTTTTCTCTCCTTTTTAGAGAGTCTGGAGCAATGTGACATCTTCGATGAAAAACACAAGAAGATTGCTTCACTCAAGAAAGACGCTTTTTTTCAGAAAGTGATATTGGCGGTGACCGTAGACGGTTTCACGCAGGTTTCTGCGAACGTCCAAGAACTCGCCGACGTAGGTTTGAATCTGGGAGACCACCCCATATGGTCGATCTCCATCGATGACCTGATGGTCTATTCCGAGTCTTTTGACAACCCTCTGCTCTTCCTGCACTTCGTTAGGATGCGAATGGAAGCGTTCAAAAGGCATGACATGACGGCCCTGGACGAGCTAGACCATCTTGGCCTATATCTGGAGTTTAACAACTATTCGAGCGTTGTGGACGACTTCTCCCCTAAAACAAATATCATGTGGAACGGATACACCGACAGGATTGACGAACTTTTTTACAAAAAACTCGGCGATCCTGCACAATCAACTGTCCTTTACCAGCATATGCCAACCCTTTTGTTTGAAATCGTTCAATTGCTTGGGCAGTCGTCCGCCGAAGATCGAAGCGTAGCGGCGAGAAAACTATTAGACGCAGAAGAACGAATACGGAGACAAACCGAGGAAGGCATAAGCAACTGGATGGCAGGTAAACCCGGTCTTGCGGGAAAAGGCCTGTTACACATGATTGGCAGCTGTCGATTCAGCATCTTGTGCAACTGGAATGATCTTCCAAGTGAAGAGCGGAAAAAAGAGGCGGAGTGGCGGACAAAGGCAATCATGGTCAAGCACAGCGAACAGGACAGGTGCCTTATTTGCCTAACGTACGACCGTCAGCATAAATTATCGAATGTTTCACCCAGACTCTTTAGAAGCTTAGACATATTGCCCGAGGAACACACAAGCCTTCTTGGGTTTGCTGAACAGGAGGGAACACGGCGTGTGTCTAAACATGTAGCTGAGCACGGCACAATTGGTCGTAACGAGCAGTGCCCTTGTGGTAGCGGACTCAAGTACAAGAAGTGCTGCTTGAGAAAGAAACCGACGCTCGTTTCGACTTGAACCGATTGAAAGATGACGCAATTATTGGCGAAACAGATTACGCCATCTCTTGTGCGTCCACTTCAAGTACGAGTTGCCGACTGACCTCAGCTATCGCGTCCATACATAAGACGCACTAGAAACGTGGAAAGCAACAACGGCCCTACTCATGCTGCTATCTCTATCCCACATGCCAATCATGCGCCTGTGCCCGTTCTATACTGTCATGACTTTTCGTGTCGGTCGGCACTACCTACTTTAAAAACCTATTCATCTTTGGTGCCGTTTCCTGATATTTACCGCGTCCGGTGGATGGTATCGTCGGCGACGTGATCGTCGAGTCGCTGCTCAAGGTCTTCCAGCTTGTCGGTGTCGCTGCCGAATAGGCTCTCCCTCGTGGCCGCAGCCGCGGCCTCACGCCTGCGGCGAATGGTCTGTTCAACCTTGAGCGCAAGCCGGATCGGGATGTAGAGCGTCAGCAGAAGTTGGAAGTCGAAGAGCCCTGCGCCGGCGGGCAGGACCGCGCAAAACGCGGCGAACATCCCGACAAGCGCTCCGAACTCGAGAACCAGCGGAAAGACTATCGACAGCATGTTAAGTAAGAAGGTCATAATGGGCAGCAGTATAGGCGTGCCGAATCGCTGCGTCAAGGCCGGCCGTGTTACAACGGGCGGGGGCATGAACGCAATATGACACGATGAGAAGCACCTAATAAATATTGCCAAATCAACTACAACTTCCGACATTTTGAGGAAAATTGAAAATAATCCCGCAAGCTTCATAACGTACGGGTCTTCAACATGATTGTTGGCTCCCTTCGCGGGATGTTATTACCGCTTTTGTCGCACCCTCCAAGAAATGGCAACTAACTACGCTCTAAACAGATTCCGCCACTTGAACCACCCGAACCATCCGGCCGTGACGCCCAGCCAGCGGACAGAAGCTCGGGCACGGGTCATGCCGTAGGCCCGCATGATCCGGTAAAACCGGGCATTGGCCGCCAAACCGTCCTTGCCGGTCAGGAAGTCGAAGTCATGCCGCAGGCAGGGCGGGAAGTACTTGTTGGGCCAGTAGACCTCCGACACCAGCGTGCAGCCGTCGCAGTCCCGGTACCAGTCCCACTTCGGCGAGTCTAGCGCCTCGATAATCTCACCACGCTCGCGCTCCCCGAGCCCGAACACGTCGAAGGACTCGACGATCCGAGCCCGCTCCCGCTCTTTCGTTCCGCACTTGGCAGAATCAGCCCCGCCGCCGCATCCGCACAGACCTTTCATCCCGCACCCCCTATTTGACCAGCGGCAATGACAGCTCGCCGCTGACATCGTTGCTGGCCGCGCTGCCACCGCCGCTGGACACATACACGTTCTCCGACACGATCACTACACGGCCCGTGCCGACGCGCACTCCGTTCGTGCAGACCTCAACCACGCCGTTGGTGGACACGGCCCCAGCATCCGCAAGCGACACCTCCCGGACGTGCAGCAGCGACACCTGGTTGATGCCGCGATAGGCGCAGCATCCCGTCACGCACAGGGCGGCCGCAACCGCCGCACCGATCAGAACCCTCTTCATACTCAGCCTCCCAGCTTGGACACGACGCGGATCAGAACCACGCAGGCGGAGACGGCGCCCGCGATCGCCGTCCCTGCTACGACAGAAACCACCCACAGCAGTGCCCGGATCACCAGATCGTGCCGCTCCAGCCGCGTCTGGATCGACGGCGTGCCGTTGTCAACGAACAGCCGGCGCTCGATGCCGTCGAGCTTCTCAATCAGCTCCTCATGCCTTTTCAGACAATCCTCTTTCGTCACATGACTATCCATCTTTCACCTCTCACGTTATAGGCGGCGGCGCGTAGTTGATTCCGCCCGAACCGTCATACTCGGGAACATAGAGCAGATGCCCGGACAAACCAGACACCGGCAACCGTCCGACCGCCGCTCCGGGCGCGTAGAGCGGAGTGCCCGTCGCACCGCTTGCCCCGCCGCCCGACTCCAGATCCTGATACAGCCGCCGCAGGTAGATCTCTCACCCAGAAAGGACCACCGCCATGCCCACCAACACCCCTCACCAATACTTCGCATGTGCGCACAACATCGAGGGTTGCCTTAAAAACGGCTCTTTCGTGCGCCGCTCGAAATACGGCCTCGGCCAGTTCAACAACGGCGACTTCATGGGTTTCATCGAAGCCGTGCCCGAGGGCATGGTCGAGGTCGACCGCGACCTCGCCCGCTGCCTCATCCCAGAATGCTGCCGCTAAACGTATGGGCGAACCCGCGTGTTCGCCCTCTCCCCTCACAACAAACGAACTAACGCAATAACGAACTCATGAACTTCCCCACCCAGATCCTCTGCACCGGCCCGGAGCCCTATACCGACCGCGCCGGCGACGAACATCCCGAGTGGGTTGTTTGCGCCACCGACAACGAAAACGAGCCCGTCGGTCGCGTCTACCGCGTCCGGAAGTCGCTCGACCTCGCGCGGCGGCTCGCCGTCCACATGGCCGTCGACCGCCGCCTCGACCTCACCGATGAATCCAACCCCGCATGATGTAGGGGCGGGCCTCTGTGTCCGCCTTCTCCCGCCGAAAGGAACGCCCCATGAATACAACACCCACGATACCGGCAACCTGCCCGATGAGGTCGGGATGGATGCCGTTCTTCGGGTTGATGAAGTTCATCGAGATCGTCCAGAGGATGAGGGACGGGTTGTTGCGGTAGCGGCGCATCCAGATCTCCGCCTCAGCCGTGTAGTTCTTTCTGAAGAGCGGATCGGCGAAGACGTTGACTGTGCGGTTCATCGTCGGCACACTTTCCTCGAACGCGAACCCCTCGGTGTCGCAGATATCGATCATCTGGTCTTCCCGGAGCGGGCAGTCGTTCCACCATGAGAAGTACCACCACTTGTTGGGGTGGGGCTGGTTGAGCATGAGGGTACGGCCGATGCCGTTCCAGAACCCGAGCGTGTTGCGGGTGAGGCCGATCCACGCGCCTTCCAGGCGGAACCGCTGCACGTGGCCGTTCAGCATCACGTGGCGGCCTTCGGCCCACACCTCGCGAAAGCCGAAACGGAATGATTGGGAATCGATCTCCTCGCCCTTGGCGTTGTAGAGGCTGACGATCGCGTAGTAGAGGTTCGGCTGCTCGATGTCCCAGAGCTTCGGGTCCCTCCACGTGTCCGCGAGCGTCACCGTCTGCACGCCCTTGACGAGATCGACTGGCTTGCGCGGCAGGCGCTTCACTTTGTTGAACGACGTGTCGTAAATGTCGCAGGCGACCGTCGCGCCGCTGCCGAAGAGTCCTGAGACAGCCTTTTCGGCGTCGATGTCGACCTCCACGTTGATCGTCCAGTTGCGGACCGAAGTCTTCACGAATGCGTCCACGACCGCCGCGGGGCGCGGCAGGCGGATGAGGTCAACCGGCCCGCTGACTGCCGGCTCGGGCCAGTTGCAGTAAGGGAAGTTCTCGCCGCGCTTGCCGCGGGAGCCGTCGCGCAGCGGATCAGTCTCGGGCTTGATGGAAAGCCCCGTGTAGTCGCGTGTGCCGAAGATCTGCAACACGTTCCCGCCCGGCTTCGCGGCAGCGGTGATCTCCAACTTCCAGCTCGGATGCAGCAGTTCGCCGATGCGTTTGCCGTTGACGTAGACGATGCCGTAGGCGTTCATCCGGTGGAAGTCGAGCACGAGCCGGCCGTTCCCCCATCCTTCCGGCACCGTAAACTCCGCGCGCAGCCAGAGGCAGTTCGGGGCGTCCACGCCGCGAGCCCAGAACATAAACGGACGGGAAGGATCATAATTTGACTCGTGCGTAAGAATCGCCAAGTTCGTCTCTTGAAGAACATCGGCCACTTCGGCCGCCCCCCCCATTAAAACAGAAATATAGGCGTACAGATCGAACTGTGCGCTTGCAAGCCGTTCCGCAAGAGTGGACATCCCATTGCTCATTGTTCTGTCTCTTATGCACCTAAGAAGGGTAAATCTTACAGACTATTTTTCAGTATCTGTCCAGCGTAGTCAGATTTTCCCGCCTCATGCCAACTTTCTTTACCGTTGTCCGCGTCTTTCGGAAATGATACCTTCCTTTTGACGTATTCAACGGGTGCAGTGCCCCTATCTGGGAAGATGATAGGTTAGATTTGGTGAGATTGTCAACACGAAAATTATGCGAAAGAAACGAAACCGCCTCTACGAAATCAGAATGCTCTTCGGTTTGACACAAGCCGATTTCGGCCAGCGGCTCGGCGTCACGAAAAACTACATTTACCTGATCGAATCCGGCCGCAAGCCACTATCCGACAAGATCCTCGACCTCGCCGAAATGCTTCTCGCTCAGTACGACCCCAAAAAACCGTCCGATATCCCCGTAGATCCTCTCGCCCAACTCCGCGCCGAACTGGCCGAATGCAAAGCCCAGCTCAAATCCGCCCACGCCACCATCGCCGCCCAGAACCAGACTATCGCCGTCCAAGCCCGCACCATCGCCTCCCTCCACGCCGCCGCTCAAACCTCGCCAAAATGACCGGTGTCCACAGTCCCTTTTCCCAATCTGAAGCTCCTCCGCCAAGAACTCTGCCCTGATACCGGCCATAGGATTAATCCCTATGCTTGTTCGGTTTCACCTTTGGCTGCCGGCATCCGTCCTCTGTTCTCTTCCCCAACTCCCGCACTTCTTCCCCCCTTTTTACCCTCGCCATTCGCCCCCGGCCGATGGTACGATTTTAACGTCTTTTGAACGCGCATTCGCCTTGCGTGCCGCAGCCGAACCCCGGCCCAAATGAGAGCCCACACACGCTCTTTCAAGAATCGCCACGGGAAAAGAAATGAAATTGCCGATCCCCATAGAATCGCTTCTGAACGGCAAGGCCGTGGAATGGGAACGATTGGAGTTCAAACAGGGTTGGAACCCCTTGGATGTTCTGCACACACTTTGCGCGTTTGCCAACGATTTCCACAATCTGGGCGGCGGCTATATCGTCGCGGGTGTGGCCGAACAGGATGGGCTCCCCGTTCTGCCGCCGGTCGGCATCGAGGCGGATCGTCTGAATGCCATTCAGAAGGAGATCCTGAACCTAGGCCACAACGCCATGCAACCGCAGTACCACCCGATTGTCATCCCGGGAACTGTAGACGGAAAACACGTCCTGGTTCTCTGGGCGCCCGGCGGCCCGACCCGTCCTTACAAGGCGAAGTTGGGGCTCGGCAAAGAGTGCAAGGAATGGGGTTACTTCATTCGCAAGGGGTCGTGTACCGTCCGCGCCAAAGGACCGGATGAGGCCGAACTGCTCTCGCTCGCCGCCACCATTCCTTTCGACGACCAGATCAACCAGCGGGCGAGTCTGGACGATTTGTCCCGCGAATTGATTGTGGCCTTCCTGAAGGAAGTCAAAAGTCCGCTGGCCGGTCCCGCCAAGAAACTGTCCCTGGCCGACCTCGGGCGGCAGATGAATATCGTGGACGGCCCGAAGGAGGCGCTCTTCCCCAAGAATGTGGGGCTGCTCTTCTTCAACCCCGAACCGCATCGTTTCTTCCCGGCCACGCAGATCGACGTGGTCTGGTTTCCGGAAGGCGCAGGCGGCGACAAGTTCACCGAGAAGGTTTTCCGCGGCCCGCTCGGCCGCATGACCCGTGAGGCCTTGGACTATATCCGCCGCAACTATATCAGCGAGACAGTCATCAAGCACCCGGACCGCGCGGAAGCCACGCGCGTTGAGAACTTCCCCTACGCCGCCATCGAGGAAGCCGTGGCGAATGCCGTCTACCACCGCGGCTATGACGTGCGCGAGCCCATCGAGGTGCGCATCTCCAAAGACGACCTGGTGATCCTCAGCTTTCCGGGGCCGGACCGGTCCGTGCGTCTGGCGCAATTGCGTGCGGGCCGTGCGATCCCCCGCCGTTATCGCAACCGCCGCATCGGCGAGTTCCTCAAGGAACTGGACATGACCGAAGGCCGCTCCACCGGCATCCCCAAGATCCTGCAGGCGATGAAACGAAATGGCTCCCCGAAACCCGAATTCGATTTCGACGACGACCACACCTATTTCATGTGCCGCCTGCCGGTACACCCGCATGCGACCATGCCGGACGTACTGCCAATTGGGACAACAAATGTCCCAAGTCTGTCCCAAGTCTGTCCCAAGTCCGTCCCGAGTGATCTTTTCGATATCATCCTGCGTGCCACAGCGTCGCCTGTCGAGATGCTGGAACTGATGGCCTTGGCGCGACACACAAACCGAACACGTTTCAGAAAGACCATTTTGCAGCCTCTGATTGAAGAGAAGCTCATAGAGCCCACAATCCCCGACAAGCCCACCAGCCGCCTCCAGAAATACCGCCTGACGCCCAAAGGCCAAGCGATCCTCTCCTCTGAACGTAAGTAATGACCCGCTTGTCCGCAAGCACCTCCAACACCCCATTCGCTAAACCCGAGTCACGAGCGTAACAATTAGTCGTCCCCTCATGTACCGGACACTGTATCGCCGCCCAGCATACTGTTTTCTGTCTCTTTCCTCAGACTCTTTCTGTCACTCTCGCAACCAGATCAACAAGTTAACCATCTCCCGCCGCCAAAACCGTGTACTACGGTGCCAAAAAGACTATATTCCCGCTTGAGTAACTGAGCGATTTCACAAGTCCGCACTTGAGCAAAAAATCATGACTTTCCTTGCCAATCCTTTGCTATCCGACAGCGCTTTGCGCTTGTCCAAAGGCTGTCGATATGAGACTATAAAAATCGATCTGTTTCGCTCATGTCCCGCTTAGCAACACGGGTTGCAGCCTTATGATTTTCGGGGAAAATCGACGTGAGATGACCTCAAACTTTCGCTTGGATTCACGATGCCGGAAAAAATAAAATTCAGATTCTCGGGGCACCAGACATTCGTCTTTCGTCATGGCTGGCTGGAAAAAGGTATCGGACTGATCCGGGAGGCCCCTCGCGGGTTTCTTGACCCGGATGTCTTGATTAAGCTCGGGGTCGGGAAAAACATGGTGGAAAGCATCAAGTATTGGTGTTTTCAGACTCAGCTTTTAAGGGAAACCGAGGCGACCGGGGCGCTGGAACTAACCGACATGGCCAAGGTCATCTTCGGCGCACACAAAGAGGCCGAAGGCGTAGACCCCTATCTGGAAGATGACGCTACCCTGTGGTTGCTGCACTGGCTCCTCATACAGAACCCCGTCATCTCTACTTGGCAACTCGTTTTTTCAAGGCTTCACAAGCCAGAATTCACGAAAGCCAGTCTTTTGCAGTCACTTCAGTCGTGGTTGCTGGGCAACGTAACGGTATCGGAGTCCACCTTGGCTCGCGATATTGATTGTTTCGTACGCTCTTATGCCGGAACCCGCGGCAAATTTTCAGAAGAGAATTTTGACTCCCCTCTCTTAAGTCTGGGGCTAATCCAACCCACTTCCGAATCGGATTTGTACCGCTTCAACATCGGGGCTAAGCGGAATCTGCCAGCGGAGATTGTCGGTTACGCCCTGTTGATGAACATGGCGGCCAGTAACCGCACAACGATGTCGGTTCAAAGCTGCCTCTATGATGCAGGACACCCCGGACAGGTCTTCAAACTCGATGAAGGCACCTTGATGGATTATTTGGCTGACCTCGAAAGCAAAACAAAACACGATCTCTCGGTAACCGACACCGCCGGCATGGTCTCAGTCTCCTTTGTGCCAAAAAAACAAGTACCGCCAAATGAATATGCTGATGACCTGCTTACAAACTATTACGGAAAGGCGGTGTCGAAATGAGCTTAACTAACTCGATTTCGATCAAACGCCGCTTTTTGCGGTCGATCAACATTGTTAAAGACCACGACAGCGGTAAGGGTATAGAAGGCTACGTCGTCACTCCGCTGGCGCAACAGGCGTTGGATCAAATCTCCGACGGCTTTCGGGAGGGTGTGTCCGCCGATCGCGCGTTTACTTTAACCGGCCCTTACGGATCAGGCAAATCATCATTCGCGTTGTTCCTGTATTACCTGCTGAGCGATTCTAAGCATCAGGCGTGGGACAAACTGCGAGAGATGAACAAGAAACTTGCCTCAGCGCTACACATGTCCGTTTTTGGCAGCAAGGGAACAGAATTGGGGTTCGTTGTGCTGCCGATTACATCGCGCCGCACATCGATCACTACGCTTCTATCCGAGTCCCTTGAGGATGTCCCCAGCAATATCAAGCGTGCGGTGTTGACGGACATCGAGGGCTTGCGCGATTGCGCGGACAGCAAGACTGCTGTCCGGTTGGTGCAGCATGCAGCAAAAACCGTTGTTGAGAAAGGCTATAAAGGCCTGTTCTTCATTTTCGATGAGTTCGGCAAGGTCTTCGAGGAGGCCTACTACAATAGAAAAACCACCGACATCTTCGTCCTGCAAGAACTGGCTGAAGCCGCATCCAGAAGTAAGGATGCACCGCTCCTAGTGCTGGGCATGCTACACCAGGCGTTCGGCAACTATGTTGATGACATCCATGATTCCAAGACAAAAGCAGAGTTCAGCAAGATCGAAGGCCGCTTCCAACCCATTTCCTTCGTCGAGACTCCTGCGGCTCAAATCCAGTTGCTCGCCAACGCGTTTGAACGTACAGACTCGAAAGAGGTGGCCGCACCCACATTCCGCAGCATCGTAAATGAAGCGACAAACGACGACCTCAAGTTACACGCGGTTGCGGGGATTTCGGCAACGGATTTTGCCGCCTTCGCGAAAGCCGTCTATCCGTTTCACCCTCTTGCGATGATTTCGCTTCCGTTGCTGTTCCGCCGCTTCGGCCAGAATGAACGATCGATCTTCACTTATCTTGTGAGCAACGAACCGCTGGGTTTCAAGGCATTCCTCTCCATTGCCGAAGAACACCAACTTCTGCGCCTGACTGACTTGTATGACTACCTTCTAGGTAATCACGAAACACATTTGAGCCGCCACCCGCAAGGCAAGGTCTTTTTGGAAGCGAACGACCTTATCAATAGCAAGCCGAGCCTATCACAGGTTGACCGCGAGATTCTGAAGGTCGTGGCCGTGCTCACTGCCCTTGGCATGCAAAGCCACCTGAAGGCCACCGAGGCGATGATACGTTACGCCGTCTCGACGCCTTTTTCACACACGGTTCTCGAACGCCTGATGTCTCAGTCCGTTCTGGTCTATCGCAAGTTCAACGGCACCTACGCCATCTGGGAAGGAAGCGATGTTGACTTGCTCGCCTGCGGCGAACAGGCCGATAAAGCGATTGATCGAAGCGGTTTTGCGATGGCGGTCACCCTCAAGAAGTACCTTCAACCCAAGCCTGTGATTGCCAAGCGACACAGTTTCAAAACCGGCGCATTACGCTATTTCGATGTTGAATATGTCGATTCTCCCGACTCCTTGGCGGAAATGTTTCGTACGCCCTCAGAGGACCGTGCGGTCGGACGCATCCTTGTTTGCCTGGCACAGAGTGATTCAGTCTCAGATACGTTTGTCAACGAGGGGGTCAAATGGACATCCGGAGACGCATCGCTTCTGTTCGCAATCCCCAGAAATATTTCGGAATTGAAGGAAGCCCTGCGCGAGGTCCAGCGCATGAAGTGGATTGAGGAGAACGTCAAGGAACTCCGCGACGACCGCGTCGCCAGGCGCGAGATAGCCATGCGGTTGGCGGATGCCAACCAAAGAGTCACACAACAGCAGATTACCTTGCTTGACCCACGCCCGGATCCCTACGGAAGCGCGTGCCAATGGATTTGGCACGGTGAGGCGCGAACGGGGATCATTACGTCGAAGGACGTCTCGGTTCTGCTTTCTGCTGTCTGCGATAATCTCTACGGCAAGTCGCCGCAAATCCGCAATGAACTGATCTGCAAGCGCGAGCCTTCCAGCCAGGCCGCTGCTGCCCGCAACTTGCTGATTAAATGCATCACCAATCCCGAATGCGTGCGGAAACCGTTCTTTGGCATCGAAGGTTTTCCGCCCGAACGCAGCATGTATGATTGCCTCTTCCGCGCGTCAGGCATTCATCGTGAGGTCGACGGTTCTTGGATATTGTCAGCACCAGACCGCCAGAAGCAGGGTGCCAACCTGTACCCGTGCTGGGAATTCATCGAAAAAGCCGTTTTTTCTGCAACGGATACACCTCTGCCTTTGCAGGAGCTTTTTGCGGCGTTGCGCAAAGCGCCCTACGGTCTACTTGATGGCGTCCACCCGGTCTTGCTGACAGCCTTCTACGCTCTGAACCGCAATGAGGTTACGCTCTATTTTGAAAATGTCTATCTGGCAGACCCGCAAGACGCCAATTTCGAATTGCTCGTCAGACGTCCCGACTTGTTTGCCATAGCGGGGGCGCGGTTGGCGGGACAGCGCCAAAAAATAATCAAACGGCTGGCGGATGGGTTGAAGGTTGAGCCGTTTGTCACTCCTGTTGTCCGCCATCTCTATAAATGGTATTCGAGTCTTCCCCGATATTCGCAAAACACCAATCTCGTTTCAAAAGAGGTCTCTGAATTCCGAAAAGCTCTGGCGGAAGCGCAGTCACCCGAAAAGCTACTGTTCAACGATTTGCCTCTTGTCTTCGGTCTGGCTCCCATAACCGAAAAGGACGGCGACACAAAATCGTTTGAGCACTACTTTGAAAAGCTGAACCAATGTATCGGCGCGCTAAGTGTCCTCTTGCCAAACCTGATAAGGGAGCAGCGTAAACTGCTGCTGGAGAGCTGCCGCCTGCCCAATTCGAAAGAGGGCTGGAATACGCTCTATGAGCGCGCATGCTTCTTAGCCCCGCGCGTCAACAACACGGAACTCATGCCGTTTCTTCAGACGGTTATCACCACAACGGGCGACTGGAATAAGGCAGACACCGTCATGGGCTACATGGTCTCATCACCGATGACAAACTGGGGAACGTTGGAGCTTCAAAAGTTCTCCGGTCTCGCAAAAGGCAAAGCCGAATTGTTCCTGGACGCCTATGCGCCCTTCTCAAGATCGGTGGCGTCATTGTCGAAGGCGCAGCAAGAGCAGGCGGATAAGCTCCGCGAGAAACTCCAGAAGTCGTTTTCGACTCTTTCAGTCAGTCCGTTGGTTACACGCGCCGCCTTGCTGGCATGTCTTGCCGCACTTGACAAGGAGAACAAGTGATGGGCAACGTGCGCCACATTCTCGCCTTGTCTGGGGGTAAAGATTCTTCCGCGTTGGCGGTCTTTATGAAGGACCGGGTTCCTGAAATGGAATATGTTTTTTGCGACACAGAGAAAGAACTTGATGAAACCTATGAATATTTGCACCGTTTAAGCCAATACCTCGGAAAGCCAATCCAAACGCTTACGTACAAATCAGGATACGGTTTTGACGAGATACTGAAACTGAAACGTGGATACTTGCCTTCCCCCCAGTCCAGATGGTGTACGGAGTACTTGAAGTTGATTCCTTATGAAAATTATATTGGATCAGACGACGTAATAAGTTATGTCGGAATTCGTGCTGATGAGCCCCACCGAAAAGGTTACGTTTCGACAAAAACGAACATCCGCACTGTGTTTCCATTTGTTGAGAACAACATTCGTCGCGATGATGTTTTCAAGATTCTGAAAGAATCGGGTTTGGGTGTGCCGTCATACTATGAATGGCGTTCGCGGTCTGGTTGTTATTTCTGTTTCTTTCAGCAGCAGATCGAATGGGTCGGCCTGCTGGAGCGGCACCCCGATTTGTTTCAGAAGGCGATGGATTACGAAAAGAATGACCCTGTCACCGGCGAGCGCTATACATGGAATGAAGGTGAAAGCCTGGCTGAGCTCGCGAAACCCGAAAGGGTTGCCGCCATCAAAGCGAACTACGAGAGAATGCAAGCCTTTCAGTCGAAATCACGTCCGCATCGCGGCTTGAAGGATGTCTTTCTTGCCGAAGGTGATTCAGGCGAAACACCCTGTATCATGTGCCACCTATGACTCCTCAACGTCTCATCTATCTGGACAACAATGCGACCACTGCGTGTGCCCCGGAAGTGGTGCAGGCGATGTTGCCTTTTCTTGTGGACCAGTATGGTAATCCATCGAGCGCGCACCTTGCCGGTCGGGTCGCCTTCCGTGCGGTTGAGGACGCGCGTGAGAAGATGGCATTTCTGTTGTCGGCAGGAAAACACGAGATTTTCTTTAACTCGGGCGCTACGGAGGGAAACAACTGGATCTTTCAGGCTTTCGTGCAGCTGCCGAGTCAGAACCGTAAACGCATCGTGGTCAGTGCGATTGAGCATAAATCGGTGCTGGATACCGCCGTTAGATTGAGACGATTCGGCTTTGATGTTCAGCTCTTGCCCGTCACGGCTGACGGCGTTGTCGATCTGTCCCAGGCTGCCGACATCATCACGCGGGAGACCGCTTTGGTTTCCGTGCAGTATGCCAACAATGAGACCGGGGTCGTGCAGCCGATCACGGAACTGGTCGAACTGGCACATCGTGTAGGCGCATTTTTCCATTGCGACGCCGTTCAAGGCCTTGGCAAGGCCCAATTGAACTTGACCGAACTCCCTGTCGACAGTGCCACCTTCAGCGGCCACAAGATACATGCGCCGAAAGGCGTCGGCGTTCTCTATCTCTGCGGTGGCGCACGCAACTGGCAATGGGAATATCCGCTAGCTGGGGGTGGTCAGGAGCACAACATCCGCCCCGGAACTTACAATGTTCCGGGTATCGTAGGCCTCGGGAAAGCGGCGGAAATGCTACTTGTCGATCTTTCATCGCATATCGCCCACATGGCTACGCTACGGAATTCACTTGAAGCGCAACTGAAGTCACGTCTTCCGGACTGTCTCATTCATGGCGAGCAAGCACCAAGAATACCCAACACCTCAAATGTGACAATAAAAGGCATTCCGGCTGACATACTGATGTCAACACTGCCGAACATTTGTGTGAGTGCTGGCTCGGCATGCAACGGCAACGCGCTAACACCATCACATGTTCTTACGGCCATGGGTTGCTCAATTGAAGGCAATCGCCAGAGCTTGCGTATTTCGTTCTGTCGCTACAATTCATGCGATGACGTGAACCAGTTCGTTGAAGCCGTTGCCAATGCGTATCACACATTGCCCAAAATGTGAGGAGACATCATGCGCGAAAATCTTTTGAACGATATCAGCAGAATCACAATTAGTCAAAAGAGCTTCAAGCCGCATAAGTACCTACTTTTGCTGTCTGTTATTAAGCTATTTGAATCTCCGACATTTCGCGCCAAGGAGATTTATTATGATCAGAAAGTCGTAGAGCTATTCACTCATTTCTTCAACATCTACGCGACGGAGAATAACAGTAACCGCCCGTATGAACCTTTTTTCCACTTGAGAAGCCATCCTTTTTGGAGTTTACGTGCAGTTCCCGGTAAAGAAAGAGAGCTTTCAGAGACGCCGTCAGTTGGTGGGCCGGGAATGCTTGCGGCGTTAGTCAAATGTGCAGTGCTCTCGGATGAGTTGTACGACGCGCTTTCTAATGAGAGTGATCGGAAGCAATTGGAGGATCATGTGGTCAAAATACTTACAGCTCATGACTCGTTGCCATCCACCAGTCCCCTTACAGGGGCATTGATTAACAGTTTTGTATCCTATATCAATTCGCTTCATTGTATTGACGCCAACAGCGACGGCGCACTCGCTGAAGCCCAAGCAAAGAATCCGTTGTTTCATGGAATACATGTGAAACACCCTTGGGCGCAGAAGTTTGCGCACAGCCTCACAAGTACAGCCGAAAAAGCGCACATCATTCTGACGGGGCACGCCGGCGACGGTAAGTCGACGATAGCGCTTGAGCTCTATAAAATACTGAACCATATTGAAAATCAGGAGTCGTTGCCGTCCGGCCTTCCAAAAAGGGCGGACGTGTCGGCTACCGTTACGATTATTAAAGATTTGAGCGAATGGACGGACAAGGAGCAGGATGTTCTTTTCACGGAAATGACGTCGGGTCTGCGCCGGTTTGTCCTGGTCTCCAACACCGGTTGCCTGTTGAATCTGTTCCGGCGTCAGGCTATTTCGCTGGGTAAGAGCGCTGTGACGGTTGAAGATGAACTGCTGTCGGCTCTGGATGCCTCGGCAGGCGCGCCTCTCGACACAAAGGCCGGACGGTTCGAGATATATAATCTGGCTCGGCAGGATAACGTCGATGCGGCCTTGAACATGCTCCGCTTGTTGGTGACCTCCGCATTCTGGAATAAATGTGCCGGTTGCTCACTGTTTCAGCGTTGTCCCGTGTACCACAACCTTCGGGTCTTCCGTCAGTATAAGGAACGTGTCTTTGACCGGATGCGCCTGTTATTGCGCCGCACGGTGGACTACGGTGACCGTCTGACGATGCGCCAGCTGAGCGCTCATTTTGCCTATATGCTGACCTCTGGTCTGAACTGCGAACAGATAGCCAACAGGTTGCAAAAGAAGCAGAGTTTTGCTCTCGAACAGTATATGTTTTTTAACCGTTTCTGGGGTGATAATGGTTGGGATAAAGATGTCAATGCTACACAATTGAAGTCTGACCATTTGATTGCTAAGCAAGGCTTCGGCAGTGTCTATGCGCCGAGTATGGAAAGAAGGCTTTGGCTGCGGTCGGACAAGTTGTCGTTCGACCTGGGCGTCCCCGAGTTGGCGCCGGTGTTCAAAAGGCTGTTGTCTATTGCGCAAAGCTCCGTATCAGCCAAGCACAACGAGGCGCGTGCCCAGATACGTCGCATGGTGTTTTTCTTTTATGAAAGCGGAGCAGCGCAGGATCAGGTAGCCCCGTTCCTGAACGCATTTCTGAATTCGCCGGTGCTTTGCGAATATCAAAGTTGGCTGAATGACACGGTAACGTTCAACCGTCGGCGCAATACGCTGAAGGACCAGCTATTCCAAGTTCTTCAAGAGCAATTCAGCGGTATCAAAATGCCTGACGGGTTATCGGGTGACAAGACCCTATACATCACCTTGAACCGTCGTCAGCGGAACATCCGGCAGGGATCGCAGATCATGTTGGGCAAGATTGACTTCAACGACAAGTTGGACTTGAAGATCCTTCAGGCGGGTGGCCGTGCGGAAGTGGCGCTGACAGGGAAAAGCGAATTCTCGAATGTCAAATTGCCGCTCGCGTTGCCCTTCCTCGACTACATTTTCGCTCGTAAGTCCGGGGGGATAGGAAGCATTTTGCAGGTGGCGTATGTGGACCGTCTTGAGAACCTGAAGACGGAGTTATTGCGACATTGTTCACAAGTGAACGCCGACGAACTGCTCCTTCTGAAACTAGATGCGAAGAACACATTGCGGCGTCAGAGGTTGACCATTACGGATGGCAGCCTGGAGGTGTCAAATGGCTAATCTGCTTGCGAGCTTTCCCCCCGGGGTCCGAGATCCCGCGAGTAAAGAAGACAAGAATCCTGCGGTCCAGCTGTTTGGCCGGCGTTTTTTTTCAGACCAACCGCCACTCGAAATCCTCTCGGAGTTCCTATTGGTAATGACCTCACGCAAGAAAGTCGGCTCGGTCGCTATCGACAGCCTGTTTCCGTCAATGGATCAGTTGCAGGACTGGTCACACCATCCGTCGTCCTTGGATTACGAGCCCAAGGCGAAACTGAATCTCAAGTTGTTTGCGTTCCTCGGTTCGTCTCGTCTTGAAACTCGGCATGAATCACATCGGCAACATTGTGAAGAACTGTGGGATGCACTGCGCACGCATATCAACTCAAGCGACATGGAGAAGGACGAAGCCCTGCGGATTTTGAGCAACTTATTTCTGGGTTTTTGGGGGACTGGAGCGGAACGCACGTGGTGCGCACAAACATTTCTACCATTTTGCAGTTCCGTGCTGACGACTGAATCAATATGGAATGCGACAGAGGCGAGACGACAGAGGCAATCCGGATCATGGGAATTTGTTATTGAGCATTTCAACGAGTTTTATTCCGTCAATAAGCACCGATTTCTTGCACGCGGTGGTGAAGTCATATATCTGCATATTTGCAATGCGCTTCGGCAAGACGAATCGACTTTGCAGGCGTGGTTCAAATCTCGAACCGTCGGCGGATACGCGCTCGCCGATCTACTGACGAGAGAAGAACAAGACCCGGTAAAACTTCATGCGGCGTTGCAGGCCGGCTTCGCCAAGTTCTTCAGCCAGACGCCGCAGACACTGGATAAGCTGACGGACTTTATCGACACGGGCGTTGAAAGTCAGACATCATTCAGCAGCGATACAAATAACGGCTCGCCTCGTACAGCATCCTGCGGCTGGTGCCCGGCGGAAAGCTGGCGCGAAGGCTATCTGCTCGCGGTAGAACTCAAGCGCGTACTCTCGGCCAATATAGATGTTATCGAGACCGTTGACCTCCTGGAGGTAGCCTGCGCGATGCACGTAATGAGATCAATGGCGGCGCAGAGCTTCCGTGCTACGGCCGAAGTCAGCTCGGATGGTTTTGACTATCGGTTACTGGTTTCTGACGATGGAGGGTCAAACCGTCGTGTGAAAGAGTTTTCAAGACTCACGTTGAATCAGGTTTGTCGCCAGATTCACGCCGCGTTACGAATGCCTGAAATCAAAGACAAGCTAGACCAAGGCGACCTGCAAAAAATCTACAAGGAGGCGGATGATCGCTACGGCCGGAGGCTGTATCTGCGCATTGGCAAGAGCCTCGGACTCATCATTCCACGCCGTGGTGCGGGCATCCGAGTCGTGTTGACCGACAAAATTCTGCGGTATCTGATTCTGTCACTCGTCCCGGGGCAGCGCATGACGTTCGATACGTTCAAGCGCCAGATGGAACTGCACCACGGGTTGGTCTTTGAGGAAAACGCATTAAGTGCCTGCCGCGGATTGAGCGGAGAGACGGATCTGCTTGAAAGCAGCGAATACGCGGACAGCCATTTGGAGCAGATGCTGGATGCGTCGGGCGTGCTCGTGCGGCTCTCCGACTCCTGTTCTCTCGTCAGGAATCCCTTTTGCATGGAGGCGCAGGCATGAAACTTTATGTGAAGAGCATCTCTGACTATGTTTCTCGCCAAATGGCAGGGTTTACAGCTACTGCCACAGGCAACAGACGGTTACAGATGATGATTCCTCAATTGCCAGGCGACGCCACGCTGCTGCTGGCGCATTCACTGGAAGACCTGTGCTTTAACAGTAAAGTGCGTCTTGACTTTAAGGTTGCAGATGCATTGATCCGGTCATGGCAACCGGACGAAGCTGGCAAACTCGATTCGAAGTATCTGGCGAAAGGCAGCCTGACGGGTGATCGTAACAACATCGATAATGTAGAGCCCGTAGTTCAGGTTCTTGTCGGCACCGCAAAGGTAACTGACAAGGGCGGACTCTCTGATTTTCACCAGTGCGACAAGACGGTTCTTTGGAAAGCGCAACTGGAATCTTCATTCAGTAGTTGGATTGAAGCGTGTTTTGAGAATGCGGGCATCGAATACGAGCAGAGCCATATTGACCATTTCGCCGTCGTCCTAGGTGAACTCCGCGAGAGGTTTGACCTTTATCAGGTATCGGTGTTGTTGGATGAAGTCAAGTTCACCGCTCAGGATGGGCAAACGGCGGAACACGACCTTCTGTCCCAACTGCACCGTTTCAATTTGCCAAACCTTAGATCCTTTAAGTTTGGGCAGGAACGTAAGACCTTTCGATATTATGTGGACGCAGCAATCGAGTTTTTCAGCTACTCATTGTTTCTCGACACGGGAAAACGCCTCAAGGCGCTCAAGAACCTCGAGGCGTTTCGCAAGGAAAAGAGCGGCAGCATTCCGCCGGACAAATACGAGCCATTTTCGAACGAAGCTGATTTTTTGGACGCATTGTCGGGCTTTATCGAAAACAATGTTCAGAATGAGCTGCTGCCATATTGCGATTTCATCTACATTTTTGACGTGATACTGAAATTCGTACCGAAGAAAGACCCGGTCGACGTGCCGCTAACCATAAAAAAGCTGGCCGGCTCACCCGTCGAGGTCGTGCTTCAGGCGCTCTGGTTCGTGTTGGGAAAATGCGAAACCAGAAAAAACAAAACAAACATTTCGAAAATCAAAATCACCGGCAAGACCTTCCGCCACGATTACATCGCGGAAGAGGGCGCGGTCACAGCGGCGGACAACAACGATATCGCACGCGAAGCTCTTTTGCGCCTACTCGGCGGCCTCGACACCCTTTGTCAGGACTACATCCAGCTTGCACCTTATGAGAGCGGTCAGGAAATTGAGATTGAATCGAAGCTGCTGAATGAAGATTTGAACTTCAGATCGTCGAAAACGGCCGAACCGTATTTTGAATTTCACATCAGCATCGAAAGCGGTAATGGTGCCGATCCGGAAGTTTTTGCATTCGCATTAAAACTCCCCGAAACTCATCCTTACCGGCTAGCGGAAGGCCTGATTTCGCTTGCGGTTGAGAGCTACGAAAAAGCGCAAGGCACATGGGTGCTTCCTGCTTACCAGCTGGCCTACTACCAAGAATTGATGATGGCGAAAGATGAGGATGAAATTTGCCGGGTTCTGTCACACTGCGTGAACGAGTGTCGTCCAGGAACAGCGCCGTTCATGCTCAACCTGTTTCTCGATGTTTGGCAGAAAGCGAACGACCCCTTTGCGCCATATTTGAAAAAGATCTGCTCGTCCTACCGCGAATTTATTGAGACCGCTCACGCTGAAGGACTCTACTCGGCACTGGCGCTGGGTGAACCAGTAGAACTGTTTCAAGACTATAAAGAAGCGGCAGAAGCGTTCACCAAGAAAGACTCGGCTGTTAAGGGAAGCGTCAAGCTCGTAAGCATGTTGATGCGTGCGTTTCTGGTGCTGCCGGACAAGAGTAAGAAGGACGCGACCAAGTGGACCGTTGCCAAGCATGAGCCATCCGGTATTGTGACCGTACTGCATCCAGCGTTACTTGAGATGTTGCAGGCGCAGGTGGCTTTCCTGTTTTCGGCCTTCAGCACAATGGCCACGCAGGAGTTTGTGAGCACAAAGCCGTTTAAAGATAGTAAATGGCATTACTACAACGACATGGCAACAATACAGATGCCGTTGACAGGGTTGCTTGTAGATGAAAACCTGAAATTGGATGTCAACATCGTCGGCAAGGACTTGGTGCATCGCCTTGGCGACTGCTCGTTGGGGGACGTAGATCTCGCTACGCGCTTGTTGGTCAGATACGATGGCATAGACGACGACGATGTGAGCGACGCGGAGATTTTTTGTATCACTCGCGAGTCTCGCCTGTTGTGCCGTTTCCTCACAGATTACTGGTACATGCATCCGCAGGCCAACGACGGTATTTCGATCGGGGTGTACAGGAACGATGACATTCAACCTATTCTGTCAGCGATTCACAACTACTTGCGCCGCTTAGATGAGGTTGGCGTGCTTAGCGAGGAGCGGACACACAAGTATTTTGTCAAACTGGTACTGTTTTCCGAGTCTTCTGACGAAACTGCCATTGTTAACTGGTTAGAACAGTGGCAGGAGCGTTGGGAGGCTTCTGAAACAGAAAGCAACCTGCATTGCTATAGGCATTGCCAGTTCTCCGTCTCCCACAGGATCGTATCATCTGTCAAGGACTACAAACAGTTCAAAGACATTTTGGACAACGAGATCGATTGCGACATCTTTGTCCTATACAACTTCATTGAGGCGGGACGCACAGGTAATCAGTTCAAAGTCGCGGACGAATTCAACGAAACGGTGGACACGCTTAAATTCCCGATCTTGGAAAAGTCGCTTTGTGCCAATACCCAGCCCGACGAGGAGTCTCGTCGTGCCCAGATCATCAGTAACCGTCAATTCAGAATTGGCGCTCTGCATACCGAGATCATGGCCCGATTGAAACATGACAATACCCAACAAGGCGTGGAACACGTCATACTCGGTTACGGAGACTACGAGCCCTGGAAAAAGATTGTGGATGCCGCACACATAGCGGCCGAATGGGTCATCTGCATAGACGCCAACATCGATGAGGGCCTGATTGCTTATACGAGCAGCGGTGACATCCGTCGGCGCGAACTGATCGGTTTTGGGTCAGGTGTCGGTTCGCACGGCGAAAGCAATTACACAATATCCACACAGAAGTTCTTTATTGACGATTTGAAACGGATATTGCTGGAGTCATTCAAAAGGATTTACAAGTACGGCACTCTTGAAGACGACACGATGATCACGGAAAGTCTGATGCAGAGCGCGCGCTCTCTGGCAGGGCTATCACTAATTCGTGCCCTTGGGCCGACCGAATACATACGTGATTTTGTATCTTATGCGCTGATGCGAAAAATCCTGCCGCTGTCCGGAGACTATGTCTGCGATCAACTGTTTTCGATTGATGCCTATCGCCACTGGTTCGACATGTCCAACGATGATGACAAGAGTCATCCGGACCTGTTGTGGCTTCGTGCAGTCATGACGACAGACCGAAAATTGAGGGTTGAGGCAAAGCTGTTCGAGTGCAAGATGGCTGAGCAAAACCAGGAACACGTGGAAAAGGCTAAGGCTCAGATTGAAAACGGCATCAAAGTGCTGGCCTCGGCGTTCACGCCTAAGAATTCCGCGGTATCGGACAATCGTCCCGACCAGCGGTATTGGCATCTCCAATTGCATCGACTAATAGCTAGCCGTGCGAAGGTCCAGCCAGAGCACGAGGCTGCTTTCCTTAGCGCAATGGAGAAGTTGTCTGAAGGCGATTTTGAGATAACTTGGGATGCGGCTGTTTTCACGTTTTGGACCGACAGTGCGGAAGAAGGCCTCTCCTCTTACGATTCGTTTGACGTGACATGGGACGGCAAAGTGCTTTCCGTGCCGCTGTACTCGGCCGGATACAAATTCCTTAAAGAGATCTGTGCCGGTAATGTCGCACCTATGACTGGCTGGACGGACAAACTGCACCTCGTACCGAAGACGCCAGACGCAGCGCCATTGAAAGTGCGGACTCCTGTTATCAGTTTAGAGGAAGAGCAAGCCGATGAAGACGAAATGGGCTTGGATGAAGAATGCCCCCCTGTTGAGCAACAGCCAGCGCCAGATACATCAACAGTAGTCGTGACCCCATCGCCGCAATCGGGCTCGGCTGTTGAGGCCGCTGCAACAGGATCAGCTGCAATAATATCGCCCCCAATAACGCCGGTCATGCCTCACAAAATGCCTGATCGTATTCTGCTCGGCAGGTCGACGATGGGTCAACGGGATATTTATTGGGAATTCGGGCACCCGAAACTGCACAATCGCTTTATGCTCATCTTTGGCGCACCTGGCATGGGCAAGACGTATGCGATTCAGGCGCTTTTGTGTGAACTGGGTAAAAAAGGTCAGAATAGCCTCATCGTTGATTACACAAATGGTTTCTTGAACAACCAACTTCAGGAAACGACGAAAATGGCGTTACAGCCTGTTCAGCACATCTTAAAAACTGAAAAACTGCCGATCAGTCCATTCCGCAAACAATTCCAAGACCTTGATGGCACACTGCTTTATGACAGCCCCATGGATGTGGCAAAGCGCGTGGCAGCCACATTCAAGACTGTCTATGACATGGGCGATCAACAATTCAGCATCCTCGCAGATGCCATCGAAGAAGGCGTTGCTAAGCATCAGGATGCCTTAACGCTAGAAAATGTAATGGGGGTGCTCCATTCTTATTTAGAAGATGGTGTTCACACGAAATCAACCGTGCAGACTACCATCAGCAAACTGAAACCATTTGTCGCAGATAAGCCTTTCGCCGCAGAAGCCAATGGTATTGGATGGAAAGCGCTTTTCGCCGATGTACAGAGAAGATGCCATGTCTTCCAATTGGCAATGATCGACAGGATCTCTCAAAAAATTCTCACTGAATTTATTCTTTGGGATTTCTATGCCTACGCCCTTAGTTCTGGAGAAACAGAACAGAATCCGAAAGTGGTTGTGCTGGACGAAATCCAGAACTTGAACCACAATTTGGACGCACCGTTTGGCAAGTATCTTTCGGAAGGTCGTAAGTTCGGCATTTCATTGATTTGCGCGACGCAAGCCCTTAGTAACTTGGATAAAGACCAGCAGAACAGGCTATTTTACGCTGCACACAAACTGTTCTTTAGGCCCGCAGATCCAGAAATGTCCCAGTATGCAGAGTATGCCCGTCAGGCGGCCGGATCTGGCGACAGAGGAGAGTGGATGCAAAAGCTTTCCGGTTTGCAGAAAGGTGAGTGTTTGTCGATCGGGCCAGCGCTGAATGAAGCAACGGGCAACCTGGAAAATCGTGTTGCAAAAATCAAAATAACCTCGCTGGAGGAAAGAGGTTTCAATGGCTGATCGCACTCTCAAAGTGAGGAACTCGCGCCTCGCTCGCAACTTTCATCGCACGTTCGCCCCAGAAAGGCAGTATCTTGGTAAACTACTGCAATATGCCGCCGGCAATGGCGTTTACGATATGAAAGCCATTGCAGACGAGACTGGCATCCCCACGGGTGTCTCAAGTGGAAAAGCTCTTCCAACCGCGGACTATTGCATGGGTATGGGACTCGTCAGGGTGGAGAAAGTGGACGAGAACGAAACGCTACAGCTCACAACATTTGGTCGCACCGTCCTGTTGGAGGACAAGTTCTTTCGCGAACCCGTAACGCAATGGCTGGCTCATTTGAATCTTTGCAATATAGTTGATGGTGCGGATATCTGGTATCGAACGTTTTGGGAAAGTACAAGCGTACTGGGGGAGGAATTCACAAAAGACAGCTTGAATGAATGGCTTTGTACGGTGCTTAAGATTTCAAAACAGAACATTCTCGGACCGACCTTGCGGATGTATGAAGATGAGACGTCGTTTGGCGCTTGTGGCGCTGTCTTAACATCTGGCGAAATGATTCGGCGAAAGAAGCCCCCCCGTGAAACGTCTTTTTCTTTTGGCTATGCCGCGTGGTTTGCCAATGCCATCGAGAGAGCAGAAAGAGCTGGTGCGCAGATCACCGTCGATGAACTCGAAGACTTATGTGGATTCAGAAGTGTCACACAGTGGAATTTGCAGGAATCGCAAGAGCTGTTGGCAATCCTTGAGCAAAAGGGGCTTATTTCTGTGGATCGGCAAATGCGACCCTGGATCATTTGCCTAAAGCACTCCGCAGAATCGTTGTGGAAACGTTTGTACGAAGATTTCATATAGGCGGGGGGCTCCATGGGAACCATTCTGAAAGACGTCGTGCGTTTTGATTTCGACCGCCTTTTCAACGGCGCTGTCGATGTCGACTGGCTACTTTCCGATAAGGCCAAAGCAGATCGGGCCGCAACAGCCTTTGTATTCCATGGACCTAGCTATCACGGCGTATCGCAAAAGGACGTTGACAGCACAGGGCATAAACTGGTTGACAGTGCCTCGTTTTGTTACAACGTAATCAGCAATCTGGTATCTGATAAATCTCAGCCTTTTTCACTTGCGATTGCCGGCTTTGGTAGTGGCAAGTCCCACATGGCGGTGACGCTTGCACAGTTGCTTGAAACGTCAGACGTTGACCTTAGTGAAACGATACTTACGAATATTGCGTTGGCTGACGAAAGTATTTCGAAATATGTTGCGGAAGCACTTCCTGCGATTCAACGCAAAGTGTTGGTCATTACGCTAAACGGGATGAACAACTTTGATCTTGCGTCAGAGGTGCTTTCACAGGTTAGGCGCAAATTTGATTCGCAGGGAATCAATACGGAGGCATTAAATAACCTGCGTAAGCGATTTCACAACGCGGCCAGCGTCCTGCAGAATTTTGATTCCACCTTGCTCTCGCCCCTTTTGCTGGAACTCGCCCTCGAGTCCAAGCAAGCTGTCATCGACAATTTGGCGTCATTTGACGAGACAACGTACACCAAGGTTCATGATTTTTTGGCGTCCTTGGGTATACCGCTCATCGCTATTGGCGATGAGACGGTTAAAGACATTTTGAATCTGCTCGCCGATAAATATGTTGGAGAAGGCAAGCCGTTTCGAAAAATACTAATTATTTTTGATGAGTTTGGCCATTATACGGAATTCGCGACTACGCACAGCCAAATAGCCGGAAATGGGGCGCTCCAGCACTTGTTCGAGGGTGTTCAAAAGAACGAAGATAAAGTGTCGTTTGTCGGCTTTATTCAATATGAATTGAAGGCGTATGAACAACGTTTATCGTCGGACTACAAGAACGAGATACGCCGTTTCATTACGCGCTTTCAGGAAGCCGAAAAATACTACCTCTCAATAAATCTTGAAACACTGATCGCCAGCCTTCTGATAACTGATAGAAAAGCAAATGCGGTCTCGCAATCGCTCATCGACACCATCTTTAAGAATCTACATGGCTGGTTCCCGTCCGCGCAGAACCATACTCTGTGGCAAAGCAAGCCCATGTTCGGACGAGTAATAGCCGAGGGGTGCTTTCCCTTGTCACCCCTGGCTGTTTGGGTCCTTTTCCATCTTTCGGCGGGTGGACAATATTTGCAGCAGAGATCAGCACTCTCTCTGCTTAAGAGCGCATTAAAAGCGAATCAAAATTTCGAGTTGACGCCGGAAACCCCATACTTGCCGCCGGTATGCTTATGGACCGAGGATCTTCAACGTGAGTTTGAGGAGGTAGAGGATCAAACGGGACGAAGAGCAATTGTCCAGTCATATAACGCTGTCACGGAACGCATTGGCCAGCACCTTGCTGAGCATGACAGAAAACTGCTGCGCAGTATTGTGCTTGTGGCACAGTCAAAGTTAAGGGCAACTGATCGCCAGGACGCTTTGAACGCATTACAGGCATTCTCGGGCCTTGCCGAAGTAACTTTTGAACAATCCCTGAACCGGCTTGAAAACGAGTGGAACGTGATCACATGGGATGATTCATTCCATCTGTTCGATATTTTGGGAGATAGCGTTTCAAAAGCCCAGTTTCTGAAGTTTTTGAAGCGCAAGGTCGACGAAGGATATGACGCCGAACAGCAGTCAAAGCTTTTCATAAAATATGCGGAACGGGTGCCAGAGCATTTATGTTCGATCACTTGCGGTTTTGCAGAAGAGAAGTCGATCACCACATCAGAATGGGTTTATGATCGACGGTTCACGTACTGGGCTTTGTTGCGGCAGTCTTTGGTATCGTACGTTAAGGACTTGAGAGATCGCTCGCGTTTCAATACGGTTGAAAATCCACGTGGTCTCGTTATTTATTGCTATGTCGACTCGTCGTTGGACCAACAAGCTGTATTGTTGGAAGCCAAGAAACTGATGAAGGCGGCCGTTAAGGAGAATGGCAATGTTCCTGTTCCTGTCATCATTGCGATGTTGTTTGAACAAGACGATGTCGGTCGATTACTGTCAGAAATTGATGTCATCGAGTCATTGTCTCCCGAAGATAGGTCAACGTACAGTCGCCTTGCTTCGACGCACGTAAGCAAGCAACTTGATGCCTTTAAGGAGAAGATTCGGTGCGCGTTACTGCGACGGCAGTACATCACGTTATTCTCAGATGAGGCCACTCCTCCGCGTTTGGCGACTTTGGCGCAAGCTCTGCTTGAGAAACTGTTCCCAAAGGTTTTGCCGTTCCCGTTCGATGGTTACAAGAACTCTCGTACGAACGCCGCCCAGGATTGTATCGATTTCACGCGGAAGTTGTTGTTCCAGCATTTCACATTTGATGATGTGAAGACGATGCAGGTGCGTCAGAAGAACCGTATCACGCAGGTCCTGCAAGTATCTTGGAAGGCCTTCAACAAAGACGGCACTGTAGCCTCATTGCCGGGCATGAGTAATGCGAAGTCAATTGCGTCAGACTGGGATAAGCTTTTATACGGCAACAAGGAATTAAAATGTTCTGAAGCGCTCGAGTTGGCATGTGCCTCACCTTATGGCGCGAACCTGGCGTCCGCTGGACTTCTTTTTGGCGTTTACATCCAATCTCGCCGTGAAATCATAACAGCGATTCGTAATGGCGAACAAGTCGAGTTCCCTGCGATAGCTGATGCCCTCTTTGATGGCACAGTTCTCTCAACTAAAACGCTTGAGGGAGTGACACTATACAAGTCAGAAGGCGAAACCTCTGAGTGGGAGGTGTTCCTTACAGACTGGGACAACGCAAGCTATTACACAGATCGAGTTTCGTTCTCTGAGAAAGCGGTGGACCTCGAATCTCGGTTGAGTATACCTGTGCAACTTAGGTGGAAATATAGAGCCTTAAAAGAGGCTGCGCAAGAGGCTGTACGAAAAATAGAGGCGGCTGACAATGCCGAGAGTGATGCGATTTCGCGAATCGAGTTCGGCGAATCCAAGCGCGACATCTGGCTGCTGTCGCATGGCGCAGCGAAGCTGTTTGATTGCGCGGATGCAAAACGGAGAGACACCCTGTGGGATGTAACAGACATTTCCAAATTGATTGCGCGTGTGGACACCGCCAAACAACACATCGTGCAACATTTCGATGTTTGGTTAAAGCAACAGGTGCCAACGGCACGCACGCTCAATGCGCTATCAGAATTCAAAGGGCGCATGATCGGGCAGACGGGCAGCAACCTCAAGAAACTTCAACTGCGGGATCTATTTGATCAACTCGATAAGTATGTCGACGTTTTATCTCGCAACTTCGAGTCGGTTGCTTCAAGCCATCAAGTGATAAGTGATTTAGACACATGGCTGGTCATTAATTCTTCGTTGCCATGTGATATTACCTACGCCCAAATACAGGCGCTTTTCCGCACTATTAAACAGCATGAGGAAACACTCTCAACGCAGAAAAGCCAAATGCGGCGCCTATCGCAAACGGCCCTTTTGGCAGAACTCGAAAGCCGCTCGGAAAAGCTAGCGGCATTCCAGAAGGCGGTAGCCCAGAAAGACAAAGACATACAGGCGAAGGCGAAGTTAATTTGGAATTCGGAGTTGTCTCCCGCGACTGCGGAGTCGTTACTCGGGCAAATTCAGGACATGGAGCGCGTTTATACCGGGGACGAATCAAACACTGACGATTTCCGGAGTATGCGATCTGTTGTTCAGGCATTCCTGAATTTCACAAGACAATTGAGCTCTGTTCAAATCCCCAACGACGATTTCATCGTGCAAAAGGAGGCCGCGCGAAATGAATTCCTTTCTCGGTTTGCTGAAGCCGAACCGCCGTGGGACCTGGAAGAGGCTTTTGCTTCAATGGTCGAAGCCTGTGTGGCTGAGCCGCTCCCCAAAAACTGGACGGGGTGCTAAGATATAATTCGGCCAGTGACGGGAGCAGGAAAATGAGCGACAAAAGAAAGAAGCACGCAGCCGGATTCAAGGCGAAAGTGGCCTTGGACGCGT
>Ga0209066_10001522_pt1 | contig 30416 bp, 26 predicted proteins | sample All_14_2_FD_187198 | JGI IMG/M metagenome (GOLD analysis project Ga0209066, IMG submission 187198) | Freshwater microbial communities in response to fracking from Pennsylvania, USA - Allegheny Zone_MetaG_DW_15 (SPAdes) (version 2) ... | reverse complement strand
TTGGCTGTACTCGCGCCGCAAGGGGCGCCGCTCCATTGACTCTCGTTTCATCATTCCCACGATCTCCTTCGTGGGGACGATCCTCGATTACAGCGATCCGATCAAGATGGGTTTGCCGGACGCTTACGAAGCTGCTGCACCAGGGTCGCATCGGCCTGCACCAGGGTTTGCAGTTCCCCGGCGGATTTCTGGCCATCGGCCAGCAGCAGCAAGGCCCGGGCCTTCAACCCCAGCGCGCGGTGGCGCGAACGCAACTCGTCCAGCGCCTTGTCGGTTTTGATCAGTGGCATGCCGTCTTGCCACGCCGTGTGTGGCGCAGCCCCAAGGTGTTGACAGACGGCGCAGTGTCGGGGCCGTCTGTGACAGGGCTGTGATGGCGGGGGAGGCTGCGCTGACGGTGCGTCGTGCCGAACTCAGCCCTGGGCTTTCTCCATGGCTTGCGCCATCGTTTTGCCCAGCTCCACGCCCCATTGGTCGTAGGCGTTGATGCCCCAGATGGCCGCTTGCACAAACACCTTGTGTTCGTAGAGTGCGATCAGTGCGCCCAGGCGCGAAGGGGTGAGCGCGTCCAGCCACAGCGTGCTGTTGGGCACGTTGCCGGGGAAGCTGCGGTGGGCCACCAGGGCTTGGGCCTGGGTCTCGGTCAGGCCACTGGCCAGCAGGCTGGCCAGGGTGTCGGCTTCGCCACGGCCTTTGGCCAGGGCCTCGGCCTGGGCGCGCAGGTTCAGGTTGACCACGCGGTGGTGCTCGGCGGCAAACGGCAGGTCGCCCACGGCCACGTCTTCGCTCTCCACGCCCACGAACTCCACCGGCACGCGGTGTTGGCCCTGGTGCAACAGCTGGAAGTAGGCGTGTTGCCCGTCAATGCCCAGGCCGCCCCACACGATGGGGCCGGTGCCCACGGTGCAGGCCGTGCCGTCCAGGTGGGTGCGCTTGCCGTTGCTCTCCATGTCCATTTGCTGCACAAACGGCGCAAACCGCGCCAGGCGGCTGGGGTAGGTGGACAGCAGCTGCGTGGGACAACCCAGAAAGTTGCGGTTCCACACGCCCAGCAGGCCCATCAGCACCGGCAGGTTGGCCTCAAAAGGTGCGTGGCGGAAGTGCTCGTCCATGGCGTGGCCACCGGCCAGGAATTCGCGGAAGGCGGTGCTGCCAATGGCCAGTGCCAGCGGCAGGCCCAGCGCCGACCACACCGAGTAGCGGCCCCCCACCCAGTCCCAGAACGTGAAGGTGTGCTGGGGCAGGTAGCCCGCTGCGGCCGAGCGCTGGGGCGCGGCCGTGATGGCCACGAGGTGTTTGCCCTGGTGCTCGGTGGCAATGCCCCCGTCCGCCAGCCAGCGGCGGGCCGAGGCGGCGTTGGTCAGGGTTTCTTGTGTGGTGAAGGTTTTGGATGACACCACCACCAGCGTGCGCGCGGGGTTCAGGCGGCGCAGCACGCTGTGCAGGGCCCAGGCGTCGGGGTTGCTGACGTAGTGCACGGTCACATCCGGTGTGCCCGCGCTGGGCGCGGCCAGGTGCCCCAGGGCTTCGGTGGCCATGCGCGGGCCCAGGTCTGAGCCGCCGATGCCGATGTTCACCACGTCGGTGAGCGTTTCGCCCGTGTGGCCTTGGAGCTGGCCGCTGCGCAGCGCGTCGGCAAACGCGCACACGCGGGCCAGTTCGGTTTGCACATTGGCGTGCACCGCAGCGCCCCAGGGGCCCACGGTGTCAGGGGCTCCGCGCAGGGCGACGTGCAGCACGGCGCGGTCTTCGGTGGTGTTGAGGTGGGCTCCCGCAAACATGGCGTCGCGCTGTGCGGCCACCCCGACTTGTTGGGCCAGTGCCTGCAGTTGGGTCAGCACCGCAGCGTTGACCGCCTGGCGGGTGAAGTCCAGCCGCAGGCCGGTGCCGTCTGCGGTCACCGGGGCGGGGCGGCTGTCGGGCTTGGCCAGCAACTCGCGCAGGTGGGGCAGGCCTTGGGTGGCCAGGGTTTGCAGCGGGCCCCAAGCGGGCAGGGCGGTGGGGGTGCTGACAGGGCGGTGTGCAGTGTTCATGGCAGGGCGCGGCATGGGGCCGCTGGGTTCGACGCGGTATGGGCCAGAGTATGCCAACAGCGCTTGAAGGGTTTTTCGGTGCCCAGGCCCATCAGGCCGTTTGGGCGGCGTCGGTGGCTTCTTGCGCCAGGCGGGTGATGCGCGTCCAGTCGCCCGCGGCCAGGGCGTCGGCCGGGGTGAGCCAGCTGCCGCCGACCATGGCCACGTTTTTCAGTGCCAGAAAGCTGGCCAGGTTTTGCAGGCTCACGCCGCCGGTGGGGCAAAAGCGCACGTCGCCCAGCGGGCCACCCAGGGCTTGCAGCATGGCCAGGCCACCGGCCTGTGCGGCAGGGAACAGCTTCATGAGGCCAAAGCCCAGGTCGCGGGCGGTCATCACTTCGCTGGGCGTCATCACGCCGGGCACAAACGGCAGCTGGGCGGCGCGCACCGCGTCCACCAGCGCGGGGGTGCAACCGGGCGACAGGGCGAAGCGGGCGCCCGCATCGACCACGCGCTGCACGTCGGCCACGCGGGTGACGGTGCCTGCGCCCAGGTGCATCTCGGGCACGGCGCGGGCCACGGCTTCGATGGCGGCCAACCCGGCGTCGGTGCGCAGGGTGATTTCCATCACGTCAATGCCTCCGGCCAGCAGGGCGTGGGCCAGGGGCACGGCCTGGGCCGCATCGGTCAGCGCGATGACGGGCACCACGCGGGAGGTGAAGGCGGGCAGGGCGAGGGTTGTGTTCATGGTGTTGTGTGTGAAAAATGCCTCCAGCGCTTGCTGGTATTGCGTGGGCAGCTATGAATTCAAGGATCATCCCCAGAGTGGGGACGCACCGGTTTCGGCCGTGCTGGCGTGTGCGCGGAACAGCCCAAACAGCTCGCGCCCGGTGCCGTGGGTGTTGGCCGACAGGTCGGGGTGCACCACCGTGCGCGCGGCCAGGGTGGCGGCGTCCACCTCCAGCGTCAGCACACCGGCGTCGCAGTCCAAGCTCACCATGTCGCCGTTGTGCACTTTGGCGATGGGGCCGTCGCCCAGCGCCTCGGGGCTCAGGTGAATGGCAGCGGGCACCTTGCCCGATGCGCCCGACATGCGGCCATCGGTCACCAGAGCCACCTTGAAGCCCTGGTCTTGCAGGTTGGCCAGCGGGGGGGTGAGTTTGTGCAGCTCGGGCATGCCGTTGGCGCGGGGGCCTTGGTAGCGCACCACGGCCACAAAGTCTTTGTTCAACTCGCCTGCGCTGTACAGGGCCAGCAACTCTTGCTGGTCGGCCACCACCACGGCGGGGGCGCGCACCACGCGGTGTTCGGGTGCCACGGCAGACACTTTCACCACGCTGCGGCCCAAATTGCCTTGAAGCAGGCGCAGGCCGCCGTCTGCACTGAAGGGGTGGCTGGCGGGGCGCAGCACGCTGTCGTCGCCCGATTCGGCTGGCACGTCGCGCCAAGCCAGCTGGCCATCGTTGAGCCAAGGCTCCTGCGTGTAAGCGGCCAAGCCTTGACCCATGACGGTGGCCACGTCGGCGTGCAGCAGGCCCACGGACAGCAACTCGCGCATCAGGAAGCCCATGCCACCTGCAGCCTGGAAGTGGTTCACATCGGCTTTGCCGTTGGGGTACACGCGGGCCAGCAGGGGCACGGCGGCGGACAGTTGGGCAAAGTCGTCCCAGTCGATCACGATGCCTGCGGCCCGTGCCATGGCCACCAGGTGCAGGGTGTGGTTGGTGCTGCCGCCGGTGGCCAGCAGGCCCACCATGCCGTTGACAATGGTTTTTTCGGTCACCACTTCGCTCAATGGCAGGCGGGTGGCGCTGGTTGGGCCCATGCCGGTGAGGGCGGTGGCGCGGCGCACGGCCTCGAACGTGAGGGCCTCGCGCAGCGGTGTGCCGGGGTTGACGAAGCTGGAGCCCGGCAGGTGCAGACCCATGATTTCCATCAGCATCTGGTTGCTGTTGGCCGTGCCGTAGAAGGTGCAGGTGCCAGCCGAGTGGTAGGCCTGGCTTTCGGCTTCCAGCAGCGCCTCGCGGCTGACCTCGCCTTTGGCATATTGCTGGCGCACCTTGGCTTTGGCGTCGTTGCTCAGGCCCGATGTCATGGGCCCGGCGGGCACAAACACGGTGGGCAGGTGGCCAAATTGCAGCGCGCCCATGAACAGGCCGGGCACGATCTTGTCGCACACGCCCAGAAACAGCGCGGCGTCGAACACGTTGTGCGACAGCGCCACGGCGGTGGCCAGCGCGATCACGTCGCGGCTGAACAGGCTCAGCTCCATGCCCGCCGCGCCTTGGGTGATGCCGTCGCACATGGCGGGCACGCCACCGGCCACCTGGGCCGTGGCACCGCAGGCGCGGGCGGCGGCGCGGATGGCCTCGGGGTAGTGCTCGTAAGGCTGGTGGGCCGACAGCATGTCGTTGTAGGCCGTGACCACGCCCAGGTGCGGCGCGCGCACCTCTTTCACCTGCAGCACCTGGCGTTTGTCGGTGTCGGGCATGGCGGCGAAGGCGTGGGCCATGTTGGCGCAGCCCATGCCGTGGCGCTGGGTGCCGGCCTTGTGCTGGGCGGCCATGCTGGCCAGGTAAGCGGCGCGGGTGGGTGCGCTACGGGCCACGATGCGTTGGGTGACTTCGGCCAGGGCGGCGTTCAAAGGGGCGGCGGTGGAGGTGCGGGTGGACATGGTGTTTTAAAAAAAGAATAGCTGTTGGCGCAACACAGAAAAGCGATAAATGCCAATTTCTTTTCAAATTCAGGGTGAGAGCCAAACCGCCACCGGTGCCTGCCGCTGACACAGCAGCAGTGACACGGGCAGCTCCTCCGAGGGGCCTGAGCGGGCTTGGGCGTACACCGCCTGTTTGGCCGATCCCGACAGCGGCAGACACAGGTGTCGCGCCCCGAGCAGGGTGCTGAGGCTGAGCGTGAGGCGGGCGTGCTGGGCTTTGTTCAGCACCGGGTCGGGCAACACCCAGGCGCAACGGGCGGGTGTGGCCAGCGCCTCGCCCAGGCCCGGCGCACCCGGAAAGAAGGAGGCCGTGTGCCCATCCAGCCCCATGCCCAGCACCGCCACGTCCAGCGGCCAGGCCAGGGGGGCCAGGCGGGCCTCGGCGGCCAGGCGCAGGCGCATGACATCGGGCGGAAAGGCCGCTCCGTTGGAGCCCCAGCCTTCGCCTGCCGCCAGTGGCACCCAGCGCGCCACGGCCGCAGGGCCTTGCAGCAGGTGTTCGTGAACGAGGCGGGCGTTGCTGTCGGCGTGCTCGGGTGGCACGCAGCGCTCGTCCACCAGCAGCACGGTGATGTGGGGCCAGGCGGGGACCAGCAACGCCTGGGTGGCCAGTGCCTGGAACAGCGCCACGGGCGATTTGCCACCCGACACCGCCAGCAGGGCACCGCCGCGCTCGGCCACTGCCGTGGACAGGCGCTGCGCGATGTCCTGCGCCAGGGCCTGGGCCAACTGGCGTTCGTCGGGCAGGTGGTGCTCGGTGATCGGGTTGCTCATGCTCAGGACTCTTCCACCCACGCCATGTTCTCCCGGGCCATCAGCGCCGACGACGCGGCGGGGCCCCAGCTGCCTGCCGTGTAGGGCTTGGGCTTTTCGTCCAGCGCGGTCCAGCCGTCCATGATGGGTTCCACCCACTTCCACGCGGCTTCCAGCTCGTCGCGGCGCATGAAGTGCGTCAGTCGGCCACGGATCACGTCGATCAGCAGGCGCTCGTAGGCCTCTGAGCGGCGGCCGCTGAAGGCCGATTGCAGGTCCAGGTTCAGGTTCACCGGGCGCAGCCGCATGCCGCTGCCGGGTTCTTTGGCCATCATTTGCAGTTGCACGTGCTCTTCGGGCTGCAGGCGGATGCACAGGCGGTTGGTCTGCTGGCGCGGCGCGTCAGGGAACAGCGCAAACGGCATGGCCGCGAACTCCACCACGATTTCCGAAGAGCGCTCGTGCATGCGTTTGCCCGTGCGCAGAAAGAACGGCACGTTGGCCCAACGCCAGTTGTTGATGTAGGCCTTGAGCGCCACAAAGGTCTCGGTGTGGCTGTCGGGGGGCACATCGGCCTCTTGCAGGTAGCCCACGGCGGATTCGCCGTTCACCGCGCCTGCGGTGTATTGGCCGCGCACCGTGTCGCGGGCCACATCGGCCGGCGACATCGGGCGCAGCGAGCGCAGCACTTTGAGTTTTTCGTCACGCACCGCATCGGGGTCCAGCGACACCGGCGGCTCCATGGCGACGATGCACAGCAGCTGCAGCAGGTGGTTTTGCACCATGTCCCGCATGGCGCCGGTGCCGTCGTAGAACCCGGCCCGGCTGCCCACGCCCACCGATTCGGCCACCGTGATCTGCACGCTTTTGATGTGCGGTGCACGCCACAGGGGTTCAAAAATCGCATTGCCAAAGCGCAGCACCATCAGGTTCTGCACCGTTTCTTTGCCCAGGTAGTGGTCGATGCGGAAGATCTGGCTCTCCGCAAAGTACCGTCCCACCTCGGTGTTGATCTGCCGAGCCGAGGCCAGGTTGTGGCCGAGCGGCTTTTCGAGCACCACGCGGCTGCGCTCGTCGACCAACCCGGCACCTGACAGGTGGGCGCAGATGCCCGTGAACAGCGCAGGGGCGGTGGCGAGGTAGTAGACCCGGTCACTGCCTTTCTGGAGTTTGGCCCCCAGCGCCCCGTACGCTTGGGCATCGGTGGCGTCCAGGCTGACGTAGTCCAGCAGGTTCAGGAAACGTTGCCACGCCCCTGGGTCGCGGTTTTTTTCGGGAATGAAGGGTTGGCAGCGGCTGCTCACAAACGCCACAAACTCTTCGCGGCCCCACGTCTGGCGGCCCACGGCCACGATGCGTGTCAGCTCTGGCAGGTTGCCGTGCGAGTGGGCCATGTACAGCGCAGGCAGGAGCTTGCGCAACGAGAGGTCGCCCACGCCCCCGAAAATGACCATGTCGAGCACGGTGGGCAAGGAGTGGGAGCGGTCGGCAGTGGTCATGGTGCGGTGGGGTGTGAGTTACCTTGCGGCCAATTCTTTATGGAATAAAGTTACAAAGCAAGTTCTTTTTGCAAATGGGTTCACGCGGTCGGCCTGGGCGCACGGGGCCAAGGCCCTCGCGCCTGCGGTGTTCAAAGCAAATAGCAGGCCGGTGTGTCAGCCCCCAGCCGGGCCAACACGTCGGCGCGGCTGGGGGGTTGGCAGCCCGCTTTCTGGCAGTTCAGGGTGGCACTGGCCACGCCCCAGCGGAGGAGTTCCTGCACGTGTGTGCCCGTCAGGGTCAGTTCATGGGGCCGCACCTTTTCGTCGGCCGCCTGCTGCACCCAGGCATTCACCAGGCCGGCCAGAAAACAGTCGCCCGCGCCCACGGTGTCCACCACGGTCACTGGGGTGGTTTCGGTGGCGTGCCAGGCGTGCCCATCGGCGGTCAGCAGCACGGCACCGCGTGCGCCCAGTGTCAGCGCCACCCGTGCGGCGCCGGTCTGGTGCATCAGCGCACGGGCGGCGGCCACCGGGTCTTCCTGGGTGAAGCCCAGGCAGAGCAGGTCGTCGTCGCTGACTTTCACCAGGTGTGCTTCACCCAGTGCGGCCAGCACGCTGGCCCGGTAGCGGTCCATGTCAGGCACCACGGCGGGGCGCAGGTTGGCGTCCACCACCACCGTTTTGCCCGCCCCGCGCATGGCTTTGAGCCAGGGCAGGTACACGCCCTGGTCATCGGGCAGCAAGGCCAGGCAGCCCGTGCACACCACTTGCAGGTCGGGCAGGGCCGCACACAGCGCGGTGAGCCGTGCCGCCGACGTCTGCCGGTCGGCCACGCCTTCCCGGTAAAAGCCGTAACTCGCTTTGCCTTGTGCGTCCACCCCCACCACCGCCAGTGACGTGGGATGGGCCACCGTGTTGTGGGCGGGTACCCGAACACCTGCCCGGTCCAACGCCCGGCGCAGGCCCTGGCCGAAGGTGTCCGCCGAGAGCGGGTTCAGGTACTGCGTGCACACGCCCCCCAGCCCCAGTGCCCGTGCCAGGTTGTAGACGGCACCACCGTCATGGGGCATCAGCGAGCCGTCGGGCTGAAAAATCATGTCCATCAGTGCCTCGCCTGCTGCCACCACTTTCACGCCTGTGTTCGGGTTTTTCATAAGTAAATCCAATTGATTTATTAACATGTCAGGGAATATAGTTGTGCCGTGCCTGAACGACAAGCGTGGATTTCCCTGACAAACCCTGATCTCCATGCCCGCCTCAGGCCCGACGCTCTGCCCACATTCACCACCAGGAGACACGCATGAACCTCTCACACATTGCCGCTTTTGGCGTTTGCGCCATGGCCGCATCTGCCGCTTTTGCCCAGACCCAACCCGTGATCGGCCTGATCACCAAAACCGAAAGCAACCCTTTCTTCGTGAAAATGAAAGAGGGTGCTGACGCCGAAGCCAAGAAGCTGGGTGCCAAGCTGCTGAGCGCTGCGGGCAAAACCGATGGCGACAACGCCGGTCAGGTGACAGCCATGGAGAACATGATCGCCGCTGGCGCCAAAACCATCCTGATCACCCCCAGCGATGCCAAGGCCATCATCCCCGCCATCAAGAAGGCCCAAGGCCAGGGCGTGATGGTGATTGCGCTGGACAGCCCCACCGACCCCGCCACCGCCGTGGACGGCCTGTTTGCCACCGACAACTACAAGGCGGGCGTGCTGATCGGCCAGTACGCCAAGGCCGCCCTGGGCAACAAAAAGGCCGTCATTGCCACGTTGGACCTGTTCCCCGGCCACCCCGTGGGTGCCCAGCGCCACAACGGCTTCCTGAAAGGCTTTGGCCTGACCGCCCCCGATGCCAAGAGCAACGAACTCGGTGGCAAAGCCGCTGGTGTGGTGTGCATGGCCGACAGCTTTGGTGACGCCGCCAAGGGCCAGACCGGCATGGAAAACTGCCTGCAGAAGAACCCTGGCATCAACCTGGTCTACACCATCAACGAACCCGCTGCCGCCGGTGCCTACAAAGCGCTGAAGGCCGCTGGAAAAGAGAAGGACGTGGTCATCGTGTCGGTGGACGGCGGCTGTGCTGGCGTGAAAGACGTGGGCGCAGGCGTGATCGCCGCCACCAGCCAGCAATACCCCCTGCGCATGGCCGCCATGGGCGTGGCAGCTGGCGTGGAATACGCGAAAACCGGCAAGAAAGTGGCTGGCTACACCGACACCGGTGTGACCCTGATCGCCCACAAGGCCGTGGCCGGTGTGGACAGCAAAGACGTCAAAACCGGCATGGACCTGTGCTGGGGCAACAAGTAAGCGTTCGCCGGGCCCCGATCCGTTCGGGGCCCTTTTCTGTACCGCAGGCATCCCGCCATGAACACCCTCAAATCGAAATTGCCCCCCATGGGCACCCTCGGGCCCTTCATGGCCCTGGTGTGTGCCTGCCTGTTTTTTGCCACGCAGAACGAGCGTTTTCTGACGCTGCAAAACTTTTCGCTGATCCTGCAACAGGTCATGGTGGTGGGCACCATCGCCATTGGCCAAACCCTCATCATCCTCACCGCGGGCATCGATTTGTCGTGCGGCATGATCATGGCGCTGGGCAGTATCGTCATGACCAAAATGGGCGCCGACTTCGGCCTGCCCGCCCCCGTGGCCATCCTGCTGGGCATCACCGCCACCACCTTGTTTGGCCTGGTCAACGGCCTGTTGGTGACCAAAGCCAAGTTGCCCCCGTTCATCGTCACGCTGGGCACGCTGAACATCGCGTTTGCCATCACCCAGTTGTATTCGGGTTCGCAAACCATCACCGAGGTGTCTGAGGGCATGACGTGGCTGGGCAACTCGTTTCGCATCGGCCAGACCAACATCTTGTATGGCGTGGTGCTGATGCTGGCGCTGTACCTCATCACCTGGCTGTTTCTGCGCGAAACCGCGCCGGGCCGACACATCTACGCCGTGGGCAACAGCCCCGAAGCCACCCGCCTCACCGGCATTTCCACCGACAAGGTGCTGCTGGGCGTTTACGTGCTGGCCGGTGTGTTTTACGGCCTGGCCTCGCTGTTGAGCGTGGCACGCATCGGTGCGGGCGACCCCAACGCCGGGCAAACCGAAAACCTCGACGCCATCACCGCCGTGGTGCTGGGCGGCACCAGCCTGTTTGGCGGGCGCGGCATCATCCTCGGTACCTTGGTGGGTGCGCTGATCGTGGGCGTGTTCCGCAACGGCCTCACGCTCATGGGTGTGTCGTCCGTTTATCAAATTCTGGTCACCGGCGTGTTGGTGATCCTGGCGGTGTTGACCGACCAAATGTCTCGCAAGGGAGTGCGCTGATGAGCCCCAATGCTTCAACCCCTCTGGTGATGCAGGCCAAAGGCCTGGTCAAGCGCTACGGCCAGGTCACCGCGCTCGACGGTGCCGATTTCGAGTTGCGTGCCGGTGAAATCCTGGCCGTGATTGGCGACAACGGGGCGGGCAAATCCAGCCTCATCAAAGCCCTGTCGGGTGCCACCATCCCCGACGAAGGGGAAATCTTTCTGGACGGCCAGAAGATCCAGTTCAAAAGCCCGATCGACGCGCGCCGCGCCGGCATTGAAACCGTCTACCAGGACCTGGCCGTGGCCCCCGCCATGACCATCGCCGAAAACCTGTTCCTGGGCCGAGAAATCCGCCGCCCCGGCGTGTTGGGCAGCGTGTTCCAGATGATCGACAAAAAGGCCATGTTGGAGCAAAGCATTGCCCGCATGAACGACCTGAAGGTGGGCATCCGCTCCATGACACAGGCGGTGGAAACCCTCTCGGGCGGCCAGCGCCAGTGTGTGGCCGTGGCGCGTGCGGCGGCGTTTGCCCAACACGTGGTCATCATGGACGAACCCACCGCCGCCCTGGGCGTGAAAGAGGGCAACATGGTGCTGGAGTTGATCCGCCGCGTGCGCGACAAGGGGCTGCCCGTCATCCTCATCAGCCACAACATGCCGCACGTGTTCGAAATCGCCGACCGCATCCACATTGCCCGCCTGGGCAAACGGGCCGCTGTGGTCAACCCCAAAAAAATCAGCATGAGCGACACCGTTGCCGTGATGACCGGTGCCAAAAGCGCCGCCGAACTGCCAGAGGACTGCCATGCTTAAAGGAATCGACCCCCTCCTGAGCCCCGACCTGCTGAAATTGCTGGCCGAAATGGGCCACGACGACGCCGTCGTGTTGGCCGACGCCAACTTCACCGCCATGAGCCTGGGCGCTGGCAAACCCGTGCTGCGCCTGCCTGGCGTGGGCATGGCCCGCGCCGTGCAGGCCGTGGCCAGCGTGTTGCCTCTGGCCGAAGACGTGCCGTGCCCCGTGGCTTTCATGCAGGTCGGCGGCACCGAACCGCCTTACCTCAGTGGCTTGCAGCGCGACGTTCTGACGGTTTTTGAGGCTTTTGGGGTTTCCAGCGCAAAGCTGGAAAGCGTAGAGCGCTATGCTTTTTATGAGCGCGTGAAGAAGGCGTACGCCATCGTGGTCACGGGGGAGCTGCAGCCGTGGGGCAACTTCATTTTGCGCAAAGGCGTCATCGGCGACACTCTGCGCCCATGAATGCCGCCGCCGACACACCGGAACCCACCGATCCGGCCCCCCTGCGTTCCCGGGGGTCCAACCAGATGGGCATGCGCCAGTTCAATGACCGCGTGGTGCTTCAGGCCTTGCGCGCCCACGGGGCCACACCCAAAGCCGAGCTGGCCCGTCTCACCGGCCTCACCGCCCAGACCATCGGGCTGATCACCGCCCGCCTGGACGAAGACCAGCTGCTGCGGCGGGAGGCACCCATCCGGGGAAAAATCGGCCAACCGTCCGTTCCGCTGGGCCTGAACCCGGACGGGGCGTTTGCCATCGGCATCAAGATTGGGCGGCGCAGTGCCGACTGGTTGCTGGTGGATTTCACCGGTGCGGTGCGCCAGCGCATCGTCATGACCTATGCTTTTCCTCAGGTCAACACGCTGCTGCCCGCCATTGCCACCCACCTGCAGACCTTGCTGGAGAGTCTGGGCACCCTGCGCAGCCGGGTGGTCGGGGTCGGGGTTGCGGCGCCGTTCCAGATGGGCGGCTGGCACCGCATGCTGGGGCTGTCCGACGACGAGTCGGCCGCCTGGGCTCACTTTGACCTGGCCGCTGAGGTGCAGGCCCTGACAGAGCTGCCCGTCAGTTTTGCCAAGGACACCACCGCTGCCACCGTGGCCGAGCTGGTCATGGGCAGGGGACGGGACCTTGACAGCTTCCTCTACCTGTTTCTCGACACTTTTGTGGGCGGCGGCCTGGTGCTGCATTCCCACCTTCACCGTGGCCTCAACGGCAACGCGGGCGCCGTGGCGTCCCTGCCCCTGCAAACCGCGACAGGGCAGGGAGGGGGGGCACCTCCCCAGCTCATCAGCCAGGCGTCGTTGTGGGACCTGGAGCAGCGCTTGCGCGAACACGGACTGGACCCCACTGCGGCCTACGACCAGCGCGCCCTTGATGGCCCCTGGCTGGCCCACACGCAGGACTGGGTGAGCAGCTGTGCCCAGGCGCTGGCGCAGTGCGTGGTGGCGGGCACCGCGTTTCTGGACGTGGAGGCGGTGGTGGTCGATGGGTCCCTGGCGCCGGAGCTGCTGCAACTGTTGCTGGAACGCACGCGCACAGCGCTGGCCGACTACAACTGGGAAGGCCTGTTTTCACCCCCGCGCATCGAGCAAGGCCAGATGGGGCCCGACGCCCGCGCCCTGGGCGGTGCCTTGTTGCCATTGCATGCCTGTTTTGCCCCCGACCGGGACGTGTTCCTGAAGGCCTGACTAGCGCTTGCAGTAGCGCTTCACCAATTCCTCTGCCGTCAGTGGCTTGTCGAAGTGGTACCCCTGGCCCACGTTGCAGCCGATGTCCTTCAGCACCTGGAGCTGCTCGGCGGTTTCAATGCCCTCGGCCACCACCGACACGCCCAGTGTCTGTGACATCACCATCACGGTCTGGGCAATCGTGCGGTCGTCCAGGTTCTGGTCGATGTCGGCCACAAACGATTTGTCGATTTTCAGCTCGTCCAGTGCAAACCGGCGCAGGTAGGCCAGCGAGGAATAGCCCGTGCCAAAGTCGTCAATGCTGAGGACGATGCCCAGCGTTTTCAGCTCTCTGAGCATGTGCTTGACCCGGTCTATGTTGTCTATCAGCGCGCTTTCGGTCAGTTCCAGCGCCACGCGTGTGGCATCCAGCCGGTAGTGGCCCAGCAGTCGCCGCATGAGTGCGGGCAGGTTGGTGCGGCGCAGCTGCTCGGGCGACACGTTGATGGACACCCGCGGCACGCTGTGACCCTGGGCCAGCCACAACGCCATCTGCTTGCAGGCCGCTGCGGCCACCCACTCGCCAATCTGGTCGATCAGCCCGGTTTTTTCGGCCAGTGGAATGAAGGACATGGGCATGATCAGCCCGTCCTCCGGGTGCTGCCAGCGCAGCAACGCTTCCACGCCCACCAGCCGTTCGGTGTGGATGTCAATCTGAGGCTGGTAGAGCAGAAACAGCTCGTTTTTCTCCACGGCGTTGCGCAGGCCTGTCTCGATCTTGAGCCGCTCGTCGGCGGCTTTTCGCAAGGCGTCGGTGAAAAAGTGGTGGGTGCTTCTGCCTCCGTCCTTGGCCTGGTACATGGCGCTGTCGGCGTTCTTCAGCAGCGTTTCGGCATCGCCCCCGTCGTCCGGGTAGAGACAGATGCCGATGCTGGCGCTGGGATACACGTTCTGCCGACCGATCAGATAGGGACGAACCAAGGCTTCGCCAATCCGGCGGGCGGTCATTTCGGCGTCTTCCACACCGGCCGTTTCCAGCAGCAAGGCGAACTCGTCGCCCCCGAAGCGGGCCACCGTGTCGGAGCCGCGCACGCATTCGCGCATGCGCCGTGCCACTTCCATCAGCAGTTCATCGCCAGCGGCGTGGCCCATGGAGTCGTTGACAACCTTGAAGTTGTCCAAGTCCACAAACATCACCGCAAACGTGCCTTCCGTGCGCATCGTGCGGGCAATGGCTTGGCGCACCCGGTCCAGAAACAGCGCGCGGTTGGGCAGGTTGGTCAGTTCGTCATGGGTGGCCAGGAATTCGACGCGGCGCTGCGACTCCTTCACGATCGTGATGTCGCTGAAGATGCCGACATAGTTCACGACTTTGTTTTCGGAGTCTTTCACCGAATTGATGGTCAACCACTCGGGATAAATTTCGCCGTTTTTGCGCCGGTTCCAGATTTCCCCTTGCCACCAGCCCTGGCTCTGCAGGGACGACCACATCTCCTGGTAGAACTCTTGGCTGTGCTTGCCCGACGAAAGCAGCTTTGGGTTTGACCCGATCGCTTCTTCTGCGGTGTAGCCGGTCACCTGGGTAAAAGCCTCATTCACCGTGAGCACCACTTGTTTGGCGTCCGTGACCACGATGCCTTCGCCTGCCCGGTCAAACACCCTGGCTGCCAACCGCAACTGGTCTTCGGCCCGCTTGCGGTCCGTCACGTCGATGGACTGGGTGCAAACGCCGTAGACCGCCCCGTCCTCTCCCAGCAACGGGAAGCGGATCGAATTCAAGTAACGGTCGCTTTGGGATGGGAACACGATGTGATCTTCGAACTCCTGTGCCGTGCGCTGGCGCACCACATCCAGTTCCTTGGCCCGGAAGTCGTCGGCCAGTTTTCGGGGCAGCACCTTCATGTCGGTTTTGCCCAGCACCTTGTCCGCGTCGACATCGAAGAAGGTCTCAAACTTGCGGTTCACAAACTCGTACCGGCCCGACAGGTCTTTGAGCGTGATGATGGAGGTCGAGTTGTTCATGATCGCCAACAGCATTTCGCGGCTCTTGCGCACTTCGCGCTCGGCCGCCAGTCGCTCGGTGTCGTCCAGCATTACCACAATGGCGCCCCGGCTGCCGCGCACCTTGGTGTCGTAAGGCGACGCATGGATCAGGTAGTGCCGTTCGTTGGAGAACACAGGTGCTTCCACCGGGCGGTTGGTGTCAATGGCCTCCCGGACAAAAGGCGAAAAATCCTGCATGCCCAGTGGCAACCGCAGCATGGACATCGGCTGCTTGATGGACGCCGACGACAACGAGAACAACGCCGCCGCAGGGCTGTTGAAGCGTGACAGACCCAAGTGTTCGTTGAATACCAGGATCGGAAAGCCCACGCTGTTCTGGATGTTTTCCAGGTCGTTCAGCGTGTCGGCCACCTCGCCGGTGCGCACCTGCAACTCTTCGTTGACGGTGGTCAGTTCTTCGTTGGTGGACTGCAGTTCTTCGTTGGCTGCCTCCAGCTCCTCGTTGGCCGATTGCAACTCTTCATTGGCAGCCACCACCTCCTCGTTCAGCGCCTGCATTTCCTCGTTCGAGGTTTCCAGTTCTTCAATGACCGTCTGCAGCCGTTCGCGGGTCGACATCAGCTCGTCTTCCAGCTCCCGGACATTGCGACCCTGTTCCCCTGAAGGGAGGGCCTCGCCTTCGGTTCCCAGCGTGTCGGCGGGTTGCAACTGCTCGAAGCAGACCAGGAACAGCGGGCGGGACACCCCTTGCTCCAACGGGTGCACCACGATCCGAACCTCACGGGGGCCGTCAACGGTTTTCACGCTGTGGCGCCGCCCGAAGGCCGAGACCAGTTTGTGCTCCGCCTGGTGCTGCAGCAGCTGCAGATCGGCTCGCATTTCGCGTCGCAGCAAGTGCTGCAGGTTGAAGTTGGGCTTGCCAGCCACCACGCTCAGGTATTGGCTGACCTCGCCGTGCATCTGCAAGATGTCAAACGCGTTGTTGATCAGGATCGACGCTGGCACATAGCGGCGCACAGCCGCTTCCAGCAAGCGGCGTTCGGCGTCCGGCTGTGCCGAGGGCAAGGATTGCCGTTCCGCACTGTCGGGCAGGCGAAAAGATGGCACCGTCATCCGTGACTCGCCCGCCTTGCGGCGGTAAACGCGGGCGCTTTTGTCGACGACGTCGTAGAGCGATTCCTGTTGGAAGATGCCTTCTGACTGTCCCAGAAACAGCAGGCCACCTGGATTCAGTCCATAGTGGAACGTGGCGAGCACCTTGGCCTGCCAGTCGTTCTGGAGGTAGATCATCAGGTTGCGGCAGCTCACGAGGTCCAGCCGCAAAAACGGGGGGTCCTGGATGATGTCTTGCCGTGCCACGACGACCATGTCGCGCAAATGGCGGGCCACTTCCAGCCGCGTGCCCACCTTCTGAAAGTAGCGTACCACCAGTCCCGGTTCCAGATCGGCCAGGGCACTTTCGGCGTAGGAACCTTTGCGCGCCACGGTCAAGGCATTGAGATCGATGTCCGTGGCAAAAATCTGGACGCGGTACTGCGATGTGTGGGGCCCCAAGGCCTCAGCAATCAGAATCGCAATCGTGTACGCCTCTTCCCCTGTCGCGCACCCTGGCACCCAGACTCGGATTTCATCCCCTGGTTGCTTGGTTTGCAGCAGGCTGCGCAGCAGGGTTCGCAGGACGGCGAAGGAGTCGGGGTCGCGAAAGAAGGCCGTGACCGAGATCAGGATGTCTTTGCCCAGGTGTTCCAGCTCTTCAGGGTTTGACTCGACCAGCGTCTGGTAGTCGGAAAAGTGGGTGATGTGCTGAGCCGCCATCCGCCGCTCAATCCGGCGCCACAGGGTGCCCTCCTTGTAGCCCGAGAAATCGATGCGGGTTTGCTGCTTGACTTTCATCAGCAGCTTTTTCAGAGCGGTGGCCGCTGCGGGCGGTTTGGCGGCCACCGCCACCGAGCCGTGTGAGCGGGCAATGATGGCAATTTCGTTGGCAATTCCGTCCGGTGGCAACACCCAGTCCACACAGCCCGTGTCGATGGCCGACTGGGGCATGCCCGCGTATTTGGCACTTTGCGGATCCTGCGCGAAGGTATAGCCACCACCTGCCTTGATGTCGCGCAGGCCTGCGGCACCATCGCTGCCGGTGCCGGAAAGCACCACTCCGATGGCATCTTCGATTTTTTCAGCTGCCAGTGAAGTGAAGAACACATTCACCGAGGGGCGGGGCATGGCTTCCCGTGGTCCCTCGATCAGCACAAAACAGCCATTCTTGAGGATGACATTGCGGCTGGCCGGAGCCACATAAACGGTGTCAGGCTCGGGCTGACTGCCGTGCTCCACCTCTCTCACGGCCATGGCGGTTTCTCTGCCCAGCAGCTGCACCATCATGCTGCGATGCGTGGGCGACAGGTGCTGCAGCACCACATAGGAAATGCCCAGGTCCGTGGGCAGCGCGGCAATCAGCGTGGACAAAGCTTCCAGCCCGCCCGCCGACGCGCCGATGCCCACCAGGTAAGGCCGCAGTGGCAGTGCCGGCTCCACGACGAGGGCGGCAGCCTCGGGTTTGGGTGCCCGTGGCCGCCGCGCGGGTTTGCCGTTGTTCGATACTGGGGCCACATCGTGCGGCTTTTTCTTGGTCACCATGGTTTGTCCGACCCTGCGATTGACCCCGGTTCTCCATGGCTGAACGCCTGACCAAGGGGCACTGACCTATAGGCCTTTCCAAAGCGATGAATTTTTCGACATGAGTCAATGGCATCGCCCAGAAAAGGGTCTTTTGACGGACTGTAACGGAAGCCTCAGCCCATCCGATTCTGATCGGGACCGATCCCTGCCACTCCCATTTGCTTCGGCGGTGTGTTGTCGTCACAGCCCGCTACCACCACGGGCCCAAAGCATCGCCCAACAATGGGTTCCCGTTTTTCACACAGGAGACACCCATGGCAGCAAAAAAGATTCTGATGATTTGTGGCGACTACTGCGAGGACTACGAAACCATGGTCCCGTTCCAGACGCTGTTGGCCGTCGGCCACACGGTGCACGCCGTGTGCCCGGACAAACAGGCAGGTGACCAGATCAAGACCGCGATTCACGATTTCGAGGGTGCTCAGACCTACAGCGAAAAGCCGGGCCACAACTTTGCTCTCAATGCCACCTTTGCGGACATTGCTGCTCAGGATTACGACGCCCTGGTCATTCCCGGTGGCCGTGGCCCTGAATACCTGCGCACTTATCCAGCGGTGGTGGCCATGGTCAAGCATTTTTTCGACACCGGCAAACCCGTGGCTGCGATCTGCCACGGGGCCCAGCTCTTGGCGGGGGCTGATGTGCTCAAGGGGCGCACCTGCTCTGCCTACCCCGCCTGCCGCTACGAAGTGGAGCGAGCCGGGGGGACCTACGCCGACATCCCCATCGACGGCGCGTTCACCGAAGGCAATCTGGTCTCCGCCCCGGCCTGGCCCGCACACCCCGCCTGGATGTCACAGTTTCTGGCGCTGCTGGGCACACGCATCAGCCTGTGAGGCGTGCTGGTTTGTCCGTGTAGACGCGTGCCGTGCCCTGCACGCATGCTCGGCAGCCAGCAGCATCTCCTTCTGAGGCGACCATGTGCCAAGTCTTCATCAGTGCTCAGCCCTATTTGTATGAATGCCGTGCCCGCTCCGTGCGGCTGCACGGCGTGGCCACCAGCATCCGACTGGAAAACCTGTTCTGGAATGTGCTGGACGACATTGCGACCCGCGACGGCATGACCGTGCCGCAACTGTGCACAAGGCTGTACGACGAGCTGGTGCAGGCCCGGGGGGAAGTGGACAATTTCGCGTCGTTTCTGCGGGTGTGCTGCGGGCGCTACCTGGCCCTGCAGCTGTCGGGGGGCATTCCGCAAGACCCCCGCATCCCCATCGGAAGTCTCAATGCCCAACGCGTGCTGGCGAGCGAGAAGGTTCAGCACACGGCTGCCGTCAGCGCCCAGGCCGCTTGAGGGCGAACGCCTCAGCCCAGCAGGGCTTGCGCAAATTCCCGCGCATTGAAGGTTTGCAAGTCCTCCAGCTTTTCACCCACGCCAATGAAGTACACCGGCACCGGGTGCTCCCGGGCAATGGCCGCCAGCACACCGCCTTTGGCCGTGCCATCGAGTTTGGTGACGATCAGGCCTGTGAGTCCCAGCGCTTCGTCAAAAGCTTTGACTTGCATCAGCGCGTTCTGGCCGGTGTTGCCGTCGATCACCAGCAGCACCTCATGTGGGGCCGTGGACTGGGCTTTTTGCACCACACGTTTGATTTTTCGCAGTTCTTCCATCAGGTGCAGCTGTGTGGGCAGGCGGCCCGCCGTGTCCACCAGCACCACGTCTTTGCCGCGTGCTTTGCCCGCTGCGACGGCGTCAAAGCTCACGGCGGCGGGATCGCCACCGTCCTGGCTGATGATGTCCACCGTGTTGCGGTTGGCCCACACGCCCAGTTGTTCACGTGCGGCCGCTCGGAAGGTGTCGGCCGCTGCCAACAGGACGCTGGCGCCGCTGTCGGACAAGTGCCGTGTCAGCTTGCCAATGCTGGTGGTTTTGCCCGCCCCGTTCACGCCTGCCACCATGATCACGGTGGGTTCATCCACGGCATCAGGTCCGCCATCCCCACGAAGGCCCACGGCCAGGCTTTTTTCCAGGGGTGCCAGCAATTCGCCCAATGCGTCGGCCAGCAGCCCTTTGACGGCGGACGGATCGGTGGTTTTGGTGTCTTTGACCCGGCGTTTGAGGTCGGCCAGCAGATGTTCCGTGGCTTTCACGCCGGTGTCGGCCATCAGCAGGGCGGCCTCCAGTTCTTCGTAAAGTGCGTCGTCAATCTTCGTGCCGGTGAACACCGTGGCAATCGTGTTCCCTGTTTTTTTCAGGCCAGCTTTCAGCTTGTCCAGCCAGCCCGTGCGCTCGGGCTTCGCTTGGGTTGGCATGTCGGTCAGCGTGGAGGGAACGGGTACCGCAGGTCCTGCCTCTGGTGCGGGGGCTTGTGCCGTGACCCCTTCGGCCGTCGGTCCTGGTTCCCCTGTGGGCTTTGCTGCCACAGGCGGCTCTTCGGCCACAGCGGCGGGGGAGGGTGAAGCGCCGAACACCGACATCAACCTCGACACCATGGATGGAGCCGGAGGTTGCCCGCTGCTGGCGGATGGGGGAGGCACAGATGGGGTCAAATCCCCTGCTGGCGGTGTTTGAGGTGTTTTTTTGCGGAAGAACGAGAACATTGGCCACTTTCTGGTGTCGATGCCATTCTATGAAACCCCTGTCTCCCCCACAGCTCCCCGTGCGCCTTCCCCTGAAAAACCTTGTCCTTGCGGCCTGCATCGCCCTGTCGGGGCCTCTGTGGGCCACCTTGTCCGTGGCGGCCGAACCCCTGCCCGTGGTCCATCAGCACACACTGGCCAATGGCTTCACTGTCCTCATCCGGCCGGATCAGCGTGCCCCCACCGTGGCCCACATGGTTTGGGTGCGGGTGGGCAGCATGGACGAGACCGACGGCACCAGTGGTGTGGCCCATGTGCTGGAGCACATGATGTTCAAAGGCACCCCCACGGTGAAGCCCGGTGAATTTTCCCGCCGCATCGCGGCGCTGGGGGGGCGTGACAACGCGTTCACCAGCCGCGACATGACGGTTTACCACCAGCAAGTACCCGCCCAGCACCTGCAAGCCGTCATGCGGCTTGAAGCCGATCGCTTCGCCCACAACGAATGGCGCGATGACGAGTTCCGGCGCGAGATCGAAGTCATCAAAGAAGAGCGCCGCCAGCGGGTAGATGACCAACCCCATGCCCAATTGTTTGAAGCCCTCAACGCCACGGTCTGGGTCGCGCATCCCTACCGCCGCCCTGTCATTGGCTGGATGAGCGATCTCGACAGCCTCACCCCCGACGACGTGCGGGCCTTCCACCGTCGCTGGTACACCCCGTCCAATGCCGCAGTCGTCATCGCGGGCGATGTCAACCCCACCCAAGCGCTGGCTTGGGCACAGGCCACCTACGGGCAAATTCCTGCACGTGCCGTGCCCCTGCGCAAGCCCCAGACCGAGCCGCCGCAGCTGGGCACCCGCCGCATCGACGTGAAGGCACCCGCGGAGCAGGCCTACGTGGCGCTGGCCTTCCACGGCCCCCGCCTGACCGACCCCGATGCCGCCGACCCCGCCAGCCAGGATGCGCTGGCCCTGGTCATGCTGGCCGCCGTGCTGGACGGATATGAAGGTGCCCGACTGGGCCGCCAGCTGGTGCAGCGTCCCTCAGGAGAGCGTCTGGCCGACGGGGTGGACGCCCACTTCAACGGCATGGGCCGGGGGCCCGCCCAGTTCGTGCTCAGCGGCACACCTGCCGCAGGCCAGTCGCCCGATGCCTTGGCCCGGGCGCTGCGGGCTGAGGTGGCCCGCGTGGCCCAGCAGGGCGTGCCGCTGGATGAGTTGAACCGCGTCAAAAACCAGTGGCGTGCGGCCGAGGTGTACAAGCTCGACGCCGTGTTTGCCCAGGCCAACGAGCTGGGCCGGCAGTGGGTGCAAGGCTGGTCATCCGACGCGTCCGATCGCCTGTTGGCCAGCCTGCGCCGCGTCACGCCTGAGCAGGTGCAGGCCGTGGCGGCCCGTTACTTCTCGCCCGAGCGCCTCACTCAGGCCACCCTCGTGCCGGACCAGGATGCGCTGGCGCAGCGACGTGCCCAAAACCGCTCTGGCCTTCCTCTCCGACACTGAGACCATATTTGATAGCTATGATCGCAATACCATCAAGCGTAAAAAGCATACTTTTATTGTTATTTTTGCCTGTGTGTGCCCAAGCCGCCCCGCTGGTGGAGATGTGGCAGCTTCCCAATGGGGCCCGCGTGGCATGGGTGTCTGCCCCCGCCATTCCCATGCTCGACGTGCGCATCGCCTTCGATGGCGGCAGTCGGCGCGACCCGGCGCCCCAAGCCGGGTTGGCATCGGCCACCGCACTCCTGGCCGAGCGCGGTCTGGCCGCCACCGCCACCGAACCCGCGCTGGACCAAAACCAGCTCAGCGAGCGCTGGATGGACCTGGGGGCCCAGTGGTCCGTTTCCGCCGGGGCAGACCAGTTCAGCGCCACCCTCCGCACCCTGACAGCGGAAGATGTGTTGCCCGCCGCCCTGGCACTGGCCGCTCGCCAACTGGCTGCGCCCCGGTTCGACAGCGTTGATGCTGACCCTGTGTGGCAACGCGAACGCGAGCGGCTGTCCGCGGCCTGGACCCATGCCAGCACCCAGCCTGCCACCATCGCCGCTCGCCGTTTCGCCGCCACGGTGTACGGCACCCACCCGTATGGAACTGAGGCCACACCCGACACGCTGGCCCGCATCACGGTCGCCGACATGGCGGCCCACTGGCAGCGCCATGTCCGCGCCTGTGCGGCCCATGTCAGCCTGGTGGGGGCGGTGGACCGCGCTCAGGCCAGTGCCATTGCCACCCAGTTGCTGGCGGGTTTGCCCCAGACCGGGTGCGCAGGCTTGCCCCCCGTGTCTGAGGTCGCACCGCTGGCCGAAGGCTCCGAGCAGCGCGTGCCCCTGGCCACCGCCCAGGCCCATGTCTGGCTGGGCCAACCCGGCCACCGACGCGACGATCCCGACTTTTTTCCGCTGCTGCTGGGCAACCACATTCTGGGGGGCGGGGGGTTCGTGTCCCGCCTCACGGCGGAGGTTCGCGAGCGGCGCGGCCTGGCCTACAGCGTGGGAAGCCATTTTTCGCCCGGTGCTCACGCGGGCGCTTTCACCGTCAGCCTGCAAACCCGTCCTGACCAGGCAACCCAGGTCCTCACCCTGGCCCGCGATGTCGTCACCCGCTTCGTGCAAGACGGTCCCACCGAGGCCGAGCTGCAAGCCGCCAAAAATTTCATGGTCAACGGCTTTGCCTTGCGCATCGACACCAACCGACAGCTGCTCGACAACGTGGCCAACGTCCTGTGGCTGGGCCTGCCATCCACTTACCTGCAAACCTGGACCGATCACATCCAGGCTGTCACCACCACCGACATCCGCCGCGCCTTCCAGCGCGTGCTGAAGCCCGACCGCATGGCCGCCGTGGTGGTGGGCGGGCACCCATGAACCTTTCTTGGATGCTGGGCAGTTAAGCTCGGGCCATGCCGCTTTCCTCAAAATCCGTCCCCAAACCCACGCCCAAGCCCGCTTCCAAGGCTGCTGGCGGTCGCCCCGCAACCCGCAACCCGCCCCAGGAGGTGCGCATCATCGGCGGCCTGTGGAAGCGCTCCAAATTGCCGGTGCCTGCCCAGGACGGCCTGCGTCCCACACCCAATCGCGTGCGTGAAACCCTGTTCAACTGGCTGGGGCAAGACCTCACCGGCTGGCGTTGCATCGATGCCTTTGCGGGTTCGGGGGCTTTGGGGTTGGAGGCCGCCTCGCGCGGTGCGGCGGAGGTGTTGCTGGTTGAGCAAGACGCCGCCCTGGTGCAAAGCCTGCGCGCCACCGCCACCCGTCTCAAGGCCACGGGCGTGGGGGTGGAGCGTGAAGATGCCCTGCAAGCCCTGCGCCGCCGCGCAGGCCGGGGTTTCCACCTCGTGTTTCTCGATCCACCGTTTCTCGACGGCCAGAACGATGCCTTGGTGCGCGGCGCCCTGGCGGCCAGCCTGGCCTGCCTGGCTCCACAAGGCTTTGTTTACCTGGAGTCCCCCCGCGCGTGGGGGCAAGACGAGTTGGCCACCCTCGGATTGGCCCCACACAAAACCGGCAAAGCTGGGGCGGTGCATTTCGCTTTGCTTCAAGCCGCCGGATAATTCAGCTTCCGTCCAACGCCTCCACTCCCATGACACGCATCGCGGTTTACAGCGGCACATTCGATCCTTTCACCCTGGGCCACCAAGATGTGGCCAGCCGCGCGGCGGGCTTGTTTGACGAGGTGGTGGTCGCTGTGGCCATGGCCCACCACAAGAACACCCGTTTTTCCTTGGCTCAGCGCATGGAATTGGTGCAGCAGTCACTGGCCCAACAACCTCGCATCCGTGTGTTGCCGTTTGATGGCCTCATCATGGATTTTTGCCGCCAACAAGGTGCCTGTGCTGTGGTGCGTGGCATTCGAAACGTGACCGACTTCGACTACGAGGCCCAAATGGCCGCCATGAATCGCAAACTGCACCCTGATGTGGAAACGGTGTTTCTGCTGCCGCAGGCCGATTTGCAGTGCATTTCCAGCACCTTGGTGCGTGAAATTTCCCGACTTGGCGGTGATGTGACCCACATGGTGAGCACCGCCGTGGCTGCTGCATTGCATGCGGCCAATCACCCTGCCCAGTCTGCTTGAGGCCAGTCCGCCATGGCGCTCATGATCACCACCGAGTGCATCAACTGCGACGTTTGCGAGCCCGAATGTCCGAACGAAGCCATTTACATGGGCAAAGACATCTACGAAATAGACCCCCACAAATGCACCGAGTGCGTGGGCCATTTCGATGAACCTCAGTGTGTGCAGGTCTGCCCGGTGGAATGCATTCCTGTCAACCCACAGCACGTGGAAAACCGCGAAACCCTCTGGCAGAAATACCAGCGTTTGCAGCAAAAAACACCCTCTGCCTGAAGGCTCAGGCGATTGGGGCTGCGGGGCTGGGATCAGACTGAGCTGGTGGCTTGCGCTCGGGCTTTGGCCGAGGTGGTTTGCTGGTGTGAATGGTCACGGTCGCCTTGTCCATTCGCCCGTGCAACAGGTCTGGGAAGGCTTTCAATCCGCGCTCGATCGCCAGTTCGATACCCGTTCGATCGTCCGGACTGGGTTTCTTCAATACCCAGTGGACCACCTCTGCTTTGTGTCCCGGATGACCCACCCCGATGCGCAGTCGCCAGTAGTCGGCACTGCCCAGTTGACCGTGGATGTCGCGCAGCCCATTGTGCCCCGCATGGCTTCCCCCCAGTTTCAGTTTGGCCTCACCCGCTGGCAGGTCCAACTCGTCGTGAGCCACCAGAATTTCCTGGGGGAGGATTTTGAAGAACCGTGCCAACGCTGCCACAGCTTGGCCTGATTTGTTCATGAACGTTTGAGGCTCCAAGAGCCAAACCGTGTGTCCCTCAACGATCGTGCGCGCCATCAACCCGAAATATCCACGCTCCAGTTGAAGCGGTGCGCACAGCTTTCGGGACAGCTCGTCCACAAACCAGAATCCCGCGTTGTGCCGGGTGGCCTCGTACTCGGCACCTGGGTTGCCCAAGCCTACAAACAGTTTGATCATCGCGATTCGCCTTCTTTCCAATAAAAAAGCCCGCAAGCTGCGGGCTTTTTCGGCACATCGAGCGCACCGCCTCTGGGGGGGCAGGGCACTCGGGTCTGGCAATCACTTCTTGCCTTTGCCTTTTTTCTTGTCCGCCACCACCACGGGGGCTGCCACCACTTCGGGCTCGGGCTCCACCACGCTGACCACGGTCTGATTGGGGCGGCCATGGGTCACCACCTTGATGCCAGCGGGCATCACCAAGTCCTTGACGTGCACGGAAGAGTTCTTCGTGGCATTGCCCAAGTCAACGGTGATGAATTCGGGCAGGCCTGTGGCCAAACATTCGATTTCAACTTCCGTCATCACGTGGTTCACCAGGCACTTGTCGGTTTTGACAGCAGGAGAATTTTCCGCGTTGATGAAGTGCAAAGGCACCTTCTTGTGCAGACGGGTTTTTTCGTCCACGCGCTGAAAATCGACATGCAGCACCAGTTGTTTGAATGGGTGGTACTGCACGTCACGCAGCAACACTTGACTTGTTTGACCGGCCAGTTCCATTTCCAGAATGGATGCATGGAAAGCTTCTTTTTTCAGCGCGTGCCACAGTGCGTTGTGGTCAAGCTCAACCTGAACCGCATCAATGGACCCACCGTAAACAATACCAGGCGTGCGACCGGTGTTGCGGAGACGGCGGCTCGCACCCGTGCCCTGCTTGCTGCGCTCGAAAGCGACAAATTTCATCATGATCAAAACTCCATAAGGGGCTGACTCCGCGACCAGAGTGCCCGATAAAAAAAGGATGGCTCACACCACCCGCTAGGGTTGTTGGCTGAGCAGATCAGGGCTCTTCAGCTGCTCACGCAGCGAGCCCACGACCTTCAGAAAAGGTTTTCCTGATCAGCAAACAAACTCATCACCGACTCACCGGATGCAATCCGTGAGATGGTTTCCGCCATCAACGGAGCCACCGAGAGTTGGCGGATTTTGGGGCAAGCCTGAGCCGCCTGGCTGAGGGGGATGGTGTTTGTCACCACCACTTCATCGAGTGCTGTGCCCTTGGAAATGCGCTCAATCGCTGGGCCTGAAAAAATCGGGTGCGTGCAGTATGAATACACGTGCTTGGCCCCGCGCTCTTTCAGCACTTCGGCTGCTTTGACCAACGTACCGGCTGTGTCGATCATGTCGTCCATGATCACGCAATTTCGCCCTTCGATGTCCCCGATCACATGCATGACTTCGGACACGTTCGCCCGTGGGCGGCGTTTGTCAATGATCGCCATATCGCAATCCAACTGCTTTGCCAGTGCACGGGCGCGTACCACGCCACCCACGTCAGGAGACACCACCAGCAAGTCGGGGTAATTTTTTTGGCGAAGATCCCCCAGCAAAACCGGTGACGCATAAATGTTGTCAACCGGTATGTCAAAGAAACCTTGAATTTGGTCTGCGTGCAAGTCCATTGTCAGAACCCGGGAAACTCCCACGGCTTGCAGCATGTTTGCCACCACCTTGGCGGTAATGGGCACGCGGCTCGAACGGGGACGGCGATCCTGCCTTGCATAACCGAAATAGGGAATCACCGCAGAAATGCGTTCTGCCGATGCCCGCTTCAACGCATCCACCATGATGATCAATTCCATCAGGTTTTCGTTGGTCGGTGCACAGGTCGACTGAATCACAAACACATCACGTGCGCGCACGTTCTGTGCAATCTCCACAGTCACTTCACCGTCCGAAAAACGACCCACATTGGCTGCACCCAGAGTGGTGCGAGTGTGTTGAGCAATTTCTGCAGCCAATACAGGGTTGGCATTGCCGGTGAAAATCATGAAGTCAGGGGGTTGAGTGGTCATGATTTTTTCAGCCGTGGCAGATATCTGAACAATAGGCACCGAACAGCATCGGTGCAGAAAATTTGGCAGGGGAGGAAGGACTCGAACCCTCGCATGCCGGAATCAAAATCCGGTGCCTTAACCAACTTGGCGACTCCCCTACGCAGGCCAACAACTGAAGCAGTTGTTGCCCAAAACCAACCAGAATTATCAGCTAAAAACTGTCTTTCCCGAGTCAGGTTATCCAGTCTTTTAGCGGATGTTCGCGCAAACTGCTGGTTTCGATTTTGAGCCACGCACGGGGTGCGTGGTTTTCAACACTCAAACCATTCAGTGGCGCGAAAACAGCACTGCCTGAACCTGTCATGCGAGCTGAAAGACCTTGTGCTTTCAACCAGCCCACACACGCCGAAATGTCGGCGCAATGGGTTTGCGCTACAGCTTGCAAGTCGTTGTGGCCAAAACAGAGTTTTTCCACGTCGCTGCATTCCGCGAAGCCTCGCAGTATAGCAGGCTTAGTGTCCCGTTTCAAGTACGGATCTCTGAAAATGTTTGCGGTCGACACACCCGTGTTGGGTTTCACGACCACAAAGCGTTGTGGAGTCAAGTCAACCGCAGTCAACTGCTCTCCTATTCCCTCTACCCAGGCGTTTTGACCGAACAAAAAAAACGGAACATCCGCTCCCAGCTTAAGCCCCAAAGTCATCAATTCTTGGCGACCCAGTCCGGTGCGCCACAGCCGGTTCAATGCCAGGAGGCAGCTTGCCGCATCCGAGGAGCCTCCTCCCATGCCCGCTTGCAGGGGGATTGCTTTACGCAACCGAATGTGTGCACCCAGCCTGCAGCCGGTTGCCTGCTGCAACAGCATCCCTGCCCGCACGGCCAAGTCATCTGCCGGTAAGGTGGCCGCGTCCTCCTCAGTCCTCACGTCCTCGCGTGTGATTGTTTGATGAGGTCTTATTTCGAAATCCAACATGTCACAAAGGTCCAGCAGCACGAAAACGGACTGCAGGAGGTGATGGCCATCGGCCCGTTGGCCCACAACATGCAGAAACAGGTTGAGCTTGGCGGGGGCTGGCACGTCCAACAGCGTTTTCACAGTTTTTTCTCCGGCTTTGTGTTCAGCAGGATGCGGATTTCCGCCGCAGGTGCCGGGGAGACGCGACGGACAGTCAACCGTCCTGTGTCCAGTGAGCTCAACTCTGCGATCCAGCCATCCGCTGGCTGATCCGCTCCGTCCAACCACGCAAACAGCGATGCCACAGGCACCCGTATTCCTGTCAAAGACTCAGTCAGCAAATCGAGGTTGGGAAACTGTTGTACGGTGTTGGCCATTTGCAGCTGAGCACCGTCCGAATCCCACTCAGCTCTTGCCACCGCAGTGCCCAGAGGGGTTAAGAGTAACAGCCGCCCCTTGTTAGCGGTTCCGGCGAGTTCAAAAACCGCCGCAAATCGTGTTGGGGGCTCGCTTTCAGCTTTCAATACCAAGCGCCCTGTCCATGCTTGTTCTGCGGGGGCTGTTTGTATGCCTTGAGTCGGTCCCGCACAGCCGACGAGCCAAAGCACCCAAAAGCCTGCTGCCCAAAACCAAGCCCGCATCGACGCCAAGTCTTTCAAGGTTTCAGACCCAACCGGGTCAGCGTTTCTTTAAGTGATGCGTTGTCGGACTGAATGTCAAGTGCCTTCCGAAACACCGACTCTGCAGCTGCCTTGTTCCCAAGAGCCCAGAGCGCTTCACCGAGATGGACCGCAATTTCGATGTCGGCGCGCTTCTCAAATGCATCTTTCAACAGATGTACCGCTTCCACCAAATTCCCTAATCTGAACTCCACCCATCCCAAGCTGTCAGTGATAAAGGGGTCGCCCGGGGCCAACGCAAGAGCTCTCTCAATCAGCGCCTTGGCTTCAAGCAGACGCGTGTTTCTGTCTGCCAGTGCATAGCCCAATGCGTTGTAAGCGTGGTGGTAATCCGGTTTGCGCGCTATCAGTTCCCGCAGAATACGCTCCATGTCATCGGCAAGCCCCAGTTTTTCGGCAAGCATGGCTTGTTCATAAGCCAATTCTGTATCTTCTGGATACTGTTTCACCGCTTGACCCAAAACTGTGAAAGCATCTGCCAATCGACTGTTTTCTTTTAGCAGCTGTGCCTCGGCCAAAATCTTGGCGCGAATATCTTCCGCTTCTTGGGCTGGCGTTTGTTGGATCAACGCCCGAGCTTCTTCCACTTTGCCTCGTCGTGCGAGCAGTGCTGCGCGTCTAACTTGCACCCTCAGCACATCGTCTGTGTTCTCCACTCGGTCGAGCCACTCAGCTGCCTGATCAAATTGCCCTTTGCTTTCCGCAATCTGGGCCAACGATAGATAGGCTTGGGCATTGCTTTTCTGGGTACGTTCCTCGTCGAGCTTGCCTGACAGCGTCAAATACCGTTTCAGTTGTTCCTCCGCCAGATCAAGCCGCTTTTCCTGCAAATTGATTGCACCTGATACCAGCCAGGCTTCAGCTGCTTCAGGATCTACTCTCACAAGCACTTCAAGCTGTTTCAGTGCTTCTGCAGTCCGGTTTTCATTTATCAGCTGACGAACATATGCCATGCGGACCACTGCTGTCGACTTATCGGTTGAGCTGTCCAGATAGCCGGTCAGCAGCGCTTCTGCCTTGGATTCTTTTGCGTTCAGGAGATTTACGGCCAGCAATCCAGCCGCACCTGTCGACCGTTGCGGGCTCGTAAGTGCCGATGTCAGTGCAGCCATCGCCGATTCTTTCAGTCCAGCAGCCAAAGCCACTGTTCCTATGGCAGCCCAGGCACTGGCTGCTGTATTGGGCTGCTTTGTCCAGGGCTTTAAGGCATTCGCGATCACGCGGTGCGCTCCGTCCCTGTCGCTTGCTTGGGCATAAATTTGCCCGATCAAGTCGATCTGTGCGCTCCGCTCCGCTTCAGGGACTGTTGTCAGAAGACGCTCGAGTGTTCCTGAGCTCTGCGATATGGCGGCCGTTGCCAACATCAATTGAAGCATCACACGGTGTGGCTCGGGCGACATGGGTTCCGCTGCAGTCCAAACTCGCACAGCCTCCTTGGCTGCATCCATGGATCGCGATTCCAGCGCCACATTCACGGCTCGGCGATACAACTCTGAGTTTCCCGACTTTCGGGCAGCCTCCAAAATCAGCGAGTATCCAACGCCGGGTTGTTGAGCAGCGATTTGCATCTCTCCCACCAACACCAGATATACCAATTCCGCGTTGGATGTAGAGGCCTGTTCCGCCACTGGTTGGGCTGCATGTGTGGGGGGGAGCCAAGGCCCTGCGAGCAGGGTGCATATCAGCGCTGCGCCGCCAAGTGTTGATTTGTTGAAATGCATAACCCGCTGATGCAAACGGGTAAAGAATCCATGGTTACAAAGGGCTGCAGGGGGGGGGGTGGTCATTCGGGCATGATAATTCAGTGGTGTAAAAGCAATTGCAATATGCCTGAATTGCCTGAAGTCGAGGTCACCCGCCAGGGGTTTGCCCATCGCATCCAAGGTGCTGTTGTGCTTGACAGCATGTGGGGGAAGCCCCTGCGCTGGCCCCCCGATGGCCAGTTCAAATTCCCCCACCTGTGGCCACCCCAAATTCCCCCAGGCAAGACCGAGCGGATTATGACGATTCCGGGCTGACGGCGATGCGCGCAGCG